>SL_5KL_010_SEDDRAFT_10000460_pt1 | contig 25903 bp, 19 predicted proteins | sample SodLakKL_010_SED_FD_9118 | JGI IMG/M metagenome (IMG submission 9118) | reverse complement strand
ATTTTTCCGGGATCCAGGATGACTCCCGGAACATACGTGTCCATGCTCACGCTAAGCAATCGCAGACCCGGAATGTGTTTTGCAATAAACCTATGTAATTTCATGTGTTTATATTTTTGTAACTAGTTGTTGTTGAAGTGTTTGTGTTTTTGTCAAAAGTTCAGGGGTTGTGTTGCAACTGTCAAAATGTCGAAATGTCGAAATGTCCCAATAATCATCCCCTGTGTGTCAAAAAACTTGTCATATGCCTTTCATCTTCTATTATATTTTTTATTGTTTTCATTCAAATATATAATATTTTTTAATACAAAATTTATTTAAAATGGTGTAAACTTGCATTCCGAACAAAAAATGCAGCCGGCAATTGGTTATCCCTATAGTTTGATGCTGGTATTACGCTGACTTCATGTGTTTATATTTGTTCAACTAATTGTTATTGAGGTGTTTATTTTCTTGGCAAAAGTTTAGGGGTTGTGTTGCAACTGTCAAAATGTCGAAATGTCGAAACGTCCCAATAATCATCCTTCTGTGCGTCAACACCCTGTTCCCGAATGGGCGGGATTTACAACATGGGCGCTTCATTTCCTCAATTTCAGCCTTTAATATAGCGCCGCACAAAGCGGGCATATAACAGGGCAAACCGCGGGATGTCCATTGAAATATCTTATCGAATGTATTATTAATAGAATTCAAATGGTTTTCGGCCGGAAAACCCTGCTTGCCGGCATGAGGTGTAAATATTATCAGTATTTTTAGCCCCTGCAAACAATCCTTCATCAAACATCTATTTTCAAATACTATACACATGTTACGCACGATTCTTTCTTTTATCACTGTGCTGGTTTTTTCTGTCAACACAGGGTTTTCGACGCAAACGGCCAGGAACTTCGGTTTGCGGGAGAACACGCCGGAGGTTTTTGCCATTATCAATGCAAGTATTACCGTTGCACCGGGTGAGGTGATCAACAACGCGGTGATGGTTGTAAGAGACGGTTATATTGAAGCTATCGGGGCAAATGCAGATATTCCTGCTGATGCGAGCATCATTGACATGCACGGAAAAAATATCTATCCGGGATTTATTGACGCCTACAGCCATTATGGCATACCCTCCCCCGGTAACAATGAGGGCCACCATCACTGGAACCCGCACATCAGGTCGCATATCAGCAGTGCGTCTGAGTTTGCAACCGATGCTGAGGAAGCTGCCCGGTTGCGCTCCCAGGGTTTTGTACTTGCGCATACACTGCCTCCGCACGGTTTGTTGAGTGGCAGCGGCAGCGTGGTGAGCCTGGGTGAGAAAGAGGCAAGGTACCAGATCATAAAACCCGACATCAGTCAGCATATGACCTTCCGGATATCTTCTGAATTCGAGAGCAACTATCCAACCTCGTTAATGGGGGCGGTAGCCCTTATGAGGCAAACCATGCTGGACTCTGAATGGTATGATGCTGCTCGTGAAGCATTTGACAGCGGTGCCATAACTGAGCGCCCGGAGAAAAACCTGAGCCTCAGGCAGCTGGCACAAGCAAGAAAGGGCCATGTTCCCTTCGTGGCCGCCGTTGAAGACGAAAATTGGTTTTTTCGTGCTGCAGAGCTGGCCGGTGAATTTGAGCTGAATCTCTGGATTCGCGGTAGCGGAAAAGAATACAGGCGACTGAATGCCTTACGCGGTGTTGATGTGCCGGTGATACTGCCACTGAATTTCCCGGAGGCGCCGGATGTGAAAACGCCCGAGCAATCCGTTAATGTCAGTCTTGAGGAACTCCGGCACTGGTACCTGGCTCCTGAAAACCCTGCTAAAGTAATTGAAGCCGGACTCACTACCGTTTTCACATCCTACGGCAGCGACAACGATTTTTTAAAAAACCTGCGCCTGGCAGTCCGGAGAGGCCTGCCGGAAGAGGATGCCCTGGCAGCCATTACCCTTACACCTGCTGAATTGCTGGGAGTGGAGAAACACTACGGCAGCCTGGAAGCCGGGAAAAGAGCCAGCTTTGTTGTTTCAGACGGAGGACTTTTTGAACACGATTCAGCCATCCGGGAAGTCTGGGTTGAAGGGATCAGGTTTCCGAAGGGGCCGCAGGAAGATCTGCCCACAGGAAAGTGGATGGTGCAATCGCCCGGGTTTATCGACGGTGCTGAAATCCGGATAGAAGGAAACCAAAGGCGCCTGAGGGGTGAGATATCCCAAAACGATATGTCAGCAGACTTACTTAATGTAAGTTGGGATCAGTCGAGGTTGAGCATGGCTTTTGCGGGAGACTCTCTTGGCAACACAGGCCACTTCCGTTTGTCTGCGCACGTGTCGGACGACAGGATGATCGGGGTAGGGTCAGGCTCTGAAGATGCTTTCATCTCATGGAAGGCAACCCGTACTTCACATCCTGAAGAAAGGGTTACAGAACCTGAAGTGATTCCGGAGCTGGAGATACCAAGGCGCTATCCATCAATGGAATACGGCATGTCAGAAATTCCGGAGCAGCCTGCTCATGTAGTTGTTCGTGGCGCTACCCTATGGACCCAGGGGCCTGAAGGCATCCTTGAGAACGCGGATATGCTGATAAGCGATGGCGTCATTGCAGAGATAGGTCATGATATCGACGCACCCCGGAGGGCTATTGAAATAGATGCCGGGGGAAAGCATGTAACTCCGGGACTTATTGATCCGCATATCCATACGAGTATCGCCGGGGGCGTGAATGAGACAGGAGATGCCATCACCTCTGAGACCCGTATCACTGATGTGATGCATGCAGATAATGTGTGGATCTATCGCCTGCTGGCCGGAGGTATAACTTCGGCAAGCCTGCTGCACGGATCTGCAAACCCTATTGGAGGGCAGAATGCAGTGATCAAACCCCGCTGGGGACAGTTGCCCGGAGACCTGCTCATCGAAGATGCCGCTCCCGGATTGAAATTTGCCCTTGGAGAAAACGTGAAACGAATGCGGGAGAGATACCCCGGAAGCAGGCAGGGAGTGGAGCAGATCATAAAAGATGCTTTTGAAGCAGCCCTGGAATACGGTGTCCGGTGGGAGCGTTGGGAAAATTCCGGTGAAGGGGTCCCTCCGCGGCGCGATCTGCAGCTGGAGGCCATTCTCGAGGTGCTCACAGGAGAGCGCAAAGCCCATGTTCATGCTTACAGGCAGGATGAAATGCTGATGATGATGAGGCTTGCTGAGCAGTATGGGTTCACTGTCGGCTCTTTTGAGCATACCCTTGAAGGATACAAAATTGCTGATGAGCTGCGGGAGCATGGTGCTGGAGCAGTGGTATGGACCGACTGGTCCTCTTTCAAAGTGGAGGCCTACGACGGCATCCTTTATAATGCGCGGCTTCTGAACGAAGCCGGCGTCCTTACCTCCCTTCATTCCGACAACACGCAGCTCGCCACCCGAATGAACTGGGAAGCTGCCAAGATCATGATGACAGGGATGGATGAAGAAGATGCACTTGACCTGATCACGCTTCGACCGGCAAAGATCCTGGGAATAGACCACCGGGTGGGTTCGCTGGAAGCAGGAAAAGACGCAGATTTCGTGATCTGGAACGGGCACCCGATGTCTACCTTTACAGTTGCCCTGCAAACATGGGTAGATGGCCGGAAATACTTCGACCGGGAACAGGACAAAATACACCGGGAACAAGTAAGAAGCGAAAGAGCGCTTATCATAGAGGCACTTCTCGAAATGGTACAAAACTGAACCCTGTCATTCATCCCATCAAAATAAAACAGTACGGATTGCAAAAACACAAGAAATATGTTCGCTATAAAAAGATCGCCACATAACATAATCAAAAGCTTTTTCTTTGTCACGCTCTTCGGTTTGCTTACGGCAGTCCCCCATGTCCGGGCACAGACCCCGGCGCCGCCTCAGCAGCATCCCATTGCCATAACCGGCGGCACCTTACATACGGTTACCCAAGGGGTTATCGAGGGGGGAACACTTCTCTTTGACAACGGGATTATCCTTGAGGCAGGCAAAGAGGTCAGGATCCCGGAAAATGCAGAGATCATTGATGCCACGGGTAAGCATATTTACCCGGGTTTCATCCAGGGAAGGAGCACCATTGGGCTTATGGAGATAGCGCGTATTCAGGAAAGCACTGATCTGCAGGAGACAGGACAGATCAACCCGAACATCCGCGCCCAGGTTGCATTTCACCCGGCCAGTGAGCATTTGCCGGTGGCAGCAGTGCACGGTGTAACCACCGTCGTTCCCACCCCGAGAGGAAGTCTTATATCCGGCATGGCTGCCGCCATGAAAACCGACGGCTGGACCTGGGAGGAGATGACCCTGCGTGAGGGAATTGGAATGATCATTGAATGGCCCTCTTTCCGTAACGAAGAAAACTATATCAAACAGACCCGGCTGCTGCAGGACGCCTTTGACAAGGCCAGAAGGTATAAGAAAGCACGCCAGGCCGCCACGGGGAACCCGGGCATGAACCACCCCGTTGACCTCAGATGGGAAGCTATGATACCCGTGCTTAGCGGAGATATGCCTGTATTTATCTCTGTGGGCGAAATCCGTCAAATACAGGCGGCCATTGCCTGGGCGTCAAAAGAAAACATTCGTTTTGTCCTTGCCGGAAGCAGAGATATGGACCTGGTTGCTGACCAGCTTGCTGAAATGAACGTGCCGGTTATGCTTACCGGGGTGATATCCGGACCGGCACGTAGCTGGGAAGGATATGACGAAGGGTACAAAATACCGCTGAAGCTGTATGAGGCAGGCGTCGACTTTTTCATTACCGGCGATGCAGGAGCTGCAAGCACATACCGCATACACCACCACGCCGCCTCGGCTGTTGCATTTGGTCTGCCAAAAGAAAAAGCACTGCAGTCAATTACTATTGATGCCGCAAGATTATTGGAGATAGATGATATGGTGGGCAGCCTCGAACCAGGCAAACATGCCACCCTGATGATAACAGATGGAGATGCACTGGAGTTGTGGACAAGGAAAGAACAGGTTTTCATTAAAGGGCGAAAAATTGAAATGCTTGACAAACACAAAAGACTATATGAGCAATACAAAGAAAAAACCCGGCAGTATCAACGATAAAAGCATTCTTTTGTGTTGTCGGAATTTTTTTGTATTTTTCGAAAAAATAGCGATCAGGCTCATTTTCATAATCCCGATCACAGCTCATTCAAAACCTGTAAACCTAAAAAAATCGTCATGAAAAGTTTGAAAAAGTATCAAAACACCATGCCTTTCTTTGCTCTTATGCTTGTTGCCATCTTTTTTGTCTCCTGCGGAGAGGGTGGTCAAAGAGCCACACAGGAAAGGCAACTGGAGGAAGTGAAAGAAGAAACCGAAATGCAGATCCGAATGCTCAGAAACGATATCGAGGAACGGATCAATTACGTGGAAGAGCAATTGGAAGATGCTGAAGGCGAGTTGAAGGAGCATCTTGAAGAAGCCAAGGCAGAACTGCAAAGTCAGAAAGAAATTATGGAAAAGCACTCCGAAGAGGTCAGGGAAGCCACACTGGAATCCTGGGAAGAGGTCCGGCTGGAGTTGCAGCAAGCCTACCAGAATGCCCGCCAGAAAACAAATGAGGTTTCCCTGCAGGTAAGGGAAAAAATTGACGAACAAGAAGAACGATAGTCTTACGATTCACCCCTAAAAACGGGGTTATCACTGAGGCTCTGTCACATCTGAATTGCATGCAGAGTCAATAGAATTCTTGAGCCCGGCTTTATCGGATAAAGCCGGGCTTTTTTTTAGCAGTTGCGGAAAAAATCCCTATATTTGCCCTGTTTTAATTCAATCTTAATAAAGGTAATTTTTCCAGTATATGACGTTGCACGACCTTCAGAACGGGGAAAAGGGGATCATTATCAAGGTAAAGGGCCGTGGGGGATTTCGCAGGCGCATCATTGAAATGGGTTTTGTTGTGGGGAAAACCGTCCAGGTGATCAAAAAGGCACCTTTGAGGGACCCCATAGAGTACAATGTCATGGGATACAACGTATCCCTGCGCCGCAACGAGGCCAGGCTCATAGAAGTGATACCGGAGAAAGACTTCCGTCCTACGAAAGAAGACCGTTTTGATGGTGTGTTTCACACTGAAAAAGCCGCGACCTTCAGGAAGCCCGGAAGTACTATAAATGTGGCATTGGTGGGAAATCCGAACAGCGGGAAGACCACTTTTTTCAATCACGCCTCCGGATCGCGGGAGCGGGTTGGCAACTACAGCGGTGTCACTGTTGAAGCCAAAGAAGCTTACTACAACCTCAAAGGTTATAAATTCAATATCACCGACCTTCCGGGCACCTATTCCATTTCTGCGTACACCCCCGAAGAACTGTTTGTCAGGGATTTCATCACGGAAAAGCTGCCCGATGTAGTTATCAACATAGTGGACGGTTCGAATCTTGAGCGTAACCTGTATCTCACCACGCAGCTTATCGACATGGACATCAAGGTTGTGATGGTTCTCAACATGTACGATGAGATGCAGCAAAAGGGTGATGTGCTGGATCATGAGGCCCTGGGAAAAATGATCGGCATCCCCATCGTTCCTGCCGTAAGTCACCGTGGCAAAGGCGTGGAAGATGTATTCAACAAGGTTATAGAGGTATATGAAGACCGCGACGAGGTGGTTCGGCATATTCACATTCATCACGGTGAGGAGATTGAATGCTCCATATCCAGGATCCAGGCTCTTATCAATATAGAAGGTAACGAGAAGCTCACCGACATGGTCTCATCGCGCTTTCTTGCCATCAAGCTGCTCGAACAGGATAAGGAGGCCTATAAAACGATACACGACGAATGCCATAATCATGAGGAGATACTTGGCAGGGCGCAAAAGGAGTCGCAGCGTGTTGAAAAGGAGTTTGGAGAGCCGCCTGAATCGGTCATCACCGACCTGAAATATGGATTTATAGCCGGGGCACTCAGGGAAACCATGCAATCCGGGAAGTCTGAAAAAAGGAAGGCCAGTGAAGTCATTGACACCTTTTTGACACACAAGCTTTTTGGGTTTCCTATCTTCCTGTTTTTTATGTGGCTGATGTTTTCTGCCACTTTTTTCCTGGGAAGCTACCCGATGGATTGGATTGAAGGGGGTGTGGAATCGCTGAGTGTTTTCCTGGATGGGCAAATGGCCCCGGGGCCTTTTAAGGATCTGTTAATTAACGGTGTGATAACCGGTGTTGGCGGTGTATTGGTTTTCCTTCCCAACATCATGATCCTCTTTTTCTTCATCAGTCTGATGGAAGATACGGGCTATATGTCGCGAGCCGTGTTCATCATGGACAAGCTGATGCACCGGATAGGCCTCCACGGAAAGTCATTTATCCCCATGCTTATGGGTTTCGGCTGCAACGTTCCGGCCATCATGGCCACCCGCACGCTTGAAAACAGGAACGATCGCATGATCACCATGCTCATCAATCCATTTATTTCGTGCAGTGCCAGGTTACCCATTTACATACTTTTCATTTCGGCGTTTTTTGCCCACAATCAGGGCACCATCCTGTTTCTCATTTATGCTACGGGCATCCTGGTAGCCATTGGGATGTCCTTGTTGTTCAAGCGTACCCTTTTCCGCACCGAGGAAGCGCCTTTTGTCATGGAGCTCCCCCCCTACCGCATCCCAACGATGAAAGCCACCACCCGTCACATGTGGGGAAAGGCGGTTCACTACATTAAAAAGATTGCCGGCATCATCCTGATAGCATCCATGATCATCTGGGCGCTGGGTTATTTCCCGAACGGCGCAGGATACACCGAGAGGGTGCAGGAAAAAACAGCTGCCATTGAGGCACAATACGAAACCCGGATCGAAAACGTGGATGCTGAAGAGGAGCAGTTAGCGGAGGAGCTCGGGAAAGAGCGCGAAATAGCCATCCGTAATATGGAGGCCAGCCTCTATATGGAAAGGCAGGAAAACAGTTTCATTGGCGTATTGGGCAGAACCATTCAGCCTGTCATGGAGCCCCTGGGCTTCGACTGGAAAATGACCATAAGCATCATTTCCGGACTGGCGGCCAAAGAGATTGTGGTCAGCACTATTGCGGTCTTATACCAGGTAGACGAAACGGTTCAGGCCCATAGCCATACACTCGTGGAAAAAATCCAGAACCAGCGGCATGCTTCCGGCCCCCGGGCGGGTGAGCCGGTGTTTACTCCCTTGGTGGCCCTGGCATTTATGATGTTCACCTTGCTGTATTTTCCGTGCATTGGGGTAATAGCCACCATCACACGTGAGGCCGGACACTGGAAATGGGGGATGTTTACCGTACTGTATACAACCGCAATCGCATGGCTGGTTGCCTTTTTGATATACCAGGGCGGCAGCCTCCTGGGATTTTGACACGTTTTAATATAATGGCTTTTGATTGATGAAGGGTAACGGCAAAAGCAATGGCTCATGAACCAGGTCACACGGGAGGGCAAATCAAAAATTACGGGCGTGGTCCTTGCCGGCGGGCAAAGCCGGCGCTTCGGCCGGGACAAAGGCTTATACCTATATAGAGACAAGCCTCTTTTTATGCATGCCCTTGAAGTTGTTCGCCCTCTCTGCGATGAAATCCTTATCAGCACAAACAAAACGGATCCATACCAGAAATTTCATTACCGGATAATCACCGACACATATCCGGGATGCGGGCCCCTTGCCGGTATCCATAGCGGCCTGTCGGAGGCATCCCACGAAACTGTTCTGTTCATAGCATGCGACACCCCAAATGTTCCCATTGAACTGTATCGTTTCCTGCTGGNAAACATGGCGTCTTACGAAGCTATCATGCCCATGCACAAGAACGGGATAGAGACCTTATGTGCTGTNTACGACAGAAGGANCCTGGGAAAAATCACANAATCCCTGGAGNCGGGAAAATATAAAATCCTGGACGCGCACCAATCCATGAACGTGCGATATATCGCTGTTGAGGATGAGGGGTTCTACAGCGCAGNCATCTTTCATAATATAAACTTCAGGAGTGACCTGGAAAAATAGGTATGGTGGCAGGCTAAGCTATTGAATTTTTCAGCTTTGGAAGCAACAACCAGTGCCGGCCAGGAAGCCGTTTCAGAAGCAGTCGCTGTTTATATCCAGAACGTAGTTCTCAATGACCTGCATCTCCCTGGCTGTCTCATAGCCGTCAAAGCCCCTGATGTCGTCGTAGGTGATGGTTTCTGCAAAGGCGTGGTAGAACAATTCAGCCAGCGGCAGATACGACCAATGCCATTTTTCCTCTTCATACCCACCGGATCGGCGGTTTCCATGTTTGGTATAGGGCTGACAAAAACCAAAGCCTGCCGCATTTTCGACAAGCCACTGGTATACCTTTTTGCCTTGTCCGTGTTCGAAATAGCTGTTTTGCAGGCTGTTCAGATCTATATCCGTACCCCAGTGGTGCCGCGACGTACCGGGCATGGCGCTGAACCGCAGGATTTCCCGTGATCTCTCCACCGGGTCTTCAATATCTGTGGCAATAATATCTCCCTGCAGCAGGCTGACGCCGTTCCATTTATTTTCCCAGATGCGTTTCTGGTGTTGAAAAGGGCGGGTAGCAGAAAGTATGGTAAGCTGCACGCCGTCTTTTTCGGCAGCCGCATGCATTTCAAGGAATGCATCCATTGCAGCCCTTCTCAGGTACATTCCTTCGCGCCGGGCGTATTTTAATGAAACAGGCACAAAGTCTTCGTCCAGGGTAGGGTCTATCATGCCCAAAAGCATGTCCCTGGATATCTTGATTTTATCCGTATCATTCCTTTCCATTTCCGGGTTCCCGTTAGGCCCCGGATCGCTCCGGGGGGTATGTTTGCCATTCCTGTCATCCGGCGGCACCTCAGCAACTCCGGACGGACTTTCGAAACGGTTTGCCTGCAGATCGATTTGCGCAACCTCATCCGGTTCAGTATAGGGCTGGACAGCCTTAGCCTGTATTGCCGTTTGCCCGGAGGAAGGTTCTGATGCCTGAGCAGCTGGTGCATGGTCAAGGCTTACCCGTCTTGCGGCGCGAAAGCCCCGCGAAAAAATGAGCAGCAATGCCAGGATGATCACCAGTACGATCAGGATCACATCCTTCCAGGTCAGTTTTTCTTTCCTCCTGCGCTTTTTTCTCCTTGTATGCATATATATTACCTGAAACCTGATTTTTAACAGCAGGGCTTTGGCCCTTCTGTTTCAGCAGCAATTACTTAAGCCATTTATCAAGCCAGCCAAAGAACTCCCTTTGCCACAGGATGCCGTTCTGTGGTGTCAGCACCCAGTGATTTTCTTCGGGGAAGAAGAGCAACCTGCTGGGTATACCTTGCAGCTGGGCTGCGTTAAAGGCTTGCAGCCCTTCAATATATGGCACACGGTAGTCTTTGGCACCGTGGATAACCATCATGGGTGTATTCCACCTGTGCACATAGAGGTGGGGCGAAAACCCGTAGCTGTGTGGTGTCGGGTCTTCCCAGTATGCTCCGCCGATGTCGTGGTTGGCAAAGAACATTTCCTCGGTAGAGGCATACCAGCTTTCCAGGTTAAAGAGTCCGCAATGCGAGATGAAGGCACTAAAGCGGTCTTCGTGATGTCCGGCAAGCCAGAACACGCTGTATCCGCCATAGCTTGCCCCAACGGCGCCCAGGCGGTTTTCGTCAACGAAGGGCTCCTTCTTTACCGCATCAATGGCACTGAGATAGTCTTTCATGTTTTGTCCGCCCCAGTCCTCGCTGATCTGGTCGTTCCAGTCCTGGCCAAATGTAGGCAATCCCCTGCGGTTAGGTGCCACCACTATGTAGTCATGCGACGCCATGATCTGGAAGTTCCAGCGGTACGAGAAAAACTGGCTCACTGCGCTCTGAGGGCCTCCGCCGCAATAGAGCAGTGCGGGATATTGTTTTTCGGGATCAAAGTTTGGGGGGTAGATCACCCAGACCAGCATTTCCTTATCGTCGGTTGTGGTTACCCATCTCTTTTCTATGTCACCCATGGCTGTTCGCTCCAGGATCTCCCGGTTTACGTGGCTGAGCTGCGTTTGTTCCCCGGTATTTTTGTTAACTCCAAAGATCTCTGTTGGCATCGACATCGACATACGTTCCCCCACAAGCATTTCCCCTGCTACTGCGACGGATTGATAGTTATGCCTTCCTTCGGTCAGCTGGCGGATCTCAGCCGGTTCCACATCCACGGCGTAAAGCTGGTAGGTGGCATGGATACCACTGACAAAATACAGGGTCTGGCTGTCGTGCGACCAGGCAAAACCACTGGAGCTCTGGTCAAAGCCGGCTGAGAGGTCACGATATTTCCTGGTTTCCAGGTCCATGACCATGACCCTGTTCTTATCCGATTCGAAACCGTCCGTTTTCATGCTTTCCCATGCCATGAAGCGTCCATCCGGCGAAAAGACGGGATTTCTGTCGTACCCGTCGTTAAATGGGGTCAGGTCTTCGGTAGTTCCTGTTTCCAGGTTATACAGGAAAATATTGGAATTGGTTGAGGTGGTCCAGTCTATCCCCGTTTTTTTCTTACTTGTATAGGCGATATATTTTCCGTCGGCACTCCAGGCTATCTGTGAGCTTCCGCCGAAGGGGGGCAGCGGTGAGTGGTAGGGTTCGCCTTCCATGATATCAAGTCCCTCGCCAATTTCATCTTCGTCGTAAGATGCGACAAACACGTGGCTGTATTTTCCGTCATGCCAGCGGTCCCAGTGCCGGTACATCAGGTCATCGGCAATATGTGCATTGGCTTTTTCCAGGTCGGGGTGTTTATCGGCAACTGTTTCATCCAGTTTAACACGGCTGGTATAATAAATATGCTGTATGTCCGGTGCATATCCAAAGCCGGTTATTCCTCCGTCAATGTAGGTCAATTGATGGACATTCGATCCGTCCGGGTCCATTTCGAAAAGCTGATTCTGTCCATCCACACTTTTCATGAAACCGATTCGTTCACCGTCGGGCCGCCACCGGGCGCCTGACTCCGAGTCAGCGGAATTGGTGATGTTCACGGGGTCTCCACCCTCTGCGGGCATGATATACAGATCGCGCGTACCTTTGTTTTCGGGCACATCAAAATACGTTACTCCAAATAGTATCTGCTGCCCGTCGGGTGATATCCGGACATCGCTGATACGTCCAAACTCCCATAATGTTTCAGGAGTCATCGGTTCGGGTTGCGCATGCGAGGAATTTGAAATTGTCATCATACAAATAATTGATAGTACTGCAAGTGGTTTCATTTGTTTATTTTTTAGTAACTAGTTGTTGTTGATGTGTTTATGTTTTTGGCAAAAGTTCAGGAGTTGTGTTGCAACTGTCAAAATGTCGAAATGTCAAAATGTCGAAACGTCCCAATAATCAGCCCCCTGTGTGACAAAAACTCTGACATGGGGTTTGGCTTCGCCGAGCTCGCAAGTGCTCGGTTCATGTGTTAAACAATTAATGTCGAAATGTCAAAACGTCCCAATATCCATACTCCTTTGTGTCAAAAATACTGTTAGCTTCTTACTTCCTTTCTAAGTCGCTCTAAAACTACATCAACCCGCCAGGGCGTCCTTGATCTTTCCTTCGAGCTCCTCGGCCAGTTCTATGTTGTCGAGCAAGAGTTGTTTCACGGCATCGCGTCCCTGTCCCAGTTTGGTGTCACCATAGCTGAACCAGGAGCCTGACTTTTTCAGGATGTTGTGTTCAACAGCCAGGTCAATGATCTCTCCAACTTTGGATATGCCTTCGCCATAGATGATGTCGAACTCAGCCTGCCGGAAGGGTGGTGCGAGTTTGTTCTTCACCACTTTCACGCGGGTCCTGTTCCCCATGATCCTGTCGCCTTCCTTGATTTGTGAGGAGCGCCTGATGTCGATACGCACGGAAGAATAGAATTTTAGTGCATTCCCGCCTGTGGTGGTTTCAGGGTTGCCAAACATCACACCGATCTTCTCGCGTAACTGGTTGATAAAGATACAGCAACAATTTGTTTTATTTATGGTACCTGTAAGTTTACGCAGGGCCTGTGACATGAGGCGGGCCTGGAGGCCCATCTTTGAATCTCCCATTTCCCCTTCGATCTCGCTTTTGGGTGTTAAGGCAGCCACCGAGTCGATCACAATGATGTCAATAGCTCCCGAGCGGATCAGGTTTTCGGCAATTTCGAGGGCCTGTTCACCGTTATCGGGCTGGCTGACCAGCAAATTCTCAATATCTACACCCAGCTTCTGAGCGTAATTGCTGTCGAAGGCATTCTCAGCATCGATAAAGGCTGCGACGCCACCAAGCTTTTGCGCTTCGGCGATGGCATGAATAGCCAGTGTGGTTTTACCCGAAGATTCGGGACCGTATATCTCCACCACCCTGCCCCGCGGCAGTCCGCCGGTGCCCAGGGCCATGTCCAGCATGATCGACCCGGTTGGGATCACATCCACGGGAACCACGGCCGAATCCCCAAGCTTCATGATCGTCCCTTTGCCATAAGACTTTTCAATCTTGTCAAGGGTAAGCTGCAAAGCCTTCATCTTTTCTTTATTGATGGCCTTGTCTTTGTTTTGTTCCGCTGCATTCTCTTTTTCCTTGCTCATAGGACATATATTTTGTTTTGGATAAATTTTATGCCTTCAAAGATAATAATATTTTTTGTTTGTCTTATTTTAAATCAAACAAATGTACGATTTTTTTTGTTTCAAAAAAGGGTTCCGGGATAAAATCTGCAATTTTATATTCCTTATGCTTGCAGGGTAAGGCTTCCAGCTCGTTTTGGAGATCGCCTCCTTTAAGATAAAGAATGCCGTTTGGGATTGGGTGTTGTGATTTTTTTCTGATCTTGTCGCGCACCCATGGATAGAAAACGGGCAGGGGTTTTACGGCGCGGCTCGTGACGAAGTCATATTTTCCGGGCATGTCCTCCACCCTGCTTTTAACGGCCTTCACATTTGAAATGCCCAGCTGGCTGACAATGTCGTTGATCACTTTGATCTTTTTCCCAACCGAGTCAACAAGCACAAAGCCGGCCTCCGGGCATGCGACAGCCAGGGGTAATCCGGGAAATCCACCGCCGGTGCCGGCATCCATAATAACAGCACCGGGCCTGAAACGTATTACTTTTAAAATGGACAAGGAATGTAAAAGATGGCGTTGCACAAAAAAGTCCATGTCTTTCCGGGAGATCACATTGATCTTTTCGTTCCATGAACGGTACAAAGCCTGCATGGCAATGAACTTCTCCAGCATCAGGTCATCAAGCTGCGGAAAGTGTTTTTTGAGGCTGTCCATCAGAAAAAACACAAATGGTTTTGTTTCTACAAAAGCTTCATCAAATATATTAATTTGCATGGACTCTGAGCTGATAAAGCTGCTCCTGTAAAATGCATAAAAACAAAAAAACACCCGGGTTGTATCTATTCTTTTACAATGTATTGAATAACAAAATGATAATCAATTATTCAGGATAAAGTACAATTAAATTTTGTTTAACTTTTAATATTATTTATTAAACAATAAGCAGTGTAGCTTGTTAAGAGAAGAGATACATTAATTCAGCAAATCCAGAAATTATGAAAGCACAAAAATTTGCCATTACGGCCATTATATTTTTCGCACCGTTGCTCTGGGCTTCTTCCCATTCTTCTGCAAGCTCCATTGAGCAATACCCCTACAAAGTATTGCAGGATTTTGAATATTTTGAAGTGCGTCATTACCAGGATGCCATTTTTGCCAGTACATACATCGATGCGGAAACGTATCGCAGGGGTTCCGGCAACGGTTTCCGCACCCTTGCATCTTACATCTTTGGCGGGAATGAACGCGGGGAAAGCATAGCCATGACGGCTCCCGTTGTGATGAGATGGGAAGAAGGCATGGTGATGGAGTTCATGATGCCATCTGAATATAGTATGGAGACCCTTCCGGCGCCGCGGCACAACGGCATCGAAATTTACGAAAAGTCCTCCGTGGTGATGGCAGGGTTATCTTTTGGCGGATGGGCCAACGACAGGCGGATAGCAGAAAAAATTAATGAGCTGTCTGACCTTCTCGATGCCCACGGCATAGAACATTCAGGTAATTTTCAATATTTCGGATACAGCTCACCCACCCAAATGACCAACCGCCGGAACGACATCGTCGTCGAACTAAAGAATTGGGAATAACGAACAGGCTATTTTCCTGAAACATGAGTAATGGGTCTCGGGAAAAATCCCTTCAAGCCCATCAATTGTCCTGCCACTTCCGGTAAATGGTTTCATTGAAGCAAGGTTAAGGCTGAGGTGTGTAATCCATGGGGGAATTGAAAGGCTTGGGAGAAAGATAACGAACTACAGGGAAATGGTAAGGGTGATTCCGCCGGGGGTCATTCCCAGCCGGGCATCTTGTAAAAAGTTTTGGCGACGGTTGTATTGGATCCCGAACTTTGTGAGATCAAAAAGGAAGAGGAAGGCGCCCTGCATAATGACAGACTGTCCGTATCCCTTAAGCATGTCTTCGTTTTCGGTACTTTTGGAAGATGCATGTATCATCCAGGCACCCCCAGCCATGTAAAGCAAATCCAGTCCGGCGTTGATCAGGTAAATATTTTCCGAGCGGATGTGCTTTCGCATTACCTCATCGTATGAGAGTCCGGAAGCATCGTCATTCCTCGAATCGAGCAATGCCCAGGTGGCAATGCCGGCATTAACAAGATTCCATGCGGCATTCATCTGGTGAAAATAACGGGTTTCGCCTTCGTAACGGATCCACCCATAGGTGCCCACAGCCATGTTGGCTGCCGCCCATCCCCCCAGGAAATACATCCCCGAACGGTTGACCTGTTGGCTTCGTGCATAAAAATCCTGGTGCGACTGTGCCCCGGCTTTTAACCAAAGCAAAAGCAAAATGAAAAGGATGGCTGTTGTTTTACCCATGATAATGTCCTTTTGTGTGAAAAGATAAACGTGCAGGGAGTTGGAATTGTTTGCATAATCTCAATCGTCAGTACCGGTTATATCCATATAAATTATCCGGTTTTTTCCTGATTTTTTTACGCGGCTTTTCTTTTGCCGGGTACCCCAGGGTGATCAGCAGGGGGATGCGCCTTTTCCCGGGAATTTGCAGGAGCTTCCGGACCTTTTTTTCGTCGAACCAGCCGATCATGCAGCTGCCAAGTCCCAGGTCGGCCGCCTGAAGGCAAAAATGATCCGCCACGATGCCGATGTCCATCAGGTAGTAATCCTTGTCTTTAATGCTACTGCCAATCTTCGACAACCAGTTTGGAGGCTCGGCAACCAGGGCCACGATGACCGGAGCCTGAGGGGCAAAACGGTTGATGGGCATTGCCGGGCCAGTAGTGGCACGCGCCACCTCGTCTTTCAGATCCGGGTCCGTGACGACTACAAAACGCCAGGGCTGTGAATTGCAGGCTGAGGGAGCCATCCGGCAGGACTCCATGATGCGTTCGATCTTCTCCTCCTCTACCGGGCGCTCAGCATATTTGCGCACGCTTTCCCGCTTCATGATCAATTGGGCAAAATCCATAGCTTTCTATGTTTTTTTTATAAAGGTACAAAAGTGACAAAACCCGGTGTAAGGACAATACGTTCTGCAATTTTTGCCGGTTAGCAGGAATCTCTTTATCTTTAACGATTCACTACCTAAAAGCAGAAACATATGTTTCAAAGAGGCGATGTACCCACCCCAAAGCCATGGTTGGCGTCAATTCCGATATTGGTCACGATTATCCTGCTGTTCTTTTCGGTCTTCGTTGTGGACACCAAACCCCATTTTGCTCTATTCATCGGGGCAGCCACAGCCGGCTTATGCGCTTATTTGCATGGGTTTTCATGGAAGACCATCAAAGAAGGGTTCAAGCATTCCATTGCGCGAACCATTCCCTCCATTGTCATTCTGCTGATCATCGGGATGCTGATTGCCGTTTGGATTGCCAGTGGCATCGTACCGGCCCTGATGTATTTTGGATTTGAATTTTTTGTTGCCAGATGGTTTTTGCCTCTTATTCTGCTGTTTTCAGCTTTTATGGCCCTGATCACGGGCAGCTCATGGTCGACTATCGGGACCATGGGTGTGGCAGCCATCGGGGTGGGTGAAGGGTTGGGGATTCCCCTTCCGATGACGGCAGGCGCCATCGTGTCGGGTTCTTTCTTTGGCGACAAGCTCTCACCGATGTCCGACTCCACCAACCTGACCCCTTCAGTACTCGGCGTAAACCTTTACGATCACATCCGCCACATGTTCTATACCACCTTGCCCGCACTTGGCATTTCCGCGGTAGTATTCACCATCCTGGGCTTCACTGCCTCCCAGGGCAATGACGGCAATGGAGATGTTTCAGCCTATACCGATTACATCCGAAACCATTTTAATCTGAGCATCTGGCTATTCATCCCGCCTCTTGTGGTTATTTTCCTTATTGTAAGAAAAGTACCTGCTATCCCGAGCCTCCTGGCCGGACTCGTATTGGGCGCATTGGCTTTTATCTTCGTACAGGGCGGCAGCCTTGCCACGCTGCTGGAAAGCATTCACACGGGTTTTGTGATGGATACCGGAAAGGAAAACATGGATGCTTTGTTTACCCGCGGGGGGATGGAAAGCATGTATGAGGTAGTTGCCCTGGCGCTGGTTTCCCTGGCCCTTGGGGGAATAATGGATTACACCGGCATGTTGCACAGCATCGTTCTGGCATTGACCAGCTTGGTGAAAACAGTTGGCAACCTGACCGCTACCGTGCTGGGTACTTCTATCTTTGTGAATGTATTCGGCGCAAATCAATACCTGGCTGTGATATTGCCCGGCCAGATGTTTGAGGAATGCTACCGTGACAAAGATTTAAAACTCAAAAACCTGACACGTACCCTGGAGGCAGGTGGCACGCTCACAGCACCGCTTATACCATGGAACAGCAGCGGAGTGTTCGTGTATACCGCTCTTGGCGTATCGGCAACCGCTTATGCCCCTTATGCGATCCTCTGCTGGATCACAGCCCTGGTGGCCCTGGTGTTCGGATACCTGAAGATCACCATGCATCAACTCGAACCTTCAGAAGAACAGGAAGCAGAAGATCAGCAATAAAAGATGGATTTTGGGAGGACAGCTATAAAAATAGCAATGGCAGATCATAGCATACAGGGTAGTTGAATGCGGTTATTTTCTTGCCCTGGATCTCCTTAAGGCTGCCAGCAACAATGCCAGGCTCAATATTTTGAAGATGACAATGGCCAGCGAGGTATTGGTCAGGCCCATGACGGGCAGCAGGACCACACCCCCGATAATGCCGCCCAGCCACCCTCCCATCAGGTCGGCGCTGTAAAGAAAGCCGGCAGTACCGCTGAGGCTGCGCGAGGTTCTCAGAAACTCCCTGTTGGCCAGCGGGAAGGCTGACCCTACAAGTATCCCTGAAACAAAGGAAAGCAACAGGAATATCGACTTCAGCAAAATATCAAACCAATCATATACAAGCAGGTCGCCTGCGCGCAGGAATACCGGTGGCAGCAGGAGGGCAAAAAGGATCACCAGCACCTCCAGCCGGATGATGGCGGGCAGCGCGGAGGAGACTTTCTTCAGGTGTGACGACATCCACAACCCGCCCGCCATCACACCGGCCATGAAGGCGGTAACCAGCAAGCCCAGCCAGTAAAAGATATAGCCGTAAAGAACCTGGAAGGCGAATATCAGGATCAGGTCGAATAGCATCCCGGCAAAACCGGTAGAAAAGATAGCCATGGCAAGCGCGGGCTTCATCGGTTCCCTGTGGCGCGAGGTAAAAAGGAAGAGAAGAAGAAACACCACCAGGAGGATCCCTCCCAGCAGGGGCAGGCTGACAGCCTTACTGTGCCGGAAAATATCGTTGAAGCCGGGAGAAAACTGCTCATTCCAGAATACGAGGCTGTAAAATACGCCCAGGGGCTTAAAATCTTCATTAATTGCATCGCTGCCCTCTTCCATCTGTGAATAAAAAAAATCAGACCACCGGGGATCCAGCTTATACGAAATGTATCCGGGGCCCATGAGCATCAGCTCCAGCTCACGCGCCCGGATTGCCTCAGCCAATTCTTCCACGCCTGGCTCTTTCATGGCAGGTGAGGAAGAGGCAAGGTAGAAGTTCTGGTCTTCTCCCGGGATTACCATGACGTGAGGAAAGACGCTTTCGAGGGTGTTCAGTACAATGGCATTCAGGTCGGTCAGTTCCCTGCCCAGGTAGGTAAGAGAGCCGGGAAGACCAAACATGAGTATTCCCTGTGAGCTCAACCTGTCTCTTGCAAGAGAAAAAAACTCCCGGGTAAAAAAACGGTTGGTTTGCAGCGTGGAGGGGTCAGAAAAACCGCTTAGGATCACGTCATACCTGTGGGGAGTGCGTATCAGGAAAAAACGGCTGTCGGCATCGGTGACATGCACACGNGGGTCGTTCAGCTCACTTTCGGTGAGCAGGGTGGGAAACTTACGGATCACTTCGGGAAGCAAAGGGTCAACTTCGGCATAGTCGACCCTTTCCACATCATGTTTGAGGATCTCATTGATCACTCCCCCCGCACCACCGCTGAGGACCGCCACATTTTTCGGATCAGGGTGGAACAACATGGGAAAGTGGACAAATTCCTCAATGAAGACCAGGTCGGGGTTTGGACTGCTGAGAATGGGCGTGCCGTCCGCATAAAAGGTGTATTCACCCCCTCTTTCCGTAACCGTGATATTTCCGTATTGCGATTGTTCATGGTGAACCAGGTGGTGATGTTTCCACTGTCTCTCAAGCGACGTGATGTGCAACCTTTCGGAGCCGGAAGAGGCCACCAGGTATGAGGTTCCTGACAGCAGAAACAGCAATGCAAGGAAGGAGACAAGCCTGGCAGGCTTTCCGATGCCTTTCCGCAAGGGTTGCAGCAGAAAAAGGCAAATGAGAAAATTCAGCAGGGCCACTGCAAGGGCAATATGGATGGCATGCAGCAGTGGGATAAACACAAATGTAAGGATAAGGCCACCGGCTATGGTGCCGAGGGTTTCATAGACATACACCCTGGCGATGCTGAACACACCGAGGTCTTCAGCCCCCGGCCCCGCGTACTGAAAATGCAGTTGGCATCCCGAGGTAAACAGTGCCCCGTGCAGAAGGCTTACAGGCAGGAGAGTCACGAACGAGACAGCGAACATGGTGAGGATACCCACCCCTTCGCCAGGCATCAGGGGCAGGAACTCACGGAAGGTACGGGTTGCATATATGGCCGCAAGAAAGGAAATAGTAAAGAGCACAGTCACCAGGATGAACCAGCCCAGCTTACGCTTAGCCCGGGAGATCCTCCGGCCAAGGAAATGCGCCCCGGCCGACTCCAGCAGCAGCCAGTTGGCCAGGATCACGCCAATAGAAAGTTCGTTGCCGTGAAATGCCACCAGCAGCTCCCGCAATAACACGATCTCCGCAATGAAGCCGCTAAACCCCATGATGACGACCGCAAGTGTGATCTTTCTCTGCATCCTTACGTGATTAACCAATTCATCTTAATGACCACCAGACATCCCAGATGCTGTAAAATCCAAATGAAGCACATCCCAGGCGCTGTTCCTCCGGAACTTTCCCCTTAAAATTTGAGGCCGGCCACGACCTGCCATTCCAAAACACTCAAAGCATTCACGCAACCCCGGACCATTCGACCTTTCGACTTTTCGTCTTTTCGTCTTTTCGTCTTTTCGTCTTTTCGTCTTTTTGTCTTTTTGTCTTTTTGTCTTTTCGTCTTTTCGTCTTTTTGTCTTTTTGTCTTTTCGTCTTTTCGTCTTTTTATCTTTTTGTCTTTTTGTCTTTTCGTCTTTTCGTCTTTTTGTCTTTTTGTCTTTTTGTCTTTTCGTCTTTTTGTCCTTTCGTCTTTTCGTCTTTTCGTCCCTTCCCCTCAAACCCAAAGCCCATAGATCTCATACCCGCATGACTTGCACCTGCCGTTTTCCATTTGCTTGCTTTCCACGTAAAAGTGGGTCCGGTGGATAAGTCTTTCCCCGCAGCCCGGGCAAAAGGTAGAATTGAGCCTGTGCCCGGGAACATTTCCCACATATACGAATTTCAGACCTGCGTCACGGGCGGTTTTTGCCGCTTTTTCGAGAGTTTCCACGGGCGTTGACGGCAGGGTGGTCAGCTTGTAGGTGGGAGTAAACCTGTTGAGATGCAAGGGGATCTCCGGCCCCAGCTCATCCCTGATCCACGAGGCCATAGTGCCGATCTCCTCAGGATCGTCGTTCAGAGTAGGGATCACCAGGTAGACGATCTCCAGGTGCGCCTTTTCTTCATGGATCACCTTCAGGGTCTGCAGCACCGGTTCCAGCGAGGCCGAAGACACCTGCCGGTAAAAGTCATCGGTAAATGCTTTGAGGTCCACGGTTACGCCGTCCATATGCCGCAGAAGCTCACGAAGCGGTTCTTCACGCATATAGCCGTTGGTATGGAAAAGGGTGTTCAGGCCTTCTCTTTGGGCTTCCCTGGAAATGTCGTACATGTACTCGTAAAATATGGTCGGTTCGTTGATGCTGTGGGATATGGACCTCGTTCCCCGGCTTTTGGCCAGGTTTACAATATCCCGGGGTGAGAATGCCTGGTGCCTGATCTCGCCGGGGCCCCGCTGTGAGGTATGCCAGTTGTGGCAGTGCCGGCACCTGAAATTGCACGAGGCGGTGAACACACAGAGGTTTTGATGGCCCGGGAACATGTGGTGCATGGGTTCTTTTTCGATCGGATCGATCTGTAAGCCGGCCACGCTGCCGTAAACCAGGCTGTAAAGTCGTCCGCCATCGTTTTCCCGCACACGGCAAAAGCCCCTGTCGCCGTTTGCGATGATGCAGCGGTGGTGACAAAGGTCGCAACGTACCCGGTTTCTTTCCAACCTGGTGTAATGCCTGGCTTCTGTTTGTTGAGACGCTGAAGCATTGCTGGCTGAAGATCCCGGAGCTGAGGAAAGGCTGTTGCCGCCGGGAGTATGTGCTGCAAATGCCGTGGCCGAAGATGCCTCTACGCCACTCAGCATACTGTTGAAACCCCTGAGGGAAATGCACCCCAGCGAGGCCAGGGCGACTCCTCCGGTAATAGCCTTTTTAATGAACTCCCTTCTGTTTTCAGTACTATTCATGGGACATAAGGGTTATACTGCATGATTCGTGTATATAATTGTTGTCAAAAGGTCAAAAAGCCGAAAAGTCAAGAATTCATTTTTTTTCAGCATATTACTCCCACACCCCGTGGATGGCATACCCGCAGGACGGGCATTTCCCATCTTTTATCTCATTAAACAACACTGTGAAATGCGATCGTCGTATCAGCTCTTCCTTGCATTGCGGGCAATAGGTGTTGTTATGATCGTGTCCGGGCACATTTCCCAGGTATATGTATTGCAAACCGGATTCAAACCCGGTTTCAGCTGCTTTTTCCAGGGTCTCAAGGGGTGTCGGAGGCAGGTCCTGCAACCGGTACGAAGGCGAGAAACGGCTAAAGTGCACAGGCACCTCGCTGCCCAGGGTTTCCACGATCCACTGGCACATCTGCCGTATTTTACCCGGATCGTCGTTGAGGGTAGGTACCACCAGGTTGACGATCTCCACATACTGGCCCTCTTCCTTTAATACTTCCAGGCTTTGTTTTACGGGTGGAAGGCTTGCGGATGCCACATCGGCATAAAAATCATTGTCAAAAGCCTTCAGGTCAATCTTTACGGCATCAAGCTTCTTAATAAGCTTGCGCAACGGCGCAGGGTTGATGTAGCCGTTGGACACCATGCTGGTTTTGATCCCCTGCTCCCTTGCCAGCACGGAAATGTCGTACATGTACTCATAAAAGATGGTGGGTTCGGTGTAGGTAAAGGAGATCGAATCCAGTCCCCTGCGCAGGGCTTCTCCCACGATACGCCCGGGGTCCATGTCGTATTCCCTCACCTGGCCCGGCCTGGATTGTGAGATCTGCCAGTTGTGGCAATAGCTGCACCTGAGGTTACACCCAACGGTGGCCACGCAAAGTCGCTGGTGCCCGGGGATAAAATGGTAAAGCGGGGCTTTTTCGATGGGACCGGTATTTACGGAGCAGGGGCTGCCGTATACCATGCTATATAGCGTTCCACCCAGGTTTTTTCTCACGCGGCAGATGCCGGTGCCTCCTTCCCGGAGGCTGCATCGGTGCGGGCACAGCTCACACCTGACAGCCCCTCCTGCCAGCCTCTGGTAAAACATCGCCTCTTTTGCAGGGCTGAGGGTTTTGGCCACAGCCCGAGCAAACGGTCCATGTAATGATAAGCCTCCCATGGCCGCCAGGGCAGCGCTCCCTGCGAATGCTTTTTTCAGAAACGTACGGCGGCACTGGATTTTCATGGATATGTTTTAAAGTCTAAAAGTCGAAACGTCGAAATGTCGAAGTTTCTGCTGTTGGCTTTTGGTGTTTGGCTGGTAGATGCCGGCTATTGGCTTTTTGCTGATGGCCGTCTGCTTTTAGCGTTTGGCCGCAAAAAACAGCCTGCGTACTTTGTCTTATTACAAAAATAAGGAAATCAGTTCATAAATAAAACAGCCAGGCAGAGCCCCCGATAATCTCCTGCAAATACAAAAAAAACTGCCATCTATGGATCATAAATGACAGTATTTTCGCGGAACTTATCAGGCAAACGCCCTACCTTTCGATTTCAAAAGAAATCTTTGCATTTACCGCATAAGAAACGATCTCGTTGTTTTCCACATTGGCATTCATGTGCTTGATGTAGATGGATTTGATGTTCTTAAGTGTTTTTGCCGCTTCTGCCACCGCGTTTTGTGTGGCTTCGGTAAATCCTTTTTCTGATACACCAATTACTTCAACTACTTTTACTAGCATAATTAATCCTCCTTAGTTTTTGTGTGATACAATATACCATATGAAGAGGAAAAACCATGCCAACATGCGGTTGAATTATCCTGTTCCCTGCAGAAAGGCAGCTATAAGCACGACATAAGAGGTCATGTCGGCATGTCCGGGAAGACAGTATTGTAGAAGTAGCTGCCACAATGTGCAAATAGTTCCACACTCCAGGCCAATTCATCCCGGCTTATGAAATCCGGGTGGTTTTTAGCGGGTTCTAACCTGTGGTTAAAAAATGGCGACATCGATCAAACAAGCCTGGGGGCTTGAATAGCGATCATAGATGCGAAAATTTTTTATTGGAGCATGTTTTATCTACCTCAGGGAGTTGCGCATTCGCAGCAGGATGAACAGCATATTGACCACGATTACGCCCATAACCACGTAATGGATCTGGTTGAAGCTGGCACCTCTGTCGAGAAAAAAGCTGTATACCACGGGGCCCAGCGCCGTGCTGACCACCATCACGAAGGTAAAGAGGCTGCGGACGGTGCCCAGGCTCCGGGTGCCGAATATTTCTGCATAAAGTGAGGAGGTCACCGGGGAGTTCATGCCGCCTGTGAACCCCACAAGCAACCAGTAAAGCGGTGTGGTAACAGGGTGTGTTCCGACCGACAACACCACGAGGCCAGCTGCCAGGGGCAGCAGAATAAATGGAAAGATGCGCCTGGCAGAAAAACGGTCTATAAGCGGGCCGGCGATCATCGACATAACAATAGAGGAAGCGGCATACGCTGTAATGCTGCCAGCCATCCATTCGGTGCTCCAACCTTTTTCATCGGCAATGAACGTTTGAAAAAAGAACAGGTTTGTTTGCAGGAAACCCACCAGGAATACCGTAGGGGCGAAAATGTAAAACCAGGGGGTATGAAAAACCTCGCGCTGTTTCCATAATTTTTGGGATTGCTCTTCTTTGGATGCCTCGTGAGCCTCGGCATCGGACTGCCCTTCAAATATGCTTTCACGGCGGATGCGGCTCAGGGATGCAACAGTAAAGGGGATGAGCACGGTGCCAATGAGTATGGCACTGAATACAAGTGTTTCGCGCCAACCGAACAATCCTATGCTGCTGGCCACCAGCACGGGGAAGACCGCCTCACCCATCGGGAAGCCCAGGGTGGCGATGCTGAGGGCTTTCCCGCGGGCCCGGTTAAAATAACGCGACATGGTGGTCATGGCCGTATGCATCAGCAAACCCTGTCCGAATAAACGCAGGGTATAGATCCCAAAAAACAGCACCACCAGGTTCCAGGAAGCGGCTGCCAGCAGGCAGGCCAGGAAGATGCCCGAAACTACGAAAAGGGCAAAACGCTTCAGGGGAATGTGATCGATCTTTTTTCCCACGTAAATCAGCGTGGCCGCACTCGATAGGGTGGCCAGGGCATATAGGCTGCTGAAACCGCTGGCACTGATGCCAAAGGCTTCCATGAAGTCCGGGATATACAGTGAAACTACAAAGGTTTGCCCGAAGCTGGAGAAAAACACCAGCATCATCCCCAGCGAGAGAATGCGCGGATTCGCTTTGTATAGTTGAAGGTAATTCATATTCAAAGATTATTGTCACTACCGTTTTCCGGAATATTCAATTGCAAAGGTATAAAAAGGGCATTGGTGAAATGAAAGGGTTTAAGAATCAAATGCTCAGTTTTTTTGTGTACTTTTGCAAAACAAACAACGGGCGAACTAATCATCCCTGCATTATTCACTTAATTCACAAAAACACAATGGGTAAACCGCGTCAAACGGTCAACAACAAAGAAAGAGAAAAGGCCCGGGATAAGAAAAAGAAGGAAAAGCAAAAGAAAAAAGAAGAGCGCAAAGCGAGCGGTAAGAGCAGCGCAGACGACATGATCGCCTATGTGGATGAACATGGGAACATTACCAGTACACCCCCCGATCCCAGCAAAAGAGAAAAGATAAAAGCCGAAGATATCCCACTGGGTGTCCCTTCCCGTAAAGACGATGATGTGGACAAAGAAAGGATTGGCATTGTAACCTATTTCGATACCTCCAAAGGGTATGGTTTTATAAAAGACAGAGAAACCCAGGAAAGCATTTTTACCCATATCAACAGTCACCTGGATTCCATTGGTGAACGCGATACGGTTACCTACAGGGTTGAG
>SL_5KL_010_SEDDRAFT_10000459_pt1 | contig 25945 bp, 26 predicted proteins | sample SodLakKL_010_SED_FD_9118 | JGI IMG/M metagenome (IMG submission 9118) | reverse complement strand
TCATGTCGATGCCGGCTAGTTCGAGCGCTTCGATGGGATAGACGCTCCCGCCCGCCTGTAGCATCTCGCGGTAGTCTGCGGCGGCCTGCTGTCCTTTCTCGCCGTTTTGGAGGATCCCCTCGACGATAGCGACGGCCGCCGAGATCCCAGTGGCGTACTGATACACATAGAAGTTGTAATAGAAGTGCGGAATCCGTTGCCACTCGCGGGCGATGTGGTCGTCGACGTCGGCGGGCTCGTAGTAGCTCGCTTTGAGGTCGCCATACAACTCGTCGAAGACATCAGGCGTCAGCGGCTCGTCGTTTTCAGCGCGCTCGTGGATCTGCTGTTCGAATTCGGCGAACATGGTCTGGCGGAACAGCGTCGACCGAAACCGTTCGAGATACTCATCAAGCACATGCAGTCGGAGTTCGTCATCGTCGACAGTATCCAACAGATACTGCGTCAGTAGGGTCTCATTAACCGTGGAGGCGACCTCGGCAACGAAGATCTCGTAGCCCGCATCGTGCCACGGTTGAGCCTCCGCCGAGAGTTCGGAATGCATCGAGTGGCCCAACTCATGGGCGAGCGTAAACATAGATGCGATGTCGTCCTGATAGTTCATTAGAATAAACGGCTGGGTGTCGTAGGTGCCGGATGAAAAGGCTCCCGAGCGTTTCCCACGGTTCTCATAAACGTCGACCCACCGGCTTTCGAGTCCGTCAGCCATCCGTTTTTGATAGGCCTCGCCTAGCGGTTCGACAGCCTCAATAATCCACTGTTTGGCCTGCTCGTATTCGATCGCTGGGCCTTCCTCACCGGTAAGCGACATGTACAGGTCCCATGAGTTGAGTGTGTCGACGCCGAGGGCGTCGGCTTTGAGTTCGGCATGGCGATGCAGAAGATCGAGGTTTGCTCGAACAGTCTCGACGAGCGTGTCGTACACCTCGACCGGTACGTTTGGCCCGTCAAGTGCGGCCTCACGGGCCGTCTCATAGTTGCGGGCACGGGCGATTTTGACGTCTTTGCGGACCTGTTTTTTCAACGAGGTACCAACCGTGTTGCGGACGTTCTCCCATTCGTCATAAAAGATCTCATGGACCTGTTTACGGAACTCTCGATTCTCGTGTTTCTGTAGTTTTGTAAAGTTGCCCTGACTGATCTCGATTTCCTCGCCGTCGGGGTCTTCGACGGTCGAAAACGTCATATCGGCGTTGGCCAACATCGAGTAGATCTCGTTTGGCGAGCTGGTAACCTCGCCCAGCTCCGCGAGGAGTTCTTCGATTTCAGCCGACCGCGTGTGTGGTTTCGCGCGCAGCACGTCGTCGAAGAACTGCTCGTACGTTGCGAGGGCTGGTTGGCTGTCGACGAACCCTTCGATGTCGGCTTCGGTTAGCTCCTGGAGTTCGGGTTCGATATACGAAACAGCACTTGAGGCCTCCGACGAGAGTGCCTGTGCTTTCCCTGAGAGTGCCTGATACTCCTGGTTTCGGGTATCTTCGCTGGCTCTGAGGCTGGCATAGACTGCGAGTTGTGAGACCTCGCGCATAATCTCCTCGCGGAGTTCCAGCAGCTCTAGGAGGGTTTCGGGACTCTCGGTGACCCGTCCCTCGTAGGCGGTGAGCTCGTCGATTCGCCCCGAGACCTCTTCGAAGCGGTCGGCCCACGCCTCATCGGACTCGAAGATGCTTTCGAGCGCCCACGTGTGTTCGGTTGCGATCTCATCGCGTTCCGGAACCGTACTCATGACCGACTGAAGGCCGACAGCGGCTGTAAGTCTTGTTACTATTCGATGCCGTCGGCGACTGACTGTGAGAGGCGGCCGTTGACCAACGACTCGACAGCACGCTGGCCGAATGCAACCTTCGCACGCTCGGCTGCCTCTCGGTCGCGTTCGAAGTCGACACCCGGATACACCACATTGGAAAGCACCAGCGGCTCCGGTGGGGCCGGCGACGGCCGCGGCTCGACGGGTCTGAGACCGAGCAGTGTGTCGACCCACTCGATGGGTCGCTCACCAGTCGCCACACGTTCGATCACCGAAACCAGCCGACGAACCAACTCCCGGGCAAAGCCGCCGGCTGCAAATTCGATTTTAACAAACGCCCCGCGGCGGCTGAGTCGACCCGAAAGTCCACGCTGGGTGCCAGTTTCGTCCGGTGTGAGGTTCGAAAAGTCATGGCTGCCACACAGTTTGTCGAGTGCGTTTTGGGCGCGCTCATCGTCGATCGGCGGTCGGCCGTCGAGGCTCTCGGCTGCCTTCCGCGGTGCGTATAAGTGGTAGGTGTACTCTCGACGGACGGCGTCGTGGGTCGCGTGAAACCCGTCGTCGACGTCGGCGCTCGCCCACGCCCGGATCGAGCCGGGCAGTTCGCTGTTGAGCGCCCGTGGTCGCAGCCAGTCGGGACACTCGAAAGCCACCGTCTGGGCGAGTGCAGATACGCCTCTGTCGGTCCGACCCGCCGCGGCATACCCCGGTGGCTTGGCACACTTGAGCTCAAGCACCGACAGTGACTCTAGGGCCTCGAACAGCGTCCCTTCGATTGTCGGGACGTCGGGCTGTCGCTGAAACCCATAAAACGCTCGACCGTCGTAGGCGACCCGAAATGCACGCATAACGAACAGTCCGGTTGGCGTCGATAAATACCCGACGTGCCACTGTTCATACGTAGCCACTGAATAATCGGTGAGTGTTCGGCAACTACTGCCTTACGAGCCGATAGCGAACGGTGTATGCTATGACTACTGACAGTGGTTCACAGTCGACCGATCCAACCCATCCATCCGGCGACGGGGATGACCGACCGAACGTCGTTCTCGTCGTCATGGACACTGCTCGGGCTAAAGAGACGGTGCCGGTGGATCCCGAGCACACACCGACACTTGGCTCGTTGGCCGAACGCGGCACTGAGTTCACCCACGCCTACACCTCTAGTCCGTGGACGCTTCCGTCGCACGTCTCGCTGTTTACGGGCCTGTACACCGCCGCCCACGGAGCTCACGGCGGTCACACCTATCTCGACGTCGACCACGAAACGCTGCCCGAGGCGTTTCAGTCGGCCGGCTACGAGACGGTCGGCATCTCGAACAACTGCTGGATCACTGGCGAATTCGGCTTCGATCGCGGTTTTGAGACGTTTCGGAAGGGCTGGCAGTATCTTCAAAGCGACGTCGACACCGGAGCCATCGTCAGAGCCCACGGCGTTAGTGAACGCCTAACCGCGCTTAAAGAACAACTAACCGCCGGCAATCCCGCAGTGACGCTTGCGAACGTCGCCTACGAGCGGTATCTGTGTCGTGATGATGGGGCGGCGCGAACGACACGGTGGATTGACGACTGGCTCGCCGACCGACAACGGAACGGCGACAACCGGCCGTTTTTCTTGTTTTGTAACTACATCGAGCCGCATATCGAGTACGACCCGCCACGGGACTACGCCGAGCGGTTTCTTTCTGCAGATGAACTCAGCGAAGCAACCCAGCTTCGACAGGACCCACGCGCGTTCGATGTCGGTGAGTACGAACTCACCGAAACGGAGTGTGAACTGCTTCGTGGGCTGTACCGCGGAGAGCTAGCCTACGTCGACTCTCAACTCGATGCTGTGCGGACAGCACTACAGGACGCCGATGAGTGGGAGAACACGATTTTCGTTGTACTGGGCGACCACGGCGAAAACATCGGTGAGTACGGCTTTTTCGGCCACCAGTACAACCTTCATGAGACTGTTGTCCATGTCCCACTGCTTATCACCGGCGGACCGTTCGACGACGGCGGCAGATACACTGAATACGTCCAACTGCTTGATCTCGTACCCACGCTGCTGGAGACAACCGACATCTCGGCATCCGCGCTGGCGATGCAGGCACAGGGACGGTCGTTTCACCCACAGTCGACGACCGCACCACGACAGGCAGTCTACGCTGAACATATCGAACCCCAGCCCTCTGTCGAGTCGCTCGAAGCCCGATTCGGCGAGCTACCCGACCGCGTCCAGGCGTTCGATCGGTCGCTACGATCAATTCGAACCGAGGAATCGACCTACATCCGAGGCTCGGACGGAAGCCGGTGGCTGTATCTCGACGGGAACGAACAGCAGAACCGACGCACCGACCGCCCCGCACTGGCTGCCCGGCTCGATACCCAACTCGACGGTTGGCTCGGCACCGTCGAACGGGATCGAACAACACAGACGGCCGTCGATATGAGTGCGGCAACCGAACAACGGCTCGCAGATTTAGGCTACATGTAGCTAAAGTGTATTCGGGACCCACCCACGCAACGAGTCGTCGACGCGGTCCATCCAATCTGTGAGTCGGTCGGCCATCTCCGTGCGGGCCTCGGCGTACGCAGGATGGTCGATCAGGTTCTGCAACTCATCGGGGTCTGCATGCAGATCGTACAGCTCGTTTCGATCCGGCCCGTTGTAGACGAACTTGTACTGATGGGTCCGAACCATCCGCTGAGAGTAGAGGCCGAACTCGTCGCCGTGGTACTGAGCGTACACTGATCTCGGCCAGGTATCCGGCTCCTGACCGGTGAGTAGGGGCTGGATACTCCGGGCGTGAAGTCCCGAGGGCTGTTCGATGTCGGCCCACTCCAGAAAGGTAGCCATCAGATCCTGGAGTCTGACGAACGCTTCCGAGTGACTGCCGGAGGCGACCACCCCCGGCCAGCGGACGAGTAGCGGAATCCGATAGGTCTCGTCGTACATCAACGGCCCCTTGTTGAACTGGCGGTGTGAGCCGGCGAAATCGCCGTGATCTGAAGTGTGGACAACCGCGGTCTCGTCGGTCAATCCCAACGCGTCGACGGCATCGAGAATCCGGCCGATCTGGTCGTCGATCAGCGTCATAAAGCCGAAGTATTTCGCGATTGCGCGGCTCCAGGTCTCCCAGTCGAAGCCGTCGACACCACGGTACTCGGTGTACTGTTCGTGGACACGCGGTTTGCCGTCGAAGGTTTCGGCATAACTGCCCCACGGCTCGATGTCGCTTGGATCGTACATCGACGCATAGGGTTCGGGTATAACGTAGGGGTGATGTGGGCCAAGGAAATCCGTTCGGTGGAAAAACGGCCCCTCGCCGTCGGCCCAGCGTTCGAGCGCGCTGATCGTCACGTCGGCCAGAAAGTAGGGACGCGAAGCCTCGACGTCGACTGGGTCAGTGCCAGCGATCAGGCTTTTGTTTGCGCCCGTTCCGGCGTATATCCGATCTTCGACGGCTGATTCCTCAATCGAGATCCCACGGACCTCCCGGTAGTACTCGAATGCGACATCAAAGTTATCGTGGTGGATGTCGCTGCCGCCGAAATACCGAAAGCCAAAATCGCCGGGGCCACGCTCGTGGCTGACGTGCCATTTGCCGATATAGGTGTTGTCGTAGCCACTCTCAGCAAGAAGTTCGCCGACTGTGGGTATCCGTTCTGGGAGGTCTGTCCGGATCGCATCCGCCTCGTGGCTGTTGTTGAGTAGCCCGTGGGCGTGGGGGTAGAGTCCGGTTAACAACGAGGCCCGTGCGCTCGTACAGATGCTGGTTGGCGTGAACGCCGACTCAAACCACTGTCCCTCCTCGCGCAGGCGGTCGATGTTCGGTGTGTCGACCGGTAGCTCGTCGGGCGCGACGAGGTCGGCGCGCTCTTGGTCGGTGAACAGCAACAGGATGTTCGGTCTGGAGGGCATACAGCCGCGTTCGCACTCGGAGAATAAAGAACGGATGAGAGCCTTGGATGCTGATGTGTTGGCAGCGTCGACAGGAGCAGCGAAATCGGGACTGGCTCAGCGTGGTGTTGTCGTACCGAGTCGATTTTGACGGGTCTGATAGGTGTGGACGACTGCCGTCGCACCAAACAGGCCAACGATAATCCAGACCAACAACAACCCGGAGAGTCCACCGAACGGACCGACACCGCCCCAGACGAGAAGACTCATTATCAACCCGAGCGCGGCAAACCCGAGATAACAGTAGCTCCAAGGGATGTCGTGGCTCGGGACGTATTCGAGATACAGCTGTATTTGCTGGGCCTCCTCGGTGAGTTCGACCGTCCCACGGTGTTGGTCGTAGTTGATAATCCCCGTATCGTCAAGCTTCGGCAGATGCGACTGCCGAAGTGCAGTGTAGACGCGTTTTCGCTGCTTCCAACTCAACTCGGCTGGATCAGTTTCGTACTCCCAAGCCGAGACGGTTTCGACGATCGTTCCAAACGAGGCGGTGGTGTCTTCCTGTTGTTTGAGCGCCTGCAGCACCCACCGTCGACGTCTGTTGGCCAGCATCCCGAACAGCTGATCGCGCGGAATGCTGTTCTTCGTCTCCCCATGTTTGTTTACGAGTGACATATTTTGTAAGTCGACTTTACTGAAATAACCAACAGATTCAATATAAGTATCAGCTTGCTACTGATTTGGTATCGATAATTAGGGAGCTCCTAACAGCAGTCGAGACACTCCCACAGGCCAGTAGGAGACACATACCAATACGGTATTCAGGATTGTATGAATGTGGGGCGGTCGAGCCGGGCTTGTCGCGGAGACGGACGCCCCATACAGCCTATGTCAGATACAATACAAACGGTGCGCACACAGCTGTGGCGACTTACCGCAGGTGTTGCGGTGGTGTGCTGTCTCATCCTTGTCGCTGGAAATCTCCTTGGAACCCCGTTGTTGTTGGGGTTTGTCGAAACCGGCAGCATGGAGCCAACAATCAATACCGGCGACGGCTTTGTCGCCCTACCGACAGCGATCGTGGGCAGCCCCTCGGCCGGCGATGTCATCGTCTTCGACGCCCAAGAGCTTGAGGGCGGTGGGTTAACCACCCATCGAATTATCGAGGAGACGCCTGAGGGCTACATTACACAGGGCGATGCCAACCCAGCTGCCGACCAGGAGGGCCGTGAACCGCCGGTCTCTGAGACGCAGATTGTCGCCACCGCATGGCAGCCAGGTGGTGATGTGGTGACCGTCCCGAAGCTCGGAACCGCAGCGATGGCTGTCCAGTCGACGCTGACACAGGTAACCCAGAGGTTTTCATCCCGGCTCGGTCTCGGACCAGCGAATCCCGCAGGTGATCCACCGTTGCTGTTGATCGGCGGTGTCGTCCTTGTCATCCTCTCGTTTGTGCTCGAGTGGCGCTCAGCCGAAAGCCGTGATCGGTCCCGATCAAAGACTATTCCGGTCGACCCGCGCACAGTTGTGGTCGCTGTCGGCCTAATTGTCTGTCTGATAACGTTTGTTGCAATGGGTACGATGTCGACAACAACTGAGTTAGACATCATAAGCGCAGAGTACGACTCCGATCGTCCGGATGTGATCCCAGCCGGGGAAACTGAAAGCCAGCCGTATGCGGTATCGAACGGTGGGTTGCTACCAGTTGTGTCGGTTGTTGAATCAACTGATGATGCCATCAAGATACCCCACCGTTCGACGGTCGTCAGCAGTGGTAACACCGAAGAGGTTTCGGTTGCGATCACTGCACCGCCTGAAACCGGCTACTACAGCCATCAGATAACTGAATATCGCTATTTCGGTGTACTTCCAACACGGTTGATCGTGTCTTTGCACGCGATCCAGCCGGCGGCAGCGATGGCTGCAATCACGGTGACGGTTGGTGGAGCCACCGTAGCTCCGCTGGTGGTTCTCGGCGCAGCAAGTACGACTCGGACCCGCTCGCGGGACCGACCAACACGCTCGGAGCGTGGGTTCTGGTGAACACAATGACTCAACACGTAGATACTAGTTCGAAGAGGGATCGTCGATGAACATTGATAAACTGCAGATTGCAGCTCGACAACGGCTTGCCGACTGGTTCGTTCCTGTTGCGGTGTTACTTTTGCTGGTTGCGCTCGCCAGCGGGATCGGCGTCTATTCGGCCGTGGCAACGCCCGACGAGCAAACTGCGTACGACACCGTCGACGCGTGGGAAACCACCGCCGAGTTCTCCCACGGCGCGACGGTTACGGAACCGAACGCAGTGTATTCGGTTGGCGAAGAACTCACCGACCGGCCACGCTACTACACTGACGTAATGCCCGACTTGGCGGCTGAGATACAGTATAGCTACCAGGCAGCGGATGGCGACGTCGACATTGAAACGGACATAACGCGGGTCACTCGGGCAGTCGACAGTTCCGACGACTCGGTTGTCTACTGGCGTGACGAACAGACACTCGACTCAACGGAGACCAACGGACTCACACCGGGAGAGACCCACAACGATTCGGTTACCGTCGACGTGGCGTCGATGGATCAGACTGCAACCGAAACCGCAGAAACTCTCGGTAGCACCGCTGGAACGCTTGAGACAGTCCTCCAGATTGATGTTCGGATGGACGGCCACGTCGACGGCGAGCCGGTCGAACACACCGAGCAGTACGAACTACCGATCGAGGTTACGAGTGGGACCTACACGGTGGAGTTGCCCTCGGAGACAGGGCATGTCGAACAGCAATCCGTCGCGGTCTCGACTGACTGGACCGATAACGTCGGCGATGCCGTTGGCGTACTCGCCCTGTTGGTTCTCTCAGTAGGAGGCCTCGGTGGACTGGCTGTCGCCAAACACCGCGACAGACTCGCACCGACAGCCGCTGAACAGCACGCAATCAAGACTGAAAGCGAGCGGCAAACCCTCGAAGAGTGGATTTCACGCGGCGAGCTCCCGACAGCAGTGGACGAACGGCCACGAATCCAGGTTGCCTCTCTGACTGAGTTGGTCGACGTCGCAATCGACTGCAACCGGCGAGTGATTGATCGTGATACAACAGCCGAGTATGTCGTTGTTGACGACACTGTTGTCTACGGGTTTCGGCCACAAGCAGCAGCTGAACAGAAGGACAAACCGTGTCTGGTCGACGAAGGCGACACGGTATCGACCGACAGCAAGAAAGCCGAATCAGTAGACGAACCAGCCGATGCAGAGTCGACCGACAACCACACAGAACAGTCGTAGCCGTCTGGTTTGATCGCGAGAGCCGACGGGCAGTTAGACATCGTTTTCAGAACACGAAATCTCACGGGAGAGCTCCGTCTCAACCGTGCGGTCAGCCTCGGTTACCGTCAGCTTGAGTGTTCCAGACTCAGAGAGGCTGTGCTGTTCGCCCGGCGCAAGTCGGACAGTCTCAGTTGTCCCGTTGTGGATGAGTTCTGCCACGACGTCTGTCTGATGGTGATTACGTACTGCACAGTCTTCGAGGGCGACATAAGCATCAGTATCGTCTGCAACAGAGACGGACAGTGATCTATCAGTCGTGGTCGTGCTCGTTGAGCTGGTGATGATAACTCCAGACAGTACGGCAAGAACAATCAGCGCCAGCCCGACGTATCGAAGTCGACTGAAGCTCATCTGTCTGTGTCCTGTAGACGACTGATGTGCCACCACCAGCTGAAGAGACGTACCCGGTAAGCGTTATCCATGGTTGTCAAGAGGTGGTTGGCCGACAACGCATCTAAGTATACACTGACTACGCGGTCGAAAGCCGGCCGAAGGAGGCCGCTACCAATTGATAGAGACCGCCTACGACAGCTACAGACCGAGCCTGCAGGTTCTGCTGGCAGCGCATACACAAGTCCCATACTCCCACACAGTCAGGTGACGCGGCGACCCTCAGACGACCGACGATGCCGTTGGGCGCTCGGTGGGTTGCCGCCAACGAGGTAGATCACAAATGCAACGACGAAAATTCATGCTTGGTGCAGGGAGTGCAGCAATCGGTGCAAGCGCGCTTGTCGGCTCTGGAGCGTTCACATCGGTCGCATCCGAACGAACAGTCAGCGTGCGAGCCGCCCACGACGAAAACGCCTACATGGGGCTCAAACGAGTTCCTGACAGCCCCAACAGCAGCTACGTTGATTACAAAGACGGCCACCTGCGGATCCAGATGGACGATAACAACCCGAACCTCGAAGACGAGGAGCTCGGAACCGGTGTCAACTCCGATTCGATCACGGTGTTCAAAGACTTATTCCGGATCAAAAACCAAGGCAAACAGCCAGTGTATGTCTTTGCCTTCCTTCAAGGCAAAAAGGCCGACGCAGTCGGCTTGTTCGGCAGCGACTACTCGCCGTGCTGGGGACTAAAACTCGGTGTGGGCGAGTACGAAGACCTCGGTCTCATCACTAACACCCGCGGCATCCCGGCGAAGACACAGCTTGTCGACAATATGTTCATCGTCGCCATCGGCAAGGAGAACCCAGAAGACGGTGACCACGAGCGAGCCGCCAAAGAGTACGTCCCTGACGACGCAGAGGCGAGCGAAGCCCTCCCTGACGGCGAGTAACGCTCGAATTCAGCGATTTCTTTTTAGAAACTCATACTCACAGCGACTGCAACGAGAAGATAAAAGAGCGTTAGTACGGGTTACTTGTCGCCATCTTCGTCCGCGTCGTCATCTGCATCCTCGAAGTCGGCGTCGACGTACTCGTCGCCCTCGCCGCCCGGCCCCTCGCCGGGACCGAAGCCGCCCTCAGGACCCGCGCCGCCGGCCGCTCCGGCACCGCCGGGGCCAGCCTGAGCCTGTTGGGCTTGCTGTTGGTACATCTGTTTGCCGATCTCTTGGAGCTGTTCGGAGAGTGCTTCAGTCGCCTCTTGCAGCTCCTCGGTTTCGACGTCCTCGTCTTCGAGAACGTCTTCGACATCGTCGATGGCGTCACGAATGTCAGCTTCGAGCTCGTCGTCGACGGCGTCTTCGTTCTCTTCGAGCAGAGATTCTGCACGCTGGACAGCCCCTTCAGCGTCGTTGCGGGCCTCGATAGCTTCGCGCCGGGCCTGGTCTTCTTCGGCGTGTTTTTCGGCTTCCTCCTGCATTTTCTCGACTTCGTCATCGGAGAGACCCGCACCACCCTCGATGGTAATCGACTCGGCGTTGCCCGAGCCTTGGTCCTCGGCCGAAACGTTGACAATACCGTTGGCATCGATCGAGAACTCGACTTCGATCTGTGGCATGCCTGCGGGTGACGGCGGAATGCCGCTTAGCATGAACTCACCGAGCAGTTCATTCTCGTTGGCGATCTCGCGTTCACCCTGGAACACCCGGACCTGCACGGAGGTCTGGTTGTCTGCAGCAGTCGTAAAGACTTTCGAGGCGTCCGTTGGGATCGTGGTGTTTTTGTCGATGAGTCGCTCGAACAGCCCGCCTTTGACCTCGATACCAAGGCTGAGCGGCGTCACGTCGAGCAGGACGATGTCGTCGACATCCCCAGCGAGCACGCCGCCCTGAATCGCTGCGCCAAGGGCAACTGCTTCGTCGGGGTTGACGTTCTTTTTCGGTTCTTGGCCGATGATTTCCTCGACCTTTTCGGCGACCTGGGGCATCCGGGTCGAGCCACCGACGAGAATGACCTCATCGATGTCGCTGTCTGAGATACCGGCGTCCTCGATTGCCTGCTCGGTAGGCTTGACCGTGCGGTCGATCAGATCAGAGGTGAGATTTTCGAACGTGGCACGGGTGATCGAGGTCTCAAGGTGGACTGGCCCCGAATCGGTCGCGGTGATAAACGGTAGATTGATTTTGGCCTCTTTGCGCGAGGAGAGTTCGATTTTGGCCTCTTCGGCGGCCTCCTTGAGTCGCTGGAGTGCCTGGCGGTCCTCACGGAGATCGATTCCGTGGTTGTTTTCGAACTCCTCGGCGAGATGATCGATAATCGCCTCGTCCCAGTCGTCGCCACCGAGATCGTTGTCACCGTTGGTTGCGACAACGTCGTAGACGCCGCCGCCGAGTTCGAGAACTGAGACGTCGAACGTTCCGCCACCAAGATCGTAGACGAGAACAGTCTGCTCGGATTCGTCGTCGAGTCCGTAGGCCATCGAGGCTGCGGTTGGCTCGTTGACGATGCGTTCGACTTCAAGCCCTGCGATCTGTCCGGCGTTTTTGGTTGCCTGTCGCTGTTTGTCGTTGAAGTATGCCGGCACCGTGATGACGGCCTTTTCAACGTCGTGGCCCAGATACTCCTCGGCGTCGCGTTTGATTTTCTGGAGAATCATCGCCGAGATCTGTTCGGGCGTATACGACTCGCCCTCAACGTCGACCTCGTAGTCTTCTTCGCCCATGTGGCGTTTGATCGACTGGATCGTCTTTTCAGGGTTCTGTACGGCCTGGTTTTTGGCCGGTTTGCCGACGAGCCGCTCGTCGTCATCCGAAAAGGCAACCACCGAGGGAGTCGTTCGGTTCCCCTCGGAGTTGACAATGATTTCGGGCTCTCCGCCTTCCATAACCGCGAACGCGCTGTTCGTGGTACCAAGGTCGATACCGAGAATCTTCTCACTAGCCATCTTGGCCTCAAATACCGGCTTGTCTCGGTTAAAGGTTACTAGATACTACGACACAGGGCCAACGGACATGTCGCCGCTGTCTTGCGGTTTTTGATTTTTGGAATCTGCTCTGCTCGACACTTTTAGTATGACCGCAATACAACCGACCTCTCGACGTATTAGTCGTTGCTGACTGTCACTTGGGCTGCCTGCAGCACCTGGTCGTCAAGGGCATACCCTTCTTGATACACATCGGCGATGGTGTCCGCCGGCTGGTCGCTGTCGACCCGCATCATTACCTCGTGGCGGGTGGGATCGACCTCGTCGCCGAGATCGGGCGAGATAATCTCAACGCCCTCACTGTCGAGAATCGAGTCGAACTCTTCGAGCGTGGATTCAACGCCGGGCCGGATGTCGGCATCTTCGTCTTGGTCGAGGGCACGAACCAGATTTTCCCGTACTTTCGTAAACTGCGAGACGAGGTCCGCCGTCGCCCGCTGTTTGATCTTTTCTTGCTGTTTTTTGCTTCGTTTCTTGTAGTTCTGGAAATCCGCCCGCGAGCGTGCGAGTTTGTTGGTCAGCTCGTCGACCTCCTCGTCTTTGGCGTCGAGTTCGGCCTCCAGGTCCGCGATTTGCTCGCCGAGGTCTCGGGCCGNCCCAGCTAGCTCTTCGTCGTCGAGTGCGTCCAGCATATCCTCGACGGCAGGGTCGAACTCGGTCGATTCCTCGCTTACCTCGCCATCCTCGGCTGATTCGGGGGTCGATTCCTCGACCGCTGCGGGGTCGTCGCTCATACCCACGGAAAGTGGCTTCGGCGGCTTAAGCGTTCAGAAACGGGTGGGCTGCGGGTGGATGTTCGGCCTACTGGTACATCCGCAACGGCTGAGCCTGGCTACTATTGTCAGTCGACTGCTGCATGCGTTCGATAAGCTGTGTGCGAGCTTCTTGGATCTCTTCGGCCCGTGTCGACAGCTGATCGGTTGGTACAGACAGCCCAGTGAGCGGTTCGATGCCATTTTCGATCACGACACGGGAGGCGACGGGGTCGGGTCGCTGTGGATTCGACTCAGCAATAAGGCCAATTGCGGCAGTGTTGTTTTCAAGCGCATGCGCCAACAGCGCGCCGGTCGGTCCTGATATCAGTCCCATGCCCGCGGGTGTGTCGATTTCGGCGTCGACCAGTCGGTCGCCAGCGCCGCCACTTGCCACGCCGTACAGCGCGGGCTCGCCGTCGACCTGTCGTGGGAGCCCCGAAAGATACAGCGGCAGGACGTTCGTCTCATCAAACCAGTCGACCACACAGTCGCCGAACTCGGTGGCCGCATCCGGACCAATCGGGACGTCGCTCTGGAGTGCCAGCAGATCGCGGTCGGTATCGACGTACAACCGGACAGGCGTCGTCAACTCGTGAGTTTCGGATTGGTAGGTTACAACCGGCGGGATGGACGCGCAGTAAACGGTGGCGTAGTGGGTCATCTCGAAGACATCGATCAGGTGGTCGACGGCCATTTTGCCAACCAATCCAACGCCCGGAAACCCCTCGACTAATACGGGACTGTCGAGCGACACTGTTTCTCCGACAATGTTAATTCGGGTCATGCGCCTACTACGCGTGGTTGGGTATTGGTGGTGGCGGCCAGCCGAGCGTATCACTCCGAAACGGACAAACGGAGTCGAATCAAAGGCTGCGCATGAACCCATTAGAGCGGTACGCCCCGCTCGTTGCGGACCGCGAGGCGTTTTTCGCTGCGTGCGAGCGACCGCTGCCCTCGGTTGTCCGGGTCAACACGATCAACGCGACCCCAGAACGTGCCAAACAGGCCCTTGACGAGGAGGGTGTCGGCTACGAACCCGTCGACTGGAACGCTCAACTCTTGCGGCTTGACGAACGTGGGCCCGGAACTTCGTGGCCCTACTTTCACGGCTGGCTGCATGGCCAAGAGGAAGTCTCGGCACTGCCGGCCATCGCGCTTGACCCTCAACCCGGAGAGAACGTCTGGGATAGCTGTGCCGCACCTGGCAGTAAAACCACCCAACTATCGGCGATGATGGATGACACCGGAATCGTCGTCGGCAACGACAACAATCTCGGCCGACTCTCGGCGCTTCGACACAACGCCGAGCGACTGGGCGTGACGAACCTTGCGGTTACAAAGCAAGATGGCCGGAACTTCTCGCTGAAACCGTTCGGTTTTGAAGCCTTTGACCGCGCGATTGTCGACGCCCCCTGTTCGTGTGAAGGAACCATTCGGAAGAACCCTGACACGCTAGATCAATGGACGCTGAACCACGTCCATAGTGTGGCCGCTATCCAGAAAGGAATTCTCTCACGAGCGATTCAGGCGACCAAACCCGGCGGGACGGTCGTCTACTCGACGTGTACGTTTGCGCCCGAGGAAAACGAGGCTGTAGTCGACCACGTTTTGGAGACTGAAGCCTGCGAAGTCGTCGAGTTCGACTGCCCGCTTGAGTCCGTGCCGGGCGTCACCGAATGGGAAGACGAGACGTACGACGAACGCGTCGAGAAGACCCACCGGATCTACCCGCATCTCAACGATACAGGCGGGTTCTACTGTGCGAAACTGGAGGTGACCGCATGAGCGATACCCTAAAACAGAACGTCGGCCAACAGTTCGGTCGACTGCCAGCCACACCCGCCGACCGCAAAGTCGAGGGACGGGCCTCACGCGAGGAGGTCCTCGACTTCTTCGAGGCGCGGTTCGGCATCGGGCCTGCAGTGTTCGAACCCTACACCTTTTGGGAAAAAGGTAAGGGCAAAATCTGGATTTTTGCCGCCGACGTCCCAACGCCGATTCGGATCGAAGGACTCGGAATGACCGTCCTGCGGACTCGCCAAGAACACTGGAAGCCGACCCACAGCGCAGTCCAGCGCTTCGGTCACCATGCGACCGAAAACGTCGTCGACCTCTCGGCCGACGAGGCTGCCCGATTTGCGCAGGGCGAAGATCAACCGTTGCCCGCATGGGACGGCGATTGGGGATACCTGATTGCGACCCACGAGTTGGCCGGCAGTCGTGTGCCGGTCGGCGTTGGGTTGTATCTGTACGGTGAGTTGCGCTCGACAGTGCCGAAAGGCAATCAAGAAACGCTTGCTGTATTATAAGCCGGCGGCTACTTATTATGAGTCCGCTCGCGCGTCGACTCTCGGCTTTCGAGCGCTTCGGTTTCCATAATCAACTCCAGGTGTCGCTCGAAGGTCGCATCGTCGATTTCGTCGTTCGCATACCGTTCTTTGAGTCGCTCGACGGGATCCTGCGTGGAGGCAGTCGGCTCGGAGTTGTCGTCAGTTCTGACGACTGCGGTGAGTCGACGATAGATGCCATACAGTAGAAAACAGCCCAGAACCGTCGGTGGGCCGATAAGGACCGCCAGCAACGCCGAAACCCATAGTGGAATCGACGGAACGACCAGCGTCGGCAGGACGAAAAACAGCGTCACGGCGAGCCCAGTCCACAGCGGCGAGGCCGCGATCCGTCGACCAACCGCGACAACGCGGGACTCGATGGACATACCTGAACGTGGGGTAGGCACTCACTTACGGGTTTCGTCGACTACCCCTTCTCGCAAAGAACTACCGCAGAGTGAATGTAATCCAGACACCCAAGAACTCACTTTCTGGTGGTAGATTCGAGCCGAACCAAGGGCGTTAGGTCCCTCGCCATTCGTCGGGATCACGAGTGCCATGGCCGGCTTCGAGTTTGCGTGCTTCGGTAATCAACTCGCCGTGGTTGAAGATGATATCGGACATCGTGATGATACCGACGAGATCGAACCCCGTGACAACAGGGAGTTTTTTGACACGCTCGCGCCGCATGCGGCTGATTGCCGTCCGGACGGTTTTGTTCGGCTCAATCGTTTTGAGCGGTCGACTCATCACTGCTCGGACGGAGACCTCCTCAAACGGTCGGTTTGCGGCGTAGCCGACTCTGAGCGCGTCCATCTCGGTGATAATGCCGACGGGCGTCCCCTCGTTGAGCACGATGACGCTTCCGACATCGTTCTGTAACATTTGGCCGGCCGCCCCTTTCATCGTCGCTCCGAGCGGAACAGTCACCAGTTCTCGGCTCATCAGTTCCGAGACTCGCATCCTTTTTCATTCGTTGTGCGATGTATATTGTTGTTTCGGCGACTGAGCGCTCACAGAGGCTGGCTGCGGAGCAGTTCTCGGGCCATGATGACCAGTCCGTTCGTCTCTCCGTTAGCAAACACCGACCGTTCGTCGACCTCAGCGGTCGACGTCGTAGTGTCGCTGCTCAGAATGGCCTTTGTGCCATCGACGACGCCGAGGCGGGTGAGCGCTGCCTTCTCGCCCGAAGCCACCGGTTCGTCGTTGGACGGCTGGCCGGTCTGGTCGTCGGCAGTCGGCGTCGCAAACCCGATCCGACAAAGCTCTGTTGCCGGAGGCTTGACGATAGCCTCGTCAGGAAGCGCCGTTGTTAGCTCGTGGTCGCCAACCACGCCGACGATCAACTGCAGTTCCCGCTCGGCTGCCGCCTGTATTGCGGCTGTCAGTTCGGCATCCAGCACTGATTCGTCGACGAGCAGTCGAACCTCGTGGTCTGCCTCCGCAAGCAGCCGCTCGGTTCTGGCCGAGATCGCCTCGCTACCCGACAGTGCCCATACTTCGTGGTCGACCGCTGGCTTCGATTCAATCGGTGCAGGGTCGACGGCTTCGAGTTGCTGTTGGATCGAGTCGAGTCGTGATTCGTACGTTCGCCGGAGCGTCGTGATCGCCTCCTCAAGTCCAACGGCCCGAAACACTTGTGGGTTGCCATGGTGAACCGTAACTAACCCTTCAGATTCGAGCACGGAAGCAGCATCGTATACGCGTGTTCGCGGCACATCGGTAATCTCGCTGATTTCCCGGGCTGTCGCCTGCGGGACGCGCGAGAGTGCGACGAAACATCTGGCTTCGTAGGTTTTGAGGCCAAACTCCTGGAGCTGTTCTATCAAATCCGTCTTTGCTACTGTCTGTGTCATGGGTCCCAACCATTGCCGGCAGTACCGGCCTGATGGTAGTTATCAGGGCACCTAAAAGTGATTTGGCTTTCATACTGGAGGGCAATCATCTGTACAGTGAGAAATACTCACAGACACATATAGTAGTATATCCTTACTGTTGGATGCGAAACAACTTCCGTTGGTGTAACTCGAATAATCACATATTAGTAACGATAGCCAAATCGTACATTGTGGTACGGTGCCGGCTGCTGGTCCCAACCACCTACTGGCCGTACCACATCGTGTGGTTGCTTCGGCAATCACCTTTTGTGAGCCTATCACGTGGCTGGCCTATACGAGTACACAACCGAATTCCTTTATCCGCTGGTGGGCAATGAGGGTACAATGACGAAGCGACACGTCTCGTTACCTCCGGATGCTGCCGTAGGGGTCCGGGGCTTTATTGAGTCGGTCGACGAGCGGCTATCCTCAGACGAAGACACCTGTGATGTCGTCGAAGACGTGCTTGTGGATCTGTTTGGCGACCGCCAGGACTACGAAGCCTGGCAGGCCGGCCAGTCGGTTTCGCCGGCCACCCGGATGCGTCTGCAGGGGTACAACCCCTGTAATGCGACCGTCGAAGCCGAATACTACGCCGAAAAAGACGAAGCGAAATTCAAGCGCTCAAAACACCTCCAGTGGCTCTGGCGGCAGTTCGACGCCACGCCGATGGCTGACAACGTCGAGTTTGCCCTGCAGTTCCGCCGGATGCTCGCTGATCACCTTTTCGAGGAGTGTGGCGAGAACTGCCGGTTTTTCAAAGGAATCACGTTCACCTACGGCCACAACCTCTCGATTGGTGACAATACCGTTGTCCACGACGATGTTCATCTCGACGACCGTGGCAAACTCACAATCGGCGACCGCGTGTCGGTTTCCGACGGTGTCCACATCTACAGCCACGACCACGACATCGTCGACCAGACCTCCGTTCGGAACTACCATACGGTCGTTGAGGACGACGCCCGCGTCACCTACGATGCGATGGTTCGGGCCGGCTGTCGAATCGGCGAGAACTCGATTGTCGGTGCCCGCGCGGTTGTTCAGGGCGACGTTCCGGCCCACCATATCGTCGTCGGCATGCCCGCCAAAAGCGTCAAAATCAAACCCGGTTGGGAATCGACTGCCGACCCGATCGGCGACGGTCGACTCCGGAGCAATCAGACGGACAGAGAGATCGTATACGAAATCGACAACGAAATCGAGATCTACGACGAGTTCCAGCGGACACTGTCGCCGCCCGAGACACCACCAACAGAGATACCGACCGACCCCGAGCCAACTGAACCCGAACCAGACGCTGAGTAGCCACCCGACCGTGCCCAAAGCCATCGCGATCAACGTTGCCGCTAACACCAACCTGCCGGGGTTTCGCGGCCCCGTGTATCCCGACGGCAGCTTCGTGTACCTCCCGATTCCAGAACGAGAACCCACTGCCGAGGCCGTCCCGACGTACGATGATCTGCTGGACAAACTCGATCCATTGCCGTTTGCAGTCGACGACGAGATTCGCCAGCTCCCAGTGCATCTCGATCCTGAGTTCACGACGTATCCGACCTGCTCGCAGTACACCTACGGCGACGAACACGGGGTGAAAGCCGGCCCACTGTCGGACCTCGACAGTGGTGATTCGCTCTACTTTTATGCCACACTTCGTCGCCACGACCCACCCGAGAGCGTCGAGACTGGCCCACCGGTCGACTGGGTCGCCCCCAAGTGGGGAGCCTACCTTATCGGCGAGTTTCGAGTCGACCGAGTGTACGATGCGGCCGCATGCGAGAACCTCTCGGCCGAAAATCGACAGCTGGTGGCGAGCAACGCCCACTGCAAGCGCGATCCGTTCGATGCCAAGGTGCTGGTGGTCGGCAACGACGACTCGCGGCTGTTCGACCGGGCAGTCCCACTGAGTTCTCCAGACAGTGGTGCAACTGCAAACTGGATCGTCACAGAGCTTTCGAACGATTCCGGTAAGGGTCCGTGGTGGCGTCGACGGCTCTGGTTCGACAGCGAGTCGACTAGGCAACTGCGGGAAATCGTCGACGGCCAAAAGCCGAACTGACACCACTGTTTTGCTGTTGCTGGCCGAACGGCCGGTATGTTCGTCGAGTTACACTCCGGAGGCGACACCGATGTGTGATGGGCTGTTAACTCGCCCACTGCTCCCAGTTGCTGACATTGCAGATGCCGAGGCGACGTTCGACGCGCTGGTGAGCCACGTTGAGCCCGCCGAGACCCAGCCGGTCGTAATACACGTCTTTTGCGACGAGATGGATCGCCAGCGCGGAGCCGACGCAATCGAGCGGTTCGACTCGCTGGCCACCACGCAGGGATTGAGAGTCGAAACCCAACTGAGAGACGGCGAGAAAATTACAGAAACGCTACTGGATGCTGCCGCCGAAATTGAACCATCAGCAATCGTATTCTGTTCTCGTGGCGGGAGTGCGTGGTTCGATCTACTGGCCGGCGGAGTCAGAACATCGCTGCTGGCGAAAAGTGAAGCTCCAGTTGTGATGTTACCAACCGACTGAGCGGCTACTTTGAGTTACTGATCGGTGGTCCACTCAAACTACCTTCATATTTGAGTCGGAGATACAGATACGCAAAAAAGACGATAGGCGGCAGCAGTAGGACGCCGACCGCCCAACCAGCCGCCGCGAAAACGGATTTGTTCCGACTCAGCGCGTCGCGGAACACCCAGACAGCAACGCCGATTGTAATCAGATAGATAACGATCAGAATCGGTTGCTCAACGAACGCCGAGGTGAGTAACGGACTTCGGAAAGCCGAGCCAATCATACTGATTCGTGTTCGCTGTGCCGAATGAACGCTCCGGTTTTCAGCGCATGGTATGTAAGTAGTTGTCGACTACCGCCAGGGCTGAGACTCCTCGGTGATCTCGCCGGCCAGCGACCGCCGCATTCCCTCACGTGGTGAATCGAGATTTGCCAACGCCCACATGAGTTTTACTTTTGCCGTCCCCGGCAGCGTATCGCCGGCTTCGACGACACCCGCATCAAGCAGATCCCGACCCGTATCGTAGACGCGATCACAGACACGGCCTTCGAGACATTGGCTGGTCATCGCGACGACCGCACCGTCGTCGACCAACTGTTCGATTCGCGGGATGAGATCGGTGTGGACGTGGCCCAACCCGGTGCCTTCGATGATGACGCCGGCTTTGTCGTCGAGATAGTCCCACGCGGCAGGATCCATGCCAGGGGTGAATTTGACGAGTTCGACACTGGAATCGAGATCGTCATCGAGTGCGAGGTCGACCGCGCCGCGTTCGGTGTACTCACGGCGGAACTCGATCGCATCCGCGGCGACCGCCCCATCGGCACCGTCGGCTACGGCGGCTTCGTAGTCGACCGTTCCCAGCGGCTTGTTGCCGACCGTCTCGAAGGCATCTCGCCGTGAGGTGTGGTTTTTGCGAACGCGCGTGCCGCGATGGAGCGCACAGTCGGTGTCGCTGGCTTCGGCGTGCATACAGACCAGTACCTCCGCGCAGTCGGCTTTGGCAGCTTCGACCGCCGAGACGGCGTTCATCACGTTGTCGGAAGAGGGCCGGTCGGCCGACCGCTGGCTCCCCGTAAAGACGATTGGGACGGGTGTATCCAGCATAAACGAAAGCACTGAGGCCGAATACTGCATTGTATCAGTGCCGTGCATGACGACAACGCCATCCGCCCCGGCCTCGATTTCTTCGTGAACAGCTTGGGCAAGGCGCTGCCAGATCGACGGATCCATGTTTTCGCTGAGAATGTTGGCGACGACACGTCCTCGATAGTTGGCCCGCCCGGCAAGTTCGGGAACAGCCCGGAGGACGTCCTCGGCGGTAAACTGGGCGGTGACCGCTCCGGTCCGATAATCGACCGTCGAGGCAATCGTCCCGCCAGTCGAGATCAGCGAAACTGTCGGCAGATGCTCGCCGAAGGAGATTTCCGAAACGCTGTGGTCGTCTGTCTTGTCAGTGTTATCTACATCGTAGACGTCGGTTTCGAGCACCTCAACGGTTGATTCGGCGCGGTCGACGCCGATGTTGTAGCCGCCATCGAGTTTCACCACGAGATAGTCGGCCGTCGAGGAAGGCATGAGTACGCCCTTGTTTTCGACGCCGCCGTGTTCGATCCGAACGCGGTCGCCAGGGTTCATATCGCAGGGTTGCCCATCGGCCGACTTGAAACCACCCTTTCGAACCGAACCAGCCGTTCGACGGCACAACAGCCATACAGGAGGAACTAATAGCTACCGTATGGCCCGTCCGGACGACGAACTCATCGAAGAGATCGAACGCGAGCCCACAGCAGACTCCCACGAGTCGACCACCAGCGTTGCCGCAGAATCGAACGGTCGACTCGGCGAGGTGTTCTCGCTGAAAGCGTTTCTGCTGACGGCCGTTTTGATCGCCGTCGGTGTCGGCGTTGGTGGACTGATTCCGCTGGTTGGAACGGTCGGTTCACTTGTCGGCTTGCTTCTTGCGACGTTTCTGACCGGGCTGATTGCCAGTCAGCGTCAGTATCTCGAAACGGCGCTCGCTGGTGGAGGGATTGTCGGTCTGAGTTTCGCCGTCAGCCTGCTGACAACCGGCGTGTTACCAGTAGGAATGCAGTTTTTCCGAGAGTACGGGCTGCTTTTCGGTGGGGCCGGCGTTGCTCTTGGAGCCGGTTTGGGCGTTGTCGGACACTATCTCGGCCGCGATCTCCGTGACGGACTTACCCAAGAAATCTAACGTATCTGCCACGTTCGCCCATCGAAGTCGACGACGTTCGCGCGTTCAAGCCGCGCAAGCGCCTTTTCGACGACCGCTGGTGGCGCGGTGAGTTGGTCGACAATCTCGTCGGTGTGACCCTCGGTTTCGACAATTGCCGCAAGGATTTTCGCATAGAACCGACAGTCAGCGTCGATTCCTGTTTTCTCTGTGAGCTCATCGAGTGTTTCGGTCAGCCGGCCGTGGACCCATCGCTGGGCCAACGAGAGTTCGCGGTCCAGCGACTGAAGCCGCCCGAACTCGGCGGCCAACGCCCCGATGTCGGAGGCCTGATCAGTGGCAGCTCCACTACCGTTTGTAGCGGCCTCCTCCAACGAGAGATGTGGACACCGCCCCGACATATCCAGCGTCGAACTCGCCGGATACGCGCTTTTCGCGCCGAAACTGTGCGGCGAGACGTCGACTTCCAATCGGAGACTTCTGGTGATATGGAAGTATTTACGCCGCTGGTCGTCGGTTCGGCTTTCGATAAGTCCCGCCGTTTCGAGTTTGCGGAGGTGGTCGATAACGGCTTTGGGGCTGACGCCGAGGTACTCGCTGATCTCGGTGACATAACATGGTTTCTGCGAGAGTAGCCGAAGAATGCGTCGACGGTTCTCGTTACCGAGTAAATCGAGGAGTACCGCCGAATCCATATACGAGGTTACACCAGCGCGAATAAAACGTTGTCTACCGATTATGTCGTCGGCTGGTCACGCCGTATTGAGGCGATCGAACTGCCACGCCGCCAGCGCGATTACACCAACCGACAGCCCAACGGTCACGACTGGCAAAACGAGACCAGGTTCGTAGCGCAGCGGTGGGTGGTAGCCGAAGCCGTAGTCGACGACATCATTTATCAGCAGTGCGANAAGCGAGAACCCNAGCGCGCCGCGTGTCGTCCGACCGTAGTGGAGAATNCCAAACGCTAACACGACGAACAGCAGGTGCGTGCCGATAATAAACCAGTAGTCGTAGACTCCAGCAGCATCGAAGCCGACGTACAGATCGGCTCGAAGGTTGAGCGCGACGGCAGTCCACAGCCCGTATTTTACAAGCCAGACGAACGCCAGCGTGTGGAGATACGCCAGCGGGCGGTTGATTGGAGCCTCGCTGAGCCGGTTGCCCAGGTTCGGCAGCAGCGTCGACAGCGATAGCGTCGCCAACGCGAGCGCAGTCGGCGAATCCGCATACAAGGGCCACAGCAGCGTCGGCACCTCGGGCAGCGTCTCGACGTAAAACCGAACGCCGACAAGAAACGCCGTCGAGGTGACGACGAGCAGCGCGACCAAACTCGGCGGATCAGAGAGATACGATTCGGCGTATCGCCGCGGAATCGGTCGACGGAGCGTTGGTCGCTGATCGGTTGGCATTGCTGGATGGTTGTCCCGATGGATCAAACCAGTTTGGAACGCGTGCTATTCGTAGCCACCACCATCTACGGCTTCGTCGCATGCCTCCCGAAGCGCGTCGACAAAGTCGGTCGGCGGTGTTTTGATATCGAACCGCTCGGTCGACCGCGCCGTCCGAATTTCGAGTTTCGGGAGCCCCGACCCAGAGCGGTCGGTCTCGACGGATTCGATCTCCTCCAGCGGAATCTCCTGCACGCGAATATCCAGAAATCCCGAGTAGACGATGACTACCCGCTTGCAGGTGATGACTACTCGCGTGTCGCGTCGAATGAATCGGTCGGTCGTCTGCAGCGCGAGGATGAACTGCTCGTCGTCCCGCAGCGTCTCGCTGAGTGCGGCCTCGATGGCGGGGTGGCACTCCGAGAGCTCGGTGCGGTACCGTCGTTCCATACGAGAGGTTGTCGGATAGAAGCGCGGACGCGGTAATAACTATCCGATCCGGGTCGTCTTCGACTGAATGAACAAAAGGTAATTAGCCGGGGCGGCGACTTCCACTCATGAAAGGCGCACTTGTCGTACTTGACGGCTGGGGACTCGGCGACCACGACCATCTCGATGCCGTACGTGCGGCCGAGACTCCAAACTTCGATAGACTCCAAGAGACTGGAGCGTTCACCACCCTCCGAAGCCACAGTAGAGCCGTCGGGTTGCCTGACGGACAGATGGGCAACAGCGAGGTCGGCCACCTCAACATCGGCGCAGGTCGGGTTGTCAAGCAGTCCTACACCCGAATCGCCGACTCCATCGACGACGGTAGTTTCCGCGAAAACGAGGCGATCAACGCCGCCATCAAGTACGCCACCGACAACGACGGTCGACTTCATCTGATGGGCCTTGTCAGCGACGGCGGCGTTCACTCCGATATCAGTCATCTTGAGGCCCTCATCGAACTGGCCGGCGACCGCGACATCGAGGCGGTTACCCACGCCTTCACCGACGGCCGGGATACCGCACCGAAATCCGGTGCAGGCCATCTCGCCGATGTAGCCAAACTGGTCGCCGAGCACGGAACCGGCGATGTTGCAACCGTCTCCGGTCGGTACCATGCGATGGATCGGGACGAAAATTGGGACCGAACCCATCGGGCCTATCGTGCAATCGTCGACCGCGATGCCGAGCATACAGCCGAGACAGCCGTCGACGCCGTCGAAGCGAGCTACGCACGCGGTGACACCGACGAGTTCGTCGAGCCAACGCTCATCGACGGCCAGCCCGCACTCGACGACGGCGATGCGGTAATTTTCATCAACTTCCGTGCGGACCGTGCCCGCCAACTCGTCCGAATGTTGGCGGATATCGATCCGGTCTGGGATATCGAGACTCACCCACCGGATATCCGGCTGACGACGTTGACCCAGTATGACAAAACGTTCGGTCTGCCGGTGGCTTACCCGCCACACCAGCCGCAAAACACCATCGGCGAGGTCGTCTCGGATGCCGGGCTGACCCAGCTCCGGCTGGCCGAGTCCGAAAAGTATGCACACGTCACCTACTTCCTCAACGGCGGCCAAGAGGTCAAATTCGAGGGCGAACGCCGTGAAATCGTCAAAAGCCCCGACGTGCCGACCTACGATCTCCAACCCGAGATGAACGCCCCGAAAGTCACCGACACGGCCATCTCGGTGATCGAGTCCGACAACCCTGATTTCTTGGTCATCAACTACGCCAACCCGGATATGGTTGGCCACACTGGTGATTATGAGGCCGCGATTGCTGCGGTCGAGGCCGTCGACGAACAGTTGGGCCGGCTCGTCGACGCAATCCAGGCCGCGGGCGGCCATTCGCTTGTCACGGCTGACCACGGCAACGCCGACGACATGGGCACAGCCGACGATCCGCACACGGCACACACGTTCAACCCTGTGCCAGTGATCTATCTGTCGCCCGACGGCGACGACGGCGGTCGCAGTCTCCGAGGCGGTGGCGCGCTTTGTGATCTGGCTCCAAGCCTACTCGAACTGATGGGTCTCGATCAGCCAATCGAGATGACTGGCGAGTCGCTGCTGGAGTAAAAACAGTAGGCAGTTCCTACTTGGCTGTTGGGACTGTTCTCGACTGCGAGGAAAGGAATCGATAACACGGACCTGCAAGCAGCAGGATTGCCAGTGCGGTCATCCCAGCCAGCAGCCAGGGGTCGACTGCGCCAGAAAGGTCACCAGTCGTAAGTCGGTCGACCGAACTCCCCGCGAGGATACCCAACACCGCCCAGGGCAACTCGCCGAACAGCGTGCCGGCCAAAAAGGGCCGCAGCCGGACACCCATCGCACCCCCCGCGACCGAGATCGCATCCGAGGGCACCGGAAACAGCCGCGCCGACGCAACACCGCGAACGCCACCGGTTTCGGTGAGCAGCCGCTCGCCAGCAGCGGTGAGTCGACCACTCCCTGCGGCGGAGCTTCCGAACCAGTAGGGCGGCAGGCTCGTGATCACGAGTGCGGCAAGCGCAAGCGGGAGACCGGACAGTCCGTAAGCGTACCCGACTGCAATCGGCAACAGGAGCGTGGGCCACGCAACGAACGGGCGGACGACTGCAACCGCGGTGAGAACGGCG
>SL_5KL_010_SEDDRAFT_10000458_pt1 | contig 25945 bp, 24 predicted proteins | sample SodLakKL_010_SED_FD_9118 | JGI IMG/M metagenome (IMG submission 9118) | reverse complement strand
TCCGGGTCGAAGGCCACAGAACGGGCGATAGCCACCCTCTGGGCCTCCCCTCCTGAAAGAGTATCAGCCCGGCGTTTGGCCAGATCGCTAAGGCCCACCTGGTCGAGGAGCCTGCCGACCCGATTGTTTATCTCCTCGCGGTTGTAACCTCTTGCCTTTAAGCCATAAGCGACGTTGTTCCAGACACTTTCCTTGAATAGTATGGTTTTCTGGAATACCAAACTCATTTTGCGCTGGATATTGATCTGTTCCCGGGTGTTACCGGGGACCGGGCGGCCGTGAAAATAATAAGCGCCACTGGTCGGAGCAGTTAATAAATTTATGATCCGCAACAAGGTGCTTTTACCGGCTCCGCTTGGACCGATGATGCCGTAGATAAAGCCTTTGTTTAGTTCCAGACTGTCTACCTTTAAAACTTCCTGGTCGTATTCTTTCTTTATGCCTTCCAATGCGACGATTGTATTGTTCTGGTTGTATTGACGATTAATTGGCCTGCCCTCCCTTCTGGATGTTGTAGAGTAATGAATTGATTACAAAGGCCAGGATCAGAAGGATAATGCCAAGGCCAATGGCCAGTTCAAAGTTGCCTCTTCTTGTTTCCAAAACTATGGCGGTAGTCATTACCCTGGTCCGGCCGGCAATATTACCACCGACGATCATTACTGCCCCCACCTCGGCGATAATCCGGCTGAACCCGGTAATAATTGCTCCAAGAATACTCAGGCGTGACTCCTTTACAACTGTCCAGGTTGACAGAATGGAGTCGGCTCCCAGTGAACGGGCAGTTTCTACTATCTCTGGTCCTTTAGCCCTAATACCTACCAGGCTTAAACCGGTAATAATTGGAGTGGCCAATAGGACCTGGGCAATGATCATCGCTGAAGGGGTGTATAGCAGGCCCAGTACGCCAAGAGGCCCCTGCCTGGAAAGCAATAAGTAGATAATCAGTCCTCCTACAACAGGTGGAATACCCATAAAAGTATAGATCATTTTACTAATAAAGCGGGTCTTTTTTTCCGGTTTCAAGCCTAAAAATGCACCCAGAGGAACACCTAAAATAGCAGCAATTATTATTGCTGAGATTGAAACCCTGAGAGAAAGAAAGACTATATGCAGCAAGTCCGGGTCTAATGAAATTATTAATTGAAATGCTTCCAGGATTCCTTCAAAAAGTCGGGACAACGTATTTACCTCCAAACTTATTATAAGAAGGGGTGCATTCATGTTTTGCACTGGTTTAGTGTTGGTCATATAAAGGGAAAAATACTAATGCGTCTGGCTCGTATGGACTGTTGCGCTATTCTAAACCGTAACCAGTGAAAAACAGGGTTTCATTATTTACCTGGTAGGAATTGATTAATTCCTGGCCTTCATCGGACATTAAGAACTTGATATAAATTATGGCATAGTCATACTTGACATGGGTATGCTCATCGGGGTTGACAGCCATAACCCCGTACTGGTTAAACAGGACCGGGTCGCCTTCAAGGACGATCACCAGCTCGAGGTTATCCATCATGGCCACGTAAGTGCCCCGGTCGGTCATGGTGTAACCCAGTTGCTCATTGGCCATGTTCAGGGTTTCGCCCATCCCCTGGCCGATGGCGAGGTGCCAGTCTTCGCCTGCCGGGTTAATGCCGGCATCTTCCCACAAGCGTTCTTCCATGCGGTGGGTTCCCGAATCGTCACCGCGGGAAACGAAGATGCTTTCGTTCTCCGCGATCAGGTTTAAGCCATCAAAGGCTTTATCTGCATCTTGAACGCCGGCCGGATCATCTTTGGGCCCGACCATGATAAAGTCATTATACATTACATCATAGCGATCGACAAAGAAGCCTTCTTCGACCAGTTCCAGCTCGGAAGCTTTGTCGTGCACCAGCAGGACATCGGCATCACCGCGTTTTCCAGTTTCAAGGGCGGCACCTGTGCCCTGGGAAATTACCTGCACTTCCAGCCCTGTTTGTTCTGTAAAAATGGGATTGAGAAAATCAAGCAGTCCCGAATCGTAAGTGCTGGTGGTTGTGGCCAGGGTGATGAAATCGTCTATGAGTTCTTCCTCTGGTTCCTCTTCCACTTCTTCAACCTCTTCTTCTACGCCTTCTTCCTCCGGTTCCGGTGCGGGTTCTTCTGCGCACCCTCCCGCGATAAGTGCCATGCTCAACACGAGAATAAGACAAACCAGCAGTAAAGGATTTAAATTTTTTAAACGGTTCATTTTTGCTCCTTTAATGGATTATTGAAGCTAAAAATAAAGAATCGCATTTCCCGTTGGGAAATGCGAATATGCCGTAAACGATTCGCTCACCCTTCTTTCCGCAACGGGAGGCACGGCCGTTTCCAACCGTACCCTATCGTCCATTTCCCTTAGCCAGGTTTAACCGTCAACCTTAGGGAAAATGGATCGAAGGTAATTATTAAGTTGTGATTTATGTGTATTTTATATCAAGCTGGGAATACCGTCAAGGGTTGGGAAAAATATTTTTGGTTGTTCCGGATGAACATGGTGGGGTCAGGTCTTGAATTAACACTTTTTTTGTCATCTACGGTGACAGTTCCATCGTCGTCCCATCGGCTTACGCTTCGCTTCGGAACGCTCGAACCGTCCCCATGGCTCTGCTTAACTCTTAATCTTTGATTGTAGTACTAGAAAGCGAAAATAAAGCCCGATTTAATTGACAAAGGTTCGTACGCGTGTTAAACTCTGCAATAGGTTAAAACCGCACGAAGATGGTCTTAAATGCCCCGTAAAACTCGGGCTACCTGATTCGGCGAGTCCTTACAGGGGGTTTGTTTATGTACGCAATTATTGAAACGGGCGGTAAGCAGTACCTGGTGGAGAAAGGCAAAACCATCCGCGTGGAAAAGCTGCCGGCCGAAAAAGGCGAAAAAGTTAAATTTGATCGGGTATTGTTGTGCAAAGGTGAAGATGAAGTGCAGGTTGGCAATCCTTACCTGGAGAACTGCCTGGTGGAAGGAAAAGTAACGAGCAATGGTCGCGGCCGTAAAATTACGGTTTATAAGTATAAACCGAAGAAAAACTACAGCCGCAAACAGGGTCACCGCCAGCCATACAGCGATGTTTTGATTGAAAATATTACCATTTAGCTTTTTTATCTTAAGAACAGCCCTGAAAGAGAGGTGTCATAAATGGCTCATAAAAAAGGTGTTGGTAGTTCCCGCAACGGCCGGGACAGCAATGCGAAACGCTTGGGCGTGAAGCGTTATGGCGGCCAGGTGGTCAAAGCCGGAAGCATTCTAGTCCGACAAAGAGGCACTAAGTTTCATCCGGGTATTAACGTCGGTAAGGGCGGAGACGATACATTATTTGCCAAGGCTGACGGCCGGGTAGTTTTTGACCATACCAATCGTGCCAAAAAGCAGGTTAGTGTACTGCCGGTGGAAGAAGCGGCGGTTAACTAGTTTAAACGGTCCGGGGTGAAACCCGGGCCTTTGTTTAATATAGACCTTACTTGACTGGCAGCGCTGCAGGTGATTTTTGGATAATGTTCGTAGATGAGTTAGAGCTTGTTGTGCGCGGAGGCCGAGGAGGAAATGGCGCAGTCTCGTTCCGAAGGGAAAAGTATGTGCCCAGGGGCGGGCCTGACGGTGGCGACGGGGGGGATGGCGGCAGTGTTTATCTTTGGGCCGATCCTTCCAGGCACAGTTTCCTGGACCTTAGTTACCGGCGCTTGCTTAAAGCCGAAAACGGTGCCCACGGTCAAAGAAAGAACCAGCATGGTGCCAGGGGTGAGGATTTACTTGTTCCGGTCCCTCCGGGCACGCTTATTCGGGATGCAAATGGTAATGTCCTGGCCGACCTGACCTTTCCCGGCCAAAAAGTGCTGATTGCCAGGGGTGGAAAGGGCGGCAAGGGGAATGCGCGCTTTGCCACGTCCAGGCGCCGTGTGCCCCGGCTGGCTGAAAAAGGGCTGCCGGGTGAAGAAAAAACAATCAAGCTCGAGCTTAAATTGATGGCCCAGGTTGGCCTGGTCGGGTTGCCCAATGCGGGCAAATCAACGTTATTGAGCAGGATTTCTGCTGCCAAGCCAAAAGTTGACTCTTATCCCTTCACTACCCTGACCCCCAACTTGGGTATGGTTAAAGTTGGTGATGAGGGTAGTTTCATTATGGCCGACCTGCCCGGGCTAATAGAAGGGGCTCACCGGGGAGCCGGGTTAGGACATCGTTTTTTGCGGCATATAGAGAGGAACCTGCTCCTGCTGTTTTTGATCGATCTGACGCCGGAGTTTCAACCCGGGCCGGGTCAAGCTTACCGGATGCTTAAAAATGAACTGGAAGCTTACAGCCCTCTGCTTGCAGAGTATCCTCTAGTTGTGGCCGGTAATAAACTGGACCTTACCGGGGCCGAAAAGGAACTTGAAAGATTACAGCGAGAAATTACCGTATCAAATGGAGACGGCATCCCGGTTTTTGGCATTTCGGCCGCTACCGGTGAAGGCCTTGAAGAGTTGACCCGCTTTTTATACCGGCGGGTAAATGAAATAGCCAGGGAAAGCCCGGTGGTTGCAACCGAAGAGGAAATCCGTTTGGAAGAGATCACCGGGGAACCCCTGAAAGTAGAATTTGCTGACGGAATTTGCCAGGTCAGGGGCACCGCTCTAGAAAGAATGGCCGCAAAAACTGATTTCGAGAATGAAGAAGCTTTGCAGCGCTTTCAGAATTTTATCCGCAAAATCGGCCTGGATAAGGAATTAAAGAAAAAAGGGATCAAGGAAGGCGATACTGTGCGTATAGGCAGCGAAGAGTTTTATTTCTACGAATAAAAGGATGAGGAGTTGCCTGTATTGTTTTTTTTCCGCAACAATGGTAATGCTATCAATATAACTATCGGGCTGATGGGTGGTACTTTTGATCCCATTCATATGGGGCACCTGGTTACCGCCGAAGAAGCAAGACAGCAGTTTAAGCTTGATTATGTGGTTTTTGTGCCCACGGGCAATCCTCCCCACAAGGAAAAAGAAAAAATATCCCTTCCCGAACACCGCTACCTGATGACATCCCTGGCCGTCATGTCCAATCCTTTCTTCTTTGTATCCACAGTGGAAATTAATTCAGAAACCCCTACCTATACAATTGATACCGTGAGGCATTTTTCAGGCAGCGAAAAGGAAGGTCCGGAGGTATTCTTTATAACCGGGGCCGATGCCATCCTGGAAATATTTAGCTGGAAGGATTACGAGGAGCTGCTGCGGCTGTGTACCTTTATTGCCGTTTCCAGGCCCGGTTACTCACTGGACCGGTTTCGGGAGTCCCTGGACCGGGCTTGCCCTACCATGGTAAACAAAGTTCACCTGCTGGAAATTCCGGCCCTGGCCGTATCTTCAACATACATCAGGGAACGGGTGGCCCTGGGTAAGACTATCAAGTATTTAACCCCGGAACCGGTAGAACAGTATATTAAAAAGCACGGCCTTTATCTATCCGGTTATTGATTAGCGGTTTTGTTAACCTGTAAATAGGTTATAATATAAGCGGAGGTGTTAAGTTAATGGTAAAAACTTTGTATGTAGGCAACATTCCCTGGAGTACCAAAGAAGACGATTTGGAAAAGTTTTTTTCGGAGTTTGGTGAAGTGCTGGAGTGCCGGATTATTACGGAACGGGCTACCGGACGCTCCCGCGGTTATGGTTTTGTCGAGGTTAATGAAGACCAAATGGAAGAAATTATGGAAAAGACCAATGGTACCGATCTGGACGGGCGCAAGCTGGTTGTTAACGAAGCAAAACCGCGGGAACAGTAAGATTTGAATTTATTTGTTCATTATCTTAAATTAATTGACAGGCAGGTTTTTAGTCAAACTATTGTTAAGAAGCCGGGACTATCCAATGGCACCTGAGCGCTATAAAGAATTGATGCGGGATAAGCTTGATCACGAGCTTTATAAACATTCCCTGGGGGTGGCTGAAGCCGCTTTTGAGTTGGCGGAACGTTATCAAGCCGATAAAGATCAAGCTTATCTGGCCGGAATTGTTCATGACTATGGAAAACGTTTTTCCGGCCGGGAACTACTGAAAATAGCCGATCAATTGGGTCTGCCCCTGGATCCTGTGACCCGCCGGGAGTCCCGCCTGCTGCATGCTCCGGTAGGGGCTGCTCTGCTCAAAAAAGAATCAATTATAACAGATCCGAAAATCCTCCGGGCTGTAGCTTACCACACGACCGGCCGCAGCAGGATGAGCAGGCTGGAAAAAGTAATTTACCTGGCCGATTACATCGAAACAGGAAGGGACTTCCCGGCTGCCGACAGGATCAGGCGAGTGGCCGTCGAGAATCTGGAGCAGGCCTTATTGGAAGCAGTTGAGTTTGCCATTAAATCAGTGCTGGATAGAGGGCTGATGCTGCACCCGCGCTCGGTTGCTTTCCGCAACGAACTGGTGGCGCTGCAAAGAGACAGGACAGGGGAAAAGCGTTCTTTAATCCAGAACGATTAATACCCTTATTAACGGGGACTGATCAGGATGTAAGCCAGGTTTTCAACAGGGAGGTGATTATATTTGACACGGGAACCAGACAGCGGCTCCCGGGAATTAGCTTCGATGGCCGTTAAACTGGCAGCAGAAAAGAAAACGCAGGATATGCGTCTGCTGGAAGTGGGAAAAATATCGATTATAGCCGATTATTTTATAATCGGAACCGGGGGATCGGCGGTTCAGGTCCACGCCATTTGCGATCACCTTAAAGAAAAGCTGAAAAAAGCGGGTTACCACGCTTCACGGATTGAAGGTTACCGTGAAGGGTGGTGGGTTGTCCTTGATTACGGATCAGTGGTTATTCATATCTTTCAGCCTGAATCAAGGGATTTTTACGACCTGGAAAGGCTCTGGTCCGAGGCGCCCCGGATCAAGCTGGACGAAGAAAAAGGCGACTCCTTTCTTACCAGTGATTAGAGGATCTGCCGGCAGAAGGTGAAATTAGAATGAAAAATAAGGCTCTCCATAAGGCTGTATTGGAAGCAGCTTCGGAAAAAGTCAACCCGGCGGGAGAAAAATATATGAGCCTCTCGCTGGCCGCTACCGGGTTTATAGCGAGGGACTATAGCCTGGCCGGCCGCCTTGTCGAGATTGCCGCCCTGGAGGCTGCAGTAATCCCGGAGCGTTACCAGCGCAGTATGGGAAGCCTGGGTATTGAAGGCCAAAAAAAACTGCTAAGCTCTTCGGTTGGGGTGGTTGGGGCCGGCGGTTTGGGGGGATTTGTCCTTGAACTTCTGGCCCGGATGGGTGTGGGCAGACTGGTAGTCATAGACGGAGATACCTTTTCAGACAGCAATCTTAATCGTCAGCTGCTGGCTAACGAATCGACAATGGGAAGATCTAAAGCCGATGAAGCACACTGGCGGGTATCAAGCATTAACAGCGCAATCGAAATAAAAGCTTATCACTGCCGTGGAGAACGCGACAACATGTCCGAACTGTTTTCAGACTGCCACCTGGTTATTGACTGTCTTGACAACCTGCCTTCCCGCTTTGCTGTGGAAGAAGTCTGCGGGCAGTTAAAAATTGCCATGATTCACGGCGCTATCGCCGGATTTATAGGGCAGGTAGCGGTGATCAGGCCGGATCGCCCTCTGCTTTCGACAATCTACGGCAACCTTAAGGAAAGCGGGGCCAGCCAGGGGGTGGAGGTCAAGCTTGGCAACCCGGCTTTTACTCCGGCTATGTTGGCCGCATTTCAAGCCGCAGAAGCGGTTAAGCTGCTGGCTGATCTAGAAGGTCTTTTACCTGAAGATCAGCTCCTGATTATTGATATGCAGTCGGGCAGTTCTTACCGGGTTGATATAGGCGGCTAAGATGGGTTATGATTGAACCGTAAATTTGAAGCTGCTATTGACAAGAATATAGGCCATGCATATAATGTTAAATGTACTCGAGGTGCCCTATAGATTTTGATGAAGGGAAGCAGTAAGCAGTAATGTTTTTCAGAGAGCCGGAACCTGGTGAAATCCGGCAGGCAAAACTGCTGAACTCGTCCCGGAGAAGCAGTGGTGAACTGCAGTTAGCCGCTGCCGTAAGGCCGGCGTTAACGGTTTGAGCGGGTAATAAACGGGGGGCTGTGGCGCAGTGGGAGCGCGCTTCCTTGGCATGGAAGAGGCCGCGGGTTCAACTCCCGCCAGCTCCACCATTTTTCACCAATAAGGGTGGTACCGCGGGTATAATTCCGCCCCTTAAAGAGGGCGGATTTTTTTATTCAATATGGGGGTAAATGGGCAATGAAAACGTACAATGCACCTGAGATCGAAGAAAAATGGCAGAAATTATGGGAAGAGCAGGATTCTTACAGATCAAAGGCAGACAGTTCAAAAACCAAGTACTACGTTTTGGAAATGTTCCCCTATCCGTCCGGTAAACTGCACATGGGCCATATGCGGGTTTATTCTATCGGCGATGTTCTGGCCCGCTACCTGCGGATGCGGGATTACAACGTCATCCATCCCATGGGCTGGGATGCCTTCGGCCTGCCCGCTGAAAATGCCGCCATCGAAAATAATGTCAACCCGGCGGAATGGACCGCCCGCAATATTGATCACATGAAAAAACAGCAGATTCGGCTGGGGGTTAGCTATGACTGGCACAGGGAAATTAACACTTCCTCGCCCGATTACTACCGCTGGTCGCAGTGGCTTTTTCTACTGATGTATAAAAGAGGCCTGGCTTACAAAAAGAAATCCGATGTCAACTGGTGTGAGACCTGTGCCACGGTCCTGGCCAATGAGCAGGTCGAAAAGGGCCTGTGCTGGCGCTGTTCGTCTGGCGTGGAAACCAGGGAACTGGAGCAGTGGTTTTTGCGTATTACCAATTACGCTGAGAGGCTGCTCAACGATNTGGAACAACTTACAGGCTGGCCGGAGCGGGTTAAATTAATGCAGAAAAACTGGATCGGCCGCAGCGAGGGCAGTGAAATTACTTTTCAGGTCAAAGATTTTCCCCGGGAAGAAATCCGCACTTTTACCACCCGCCCCGATACTCTTTTTGGGGTTACATATATGGTTTTAGCCCCCGAACATCCACTGGTCAGGCCCCTTGTAACCGATACCGACCGGGAAGAGGAAGTGCTTGACTTTGTGGCCAGGACCAGGCGGGAAAGTGAAATTGACCGGACCTCGGAAGAAGCGCCAAAAATCGGGCACTTTACCGGACGTTACGCTGTAAACCCGGTAAACGGAGAAGAAGTGCCGATCCTGGTCGGCAATTATGTCCTGATGGCTTACGGGACAGGGGCGGTGATGGGGGTTCCGGCCCATGATCACAGGGATTTCGAATTTGCCAAAAAATATGACCTGCCGATCAGGGTGGTCATTCAGCCGGAAGATCAAGAAGAGCTGACAGGAGAGACCATGCAAGAAGCCTGGGTTGACGAAGGTTATATGGTCAACTCCGGTTCTTTCAATGGGACAAATAGCAGGGAAGGGATTAAGAAAGTTACTCAATACCTGGAAGAACAGGGCCTTGGCCAATTCCGGGTTACTTACCGGATCCGGGACTGGCTGATCTCGCGGCAGCGCTACTGGGGGACACCAATACCGATTATTAACTGCGACAAATGCGGCCCTCTACCGGTCCCGGAATCAGACCTGCCGGTGAAACTGCCGCTCGAAGTGGAACTGTCCGGAAACCGGGTGCCCAGCCTTTCCCATTATCCTGATTTTGTGCAGACCAAATGCCCGCAATGCGGAGGGGATGCTGCCCGTGAAACAGATACCATGGACACTTTCATCTGTTCATCATGGTATTTTCTGCGCTTCACCAGTCCGAACTGCGACTATGCTCCCTTTGATCCCGATGATGCCGGTTACTGGATGCCTGTAGATCAGTATATAGGCGGTATCGAACATGCCGTCCTTCACCTCCTCTATGCCCGCTTTTTTACCAAGGTCCTTTATGATACCGGCATGATCAAGGCAAATGAGCCCTTCAACAGGCTCCTGGCCCAGGGCATGGTTTACAAGGACGGCGCTAAAATGTCCAAGTCCAAGGGCAATGTGGTTACACCCGATGAGATTGTCGAACGTTTCGGCGCAGACACCGGGCGCCTCTTCATATTATTTGCCTCGCCCCCGGAAAAAGATCTGGATTGGAGCGACCAGGGGGTGGAAGGTTGTCACCGTTTTTTGCGCCGGGTGTGGCGCCTGGTCGCAGATTATGTTGAAGAAATAGATGCCGGAGCCGTGACACCGGCAGAAGGAGATCATGAAGCGGAGCTGCAGCGCAGTCTGCATGCCGCCATTAAAAAAGTAAGCGTCGATATCGAGGAGCGCTTTAACTTTAATACCGCTATCAGTGCTATTATGGAGCTGGTTAATGCCATTTATGCTTACCGGCAGGCGGTTAAGACAGAAAACTACAACCACGGGATACTGCGAGAAGTTCTTGAAAAAACAGTGATCCTGTTGGCCCCCTTTGCCCCTCATCTTGCCGAAGAAGGGTGGGAGTTATTGGGCGGTGAAGGAAGTGTGCACCGTCAGTGCTGGCCGACTTATGATCCCAAAATGCTTGAGGTCGACCAGGTCGAGGTAGTGATCCAGATCAACGGCAAGGTGCGCGGCAGAATCACCGNCCCCACCGACTGTCCCGAAGATCAGCTCATCGAAGCAGCGCGCAGCGGCGACCGCATTGGCGAACTGCTGGAGGACAAAGAGATTGTCAAGGTGATCACTGTTCCCAACAAGCTGGTCAATATCGTAGCCCGTTAATATTTCTGTCAATTAGGAAAAAATAGTAAAATTGATGTGCTAACCTTGACAGATCTATATTCAGGTTTTATAATGTATATTAATAAGTCAATAACTTGCTAGTAAGCCCCGGGTTTCTGGATAACTCTTATGTTGACATTACTAGGTCTGGCATAACCGGCATCATTGTCGGTTCTTAGTTTCCCGGTTTATAAAACCTTAAAGGAGGAAAAGTGTGATGGCTGAAGAAGAAAAAAAAGGCAAAAAAGATGTTAAAACAGGTGGAAGTGGTGAAGCTGTATTGAAGCCGGATCCTTCAAAAGAAGGGGACAGCGTTAGAATATCTGCAGAAGTAATTGCGGTAATAGCAAGCATTATTTCCAGCGACATTCCCGGCATTGCCGATCTGAGCGGTGGTGTAGTAGGTGGTATTGCCGAAAGGCTGGGCCGCCGCGATATGACCAGGGGAATCAAGGTGGATGTAAATGAAGACAGAATTACCATAGATTTAAACGTAATCGTTGAATATGGAAAATCGATAGTAGAATCTACCGATAAGTTGAAAAAAGAAATCCGCACCAATGTAGAGAAGACAACCGGCTTGACAGTGGAAGCGATTAATATTAATGTTCAGGGCATTAATGTCCCTGAAGAAGAAAAAAAAGAAGAAGCTGAGGATAAGTAGTAACCTCAGCTCTCAGAAGATCTGAGCCTGTATGATTTATGGTCCCGGTGCCCTGCCTTGGGCTCCGGGATTTTTATGTGCAAAATATTATGATACCCTGCCTGGACCTATGCCTTTGAAGCCTGAAAAAGCCTGGATTATGCTTCCGAAATTTTTTTGAGCCTCCCAAAATAAAACCCCATCATTTTGAACTGCTCCGGGGCTGCTGAATTATTTTATCGAGCGGAAGCAGGATATAGCAATAACAGGGAGAATTATTTATAAATTAGTATAATTAAACATAAATCTCGGAGGATGGATGATCATTGGAAGGGAAAATTACGGTTCGCGAGAAAATAATTTTGGGAGTACTGGTCCTGCTTTTAGTTAGCGGAGGAGCATGGCGGGCAGCCCATATCCACAGGGGTCCGAATCCGGAAATAAGCCGGGTGGACAGCGCCGAATCAGCCTTGCAGCCGGCCAAAGAAGCTGAACCGGTATTGATTTCGGTCCACCTGGTCGGGGCGGTAAACAAACCGGGAGTCTACCAGCTGGCGGAAGGATCGAGGGTATATGAACTGTTGGAGCTGGGAGGAGGTTTTACCGAAGAGGCCGACCGGGAAGGCCTGAACCAGGCCAGGCCTCTTTTTGACGGGGAGCAGGTTTATGTTTCCCGGATTGGTGAAAAACCGCCGGCTGCCGAAAAGGGGACTCCGGGCCTGATTAATATCAACCGGGCTTCCGCTGCCGAGCTGACCTCCCTGCCCGGTATCGGGGAGGTGCGCGCCGCCCAGATCATTGAACACAGGGAAAAACATGGCTATTTCAAGGCCAAAGAAGATATAATGGAGATAAGCGGTATCGGCCAGGCCATCTTTGATAATATCGCCGATATGATTACCGTTTATTGATCTTTGGGGAAGGTTTATAAGCTCAGGCTTATCAAAAAGACCTGCTTCAATATTGAAGGTTTTGTTTATAGACCGGTGTCAGGTGGTGAAAGATGCTCATATGAGAACCTATGACCTGATTTTAAAAAAGCGCAGCGGTCAGGCCTTGTCCGAAGCCGAAATTAACGAGTTGGTTGAGGGTTATGTGAAAGATTCTGTTCCTGATTACCAGATGGCTGCTTTCACGATGGCCGTTTTTTTCCAGGGCCTGAATGATGATGAGACCCTGGCTTTAACCAGGGCCATCGTAAATTCAGGAGAAACGATTGATCTTGAGCATTTGCCCGGGGTTAAGGTAGACAAGCACAGCACCGGCGGTGTCGGAGATACCACCACCCTGGTTTTGGTTCCCCTGGTGGCGGCCGCCGGAGTTACGGTCGCAAAACTTTCCGGCCGCGGACTGGGCCACACCGGCGGCACCCTTGATAAACTGGAGTCAATCCCGGGTTTTAGGACCGGTCTTTCAAATGATGCCTTCTCCGAAGCGGTTAAAGAAATTGGGGCAGCCGTGGCGGCCCAGGGCCAAAACCTGGTCCCAGCCGATCAAAAGCTTTATGCCCTGCGAGACGTAACCGCTACCGTGGATAGCATCCCGCTGATCTCGGCCAGCATCATGGCCAAAAAGCTGGCTATCGGTGCCGATGCCCTGGTTCTCGATGTTAAAACTGGCGCAGGCGCTTTTATGAAGGATACAGAAAAAGCTTTTGAACTGGCCCGGGCCATGGCCGGCATCGGCCGCGGAGCGGGGCGCGAAACAGTGGCGGTAATCAGCAGAATGGATCAACCTCTGGGTAAAGCGGCAGGCAATGCCCTGGAAGTTCAAGAGGCCATTTTGACCCTGCGCGGAAAAGGGCCGGCGGACCTGGAAGAGCTATGTCTAAAGCTGGGCGGTTGGATGGTTTATCTTGGCGGAAAAGCAGACTGCCCGGAGCGGGGCCAGGATATATTGAAGGAACTTATAGAAAACGGGGCGGCCCTGGCTAAATTTAAGGAGCTGATCAGCAAACAGGGAGGAGATCTAAGGGTGGTCGATGATTTCTCGCTGCTGCCCGGGGCAGAGCGGCAGATCGAACTCAAATCCAAAGATGAGGGTCATATCAGGGCCCTAGATGCCTTTAAAATCGGTTCTGCGGCGGTCAGCCTCGGGGCCGGGCGCGGTAAAAAAGATGATCCTATCGATCCGGCGGTTGGTATTACCCTTGAGAAAAAAATAGGTGACAAAGTAGAGGTGGGTCAAGTAATTGCGGTAATCCAGGCCCGATCTGAAACATCCCGGTTTCTAATTGATTCTGTGGGAAAAATGATTCGATCGGCCTATCAATATTCTGCAGGATCGGTTACCGCTCCACCGTTAATCTGCGGCTGGATTGATCAAAAAGGAGATGAGCACCATGTCTGAAAATTTAGCCGCCTATATTGATCACACCCTGTTAAAACCGGAAGCTACCCGGACTGATATTGTCAAATTATGCCGGGAAGCCTTAAAATATCAATTTCATACTGTCTGTATCAATCCCTCATATTTAGCGGTTGCGGCTAATGAACTGGCCGGAAGCGCAGTCAGAGTATGTGTCGTGGTCGGTTTTCCATTAGGGGCCACCACGACGGCCGTTAAAGCCTTTGAAACGGCTGAGGCGGTTAAGGGCGGCGCTGAAGAGATCGACATGGTTCTCCATGTTGGGGCTCTCAAAGAAGGAGACAAAGATTATGTGTTAAAAGACATTTCCGCAGTTGTGCAGGCGGCACGGGGAAAAACAGTCAAGGTAATTATTGAATCCGACCTGCTCATAAAAGAAGAAAAAGAGCTTGCCTGCCGCTTAGCCTTGCAGGCCGGGGCTGACATGGTGAAGAACTCAACCGGTTTTGGCCCGGGCGAGGCTACTGTGGCCGATGTGCAGCTGATGAGAGGAACAGTCGGCCCGGAGATGGGGGTAAAAGCTTCCGCCGGAGTGCGAAGCGCAAAAACGGCCCGGGAGATGATTAAAGCCGGGGCGAACAGGATTGGCACCAGTTCCGGGGTGAAAATTGTAGGCGAAACGAATTCAGGCCGCAATGATTAGCAAACTAAAGGCAGTATCCGAAATTCCATGCGCCAAAACCGCCCTATTTTGGCCTGCCAGTTAAATATTTTTACCAACAAAGCAAACTGCTCCCTAAAATTCGTCACTAGATGCATTGCTATTGCTTCAAAAATATGATATTATTGCTACATACTTAATAGATAATGCAGGTTTAAAAGATGATTTAAGCCGGTGTTATTATTTTATTTGAAAGGATGAAATTTTTATGAAGAAACCATTCTTGATGCTGCTGTTATTGTTTTTTTTGGTCGGCACGATGTTGTTGGCCTTTGGCTGTGACGCTCCCGGGGAAGTAGCCAATACTGATCAGGAGGAAGAAGAACCCAATGATGAGGCAGCGCCTGCTCCGGCGCCCGCTGAAGGGGACGTTAGTTATGAAGATGGCACCTACCGGGGAGCCTTTATCGATAGGGATGCCGTCCAGGTTAATATTCAGTTTACCCTTGAAGACAATATAGTTACCAGCATTGGTTACCGGCTGCTTTCCCATCGCGGGATCGATTACCTGGAGCCTGAGACCGAAGCGACAGAAGCCCTTAAGGACCAGCATGAGCAAATCCTCGACTACCTGGAGGGCAAGGACATTCGGGAACATCTGGCAGATCTTTATGAACCCGGTGATTTTGTTGAAGATGTTGATGGTTTTTCCGGTGCTACGATCAGGGCTAATAAGGTCATATCGGCCGTACGCGACGCCCTCAATCGCGGAGTCTATGTTTATTAAATTTACCGCTTGAAACACAATTGTGTTTCAGGTCCTAAAAATTGGCCTGGCAAGAGTTCACAAGAGCTGCCGTTTTATATGCGGCAGCTTTTTTATGCAGTTTACTGCCGGCAGGATAACGGTCATGAGTTGCCCAGTCATTAACAAGCTTTGAATACCTCTATTTGAAAAGAGGAAATATTTTTTTCTCGACAACTGGGGCGGTTTATTGGAAATTATTTTGACAAGGGCAGTACTATTAGCTACAATTACTACACGTAATCTTCAACCGGTGAAGAGCCGGTATTTATTTTGTCGGGAGGGCTTGTTGTGCGTAGTCGGTTTTTCCTGATTTTTGTCGCTGTTGTAATTTTGGGTTCACTGCTTTTGGCTGGAACCAGTTTTTATCTTGATCTGCTCTGGTTTTCAGAGCTGGATGTGGAACAGGTTTTTTGGACCCAGTACCTGACCCGCTGGGGAATGCGAATCGGCGCTTTTGTTTTTTTATTTGGCTTACTGTTTGCCAACCTGATCATTACCAGGCGGTATATTCTCAGCTTTCCCAACCTGGCCATAAGGGAAAAGCTGATGGCTTCAGGAGCGATGCGTTTTTTAACTCCGCGCCGCCTGACTATTTATTTTGCGGCCGCTTCAGCGCTGCTGGCTTTTGTTTTTTCGGGCTATGTGGGGAATGCATGGATGGATGTGCTTCGCTTTTTTAACCAGGTCCCCTTTAATATCGAGGATCCCATCTTTGGGGCCGACGTTTCATTCTACGTGTTTAGCCTTCCTTTTTACCGGTTTATATATGAATTTTTAATGATGGGCCTGGTGATTTCTTTATTGATCGTAGGCGGTATATATTTAGTTTTAAATCCTCCCTCCCAGGGAAAACAGAACTGGATTCTGCCCCCTTCCAGGGCCGTCAGCCACCTGGCTGTCCTCCTGGCCCTGGTCTTTGGTTTAAAAGCCTGGGATTACAGGCTCAGCCAGCTTGAACTGCTCTTATCGGACCGGGGTGTGGTTTACGGCGCCGGGTACACCGATCTCAACGCTAATTATACGGTCTTAATGATCCTGATGATTTTGGCAGGCCTAATTGCTCTGGTTTTTGTAGCGAACATTTTTCTGCGCCGCTTCCGCTTTTTTATCTACGGAATTATGGCCCTGATCGGTGTTTCGCTTTTAGGGGGCTGGGCCTTTCCCGCTGCCATTCAAAACTTTGTGGTTGAACCCAGTGAGTTCAGTTACGAGCGAAAGTACCTTGAGCACAATATCGAGTTCACCCGGGCTGCTTACGGCCTCGATCAATTTGCCACCCGACGCTATGAAGCTTCCCAGGATTTAAGCTGGGACGACCTGCGGGAAAACCAGGGGACGATTAAAAATGTCCGCCTCTGGGATTACAGGCCCCTTTTGACAACCTTTAACGAACTGCAGGCGATTCGTCCCTATTACCGCTTTGTCGATGTCGACATCGATCGTTACATGGTGGCCGATGAATATCGACAGGTCATGGTGTCCGCCCGGGAGCTGGACAAAAGCAGGCTGGCCGAGCAGGCCCAAACCTGGGTTAACCTTCACCTGCAGTATACCCACGGCTACGGGTTAGCCATGAGCCCGGTCAATGAGGTCAGCCCTGAAGGCCTGCCCCGTTATTTCCTGGGTGATATCCCCCCGGTTGGCGATGTGGCCCTCGACAATCCTTCTATCTATTTTGGCGAGCTTACCGATGACTATATTTTCGTTAATACAGAAACACCGGAGTTCCATTATGCCACCGCCGGTGATGAAAACGAATTTATCCATTATGCCGGCGAGGCCGGCATACCTTTGAATTCCATTTTCCGCCGGGCCATGATGGCTTTAAGGCTCGGGGAATACCGGATCCTGATTTCGAACGAATTGAACAATGACAGCCGCCTGGTTTTTGACCGCAATATCCATGACCGGGTGCGCAAAATAGCCCCCTTCCTCCAGTATGACGGTGATCCGTACATTGTTGTCAACGACGGCCGTTTATTCTGGATCCAGGATGCTTACACGGTGACGGACCGTTATCCCTATTCCGAGCCGCGGGAAGGCATTAACTATATCCGCAACTCGGTTAAGGTTGTTATCGATGCGTTTAATGGCCATGTTGACTACTTCGTTGTTGATCCTGATGATCCCCTGGTCCAGACCTATAACAGGATCTTTCCCGAGATGTTCAGCTCTATAGATGAAATGCCCGAGAGCCTGATGGAAAATATCCGTTACCCCGAAGACCTTTTTACCATCCAGTCCGAGATGCTGCAGCTTTACCACATTACGGATCCGAACCAGTTTTACAGCCGGGAAGACCTCTGGGCCATCCCTCTTGAACAGTCTTTCGGCCAGGAACAGCTAATGGAGCCTTATTACACCATCTTGCAGCTTCCCGGATATGTTGAACCGGAATATGTCCTGATCCTGCCCTTTACGCCTGACAAAAGAAATAATATGATCGCCTGGATGGTAGCCCGCTGCGACCAGCCCAATTATGGTGATGTGGAACTGTTCCTTTTCCCCCTGGAAAGGGTAATCTTGGGACCGAGGCAGATCGAAAACCGGATTGACCAGGACACTACTATATCAGAACAATTTACCCTCTGGGGCCAGGTCGGATCCAATGTAATCCGGGGCAACCTCCTCGTTTTGCCGATCAACAATGCCCTCCTTTACGTGGAACCGATTTTCCTGGAGGCTGAAGCCGGCGGACTTCCGGAGCTGGCCCGGGTGATAGTCAGCTACGAAGAGACAGTGGTCATGGGCCACAGCCTTGATGAAGCCCTGATCCAGGTTTTCGGAGAGATCGGCGAACTGCCTCCTGAAATACCGGCTGAAGATCTGCCTGAAGATATCGAGCTGGATGATCCTGTGGCTGAAATTCCCGTCGATATCGACAGGGAACTGGTGGATCTGATCAGGCGGGCCCGGGAAGCTTACGACCAGGCTCTTGAGTATCAGCAGGAAGGTGACTGGTCCGGTTACGGAGATAAAATACAGGAACTGGAAGAAATATTGTCTGATTTATCACGCCTGACATCTTAATGTAACAGGGCTGAGCGGGGAGGATTTGAACTTGGCGAGCAAAGATTTCGACATCTATACCGATGGGGCCTGCTCCGGCAACCCGGGACCGGGCGGTTGGGCGGCAGTGATCATGGAAGGCGATCAGGCCCGGGAAATCAGCGGCCATGAGGAAATAACCACCAACCAGCGCATGGAACTGAAGGCGGCAGTTGAGGCCCTTCGGCAGGTCCCTCCCGGCAGTAAGGTCAGGCTTTACAGCGACAGCGCCTACCTGGTCAACTGTTTTAACCAGGGCTGGATTGATCGGTGGCAGAAAAATGGTTGGTTGACCGGAAAGGGGCAGCCGGTGGAAAACCAGGATCTCTGGAACGAACTGCTCGAGCTGAACAATGCAAACACAGTAGACTGGATCAAGGTTAAAGGACACAGCGCCGACCGGCTTAACCAGCGCTGCGACCAGTTGGCCCGAAAAGCTATTGCTGCCTGCCAATCAAGCACTGAAACCGGAAAAGCTGCTCCCGGCGCTGAGGGTTCAGGCGAATCTCCCGGGCCTAATGCCGGTCAAGTCCGGACCGGGGCCCGGAAAGATAATTGTAAGCTGGATAAAAGCTGCCCCGGAGTGCGCAGAATAGGCCTTTTAACCGGTGGTGGAGACTGCCCCGGTTTAAATGCCGTAATCAGGGCTGTCGTAAAAGGTGCCACTTATAACTACAATATTGAAGTGGTCGGTTTTAACAGCGGTTTCAGGGGATTGGTGGAAAATAACGCTTCTCTTATTGACGATTTCGCCGTTTCGGGGATCCTTAACCGCGGAGGGACTATCCTGGGCACTTCCAACCGTGACAATCCCTTTGATTTCCGGCCCGGCGGATCATCCGACTACCGGGAAACCAACAACGACCGTTCCGGAGATGCCGTGGAAAATTTGAAAAGGTGGGGTATTGAATGCCTGGTGGTTATCGGGGGAGATGGCAGTCTCCTTTTGGCCCACCGTTTCAGCCTGCTGGGCGTGCCCATAATCGGGATACCGAAAACCATCGATAACGATCTGCCCGCCACGGATGTAACCTTCGGGTTTGATTCGGCGGTAACTACCGCTACTGATGCCATTGATAAAATTCACACCACGGCCGAATCCCATCACCGGGTTATGGTGGTTGAAGTAATGGGCCGCCACGCCGGATGGATTGCCCTGCAGGCCGGTATGGCCGGCGGCGGCGATATTATCCTGATCCCGGAAATACCCTTTGAATATCAGTATATCGTAGATAAAATTATGGAACGTAACCACCGGGGGAAAAAATTCAGCATTATCGTTGTAGCCGAGGGCGCTTATCCTGCCGGAGGAGATCCCATGTACCAGGCTAAAGGCGATGTGAAGAGGCTTGGAGGCATAAGCGCGCTCATTGCCCGGGAAATTGAAAACCGGACTGATATGGAAAGCAGGGCTACAGTATTGGGGCACCTTCAGCGCGGGGGCAGCCCTACTTCTTACGACCGGGTTCTGGCCACCCGTTTCGGCATCAAAGCGGTAGATTTGTTTCGGGAAGAAAAATACAACGAAATGGTCTGTCTCAGGGGCTATAACATTGAGTCCGTGCCACTGGAAAAGGCTGTTGCGGGGACTAAACGTGTCGATCCTGCCAGCGATCAGGTCAGAGCGGCCCTGGCCGTGGGGACCTCCTTCGGGGCCCCAATTTAATGGGCAGGGTATTTAAGCAGGGCCGGCAAAAGGTGTTTTTTAGAGTCTCCCAAAGCTAAATCATTGGTTCCGTGATTGTAATAATATAGATCAGCAAACCGCTGTAAATGATCATTACGGCCGCCGCTCCTAAATCGACCCTGCCCATGTGCAGGGTTTTCATCTTGGTCCTTCCTTTGCCCCCGGTGTAGCTGCGGGCATCCATGGCCACGATCAGTTCTTCGGCCCTTTTAAAAGCCCCAATAAAAAGGGGCAGAAAAACCGGGAAAATTTTCCTGGTTTTTTGAATGAAATTGCCCCGATCAAAAGCTACTCCGCGGGCCATCTGGGCCTTGATGATTTTTTCCAGTTCCTCGGCCAGGATCAGGACAAAACGCAGGGCAATAACCAGGGTCATGACCAGTTCCTGGGAGGGAAGTCCGATGGCCTGCAGCGGTTTGAGCATGCTTTCCAACCCGTCGGTCAGGCTGACTACAGAGGTGGTCAGGGTTAGGAAAGTGGTAATTGTAAACAGGAACAGCACCCTTAAAATGATCAGGTTCCCCATCTGCAGTCCTGCTTCGGTTGCTTCGAAGATCCACCATTGGAAGTAAACGGCAGCATCGGGGTCTTTGAAAAGAAAAAGCTGAAATACCCACATTATTGCTAAAACCGGCAGCATTGGTTTCAGGCCCCGCATGACATAACCGGCCGGAAGGCCCGAAAAGATGATCAGGGCAGCGATGAAAAGGGCTGAAAGGGCAAAAGCGGGGTAAGAACGGGAGAATAAAAGCAGGACGATAATTATGGTTGCAGCAATTATTTTTGTCCGCGGGTCGAGGTTGTGGATAAAGCTTTTACCGGGCAGGTAAACGCCCAGGGTAATATTTTTCGTCAGTTCCACTATTTTTGCGCCTCCATTTCCCGCAGGGCGGAAGAAATTGAATGGAGGGCTTCATTAACGCTTAATATGCCATCCGGCAGTTTAAAACCGGCCTGTTGCAGTTCATCTATCAGGACGCTTACTTCCGGCAGTTCGAGGCCGATTGAACGCAGTTCGACAAAGCGGGCAAAGACCTTCTTGGTGGTATCGTCCATCAGCACCCGTCCACCGTCAATGACGATGATTCTTTCAGCCATTGAAGCCACTTCATCCATGCTGTTGCTGATGAAAATAATGGTTATATTTTGCCGGCGGTGCAGTTTTCGGATCACGGCCAGGATATCTTCCCGCCCCCGGGGATCGAGGCCGGCGGTAACATCATCTAAAACCAGGATCCTGGGCCTGCAGGCCAGGACCCCGGCGATGGCGGCCCGCCTTTTCTGCCCCCCGCTCAGGGCAAAAATGTCCCGGTTATAAAGGGTTTTGTAGTCAAGGCCAACCTGGTCCATTGCTTCGCGGACTTTTTTTTCCACTTCACTCCCGGGTAACTTTTGGTTAAGCGGTCCAAAGGCAATATCTTCACCTACGGTGGGAGCAAAAAGTTGATAATCGGGATTCTGGAAAACATAACCGACCCGGTGGCGGACTGTTATAAGATCGGCCTGCTTGTCTTTGGTGTCGACCCCGTCAACCAGGACTTTCCCCCGGCGGGGGATGTGGAGGGCGTTGAAGTGCTGGGCCAGGGTGGTTTTACCTGACCTGGTGGGTCCGATAATGCCGACAAATTCTCCATCATCGATCACTAAATTGATATCGAAAAGAACCTGCTTTTCAAAAGGAGTGCCCTCTTTATAGCTGTGGTTCAGGTTGATGACTTCAATTGGCATAAGCAGTCAATTAATTCCTCCGTATGAATTATATCAGCCCTGATTTTAAATCCTTCCCGGAGCAGGCCTTCGGCGATCCGGGAGGCGACGGGAATATCGAGCCCTGTGTTTTTTAGCTCGCTGCTTTTGCGAAAAATTTCAACCGGAGGGCCCTGCATTTTTATAGATCCGTTTTCCATGACCAGCATCCGGTCGCAGTGAATCACTTCATTCATAAAATGGGTTAAAAAGACGATAGTAATCCCTTCTTCCCGGTTTAAGCGCAGGACGTTTTCCAAAACTTCCCGGCGACCGCGGGGATCCAGGTGGGCGGTTGGCTCATCAAGGACGATACATTCCGGTTTCATGGCCAGGACCCCGGCGATGGCTACCTGTTGTTTCTGGCCTTCCGATAAATTGTGGGGAGCTTCCCGGCGCAGGGATTCCAGGTTTAAAGTGCGCAGGGCCCAGTCGACCCTTTCAATAATTTCAGCCTGGGGCAAGCCCAGGTTTTCCGGGCCGAAAGCAATATCTTCTTCCACGATACTGCTGACCAGTTGATTGTCGGGGTTCTGAAAAACCATGCCTACAATCTTGCGGATTTCTTTAACATTATTTTTTTCAGATGTGGATAAGCCTTTTACGAAGACTTCCCCCCGAGAGGGGGTAAGGAGGGCATTGAAGTGCCGGGCCAGGGTTGATTTACCGGAACCGTTTTGTCCGGTTACCGCCAGGATCTCACCCTGAAAAACATTCATGCTTACACTGTCCAGCGCTTTGACTTCATCTTTGGTCCCCGAGCGGTAATGATAAGTCAGATCAATTGTTTCGATCAGTTTTCTCAAATGACTTCCACTCCATTGCTCAGGTTATATCTTCAGAAGGACGAATTCTCTGGATGCCCTGGACCAGGATAACCGTTAATATGGCGGCGACGATTAATTCGGGGACACCGTGCAGGAAGCCGATGGATATTGAAACTTCTGAGGGCAGGTACCCCCTCCAGGTGGCCATGGACAAAACCAGGACCGTGTTGGTGGCAGAGCCGAAAGCACCGGCCAAAAGACAGGGGAGGATCCTGCTAATATTTGATCCAGGTCCGGTGGAACCCGTTGCAGCGCCCTCTCCCGGGCCGGTGTTCAAAACCGGGCGGGCATTCAGGTTTAGCGCTTTTTTGCTTAGAAAGTATACCAGGTAGGAGACAACACCGATAAAAAGGCGGGGAAAGATCGAAACCAGCGGATCGGCAAAAAAAGGAGCGCCCGGCTGCAGGAAGCTGAATAAGCCGAAGATAGCGCCGGTAATTAAACCAACTGCCGGCCCTTCCAGGATACCGCCCAAAATTACAGGAATGTGGATAATCGTGGCGTGTCCGGCCGGCGTGGGAACGGGGATAAATCCGAGCCTGGTGACACCCAGCAAAATCGTTATGGCGCCAAGAATTCCTGAAATAACAATTTTCCTTACCGATAAATTCATATTGAGTTAAGATCCTCCTGTCATGATTGTCAACTACCAGGGTTAAAAATTCTACATCGAGCCGGTTTATCCTTCACCGTCGCTTTATTATATGCAGGATCTGTGGATCTTGTACCGGCTGCGGGTAAAAGCGGCACTCACATTTGGCCATATTGACATCCTCGCAGGGAAGGAATAGCCGACTATATGAAGAATAATATAAAACACACAAAAATTAAAGAGGGAATGCGGAAGATGATTAAAATAATCCGGCAGATCTTAAGGCAAAAAACCTGGTTTTTCATAATCCTGGTTCCGATCCTTATTCTGTGTGCGTCATGCGAAGAAGAAGAGCAGCCGGAACCCACCCCGGAAAGCACCTCCATAGGCGGCGCTGTATTGGAAACAGGATATGAAATCGATGATGACAAAAGAATTGTTACACCCCAAACAGCTTTCGAAGCCAGGGAGGACTTTTATTTTTCCTTTTACAATAACGAGCCTTTCGGTGTGGACGAAGTCAAGGTTGAGCTGATCTACAGCGAAACCGAAGAGGTGAAAGCCGACAATACCTACGAAGTCGATCCCGGATGGAAAATTGTTGCCGATATGATCTGGTTTGGACAGCCGGGACTGTATAAAATCTCCGTAGAAGTCGGTGACGAAGTCCGCGCGACCCGTGAAGTGATTATTGAGTAACCGGGCTGCTGTTAAAAAACCCGGCGCTAAAATATATAAGCAAGCGCCGGGTTTAAATAACGGTTACCAATCATGCAGGCCCAAAGCACTTATAACCTGATCTGTTTATTGCCCCGGAACTGCATCGCTTTTACCACTCTTTCCCGGGCTATCCCCATGGCGGCCTCCCTGGTTTTAATATTCTTAGAAACAGCTTCTTCAATGACCCTGGTAACATTTTGTTCCATTTTACAGCTGATTAAATCGTAAACTATATCCGGTTCGGGCCTCATACAGGAGTTCCTGGCATCCATTCCGATGGCTGCAGCTATAACCCCGCCGGCGTTGGCTACGATGTCGGGAACAATAAGTTTTCCTTTAGAAAAGAGAATTTCTTCCGCTTCTTTAGTGGTGGGCATATTGGCGCCTTCGATAATTATGTCTGCCTTAACCATGTCAGCATTGCCCTGATGTAAAACATCCTGAATTGCGCCCAGGATTAAAACATCTGCATCCAGCAATAATTCTTCCCCCAGGCCCAGAATTTTGCCGCCATTATAGTTATAAACAGCGCTATCACCGTATATTTTATATAATTCCACCAGCCTGGGGATATCCAGGCCGTTTTGATTATGCAAAACCCCTTCAACCGTTGAAACTGCCACTATGGTCGCCCCTGCTTCCGATAAAAATGAGGCCGCAGCATTGCCCAGGGCCCCAAAACCCTGGATCGAAACGGTTGTGTTTTTAAGATCTGAGTTTCTCATTTCCAGGGCTATCCGGGCCGATTCTTTAGCTCCAAAACCGGCCGCTCCAAGCTGATCGTAAGGTATGCCGCCAAGTTCCGGGGGGGTTCCCATCGAAGCGCTGATGTCATTACACTCATCTACAACTATTGCGGCATCGCTCTCATTCAGGCCCATGTCGAGGCCAAAAACATATTCGCTGGGGATATATTTTTGCAGGGCTTTTACAAAAGCGCGAATGATCTCCTCTTTATGGGGGCTGCGAGGGTCATTGCAGATGCCTGCCTTTGCTCCGCCATATTTAAAATCTACAATGGCCCATTTCCAGGTCATTGCCCTGGCCAGCCTGGCCATTTCATCGATGCTCAGGGTAGGAGACATCCTGCAGCCTCCCTTACCCGGGCCGCGGGCCGTATTATCAATCACCAATACGCCTTTCATTCCCGTTTTTGGATCTGAAACCGCTAAAACCTTTTCCGGGCCATATTGGTCCATTTTTTCAAAAATATCAAGAGCGTGGGTCATTTTAATCCTCCTGCCGGGATTTATCCCTTTGTATTGTTCTTTACTAAAATAATTCTACAAGAGTCAGGACAATCCTTTTATATTTACCCACAATTAAACTGCGGGCTTCCATTAATATGTATAATTATATCTTTTATGATACAATAATAGCTGAAATTGGCAGAATAACCTCAATGAATCCCTGGGCCGCTCCAAGGGGCTGCCGGTTGCAGGGGTTGCCATAATCTTAAACCAAGGGGGAATAGTATTAATGGACGGCTTGTATGGCAAATTTTTAAGAATCAACTTAACCAACCAGAAAGTGCAGGAAGAAACTATACCAGAGGATGTCCAAAAGAAATATTTGGGAGGCAAAGGGCTGGCCGGCTACCTGTTGCTTAATTATATGGAGGCCGGGGTCGATCCCCTTTCTCCCGATAACAAGTTAATCTTTGCCACCGGGCCCGCTACGGGAACTACTGTGCCCGCGGCCGGGCGGCACGGCGTTTTTGCCAAGTCGCCTCTGACCGGGTATTTTGGCGAATCTTATTCCGGCGGTTACACGGCAGCAGCCATCAAAAAGACCGGATATGATGCGATCATGCTCGAAGGGGCCTCGGAGAAGCCGTTATATCTGCATATTTCCGATCAGGGTGTGGAGTTCAAGGATGCTGCCGACCTGTGGGGCAAAGAAAGTTATGAAACTGAAGATGCCCTGCTGGATAAAGTTAATGTTGAAGGCGCGCAGGCGGTCGTTATCGGGCCGGCCGGAGAAAACCTGGTCAAGTTTGCCTGCATTAAAAACAACCGCTGGCGCTCGGCGGGCCGGACCGGCCTGGGAGCGGTTATGGGTTCCAAGAAAGTGAAGGGTGTAGTTTTCAGCGGCGATCAGGAAACCACCCTGGCAGATAAAGATATGCTAAAAAGCTATGTTAAAAACCTGATCAAAGAATGCGTGGATACTGAACGAACCAGGAACATGAAACAGAA
>SL_5KL_010_SEDDRAFT_10000457_pt1 | contig 25949 bp, 16 predicted proteins | sample SodLakKL_010_SED_FD_9118 | JGI IMG/M metagenome (IMG submission 9118) | reverse complement strand
TTTTGAATTTAGTATTTGAAAAATTGGAATTTATTTGTTATTTGTATTTTGTAATTTGTGTATTTTAAATTCATGATTAATTCATTTTAGAATTTTAGGTAATATATTACAACATTTGTATTATATAACATATATCATGCCAAGTTTTATTTAAAACCCCTCATCCAATCTCCGGGCAATTCCTTCTTCTTCCAGCTCGCGCCTAAGGTCATCATACATAACCTGGACATAAACTCCTACTTTATAGTAGTTTCTTTCTATACGAAGGCGGTCTTCACCTGATGGCGGGCCATCGGTAGACATAGCCACAAAATTGAGATATCTGCCACCCACTTCGAAAAACTCATCAAAGAAATCAGAATGTTTTTCATGTGCGTCACGATCTCTAACTATTGCAGGTGTTCTGGCAACTCCCTGGCCTGCAGGAATTCCTCTGAAAATACATGCTGCTACAGCATTCCGTTTAGCTATTTGAGCGGCATCTGTGGGGCTGGGGCCATACCCCCATACTTTTACGGCTTTTGTACCATTAGAACCGACACCAGCCGGCTGAATTTCATAGTTATAACTACTGCTATACAGAGCTCTACGCTCTTTTCTGCCCAACTCACTTGGAGTTGAACATGCACTCAATAATAAAACAGTGCAGGTAATAAATAAAGCGATTTTTTTTGTCATGACATTTCAATATTTGTTTAGTTAATAAATATATCAAAATTTAAATCTTAAGCCTAAAAACGGAGATTCGCCTTCTCTGTTTTCAAAAATATCGGTGTATTTGTAATCAATAACATCCTCATCCTGGATAGCATTTCCAAATGGAGTATAAAAATTATACCCTGCAACTACCTGGAAATTATATGTTATGTTTAAAGCCAGGTTACCTCCAAATTTCAGGAAGTGTGTCTTTAATTCGTATTCACTTTCTTGTTCTTGGCCATATCCAATATATGGTCTCAACTCAAAATTCCTGAAAAAATGAATACCTTTTTCTAAACCAACATCCCATCTGAAGAAAGAAACATTTCCATCAAAATCATAACCTGGGTCATTTATAGGCCTAAAATTAGGATATTCTTTACTGTCGAATCCTATATTTCCGGTGGCATAAAGTGCTCTTACGCCAATAGCCCTGCCAATTTGATAGCTTACTCCTGCGGACCCCCCACCTATTTCACCTAAATCAGGACCAAAGTGTAATCCAATACCATAATCATTATTTTGTTGCAAGACATATCCTTCTTCCAGGCGCCTTCCGGCAACCTGGTAAAACCTGCTTGGTTCCATGTCTCCGGTAGCTATCTCTTCTCTATTATCAGTAATATCAGATGTTGCTCTGATCACACCCCTTCTCACCTCTTTTATATCTTGAGTTTCAGGATTGTACCTGTGCTCATAAACAAAAAAACGTTGATCAACCGAAAGCCCTTCTTTTTTACCAATCTTGGCTCCAAGCGGACGAGTCGAATATAATGGTGTAATAACATTGAAATCATCATAATTTCTTTCAAGCTCAAACAATACATTATCATAACCACTCTGAGCAAGGTCTTGAAATAATTCTTCTGTTGATTTTTCGGATGTAATAGTACCCAGAAAAGTCCCTTCTTTATAATTGTATGAATTCACATTTGTAGTTATTTGAGTAACATATTCCAAAGTTGGTTCTATTGTTTCAAAAAGTTCACGTTTTTTCCTTGCTTCTTCGTCAGAATCATCTTCTAATACCCAGGCGTCGTATATTAATTCTTTATCTTCTTCCGAAAGGTTTACTCTGAAAAGAGAAGCATAAACAGTTGCCCTGTAGCCATAATAAGTATCAGTATCGACACTTCTAACATTTGAAAAATCCAGGGTGACTATATAACTTTTATCGATCAGCCTATTTCCATAATCCATTAAAGCCCAGTTGCCTCTTGTAGTGGATTGTTCTCTTAAAACATCAGCATCAGTAGCATTTGCCATCCCGCGTTTGTGTATTCTTTCCATATCCATGCGACCATCTTCTGTTCTATTGTACCAATGCGATATTATCTGTTGTGAGATCTTTTTTTCATTTAATCGCGTTTCTAAAACATCAGCAGGAATTTTGCCGGTGTCAGTAGAGCGGGCACCTCTAAATTCAAAAACATCTTCTTTTAAAGGATTTATAAAAAATTTATCAGTATGATAAATTTTATTGTATGACTTCTTAACACGGGTAATATAAGAATCACCACTGTTATAAACAAGCGCCCAGGACAGGGAACTACGATCGTATGCCTCCGGAATCACAGCCGGGCGCCTATGAAGAGCTTCTTCAAAATCCTGGCAAGATGCGTCGAACCCAAAAAATAAAAAACCAAAAACAAGAATTGATAGAGAAGCGTAAAAGTGTTTCATATTCATTTTATTTTTTTATAATTTTATTATTATACTTTATGTTAATTGTTGAAACCAGGAAAATTAAATGTTAATAATTTTTTACTAATCAAAAATAATACCACCTTGATGTTATTACACAAAATTATTAAAAAACAACAAAAAAAAGTATTTTTTTTGCATTTTGTAGATAAATATATGTTTTTAAAATAAGAGAATTAATTTTATGTTAATATTTTTGTATTAGGCTACAAAATTAATTTTTTAAAGGTATGGTGGAAGGTTTTAGGCTATATTTTTTTTAGAAAATAAATAAAAATAACAAAAAATGGTATAAAGTTTGCAACTGTTTATAACTAAAATTTAATTTTGCATTAGTAATTGTTAATATTTTTTTTTATATTTTGATGTTTTTTCTACGTAAAATATTTTTTTATCAATAAAAATATTAATTAAATAGAATAAATAATAATTAATTTTGTAAACATTAAATCACCAGTTAATTTTATTAATTAAAAACTAAAATCATGAAAAGTCAAAATTTATCATTAGTTATTACCTTTTTGGTAATTAGTGTAGCATTATTGCTCTCACAATGCAGGTCAAAAGAAGAGGTGCCTGCTGGTGAAACCCGTGTTGAAGTATTATGCAGTGGCCCTGAATATCGTTCGGACAGTGAATATTTCAGGGCAAACAGCGTTGCGGAGAGTCCGAATCAAGCAAACTCCAAGAGGATGGCTTTAAGTAATGCCAGGTCTGAGTTAGCCGGACAAATGGAAGTAACCGTTAAGGCTGTAATTGATAATTATGTACAAGACATTACTGTTGGCGACCGTCAAGAATTTTCTCAAAGATACGAAGGTTTGTCAAGGGAAGTTATTAATCAAAAATTAACCGGCACAAGAGTTATTTGTGAAGAGTTGACAAGAACAGAAGATGGAAGATACAAAACTTATATTGCGATTGAACTTATGGGTGATGAAATTTTCAGCGCAATGAATGATCGCATAACAAACGATGAACGCTTAAGGCTTGATTACGACTACGAAAAATTCAAAGAGACCTTTAATGAAGAAATGAAAAATATGGAAAGGGATAGATATTAATAATCTAAACTCCACAACCTTAACAGACTGCCTGAAAATACCAAAATATTTTCGGGCAGTCGCCCTTAAGGCTTTCTAATAATGATTTTATATAAAAGCTATTTTTTATTTTTATTGTTTATTACTAGCAACGTATTTGCTCAAATACATCATAATAAGCATTTTAATCCTACAGAAGAAGATCGTGACAATTTTTTATTATTATTTGAAGACAAAATAAACCAATCAGAATCATCCAAAAACAAAGACTCGCTTGATTACTTCACATTAATTCCTGAAAGGCTACCCAAATGGATAAATAAAATACCTATATCCTCAGAAAATAAGGTTTATATGCTGGGTATATCTGATCCTGGGATGAGCAAGGAAGCTGGTTTTCTTTTAGCAAGCCTGAGATTAAAAATAGCATATTGTCTGTTAATGGAAACCCTTGTAACCAATATGAGAGATTTTTATACTCGTGAAAAATCAAACCAGCATGCAAATACCTTTATAGATTATACCCGATTTGTTAGCCAGGCAGAAACTGATTTTAGCCGGATAAAAGTTATTAACAAACATATTACAAAATATGATGAAACTATTTTGCTTGGAAAAATTGATTTAAGCAGACCAAAAACCGAAAAAAACCAGCGAAAAACTGCATACAAAAGCATCAATTATGTCAAATGCAAGAAAAGTAGGTTCACGCACTGAAATAGCTAGTAAAACTAATTTAAGCGCATCTTATAAATCTAAAGAATTAAACAAAAAAATAAAACACACTTATGAAGCTAATGCTATTAATAAAAAGGTAAACACAGAAACAAAAATTAACGGAAATACAATTTCTTATCTTCCGGCTATGAATTTAAGATACTCAATTGCAAATCAAAATAGTAATGATAGCTCTCTCAAAACTGATCAAATAAAACACAGTTTGCGAAACGGTCTTTGGCATGCATATTTAACAGCATTGTTATTTGAATTATCGGATAAGGCTCACAAAAATGCTGTTAATTTATCGAATATTAGCGAAATATTTAACAACCTGTCGCAAAATCTTACCCGCGAAATTGTATCAAGCTCTATAAAATGTAATAATAAGCAAATTATGATCAGGGAAAATAATTTATATTTAAGATGCGATTAATATAAATATTCTCCCGGAATAGCATAATTTTATGCCTGGACTGATCAAAACAGGCAAAAATATAACTTTAACAAAGCATAATTAAAAAATATTGCAAAATGCTTTTCTAGCTAGAAAAGCATTTTGCAATAAAAAACAAATCCGTTAAAAGTTACAAAACAATTATAATGATATTAAATAAAAAAATTGACTGATTCTTTTTTTATTTAATTGGTTCATTAGGTTCACGCCATCTTATTTCATAGTAGCCGGGCCTATCGTCGACCGCACGTCTAAAGAAGTCTTGGGGATAACCGACACCCACAGGCCAATCGGTAATATCATCTCCTTCACGAATATACCTGTCATTATATTTGGCAAAAATATAATATCCAAGCTCCCTCCAACGCTCAACAGTATATTCTGCATTATTAACACTAAAATCTGTAAGATATTCTACCAGCATTTCTTTATTATCGTTTTCATATAATTGTTTAGCTGCCAGATCAACTGCGCCGGTCATTGTATGAGCTCTGCTTTCTATTTCTTCCTGTACCTGCTTTATATCTTCGATAATATAGCTATATAATCCATAGGCATAATTAGCTACAAGGTTAAAAACCCAGTAAGCCGAATCCCAGTCAAATTCAACGCTATTACCGGTAACAAGCGATTTAGGTGTATCATCCATTCCAATATAAAGAGGCATAAAAGCATTTGAGTAGGTATCATCAACGGAGTACCAGCATATACCACCTATTTCATCAGGCAACCAATTGCGTGCCTGGGTAATAAACGAAAATCCTGTTTGTGGTTGGGAAATAGTACGCTCCCATGTATATGTTATTTCCTCCTCATCATCTTCCAATTCAAAAAACAGGGGTCTCCAACGATAGGGATTATTATAAGGTCCTGCAGCAAATCCCTCACCTGTATAATAAGGTGTATCATGAAAATGATCGCGAACAAAATCTATCATGTCTTCTACACTTATTTTTTCATCAGGTTTAATAAAAAGAGGGTAAGGTTCGGCTCCTTTAACGGCACGCCAGTAGTCGGCGGAAAACTCTTTTGAAGGTGCAGCTCTTCGATAAACACTCCAGACACGACCTTCACATAGTAATAATGATGTTGGGTCTATGGGATCATATGCGTCGACAAAACTAAAATCACTTTTGTCTCCCTCAAACCAACCCATATCGCGGGCAAAATCTACAACGTCATCAGCCCACATCCAGTTTTCGGTATCATCCCAGTCAACTTCACGAATACGAGCCTGATTTGCATGTGCTGCTATATAACCATCCGGAACCCTCGCGGCTACCCAAACGGCTCCTTCACCATGCTCGCCTTTTCCTATAAAATCCATCACCCATCCCTCATTCTTATCTGCAATCATAAATGACTCACCGGTGTCTTTATAACCATATTCTTTAGCAAGCTGATCCATAATTTTTATAGCTTCCCGCGCTGAACCAGCCCGTTGCAAAGTAGTCCACATCAAATTACCATAATCAAAAAGACCATCACCGCCATGAAGCTCCTCTCTCCCGGTAAAAGTGGTTTCGGTTATTGAAACCTGTTTCTCATTCATGTTGCCAACATATCCATAGGTGCGTTCAACCTGCTCAACCTTTCCCAAATAATGCCCTTCCCGAAAACCATACAATTTAAGAGAATCACCAGGCTCATACTCCCCGCCCTGATAAAATTGCAATGGTGCCATGAATCCGGCCACATCATAAAGATAGCTGGTCATAACACTACCGTCAGTACTTGCACCACTTGATACTATAACACTGGTACATGCCTTAACTTCTGTCTTCATAAACATAAACAGCAAAATAATAGCTGTTGTACTAATAACAATATTTTTTCGCATATTTAAATATTTTGGTTTTTATAAACATTTTAGTGAACTGCAAAAATAATTCAATTATTTTGAGTCTGTGTTAAATTATATTAATAAGAAAAATTCACCTATTATAACAATTACAAAACAACTTTCCAATAATATATATTAAACAATATAACTACATCTTTCAATAATTTGTTTAATGCTCATAAAAATAATTATTCATACATTCCGTAGGCAAAATAAGCAACGGCCTCGAATTATTTTTAATTCTGAACTTCATATACTCCAACAACTTATTTTCTTTTATTCCGGGGCTTTCAACTCCAATTATGCTTGGTAATAAGCTACTCAAACTAAATAATCCGGGTGTTGGGTATTCCAAAATTTTATAATCTTCTTCAATATCAATACCAGATTTAGCAAGAGCTATATTAATGGCTGTTTTTAGTCCTCCTAAAGTATCGACCAGTCCTAATTCTAAAGCATCATTACCTGACCATACCCTACCACGCGATATTTCTTCAACATCGTCATATTCCATGCCTCTTGCTTCGGCAACCTTAAGCACAAAATCATCATAGGTGTTTGTCAAAACATTTTTTATTATTTTTTCTTCTTTTTCGTCAAATGGCCTGTCCATCAACGGTATATTGAGTAGTGGAACAGGTATTCCGAATCCCAAATCAGCCAGTTCGCCTCTTTTAACATAGTCTGTGGTATAACCAATTCTTTCTTTTATCCCATCATCATAGAACCAACCGGCTATTACACCGATAGAACCCGTAACAGTGTTTGGTGCTGCAACAATAGTATCGCCATACATTGATAACCAATAACCCCCGGAAGCAGCAACAGATCCTTGAGAAATTATTACAGGCTTTTCCTCTTTAGCTTTCAGTAATTTTTCTGCAATAACATCTGAAGCTAATGGCGATCCGCCCGGCGATTCAACGCGGAAAACAATTGCTTTGACATCTGAATCTTTACGTGCTTTTGATATATCTTTTGCAAGTGATTTGGCTTTTATGCCGGTTTCCATATCTACCACACCTACAGCATATATAACAGCTATTTTTGGTTTTTTACCCCAGTAATTATCAACAGGCAACTGATAACGTTGCAGAGAATCTTTGCTTATGGTTGCCTTTTTTGAACCTGTTTTTTCTTCAAGTATCTCACTTATATCACTCCAGCGACCAAGCTTATCAACTAATCCATACTCCATAGCATCATTGGCCGTGAAAAATACAATTTCATCAATAAATTCATCATATTCATCCCCGGAAAATTCACGACTTACAACAACATCCTCTTTAACAAAATCATATAAATGATTAACAATTTTTTGTCGTTGTTCACGATCAGCATCACTCATTTTATCACGGGAGATAGCTTCAAAGCCTGACTTATATTCATGAAACCTCCATTCGTCAACACCAATACCGATTTTTTCAAACATATTGCCCAAATATATATTACCCATAAGATAACCGGGCAATGTAATTGATCCTTGTGGATCCATGATGATCTTATCAGCAACTGAAATGAAATGATAGCTATTTATGGATGCATTATCTGTAAATACCACAACTTTTTTACCTGTTTCCTGGAATTTCTTTATCTCCTCTCTTAATTCCCACAACATAGTATGATTAATATTCATCCCCGAAGCATTTATGGCAATTCCTGAAACTCTAGGATCATTAGCTGATGCATCTATAGCTTGCAATATCTCCATAAAAGAATTAGATTCATCAAATAAACGGTATTTCTGATAACTCATTGATTTTGACAGATCAATATTAGTATAATACTTCGGCTTACGAATGATTTCATCTATAATGTTCCGGTCGTATGCTCCAATACGTACTGCATATGTGTTATGAGTATGACTAAAATCATTGTCGAAACCGCCTTGTGTAGACAAACCCATCCTGCCAAGGCTTAATTCAATACCGAAAGTATATGCTTTATGATCAAAATACCTTCCGGTTACTCGTAAACCGGGTAATGCTTCCAGGGCAATACCAGCGCTCCAGTATCCTTCAGAAAACTTCATATCATTACTTAGTGCATAATCACCAAAAACAGCAAGCTTCTCATCTCCAAAAGGCCGTATTGCAAGATCCATAACACCTTCATAATGGTCAAAACTGGTAATGGAAGTCCCGGTTAAACCCAAAGAGAGATAACGACTGGGTCGAAAAAGTGTTCCGGCAGTAATAGAATTTTCTCTTTCAAAAAAATCAACATCCCCACCAAGCCAATTGTAGCTTATCCCAATACCGAACATTTTATTGCCATATGCTGATGATATACTGTAATCAGTTAACCTTAAGTCTTGAAAATTATTATTAACAACCGAAAAGCCCATGTTTGGCATACCCAAAAAAACGCCCCACCTGTCAAAATCACTGAAACTGCCGTATCTGTCAGACCAGGCAAACATTAAATCAGGATGTTGTATATAATTTAAAATAGCCGGATTATCGTAGCCATACAAGCCAAACTTCATGGCACCGGGAGATGCCATAAGAAAATCATTACGGTAATGATATCTGTCAAATCCTGACCCGGATTTGGCGGGATTAAACGAAATTAAGAACAAACAGATTAACAATATAAGTCTCATGATTTCGATTTTTTAATTATTAATTAATAATATTGTTGATTGACAAAAAGCAAATTAATGACAGCTTTTTACAGGGGCTAAAATTAAAAAAAATAATTAAACAACTTTTTATTTCTTTCCTTTTAATTCACTCATTTAGCTTGTAACTTAAAATACAATTATCATTAAAAAGGAAAACCAATGTTTGGGGAGCTTTTAATAATAATAGGTAATAGCGAATCTTCGGCAACATATATTGTTAAATAAATGAAAATCAAAATATTAACCATGCTTTGTTCAAATAAAAAAACTTTGTCTGCTACATAGTGACCAGGCAAGATATTTATAAGCAATTAATTTAACATGAGATCAGCTGACAAATAATTTTTATTAGAATATTATAGTTACCTATATTAGAAAAAAATGTTTAAGTTTGATATGACTTTTGATTGTTATAAGTAAAAGGTTAAAATGCAGTTAACAGACAATTCGATTCTTTTTAGAAAACTAAGGCATAAGCACCCTGAAATTGTTTATGAGGATTATAAAATAAGCTATAAAGGCGATGATCTGTATATTGAGTATATGTTTACCATGACCGGAGGTATAGTTTTTCGTCCTTTCATACATATTCCTGCTTCAAAATTTTTCTTTTCCACTGATATTCCTGAAAACACTTTGCGCAATTTGGTTTTTCATATTGGTATGATTGAGCTTATTAGTTATTGGAAAACCGCCTGCCCACCAACAGTAATCATAAAGCCACACAAGCTAAATGATGAGCAAATAGAATGGTGGAAAAACTTATATTTTAAAGGAATGGGTGAGTTTTTCTTTATTAATAATATAGATATAAATTACAGGGATTTTTTAAATATTATAAACCATAAAAATGGCACTAATGAATACTTATTATCACCGGTAAATTTATCGGATGGAGCAATTATACCTGTAGGTGGAGGAAAAGATTCGTCAGTGACTCTTAAGTTGTTAAAAAATTACAAGCCTTATACCATTCCAATGGTTATAAATCATCGTCAAGCAACTCGCCAAACTATTAAGTCTTCAGGGTATAATCTTTCAGATGTTTTGGAAATCAATCGAATGCTTGATCAAACAATGCTTGACCTTAACAACCAGGGTTATCTAAACGGGCATACTCCTTTTTCGGCTCTTTTGGCTTTTGTTTCATTGCTGGCAGGCATAGGTTCAAAAACTAAACACATTGTATTATCCAACGAATCAAGTGCTAATGAAGCTACCATCCCCTGCACTAATATAAATCACCAGTATTCAAAAAGTTATGAATTTGAGCAAAGCTTCAGGAATTACGTGTCAAAATTTATTTGCCCCGAAATTAAATATTTCAGCTTTTTAAGGCCATTAAATGAATTGCAAATAGCAGGTTTATTTGCCCGGTATCCTGAATACCACCAAGTGTTTAAAAGTTGTAATGCAGGAAGCAAAAATGATATATGGTGCTGTGAATGTTCCAAATGCCTTTTTAGCTTTATTATTCTTTCACCTTTTTTTGAACCCGCTAAAATCCTTAATATTTTTGGCGATAACCTTCTTGATAACTATAATTTAAAAAAATATTTTGATGAATTAACAGGAATATCTAAATACAAACCCTTCGAATGCGTTGGCACAATTGAAGAAGTTAATACAGCACTTTGCATGACCATAAGTAAATACTATCATAAGACTAAAAAGCCTATTTTATTAGAACATTATATTAAATCGACAAAATATAAACAATACTTTAATAAAACAGATAAATTGTTAAGCTATTTATCAGATAATCATTTCTTGCCAGAAAATTTTTACCGATTACTCAAAAATGAAGTATGCAAAAGGCTTTGAGAGAAATTATAAAATACAATAGACACTTTTATTTCGGCAACAATCTTATATGGGGGTTTTATGTTGATGCATATATATAATGATTATGACAAACGAAGATAAGTTAAAAAGAATATTCGATCAGAAAAAAATATTAATACTCGGTTTTGGGCGCGAGGGTAAGTCAACCTATAAGTTTGTCAGAAGTCTTTTACCGGGTCTTAAAATAGGAATTGCTGATGTACGTGATTCTGTTAAAGATGATTTCTGCAAGCTTTTTGATTACGACTCAAATGTTATTTTTCATACCGGCGATGACTATTTAAAATCATTATCATCATACGATATGGTAATAAAGAGTCCCGGAATTTCTTATAAATTGATTCCTGGTATTTTGAAAGCCCCGGTTATAACTTCACAAACTGAATTATTTATAAAACTATTTCGTGACAGGATCATAGGTATAACCGGATCCAAAGGTAAATCCACAACATCAAGCATTATATATTCTATTATGTGCCATGCGAATAAAGATGCAGTATTTGTAGGCAATATAGGTATCCCCCCTTTTGACCGTATAAAATATATTAAAGATAACTCCTTTATAATCTACGAATTAAGCAGTCATCAACTTGAGCAAGTTACTGTTTCACCGCACATTAGCATTTTACTTAATATTTTTGAGGAGCATTTGGACCATTATAACTCCTATGATGATTATAAAGCTGCTAAGTTTAATATTGCTCTGCATCAGCGATCAGATGACTACTTTGTATTTAATTTGGAAAACGATTTAATAAGGTCTTTGGTTAATAAATACAAATTAAAATCACAATTGATTTCTTTTGGCACAGAACCATCAATCTACAAGCATTACCGTCTTTCAGGCAATGATGTTGTTTGTTCTGACGGCTATGTATTTAAAAATATTGACAAAAGGTGTAATATTATCGGAAAACATAACCTTTACAACATAACAGCTTCAATTATTGCATGCCAAATTGCAGAAATAAGCAACAAAATTATCATGCAGGGGCTTTCAGCATTTTCCGGCTTGCCTCACCGGCTTGAGCATATAGGTAAATACAGAGACATTAATTTTTATAATGATTCAATAGCTACAATACCTGAAGCCACAATCGAAGCAATTAAAAACATTCCCGATCTGGCTACTATTATTATAGGTGGATATGACAGGGGTGTAAACTACCAAAAATTAGCAGATTGTCTGTCAAATTCTTCAATCAGTAACTTTATTTTTTTAGGAAATGCCGGTAAAAGAATCTATAAATTAATTATACAAACAAATCCCAATTTAAGTAAATTTTTACACCTCGTAGAATCTTTAGATGAAGCCGTAAAGCTTTGCATAGAACTCACCCCGTCAGGTAAATCCTGCATTTTGTCGCCTGCTGCCGCGAGTTATGATATGTTTGATAATTTTGAAGAAAGAGGTGAGAAATTCAAAGACCTTGTAATAAAATATTCTAAAAACAAATAAATCACACAAATATTTGATGGCTTTTCATGCCAAGAAAGGTTTGTTACAAAATTTCGTCGATCAAAGAAACTGCACGTATCAAATCATTTTCATCACGTATTCTGAGGCGTTCATCCCGAAAAGCTGCTCTTATCTCTGAGCGTTTATCTGAAAATATTCTATATAAAGCTCTCCTGCTAAACCTTTCAACCTCGTAAACCTGGTTTCCGGGTTTTACTATATAAAATTTGGGGCGCGATCTGAGTCTTGGTAACGAATGAAGAGATCCGCCAGAACTCACAAGTCTTTCACTGGCTATTGTTACCCGCCGATGTGCCATCAAGGAAATATCTCCTTTATATAGTTTCTCAAGGTAATTACTTTTTTTGTCTGACCCGGATGATTTATCCATTTCAATATTTTTAAAAACAACCGGCTCCGCCCTGTCCGGAAGATCAATAGTAAATTCCTTTACCAGGCTTTTATCAACTTTTACGCGTTTATAAGATTCTTCAGACATCCAAATTAACTCATCTAAATAAGTATTATACTTTATAAGTTTATCCCGGACTTTTTTATCTGAAACCAACAAAACATCACCTCTTTGCCAATCACCATCCAAATAATAATCCTCACCTGTCGAACGCATTGAAAAGTTATAAACTTCACCCGACAATTTCGGCTTATGGTCAAGTGTTATTGATCGGCTACTATCTTGTGATTTCAGAGAAACCGGAAAAACACTTATAAAAAAAACAACACACAATAAAGTTATATTTGAGGGCTTTATCATAACAAAATTATTTAATTTTTAAAGGTTTATTTATATTAACAGGTTTTCCTTCTGAGGTAATACCTTGTAATTTTATATAATAGTCACCTTTGAGATCACCTGCAAAAAAGTTAATATTTTTTGTTTTTCCTTTATTAATAGTTACATCATTATCCCAATGCAAAACCACCCGGAGATCGGGTTTAGAGTAGTCATTTTTTTTATTTTCCTTATATTCTGGACCTTCAAACTCAACAGGTTCACTTATGGATTCTTTTAACATACTTGTATTTTTACGGTGATCCAGTATATTCAAATATTCATTATTTTTAGTAAATATTCCGATTATTCCCGGGAAGTATATTTCTCCATACATCCAGGGATAATTGTGAACTTGTATCTTTTCTATCATTTTTGAATCTAAATGAATCAACTTATTTATATCATAAGTAATAATACCATCAAGGAAATAAACGGGTGGCTCCGGGAATCTGTTTCCTGTGGAAGCACAAATCAGTGAAGAATTGTATTCTCCATCACGTAACCTGATACGCCAGGGATGTACAATTTCTCTTGATATCTCGGGTAAACTGTCGAGAGGCACAAAATTACCAGGATAAATAACCCGTCTTGCATTAGAAAACATCACTGAGGGGTGTGATTCCGGTTTTTTTTCCGTTATGGTTTCAGACACGTAATCAAACCCATAAGCCCTGTTTACAGTTAAAATATCCTGGGATTTTTTTATGAAATCAAATTGTTCTTTTGAAAGAACAAAACGATCATGATCATAAGACGATTCATGCAAAAATTTATCATCAACTTCTATTATTGTTTCGCTTTCAACAGTACCGTGGTCAACAATAAAATATAATTCTTTATCATAATAAAAGTCGGAAAGAACAAAATTAAACCGCCCGTTGTCATCGGTTTTTGAATAAAGAATATTGATGATTGTATCGGGTGTATTAAGAATAACTCTAGCGTCGGAAACCGGTTCAGAAGATTTTTTGTCAGTAACTTTGCCTGACAATATTAAGCCTGCCGTTTCCATATAATAATCGTTGCTGGAATTATGTTTATTATTATCACCAAATGTTTCTTTTCCTTCCATTTTTATAAGATAGCTATTCAAATCATCTGTTTTCATATTACCAAACAATGAAGCGGCTTTCTGTTGATTATAACCAAAAGCATTTGCAATATTCAAAGACCTTATATAGCCATCAAAAGTTAGATTATTATTAGCAACTGATTCTTTTTTTACTACCGACAAAGAAAGGGAAGCGTTATCATCCTGCATCAAAGAACCATCAATGGTTAATCCAATTTTATCTCTTGCACCATAATTTTCCTGGTCGGTTAATAATTTTATAATAGAATTATCTTCAATATCATTGTACCAAAATCTTTGATTTATTCTGCCTTCATTATGATTACCTGCTTCTATAGATAAAAGTCCTTTGGGAATATTATTTTTGTTAATATTTATATCGGTGGTAAAATATCGTTCACCAATATTTTTTTCATACACAACATTATCTCCATTAATTATTCTAAGCCATTCTATTGGTGGACTTTCCCCTGCCGACAATATTTTGATATGTAGTATATTATTTTCCTGGTCAACTTTTAACAAACACCCATCATTTGTTGTTTCAGGCAATTTATATTGTTTATCTATTCCATCTATTAAGGCATAATAATTGGCCGCTGAATCGGGAGCGATAACAAATTCGGAAAAACCATGAGCATTAAGCTTTGTATTTTTAATGGTATCATTATTTTGATCTAAAATCCAGACATCGCGTGAAGGTGCATTAAAACTTCCCTCTGTTTTTATAAGCACTCTATTATCATGTCCTTTTAAAAAATTCTGGCTTTCAGGTTTAATGTACACTTGCATGTCATCAGGTTCAGCCACTTCTCTCGAAAAAATCTGTGGTTGTTCATCAAACCTGTTAACGATTAAAACTGGTTTTCTAAAATAACTATCCTCACCTTGGTTTTTCATCCAATTAGTATTGGCAATAATTTCATAATAACCAGTTGATAAAGTATCGTAGAGATATACACTACCTCCTGAATTATCATCTTTCACAGGCACAGTAACACTGCTTATTATCTCATTTTCACTTTTGAGAGTTAAATAAATATAACTACTGCTCAAATCTTTATCATTATCATTTAACAGGTGTGATTTGAAATGCAAGTATTCACCTGCCATATATATATCCCGATCTGTTTGAACATAGACATTTTCTCTTAAATCATTATCAAAAGTTTGTGATTGTGATACCAAGCAACCGGGAAAAATAATATATATAAAAAATGTTGCTACTAAAGCATTAATAAATTCTTTCATATTAAATTATATTATATTTAAATTCATTCAATCCACCAATCGGGTTTCTCATCGAAGCTGGAACCTGAATCAGGCAGATGATCCAGGCAATCCAGAGTATCTAAATTAACAATATTGTAATCAGCCTCTGGTCTTACATTTACCGTGAATGATGAAGCTTTTGATGATACCTCAAAAAAACCAAAAACATTTTCTTCGTTATCATCAACAGAATACATATTACCACTTATCTGCGGTGAAATGGGGTCAAAAAAGCTTCCACCATCATTTATTTGTTGATTGCGCTCAAAATGAAAAGAATAAGCATCTTCATTTAATGCATAAACAGAATTTATAAAAATTCGTGGTTGTAAGTAATTTATAATTACTATGTCTTCATCACCAGGTCCATATTCTGCCGTTGTGTCAACAGTAGTAGAAGGAAAACCGACATGCCTCATATTGCTGCTCCGTCTTGGTATAAAGCCAATTCTATTATGTTTTGATTTTGGCTTAGACAAGTTCTTTATAATATCACGATTAATCACAGTCGTTAAATCGCTTTTCTCCCAACAATAAACATATACCGGATCTTCTATTCCTTGAGGTTCAAACTTGTATTGCAACATTAAAGATGAATTAAATCTGAATTTAGGATATCTGTCATTATCGCTCGAAACATTAATAAATAAATTAACACCATCAACCTCTTGCGAAAATAAAGAGCTTCCATCCTCTTGCTTATAAAAAAACGTTTCAGTGCCAAATTCCCCGTAAAATTCATCAATTTCTATTGGTGGCAATAATTTTTGTGGTTCGGACTTGTATATACTACCGTCTTCTGTCGTTATTTGTAAAGTATATACTTCCCCGATCTCACCCGAAAAATTATCCGGCGTAAGGTAAGTACCAGCATCTTCTTCTTTAAGTATAATTTCATTACCTGCCTTATCAAATATTTTTAATGAAGCATTTGTGACAGGTTTATTTTGATATTCGGATCCAAAAACATCAGTCTTTGAAAGCTTTACTTTATGTGGGCCATTATTATTTGTAATTAAACCATCTACGACCAGGTTGTTTTCATCGAGCTTAATTTCTGGTTCATAAATATCTTTACATCCGTAAAATGTAAACAATAAAAAAATGCTTAAATATATATATTTACCTATTGATTTATTCATACTTTAATTTTTTGACTATTGTTTTAAAATTTTATTATCATTACTATATAAAGTGCTTGTATGCATATTAAAACGAATAATTATATGTTAATGTAGGCAATGGTCTGCCAATTATATAGAGCTGGTAAAGATTAAAAGTACTTGATGTTTCACGTTGGTAAAACAAGGAATAGGGGTTTTTACGTCCATACAAATTAATTAATGAAAATGTCCAGGTTCCTTTACCTCTTTGATCTGTTCTTAAGTTTTCTCCCAATGTAATTGTAAGATCAAGCCTGTGATAGTCAGGTAATCTGTATTTATTTCTGTCGGAATAATAAACCAGCAAATCATTACCGTATGAATAAGCTCTTTCGGGCAAAGTAACGGGTCTTCCGGTACTATATGTGAATATGGCACCAATTCTCCATCTACGTGAAATATCATAGTTGAGGTTCATAACCAGGTTGTGAGGGCGGTCATAATTTGAAGGGAAATAGGAATTTTTATTAATCTGATTTTCTGCAAACGGCTCTTTAGACCTTCTCATTGAACTGGAATAGGTATAACTGGTCCAGCCGGTCAACCGTCCTTCGTTTTTTCTGACATAAAACTCCAATCCATAACCATAACCTTCAGCATTGATAACATCTGACTCAATCATATCATTCATAACTATTTCCGAGCCACTTTGGTATTCGATGGTATTGTTAAAATTCCTGTAATAGAGCTCCAAAGAAGTTTCTATTGTATTATCCATGAAATTATGAAAATATCCAATTGCATATTGATCACTTTGCAGGGGTTTAATGTGCTTATCACTTAGTTTCCACAGATCGGTTGGCGACATAACCGATGTATTTGAAATAAGGTTGATATATTGATTGACCCTATTATAACTAGCTTTAACAGAGTTTGATTCACCTATTTGATAACGAGCGCCTAAACGAGGCTCCAGGCCATTGTATTTTGAAACTATTTCATTATTATCATAAGTGCGTTCTTCAACAATATTTTCTTCAGTCATAGGTTTACCCTCCTCATAAATATTCACTGTTGCAGGCCCCATCTGAAGGTATTGTGTGAAACGCAAGCCAAGTTCCAGGCTCATACGGTCACCTATCAAAATATCATCACTGACAAACGCAGATAGTTCATATGCCTGCTCTCTTTCCATTTTTTTTCTTTCAATTATTGATTCTTCTCCCACTGGATACATATCTCCCGGCAAAATACCATATCTTATAGCATTTATTCCAAATTGTACCCTATGGTTTTCTAATGGATCATATGAGAAGTTATATTTAAAACTTTTATAATCAATTTCTGACTTCATTTTTGAATGCTCAACAGGATTAATCACGGGCTCTTCAGCAACCTGGTATTGATAATTACTCATTCCAAGGATCATAGTACTTGTTAGTACATTATTAATACTACGGTTCCATCTCAATGATGCTAAAGTATTGCTATATTCAAAATTGTTTTGTTCATCAAAACCAAATTGATCAAAACTATAATATCCGAAAAGTGTAAGGTAGTTATCCGGATTTATAGCTATATTAGAAAGAGCGGTAAAATCATGAAACCTGGCTGAACTGTTCATAAGATCCTCGTCAGGCATTCTGCTAAGAAGCCAGTCAGAATATGATGATCTGGCTCCAAAAGAAAACGTTGCCCTGTCTTCAACAATTGGAGTTTCCAATAACACTGAGCTATTAAGTAATCCCAGACCTCCACTGACGGTTGTTTCTTCTTTATCCATACCACTATTCAAACTTATATCCATTACAGAAGAAGCTCGTTCTCCATATTTTGCGGGAATACCGGCTTTCATAAGAGTGACATTATCAACCATTTCGGGGTTAATAACCGATATCAAACCAAAAAGATGAGAAGAATTGAATAATGGAACATTTTCAAGCAAAATAAGGTTTTGATCAACACTTCCACCCCTTACATTAAACCCTGTTCCAAACTCACCGACTGACTGAACACCCGGCAAAAGTGTCATGCTTCTGACAATATCCTGCTCTCCAAAGGTACCCGGTATTTCATGTAACACTTTAGAGTCCATTGATACTAAACTCATTTGTGTGCGCATAACATTATCTTCAGCCCTGCGTGCATATATAGTAACCTCATCCAGTTGGGTAGTTTCGCTAAACAACTCAAATGTAACACTGCCATCGCTAAAAAGATGAATGTCTATAGACCTTTCTTCATAGCCAACATATGAAATCTCCAAAGTATGTTTGCCAACCGGAAGCTCTAACTCAAACTCACCATAAGTATCGGTAGTAACCCCTTCACCACTTTCAGCTTCATATACAACCACACCTATTAAGGTTTCACCTATTGCTGCATCTTTAACAACTCCATTTATAGTAGCTTTTGAGTATCTCCCATACTGGTTCGGGTCCCCGATAAAAGTATAATCATCTTCAGCAAAACGTGTCTCATCCAGATCTCGCTCTTGGGGAACTATCGCAATTATATCATCAATAAAAACAACCTTTAAACCAACATCCCCGGTTATAACATCAAGAGCCTCATAAAGAGTCAAATCGGCTATCTCAGAACTAAAGGTTAAATCATCATACCATTGCGACTTATAAAAAATAGTTGTAGAATGTTTATCCTCAAGAACAGTAACAACTTCATCAATAGTCAACTCCTCATTAAAACTTTGCTGAGAATATGTTTCTTGAAAAACAAATAAAAAGGTGAAAATTAATGAAATGAATAAAAATGTAAAACTTCTCATAAACATATAATATTTCTGAAAGGCATTAAATAATTGATCTTAATTTGAAATTGGCATATTGAATAATAAAAAAACAATCCATAAAAAAACACTATGAATTGTTGTATATTTCTCAAAGAATGTACTAATTAAAATGAGGTAATATAAGCTAATTATTTATGTTAATAAAACACTATAATACTCATCAGTTTAAAGATAGTTGCAAATATAATAAAAGTATATTTAGAAATCTATAAAAATAAAAAAGCACATATTGGTACCCATAGAATAAATAAAAACAAAACCGGTCAGCTTTAAATTGTTTATTATCAATAGCTTTGAATAGAAAGTTTAATGTATAAACTCTTTGGGAAAAAATAATTTTAGAAGTATTTTAAGATTTTTAAATTTTTAAGTGAAATCGATATAAACATACCATAAACAAAAAAATTTCTTTTAGATTTATTTTTTTTACTTCAAACGTTATTATTTAACTTGATAAAAAATATCAAAAAATATTATAATTATTAAAAAAAATAAAAAATTGTTAAAAGCCCCCTTACATTAGTTACTTCGCTACTGTTTTTCACCCTGCCTTTGCTATCTGCATCACCATAAGCTGCAGCTGTATATTCAAGTTCTGTTGATATTTGAACGGGGCCTGAAATAAAAGATATTGATGGTGCCATACGGTATAGATAATCGATGTTCTTGCCACGTGCAAAATACTCGCCCGTATTATTATGAGATGTGCCAAGATTTTTTGCAAAACCACCAAATAAGCCGACCCTGATATTGGTGCCATATATTACGTTACCCCAGGCGAAAAAATGGTTTGTTGGAGTATATTTTTCTATACCGGTTTCATGATCATCCTTTTTTATGGCGTACCCACCCAACAAAAGATGCTCGGTAAGATTCTGTCCGAAAATACCTTTACATTGCCATGTGAAATTCTTATCAGAATATTTCCAGTAACCCATAACTGAGTATGAATCAATAGTTTCATTGGTTTTAACAGGTTTTTCTTCATCCCGTGTATATGAATTCGTTTTTTCAAAACTATCGGTTGCCAGGCGAGGTCTTAACACTTTGTAATCACCTGCTGCGCCTAAAACATGATTATCGCCCTTATACTGAAGCTGAATATGAACGTTAGGCACCAATGTGTTTCTCATGTAACTATTATCAAACCCCAGAGGGCCATCACTGGAATTATCTCTCTGTGAAAGTAAAGTCAGATTAATGTTAAAATTTTCATAAAAATGTGTATAACTAATTTGAGGATTGCGTATAAATGGTTGAAATGGAGCACCTGTATTTAAAGATATTACATTGGGGAAAACTTCAACAACAAACATTGGATGCCAGAACTGACCGAAAAGAATTTCTGAATTATCCCATCTCATTTTACCATATGCATGCCTTAGCCTGAAAGTATTAATGCTTTCATTAGTAACTCCTGAAAAATCTGCTTCAATGATACCTGATGTTTCTGCTCCAAATGCACTTGGTGTTTTGATCTCACCGGTTAAACGCGAAGTTATGGCACTATAATTGAATCCCGGTGATGCATTTATGTCATTACCCTGCTTATCAATATCTTTACCGGCAGGATAAAATAAAAACAAGTCTTCGCGTGAAGCAACAACCTGGCGGCTGTCATACCAGTAATCACTTTTTACAAATCCGCTGAAACTAATACCCCAGTTTTTTTCTTTTTCTTTTTCATTATTAGCTTCCACACAAAATGTAATTGCAGAAAAAGCAACGAAAATAAATGGCAAGATCAGTTTATTCATTTGTATAAAATGTTTTTAATGTTCAGATTTCTAATAATATTGTAACGGGTGACGGCAACGGGTAACGAGTAACGAGTAACGGGTAATCATTAACTCATCAACCTATCAATCTATAAAGATATTAACTCATTGACACATTGGCACATTAACTAATTGGCTCATTATTACATTGACATATCATTCACTCACTGCAACTCTCCTGCTAACAAGGCTAAGCAAAGGGTTTACCAATAATGAAACAAACATTCCGATTGTTCCGGCCTGGGGAGAAGGTATTCCACTAAAATACAGGACAATACAGGTAGTCAGCCCCAGTATTCCTGAAGACAATGCTCCAAAACGTGTAGCCCAACGTGTAAACAGGCCCCAAACAAACGGCCCGATAAAAAATGATCCGATAGCTCCCCATGAAATGCCCAAAATTGCAACTATGGTATCAATATTAAAATATGCAAGAATAACTGAAAGAAAAACAAAAAAGGCACTCATAAACCTCATAAGTTTAGTAAGTGATTTATCAGAAATTTTCTTATTAATAAAGCCGTTATAAAAATCTTTGGAGAATGATGAGCTTGAAATAAGTACAAGAGCTGCAAGTGTTGACATTGAAGCTGACAGTATCAGCAACAATATTATTACTGTCAATGCTTCAGGTATAACATTTACAAGCAGTTCAGGCATCAACCTATCAGCAATGGGGGTGTTATTTTCAAAAACTGCAGGAGTTGTTTCGGGTGAAAAGAAAACCCTTGTCGTAGAGCCAATAAAATAGGCTACTCCACATATCAGTATTGCAAATAAAGTAGAAGCTACCATACCAACTCTGACAGATCTTTTATCTTTGATAGCATAAAACTTTTGCACAAGCTGAGGCATTGCTATAGGTGCTATGCTGGTAAGACAGACAAAAGAAAACAATGCCCAAAACCCCGGTGGCCCGACAACATTTGTTAATTCAGGTTTTATGGCGGCCAAGTCATTAGAAATGTTGGTAATTCCTCCTCCAACCTGCAATGTGCTAACAAGCAAAATAGTGACACTGGCTACCATTATCATGCCAAAAATCATATCAATCATTGCCATGGATTTATAACCACCCATAACAAGATACATCGCAGTTAAAACTCCCATAAAAAATAATGCGTAAACATATGGAATGTTAAAAGAAGATGTAAAGAGGTAGGATAAACCCATAAATACTGCTGCTGAATATGGGATCATAAAAACAAAAATAACCAGGGCAGATAAAAGCTTGAATAATGAACTGTTATATCTTTTTTCAAGGAATTCACTCATTGTGCTGACACCCATTTCTGATGTAACTCTTTTTATGCGCCATCCAAAAACAGACCACACCAAAAAAACTCCAACCAAAGCATTAAAAAAAGCAATCCATAAAGCAGAAAATCCGAATTCCCATCCCAGGCTTCCGGCAAAACCAATAAATAAAACAGCAGAAAAATAGGCAGTTCCGTATGAAAAGGCACTCATCCAGGGACCTACTTTGCCACCGCCAAGAAAGAAATCATTAAAAGATTTTGTCCGGCGCAAACCGATTAAGCCTACTATCAAGATCATCAAAACATACAATGCAACCACAATTATCCTTAGAGCCATAACTAACTTTCTATTAAATTAATAAGGAGGTTTTTTAAAAGGATGCAAATATAGTAAAAAGTAATCGGAAATCAGTGGAAAAAAGGCAGGGTGCATGGAGCAGGGAGCCATGAGGCATAGATTACCGAATACTGAATGCCGATTACCGATCACCGATTACTGATTACATTCCCTATGTTGTAAATATGCGTTTATTACATCAGCATTGATTACGATTTTTTCTGTTGCGCTGGCAAAACCTTTTGATCTTTGATTATTGATGGTAGCGCAGCGCAATTTCGTTTCTTATCAATACCCCCCGGGTTAAAACCCGGGGCTATTATTGTTAAACCCTTTCAGGGTTTTAATATGGCATTTCCGAAATGCCGATTACTGATAACTGATTACCTTTTATTACAGGCCCTATGCCTTTTGTCACCGATTACTTAATACTGATTACTGAATACTGATTACCGATTACCGATAACCTATTACTACACCTGCTCCATGCCCCATGCTCCCTGCCCCATGCCTATTATATCAATTACTCACTTTCCAAATCACGCTCCTTTACATACTTATCCAGCCACTCCAGCCACTCCCAATGCATGTGTAGAACTGATTCACGTGCACGATAACCATGGCTTTCATGTGGCAACATAACTAACCTTGCAATAGCGCCATTACCACGTAGAGCATCATAATATCTTTCACTTTGCATTGGATAAGTACCTGCATTATCATCGTCAGCTCCATGAATAAGCAACATGGGTGTATTCATATTATGTGCATGAGAAAACGGAGACATTTCTACGTACAGATCCGGGTCCTGCCAGAATGTACGTTCTTCTCTTTGAAATCCAAAAGGTGTAAGCAGCCGGTTATAAGCACCGCTGCGAGCAACACCGGCAGCAAACATGTCGGTATGTGAAAGCAAACTGGCAGTCATAAATGCTCCGTATGAATGTCCTGATACTGCAAGCCTGTCGGGATCAGTTACACCCATTTCAACAAGTTTATCGACAGCAGCTTCAGCATTAGCAACAAGTTGCTCAGCAAAGGTATCATTTGGTTGTTTATCTCCTTCACCCAGAACAGGAAAACTGGCATTATTAAGAACGGCATAACCTTGAGTTACAAGCATAACCGGAGATGTAGCACGTAAACGTGTATATCTGTGAGGTGAACCTGTAACCTGGCCTGCCCCATCGGCTGTAATAAATTCCCTGGGGTAAGCCCACAATATTGTGGGTAAAGGATCATCACTACCAATTTCATAACCTTCAGGAAGATAAAGATTGCCGTTAAGAGGTATTCCATCTTCCCTCTCATAATGTATCATTTCATTATGAACATCACGCATTTGCGGAAAAGGATCAGGTAAATCCGTCACCTTAATAAGCTTATCATCCATAAGATAGCGAAGGTAAAAATCGGGATGCTTTTGTTGTGATTCGCGCCTGGTCATAATAATATTATTTTCAGCATCAATAATATTTACAGGCCTCTCATAGTAAGGGGGTTCTGACTGCCATAGGCGTTCTGTAACCCCGGAAGTAACATCATAAGTATCTACAAAAGGTTTATCACCTTCAGGTGAGGCTCCTGAACCAACTAAAAACAACAATCGATCACGGCTGTCAAAATGCAAAACAGATTTTCCATATTCATTAGTAGTTGTTTGAAAACTCCCAGGATCATTATAACGGTCTTCGATTGATCTGTCAAATATTTTCACAGGCGATGCATTCAAGTCTGAAGGATTAAAAAAGCTTGTTATAGCGCGGCGGTCTCTATACCATAACTGGTCAATAACAGCATAATCTTCTTTTCCCCATGTAATACCTCTGTACCTTAATTCGAGTTTAGCCCCCTCATTGGGCTCACCAGTAAAAGGAGCTTCCAAAAAATAAACCTGGTCACGATAATCTGCTTCGATTTCAGGATCACCCTCATCTAATGCTTCAACCCAAAAAAGCGTTGCAGGAACATCAGCACGCCAGGTGAAACGCCTTGGGCCATCACGGGTGGCATCAAAACCCTGGGGAATATCATCTGCAAGCTCTATTTCAGCTACATTTACCGACTCACCAGTGTCAATATCATAAACTTCAACCAATTGAGGAAACCTGGTAAAAGGAACAATATATGAATAAGGCTTTTTGATACGATTAACCAAAAGATAATTACCATCAGGAGAATCTATAAAATACCATATTATACCTGGCTTACCGATTTTCCTATTATCTCCCTCCAAATTGATACTATATAATTGTGATGTGGCATAATAATCAAATATACGTTCATCATATACATCCGATATCAAGTCCTGGTAAGTCCTGACAGCAGCTTTTCTCCCCTTGCTTTCCTGAACCACAGGCCCTTCAGCAACCCTCGGCCTTTCCGGAACTTCTCCCCTGTTCTCATCAACTGCCGCATATATTAAGGTTTTACTATCAGATAACCAGGTGAAAGGACTTCCCATAACACCATTAAGTTTTGCAGATGTAAGTCGCTTTGCTTCAGATTGATCCACATCAACAACCCAAAGTTCAATACCATCAAGTGTAGTATGAGTAAATGCAACATAATTACCATCAGGTGACCAGCTTACATTCCGTACTTGGGGCTCGGAAGGCAAACCAGCCACTTCCCTGTAATTCTCCCCGTCAATATCAGATAAACTAAGACCTATACCATAACTGGCTCTGCTTCGACCATTAGTCATAGTATCGATGCGTATACCCCCCAAACGAAGCTCCTCCCTGGCCAAATCATTCAGGGTTAGTAATCCGGGATTTTCAATATAAATAATTTTGTCGTTACCCGGGCTTGTCCGTATAGAAGGCGTAGACGGGGCATCTACCAACTCAACAATCTCACCGGGTGGTTCCTGGTAAGTCAAGTCATCTTGCCCATTAAGCTTAACATCACAAATAAACGCTATTAAACTAACAATTGAAAGCGTTATTAAAGATTTTTTTAACATATTTGATTTTTTTATAATTTTTAATTGGATTAATAAACTGTTCTAAATTTTTATAACTATTAAATTAAATAACACCTAAAAATCTAAAATAAAAAATAACGGAAGTGAGCTAAAATGCTTATCTTTAAGGTGTTAAAACAATAAACAAAACACTTTAAACTCACT
>SL_5KL_010_SEDDRAFT_10000456_pt1 | contig 25949 bp, 25 predicted proteins | sample SodLakKL_010_SED_FD_9118 | JGI IMG/M metagenome (IMG submission 9118) | reverse complement strand
GCAACCGCTCGCAGGCCGCCCGCAGCCTTGGGATGGACCGCACAACCCTGTGGCGAAAGCTGCACCGCCTGCGCCTGATCCCGGAACGCACGCCCGACTGAACCATCGGGCCAGCGGCTGGACCGTCAGCCCATGTTGTCGTGAATGGCGCGATTTACCGCCTCAAGCTCCGCACGCACCTTGATCGGCTCCCGGCTCGCCTGGGCAATCGCCGCATCGGGGTCCTTCAGACCATGACCGGTGAGGGTGCACACCACGCTGGAGCCCTCCCGGATCTTCCCGTTACGGATGTCGCGCAGGGCGCCCGCAACCGAAGCCGCGGACGCGGGCTCGCAGAACACGCCCTCTTTCTCGGCCAGCAGCTTCTGGGCAACGAGGATCTCCTCGTCGGTGCACTCGTCGAACCAGCCGCCCGACTCCTCGCGCACCTTCCAGGCAACGTCCCAGGACTGGGGATGACCGATCCGGATCGCGGTCGCCACCGTCTCCGGGTCATCGACCATCGCGCCCCGCAGGAACGGCGCGCTGCCGCTGGCCTGGTAGCCAACCATCCGCGGCCGCTGACCCGCCACGCCACCGCCCGCGTACCGGCAGTGTCCGTGGCAGAAGGTGCAGGCCTCGGTGACCTGCTCGCCGGTCTGCGCGGCAAGCTCCGAATAGCCGATCCAGTGCGCGGTGATGTTGCCGGCATTTCCCACCGGCAGGCAGTGGAAGTCGGGAGCGCGACCGAGCTCCTCGACGATCTCGAAGGCCGCAGTCTTCTGGCCCTGAAGCCGAAAGGGGTTCACCGAGTTCACCAGGGTGACCGGTGAGGTGTTGGCGACCTCCTTGACCAGCCGCATGCCGGCGTCGAAATTCCCCTCGATCTGGATCACCACCGAACCATGCATCATCGCCTGGGCCAGCTTGCCCATCGCGATCTTGCCGTCTGGGATCACCACGAAGGCGGTGATGCCCGCCCGCGCCGCATAGGCGGCCGCCGCGGCCGAGGTGTTTCCGGTGGAGGCACAGATGATCGCCTTCGAACCCTCCTCCACCGCCTTGGTCACCGCCATCGTCATGCCCCGGTCCTTGAACGATCCGGTCGGATTGAGGCCCTCGAACTTCACGTAGAGTTCGACATCGCAGTCCAGCTCCCGCGGAATGTTGTTCAGGCGGATCAGGGGCGTGTTGCCCTCTCCCAGGGAGATGATCCGGGTATCGTCGTGCACCGGGAGCCGGTCCCGGTAGCGGTCGATCAGGCCGGTGTAGCGATGTCCGAAGGCCATGGTGGGTGCGTTCCTCGTGTCAGGCGTTGTTGTCAGCGGGACAGCGATTCCATGCGGATTCGCGTCACCGGCGAGGTAAGGTGCGGAAGGCCCCCGAGTTCGGTGATGGCCTCGTCGATGTCGCCCTCCCGGACCTGGTGGGTCAGGATGATGATCGTGGCCTCGCCGCGATCAGGATCCGGCTCGCGCTGCAGGATCGCCTCGATGCTGATGCAGTGGGCGCCGAGCACCCGCGTGATGTCGGCCAGCACGCCCGGGCGGTCCAGTGCGCGCAGGCGCAGGTAGAAGGAGGTGCGCACCTCGGCCATCGGCAGCACCGGCAGATCCGACAGCGCGCCTGGCTGGAAGGCGAGATGCGGCACCCGGTTCTCGGGATCCGCGGTGAGCGCGCGCACGACGTCGACCAGGTCCGCGACCACCGCCGACGCCGTCGCCTCGGCACCGGCCCCGGCACCGTAGTACAGCGTCGGGCCGACCGCGTCCCCCTGGACCAGTACCGCGTTCATCACGCCGTTGACGTTCGCGATCAGGCGGCGCTCCGGGATCAGGGTCGGATGCACCCGCAGTTCGAACCCCCCGGCCGCCCGCCGCGCGATGCCGAGGTGCTTGATACTGTATCCCAGTTCGGCGGCAAAAGTGACGTCTTCGCGCGTGACTCCGGTGATGCCCTCGATGTGGATCCGCTCGAACTGGAGGGGAATACCAAAGGCGATGGCTGCAAGGATGCACAGCTTGTGCGCCGCATCGATCCCCTCAACGTCGAAGGTGGGATCGGCCTCCGCATACCCCAGACGCTGGGCCTCCGCGAGCACGTCGTCGAAGTCCCGGCCGTGATCGCGCATTTCGGTCAGAATGAAGTTGCCGGTGCCGTTGATAATGCCGGCGACCCAGTCGATGCGGTTACCCGCCAGCCCCTCGCGCAGGGCCTTGATGATCGGAATGCCCCCGGCGACCGCCGCCTCGAAGGCCACCATCACGCCCCGCTCCTGAGCGCGGGCGAAGATCTCGTTGCCATGCAGCGCGATCAGCGCCTTGTTCGCGGTGACCACGTGCTTGCCAGCCTCGATCGCCCGCAGCACCAGCGTCCGGGCGGGCTCGGTGCCGCCCATCAGTTCGACCACCACTTCCACCTCGGGATCGTCGACGACGGAGTCCGGCTGGTCGGTCAGGCGCACACCATTCAATACGCAGTCACGCTCGCGGGAAAGATCGCGCACCGCCGCGGCCACCACGGAGATGTCGCGGCCCGCACGCCGCGCGATCTCGTCGCCGTTACGGCCAAGCACCATCACGGTGCCGCAGCCGACGGTGCCGAGGCCGAGCAGTCCGATCTTCACGGGTTTCATCGATCAGCTTCCTTATTCTGTTGCGCCAGCGAGGGGGGGTCGGGGTTCAGGCCGAGGGCAGACCGGCGTCCGCATCCTCGGCACGGGCGCCGGCGAGGATGGAATCGGCCCGGAACATCGCCTTGATCCCCCGCAGTGCCTGACGGGTGCGCTGCTCGTTCTCGATCAGGCTGAAGCGGACGTGGGTGTCGCCATAGCTGCCGAATCCGACGCCCGGGGACACCGCCACCTTGGCGTCGCGCAGGAGCTTCTTGGAAAACTCGAGGGAACCCATTTCGCGGTAGGCCTCCGGAATCGGGGCCCAGACGAACATCGTCGCCTTCGGCTTCTCCACCTGCCAGCCCATCGCGTTCAGGCCGTCGCAGAGCACGTCGCGGCGCGAACGATACAGATCCCGGACGTCCTGCACGCATTCCTGCGGCCCCTCGAGCGCGGCGATCGCCGCCACCTGGATCGGCGTGAAGGTGCCGTAGTCGAGATACGACTTCATCCGCGCCAGCGCAGCGACCAACGTCGGGTTGCCGCACATGAAGCCGATGCGCCAGCCCGGCATGTTATAGGTCTTGGAGAGGGTGTAGAACTCGACCGCGATCTCCTTGGCACCCGGGACCTGCAATACCGAAGGCGCCTTGTAGCCGTCGAAGACGATCTCCGCGTACGCGTTGTCGTGCGCGAGCCAGATGTGCTGCTCCCGGCAGATCTCCACCACCCGCTCGAAGAAGTCCAGGTCGACGCACTGCGTGGTCGGGTTGGCCGGGAAGTTCAGGATCAGCATCTTCGGCCGCGGCCAGGAATCCTGGATTGCGCGGTGCAGTTCGGCAAAGAAGTCGACGTCGGGCGTCAACGGGACGTGGCGTACGTCGGCCCCGGCGATCACGCAACCGTAGGGATGAATCGGATACGCGGGATTCGGCACCAGCACCGCGTCGCCCGGCCCGAGGATCGCCAGCGCCAGGTGGGCGAGCCCTTCCTTGGAACCGATGGTCACGATCGCCTCGGTCTCCGGATCCAGGTCGACGTCGAAGCGCGCCTTGTACCACCGCGTGACCGCCCGGCGCAGACGCGGAATCCCCTTCGACACGGAGTAGCGGTGGGTGTCCCCGCGCTGCGCGACCTCGACCAGCTTGTCCACGATGTGCACAGGCGTGGGCTGGTCCGGATTGCCCATGCCGAAGTCGATGATGTCCTCGCCACGGGCCCGGGCCTCGGCCTTCAACTGGTTCACGATGTTGAAGACGTAGGGCGGCAGGCGCTCGATGCGGGGAAAGACGTCGGTCACGGATGGCTTCCTGGATCGTGGCTGAGGACCGCCGGAGCGGCAAGAACGGGCGATGCGGGGAAAACGGATGAAAGTATAACCCGTCGATTCCCCTGTCAACGCGGCTGCGGCCACTGATACCGCCACGGATCCGAAGGGGGCGGCCGCGGCGGGGTCCGACCCGCACAATGCGCGGGCGCTTGCCGCGATCCGCCGATGCCTTTAACGTGAAACCAGAGCCACGGATGGACACGGATGAACACGGCTCTTTTTTGATTGAAGCCCGATCCGTGTTGATCCGTGTGTATCCGTGGCTGGACTTTTCATCCTTCGGGGTGGCCCGGAGCCATGCGAGTCAGGTTGGGCATATGCAGATCACGCAGATCACCGGCGAAGACCAGAACATGATCACGGGCTACGGCCACGACCACGTGGCCGTGAACGGGGTGCGCTACACGACCAGCCTGATCCTGCGCCCGGACGGGATCCTGCCATCCTGGCCCGTCGCCGAGGCTCCTGGCCTGCAGACCGGGGACCTGTCGTGGGTGCGCGAAAACCCGCCCGAGATCCTGCTGCTCGGAACCGGCGTGCAGCAGGTCTTCCCTCCGCGTGCGGTGTGGCGGGAACTGCGGCTGGAACCCTGGGGCATCGAGATCATGGACACCGCGGCGGCCTGCCGCACCTACAACCTGATCGTCGCGGAAGGACGCACTGTCGCGGCCGCCCTCATCGTCGACAACCGAACCGCCGAAAGCTGACGGCCGACTCAGGGACGCGGCAGCAACACGTCTTCCGACAGACCCCGAGCGTGCAGCAGACGACGCAGGCGCTTCAGGGCCTCCATCTGAATCTGCCGGACCCGTTCCCGCGTCACGCCGATCTCGGCACCCACCTGCTCCAGCGTGCAGCGTTCAAAGCCATGCAGTCCGAAGCGCCGCACCAGCACCTCGCGCTGCTTCTGGTCCAGCTCCTCCAGCCAGGCGGCGACCAGGTTGCGGATGTCCGCATCCTCCAGCAGCGCCGAGGGGCCCGCGGAGTTTTCGTCGGGCAGGATCTCGGTAAGCGAGCGATCGCCGTCCGGCCCCACCGCGATGTCGATCGAGGTGGACGGCTCGGACATCGCACGCAGCTTCTGGATCTCGGCGAGGGGCTTACCCATGCGGACCGCCAGTTCTTCCTCGGTCGGCTCTCGCCCCAGTTCCTGCATCAGCGTGCGTGCCACCTTGTTCTGCGCGCGCAGTTCCTTGCTCACGTGCACCGGAATCCGGATGGTGCGCGACTGGTTCATCAGGGCGCGTTCGATGGTCTGCCGGATCCACCAGGTCGCGTAGGTCGAAAAGCGGAACCCGCGTTCGGGATCGAACTTCTCGACCGCGTGCATCAGGCCGAGGTTGCCCTCCTCGATCAGGTCAAGCAGTGCCAGGCCGCGGTTCATGTAGCGGCGCGCAATCTTCACCACCAGCCGCAGGTTGCACTCGATCATGCGCTGCCGGCCCTTGGGATCTCCCGCACGCGCAAGACGGGCGTAGTACACCTCTTCCTCGGGAGTCAGCAGCGGACGGAATTCGATGTCGCGCAGGTAGAGCTGAATCGCGTCGAGTTCCGCCGGGCCCGCGTCGGCCGGGATGCGTTCCACCGCGGCCACGACGAGCGCCTCGTCGGCCATTGCCGATTGCTCGGCGTCATCGATCCCGGGCTCGAGCCCGGGATCATCGCCGTCATGGTCCGGAGCCAGGTCCCTCTCGGCTTCCGTCGGCTCTTCAGGTGCCTGTTTCCGGAATTGGTTCTGTGGGGACATGGGGACGAACTTCTCCGTCTGCGCGCCAGCATTTACCGCCGGGGAAGATAACGCGTCGGATCGACGGCCGCACCGTCGAGCCGGATTTCAAAATGCAGCATGGGGCGTTCCGCCCCCGAATCGCCAAGCCGGGCAATCCGCTCACCGGCACGCACGTTCTGGCCTTCGCGCACCAGCAGTTCCTCGTTGTGCCCGTAAGCGCTGATGAAGCGGGCATCGTGCTTCACGATGATAAGCCGGCCATAACCAACCAGTCCACTTCCGGCATATACCACCTCGCCGCCGGACGCCGCGCGGACGTCGTCACCGCGCTCGCCGCCGATCGCGATTCCCCGCCGGGTCGTGGCGCTGTTACTGAAACCCCTCAGCACGGGTCCGTCCGCCGGCCACTGCCACTGCGGTGGCCCGGTCGCGGCGACCCGTTCCCGGGGCGTCTCCGGTTGCGCCGGCGCGGCGGCGGGGGCCGGCGTCGCGGATTGCTCAGGCGCCGGTCGCGGCGATCCCGCACGGGCGGTTGCATCGGGAGTCACCGGTGCCGGACGGCTGCCCATCGGCGCGGCGCCGGCGAGCCGAATCCGCTGCCCCGGGTAGATCAGGTAGGGCGGACCGATCCCGTTACGCCGCGCCACGTCGCGCCAATCGAGACCGTGTCGTGTCGCGATGCGATAAAGGGTCTCGTCCCGGCGCACCACGTGCGTGCCCGCTTCACTGCCCCCTCCGCTCGCCACAGGCGCGGAGGGCGTATATGTCGCGCACCCGACAGCCGAGGCCATCACGACCCCGAGGACGATCCAGAGCAGGAGCGAAACGAAGCGCATCAATCAGCGAAGGTATACAGGGCGATGACCGCAATCAACAGAAAGACCGACGCCCAGCCCAGGCGTTCCATATAGGGCCGCAGGTGCCGATCCGCGTGTGGGCCTGCCCAGGCCATCAGCAGGGCCACGGCAAAGAAGCGCGCTCCCCGGCCCAGCACCGAGGCAATCACGAAGGGCAGCAGCGGCATCGCCAGCGCACCCGCGGTGACCGTGAACAGCTTGTAGGGGACTGGCGAAAAGCCGGCGATCAGGACCACCCACACGCCCCAGACCGCAAACCAGTCCTGTGCCATCTCCAGGTTTTCCCCGTGACCCATATCAATGATCCAGGGCTCGACCAGCTCGAACGCGAGCACGCCGATCGCGTAGCCGAGCAAGCCCCCCAGCACCGAGAACAGCGTCGTGAGCGCGGCGAGGCGGAGCGCCTCACGCGGGCGTGCCGCGGCCATCGGTGCCAGCATCACATCGGGCGGCACCGGAAAGAACGACGACTCGGCAAACGAGAGTCCGGCCAGGTAACGGGAGGCGTGGCGATGCCGCGACCAGTCCATCACGCGATCGTAGAGCGGCTCGAAGACCCTCACTGCTCCGCTCCCGAGAGCATCGGAACAAAGCACACCGTGTCCAGCAGGTCGCGCACGAAGGCCTCGGCAGTGTGGGTGTAGCGTACCAGCTGCTGCCGTCCGTCCACGCCTTCAACCGGTGCAACGAGGCGGCCTCCGGGCGCCAGTTGCGTCAACAGCTCGTGCGGCACTTCGCGGGGTGCGGCGGTCAGCACGATGCCGTCGAAAGGCGCCCGGGCCGGCCAGCCCTCCGCCCCGTCCCCGTGCAGCAGGCTCACATTGTTGATGCGCAGCCGCGTGAGCAGCTCGCGCGCGGAGCGACTCAGTGCCCGGATGCGTTCGACCGAAAAGACGCGGTCGACCAGATGGGCGAGTACGGCGGCCTGATAGCCGGACCCGGTCCCCACCTCCAGCACCGTACGAACCGGACCGCCCTCCAGCAGGGCTTCGGTCATGCGCGCGACGATGAACGGCTGCGATACTGTCTGCCGGTAGCCGATCGGCAGCGCGATGTTCTCGTAGGCGCGGTGCACCAGCGCCTCCTCCACGAACAGATGCCGCGGCACCTGCCGGATGGCTTCCAGCACGGCCGCGTCGTGGATACCCAGTTCCGCCAGCTGGCGGATCAGCCGGTCGCGCGCGCGCTGCGAGGTCAAGCCTGCTCCGAGCATGTCAATCGCCACCGGCGTCGCCCTCCAGCCAGCGACCGACGGTATCGATTGCCTCGAACTGCGTGAGGTCCACCTGGATCGGCGTCACCGACACGAACCCCTCCCGGACCGCGAAGAAATCCGTGCCGGGACCCGCGTCCTGTTCGGGCCCCGCCGGCCCGACCCAGTAGATCGGCCGCCCGCGGGGATCGGTGGTCTGCACCACCGACTCGGACTTGTGCCGGTGACCGAGCCGGGTTGCCTGTACGCCGCGGATCGCCTCGAACGGCAGGTCCGGGACGTTCACGTTCAGAATGGTTGCGGCCGGCAAGGGGACGCGGTGCAGCCGGTCGAGCAGATTCAGCACCACGCGCGCGGCGGCATCGTAATGTTCCATCCGCGGTCCGACCAGGGAGACCGCGATCGCCGGCAGACCCAGAAAACGTCCCTCCATGGCGGCAGCGACTGTCCCGGAATAGAGCACATCGTCACCCAGATTGGCCCCGGCATTGATACCGGAGATCACCAGGTCCGGTTCGCGTTCGAGGAGACCGGTAATGGCCAGGTGCACGCAGTCGGTCGGGGTGCCGTCGACGCCGACGTCGCCATTGTCCAGGGCCTGTGCCCGGAGCGGGTGTACCAGGGTCAGGCTGTTGCTGGCGCCACTGCGATCCCGGTCGGGCGCCACGACCCACACCTCCGCCCGGTCGCGGAGGTGCCGGGCCAGGCACTGGATACCGGGCGCGTGGATGCCGTCATCATTGCTGACCAGGATACGCATGGGCGAACAAACGGGGGACGTAGCCGCCTAATATACTGGAAACGATCGGTCGCGCACTGAATCCGGGTTGATCGACCGGCCGTACCGCCCTGCGATAACCGGTCAGCCCCCGCCCACTCCCGATGCGATGAAACCGCGGATGAAACACGACGACGACCCCAACGACATCGGACACTTCCTGCGGGCAATCGGCGAGGTCCGGCGCCTGGAGCACGACCGCGCGGACGTGCGCCCCGCCCGGCCAAGCGCGCGCGCACGGAAGCGGCGCGAGGACGAACAGGCGGTGCTGCGCGATCTCCTGAGCGACCCGGTGAACGCCACCGACCTGCAACCCGGCGATGAACTGCGCTTCCTGCGGCCCGGAGTCAGCCGCCGGGTGTTCCGCAACCTGAAACGTGGCCGCTACCGTGTGCAGGAGGAGCTGGACCTGCACGGTCTGTTCGCCAGCGAGGCGCGCAGGTCGGTTGCCGAATTCCTTACCGAGGCGCGCTCTGCCGGCCGGCTCTGCGTAAGGGTGGTGCATGGCAAGGGGCTGCGCTCACGACAACAGGGACCTGTGCTGAAGGGCCTGCTGGATCACTGGCTCCGACAGCGTGACGATGTGCTCGCCTTCTGCTCCGCGCCCCCGGCCGACGGCGGCACCGGGGCCGTCTACGTGCTGCTGCGCCGCGGGCTCTGATTGCCATCCACAGCGGCGCTGATCGGCTCGCCGGCCGATCACGCCTGCACACCCCCTGACGACGGGCCAGCGTTGCGAGGACGCCCGCATATCCGTAATGTGTGAACTTCAAGGGGCCACTGGTAGCGGAACGCACGAGTTTCCGGCCGCAGGCAGAAGCGGTGCCGGTTATTCCGCCCGTATTTTCCGTGTCGCAGGTGCCCCCCCGGATCTCTGGGATCGCCGGCAGTGTTCCGGCTTCCCGCCGCTTGCAATCCGGTGAAAGTCTATGCAGTATTTGTACAACTGCTGTACAAGCTGGCAGACAAAATTCGATCAGAGGGCTGTAGAGATGAACCGATTGACGATGATTCCCGTTGCACTGGCTCTCGTCGCCGTGATTCCGGCACAGGCGGAATCCGTCGATGAACGCGTTGCGGCCAGCCAGGCGGCAATCCAGGACTTCGCGGGGAGCCTGCAAGGCCACCTGATGGAGGCGATGCAGGAGGGGGGACCGACCGAGGGCATTTCCGTATGCCGGCAGGTCGCACCCCAGATCGCCGAAGACATCTCCGCCGAGACCGGCTGGAGTGTCGGACGAACCAGCCTCAAGCTGCGCAACCCGGACAACGCGCCGGATGAATGGGAGCGAGCAGTGCTCGAGCATTTCGAAGCGCGGCGCGCCGCTGGTGAACCAGCGTCGGAACTGGTTTACCACGAAACCGTTCAGGAAGACGGTGAAGAGGTGTTCCGTTTCATGCGTGCGATCCCGACGGGCGGTTTGTGCCTGACCTGCCATGGCAGCGAGCTTGGCGGGGACATCCAGCATGCGCTCGAGCGGCTGTACCCTGAAGATCAGGCGGTCGGCTATTCCGAGGGTGACGTGCGCGGCGCCTTCACCATCATCCAGCGCATGTAACGCCAACCGGACATTCATTCTGCGACACCGGAAAAGGGCTGCGCGAGCGCAGCCCTTTTCGCACCTGCCCTCCTGTTTCCCCGGGAGACTGCGCAGACTCCGCTGGCGAATTTGCGTCCTGTGCTACATTCTGGACTGGTGAGTCTGAGGCCGCCGGGCAAGGCGCGCGAACAACCCGGAACATGACCCGATCCATTGATGCAGAACTCCTGGCCCTTGCGGTTGACGCCTCCAATGACGGCATCGTGATCGCCGAACAGGAGGGACACGACAACATACTGATCTATGTGAACCGTGCCTTCGAGGAACTGACCGGATACACCTCGGACGAGATCCTGTACCGCGACTGCCGCTTCCTGCAGGGTGACGACACCGACCAGGAAGGCGTGCTGCAGATTCGCGCGGCTCTGGAGAAGGGCGACCCGTGTCGTGTAGTCCTGCGCAACTACCGCAAGGACGGCTCGCTGTTCTGGAACGAACTGTCCATCACGCCGGTGTACAACGACGACGACCAACTGACCTATTACATCGGCATCCAGAAGGACATCACCGCCCGGGTCGAGGCGGAGGCTCGGGCCGAACGCGCCGAGCGCGCGCTGGCGGCGGCTCGGGGCAACGGTCCGGAAGTATCCTGAGCCTCTGCCCGACGCGGTTCCGGGAAGCGCCGCGCAAACCCATACGGGCTTTCCCGGCGCACGCTGTCCGGCAAATGTGATTTGCGGCCCGGTTCAGAAGCAACCCCCTGCGGTAGCCGATTCTGTCGGCTTTTCCCTGTACCGCGGGGAAACGCCGATGAATCAACGTTTCCTCAACCGCTCGTCGAAATCAGCGCGACCCCCGCGACGACGCCGGTCGCGTATTCGCCCGGTCCCAGTTCGACTTCCAGCACCAGCGTCCGGTCAGCCTCCCAGGACCACGCCATTCGTCGCGGGCGCATCCGCAACGGCCTGCGCGCCGGCTTCATTTGCGCCCGTTCCAGTCCACCGGAGAGATCCCCCAGGGTCGCCGCAACACCGGCCTCGACGCCGCGCACCGCGCCGCCCGTGCCCGGATCGCCCCGTCCCCAGAGCGGACCCGTGGGATGAAGGTCAAGCTGTTCGCAGCGGGCACGCAGCGCTTCGTCCAACGCCGCGACCGGGAAGACGCTGCCGCTGCCGTCCAGGTTCGCGACGTCCCCGGGCAGGAGCCGGTCCCAGCTGTCATCCTCGATCCGCCGGCGCAGCACCGCGTTGAAGATCGCGGCCCGCGCCGCGGAAAGGTAGAGACTGCGCTGGTTGCGGTTCCGGGGTCGCAGCCGGCCCGCGAACCAGGCCCGGGCCCGTTCCAGGTTCGCGTGACCGAAGCGCTGCTCGCCGAAGTAGTCCGGCAACCCGCGCTGGCGCATGCGCTCCAGCAGGGCTTCGGCAGCCGACCGGTCGCCGCGGACATCCCGCAAACGCAGGCGGAAGGCGTTTCCCCTGAGATGACCCGTCTTCAACTTGCGACCGTGACGACGGCTGACGAGCACCTCGATGCCGGCCGGCGGATCTGCCAACCAGTTCGGTTCGTTCCGCCCCGGCAGTTGCACGCTGAACCACTGTGTGGTCACCGCGTGGCGGTCCTTGCGTCCGGCGTAGCCGACGGCCGGGCGGGCAACACCGGCGACCCCGGCGAGCCACTCGGCGACCGTCTCGGTGTCGAGACCGGTCTTGCGGACCTGCAGCCAGACGTGCTCGCCCTCGCCCTCCGGTTCCGTGGCTGCGATCTCGTCGACGCGAAAGTCTCCCGGCTCGGCGCGGAGCCGCGCGCGCAGCGGAACCGCCCAGGGATACAGGAGCGGTCCAGTTGCCAAGGACCCTTCAGACGCTCCAGCCGTCATCATTCACCGTGCCGGGGAAGCGGCGCCGCCGGGGGCCGTGCAGGCTCCGCGACCCGGTCGCGCAGGTAGACCGGGCGTGCCTGCTCGGGCGGCACCGCCTCGCCCCGGGCATGGGCTGCAGCTGCCAGCACCGCGACCTCGCGCGCGCACGGCAGTGCCGTGACGTCGATCTCCGGGGCCGACAGACCCAGCCGCTGAACCAGTTCCGGGTAGGCGGACAGGCCGCTGCCAAGCGCCAGCCGGGGGCCCGCTCCCCAGTCCGCGCAAACATCCTGCGGCGGGCTCAGGAACTCGGCCGCGGCCGCCACCACCCGCCCATCGGGGCCGGTATGCAGCAGCGACCAGTAGACCTCACGCATGCGAGCGTCGAGCACCGCGAGGACCTCGCGCGCCCCGCGATCCGCTCCCTGCTGGGCCAGTGCCGCCAGGGTGGACACCGGCACCACCGGGATTCCGGCAGCGAAGGCCAGGCCCTGCGCGACCCCCAGGCCCAGGCGCACGCCGGTGAATGCCCCCGGCCCGCGTCCGACGGCGACCGCGTCGAGCTGACCGGGCGTCAGTCCGGCTTCGGCGAGCAGGCACTGAACCTGCTCCAGGACCCGTTCGCCATGGCGTCTTGCGGCCGCCCGTTCGAATTGCCAGCGGACATCGCCGTCCATCCACAACGCCGCCGAACAGGCCTCGGTGGCGGTCTCGAGTGCGATCAGGCGCATGCGTTGGTCCCTCGGTGCCGTCGGGCAGCCAGGAGAAACTCCAGTGCCGCCGCGGGATCGCGGGACTCGTGAAAGCCCGGCAGGCTCCTTCTGAACTGACGCCCGTAGGGCTTTCCGGTCAGCCGCGGGTCGCACAGCGCGAGGATGCCGGCGTCGCCCGCGCCGCGAATCAGGCGGCCGACACCCTGCTTCAGAGCCAGCACCGCCTGCGGAAGCTGGAAATCCATGAACGGACTCCCGCCAGCCGCCTCGATCGCGGCGGCCCGCGCCTGCAGGACCGGATCGCTGGGGGCGGCGAAGGGCAGGCGGTCGATGATCACGATCGACAGCGCATCGCCACGAATGTCGACCCCTTCCCAGAAGCTGTGGGCACCGAGAAGCCAGGCCTGCCCGGACGCACGAAAACGCTCCAGCAATTCCGCACGGGGCCGTTCCCCCTGCACCAGCAGCGGCCGGTCTGGCGGCAGCCGGTCCCGCAGCAGTGCGGCCGCCTCGCGCAACGCCCGGTGGCTGGTGAACAGAAAGAATCCGCCGCCGGGGTTTCCGGTTAGCAGGGGCCATGCCCAATCGACGCAGGCGCGAGTGTAGCCGGGGGCATTGGGATTTTGCAGCGGCGGTGCGGGCACCGCCAGGCAGGCTTGCCGGGCAAAGTCGAACGGGCTGTCGAGGCGCTGCGCGCGAACGTCCTCCGGCAGTCCGAGGCGTTGCGCCGCGTGCCGGAAATCTTCGCCGACCGCGAGGGTCGCGGAGGTGAAGATCCAGGTGGCCGGGGTGCGCGCCCGCTGCTCGGCCAGCGGCCGCGCGGCATCCAGCGGCGTGCGGTGGAGCATCAGGCTCTGGCGGAAGCGTTCGACCCAGGGCACCGTGCCCGCCGTGTCCTCGAGCCAGCCGCGCAGCCGGGCACGGAGGGCAACACAGCGTGAGCGCGCCTGATCCAGTCCCGGCCCACGCTGCGCGGCGGCGCGCAGGCCGACCTCGAGGGCCTCCAGCGCCGCGTCCAATCCGGACAGCACCTCCAGCACCGTATGCTGATCGGGCACTTCGGCCCAGGCGGCGCGCGCCGGCCAGTCCTCTGAGCCGTCCAGCAATGCGGCCACGGCGGTCTGCAGGTCGGAGACCCCCTCGCGCAGATCGACCATGTCCGGGGCGTCCCGCTCCATCTCCCGCAGCACGTCGCGACCGAGGTCGCGGACCGCCCGCGTGCCGAAGGCGAGCCCGAAGAACGCGCCGGCGATCTCCGGCAACTGGTGCGCCTCGTCCACAATCACCACCTCCACATCGGGCAGCAGTTCGCCGAAGCCCTCGTCCTTCAGGGCCATGTCCGCGAGCAGCAGATGGTGATTGACCACCACCACCTCCGCCTCCTGCGCCCGACGCCGGGCACGCACGACGAAGCACTCGTTCAGCCGGGGGCACTCGCCACCCAGGCAGTTATCCACCGTCGACGTCACCTGCGGCCACAGCGGCGCATCTTCGGCGAGGATTCCGGCCTGCGTCAGGTCGCCGGTCCGGGAGGTCGCGGCCAGCCGGCGCAGCTCCCGGATCGTCTCCGCCTGCCGGCCACGTCCGGCGCCATCGGCCGCCGCCGACTCCAGCCGGTAGTGGCACAGGTAGTTCGAGCGCCCCTTCAGCAGAGCCGTCTTCGGTCGTCGCCGGAGAGCATCGCAGACCATCGGCAGATCCTTTTGGAAGAGCTGGTCCTGCAGGGTCTTGGTGCCGGTGGAGATCAGCACCCGGCGCGAAGAGAGCAGCGCCGGCACCAGGTAGGCAAAGGTCTTGCCCACTCCGGTTGCCGCCTCCACCAACAGCGCCTCGGCCTTGGCATCAATGGTTTCGGCCACCAGCCCGGCCATCACCTGCTGTGCCTCGCGCGGATGGAAGCCGGGCACTGCGCGCGCGAGCTGGCCGCCGCTGCGCAGGGCGGCACAGGCGTGCCGGGCGGCGTCCGGTGTCGCGTCAGCCAAGCGCCCGCTCCAGGCGCCGCACCTCGTCGAGCGCCTGCTCCGCGCCCGCCGCGTCACCCATCCGTTCCCGGGCCTCGGCAATGACGCGCCAGTTCGCGAGCGCGAGGGCGCGATCGCTGGATTCCAGCTGCAGCGAGCGCTGCGACATGCGCTCGGCCTGCTGGAATTCGCCCTGCTGGAGCCGTACGCGTGCCAGGCGGTTCCAGAGCCCGGCGTCGCGCGGAGCGATGCGCAGCGCCCGCTCCAGCTGCAGGCCGGCGCGACGCAGATCACCCGCCGCAAGCGCCGCATCGGACTGCTCGGCCAGTGCCAGCGCCGCGGTCGCGGTCGGCGCAGGCTCACTGGGCGCGGTCGGAGGGGCCTGTTCCGGCTCCGCCGGCGCAATCTCGGGCGCGGGGATCACGACGCCGGTCTCCACGGGAACGTCCGGACGCGGGGCGGGGACCGCGCAGGCCGCAAGCAGCGCGGCAGCCGGTAGCGCTGCGAAAAGGCGGCCGACCCGGCGCCCCAGCGCGGAACCCCCGTTCATCACCTGCTTCATCGCCTCCACCTCTCAAGCCAGTTGTCGCCGCCCTGTCCGGGAAGAGCCACCCCGAGGTCGCAATCGGCACGCACTTCGGGAGCGGATTCCCGCCAGAAGGGTAACTCGATACGCTCGGAGCAGGCATCGGTGTCTGCGCGCAGACCGGACGCCCGATCGACCTGCTGCATCCGGATCTCGGGGTGGTGTCCGAGGCCCAGCGACCCGCCCGGAAACGCCCCCATCGCCCGCGCCCAGATCGGCACCGCGCCGCTGCCACCGGTCAGGCCGATCGGGCGGTTGTCGTCCCGACCCAGCCAGACCACCAGCAGAAAACGGTCGTCGAAGCCGGCGAACCAGCTGTCCCGGAGATCGCTCGAGGTCCCGGTTTTGCCGGCGACCATGCGTCCCGGCACGCGCCAGCCGATCTGCCGCCCGGTGCCCTGCGTGGTCACGTCGTGCAGCGTCCGGGTAACCAGGCGTACCGCCCCGTCGGGGACCGCGCCGCGCAGCTCCAGCCCGTAGTGGGACAGCCCCTCGTTCTCCGCGTCGAGCACATCGCGGATCGCCCGGCTGCGGGTCGCGTAGCCGCCGTTGGCAAGGGCCTGGTAGAGCGTTGCCACCTCGAGCGGCGACAGGTCCAATGCGCCGAGGGCCAGTGACGGGAGGGCCGCCGGGGTCCGTTCCAGTCCCAGCGTCTGGAGCAGCCGCACCACCTGCGGGATTCCGATCTCCTGCGCAAGACGCACGGTGGGCACGTTGTAGGACTGCACCAGGGCCTCCCACGTCGTGACCGGCCCGCGGAACTCACGATCGAAGTTCTGCGGGGTCCAGGGTTCACCGTGCGGCAGGTGCAGCGTCAGGGGCCCGTCGTCCAGCAGCGTCGCCAGCGTGTAGCGTTCGGGGTCCGACAGCGCCGCGAGGTACACGAACGGCTTGATCAGTGATCCCACCGGCCGCCGCGCCTGTACTGCACGGTTGAACCCCGGAAAGCGTGGGTTGCTGTCGCCGATCAATGCCAGCACCTCGCCGGCGAGCGGATCGGTCACGACTGCGGCCGCCTGCAGCGGACCGTCGATGCCGCGCGCCCGGACCAGCTCCGCAACGCCCTCGGTCAGCTCGCGCTCCAGGGTCAGCTGGATGCCGGGGTCGAGTGTGGTGAAGATGCGCAAGCCCTCGGTCCGCAGGTCCTCGTCCCGGTACTCGGCCCGCAGCTGTCGCCGCACCAGGTCCAGGAAAGCCGGGAAGTGCCCCTCCCCGCGCGGGACCCGAGGCGTCACGCCCAGCGGCCGCGACCGGGCCTCTTCGACCTCCTCGGGCAAAGCCAGCCCTTCGCGCTGCATCCGGTCCAGCACGCCATTGCGGCGCGCGAGCGCCCGCTCCGGGAAGCGGCGCGGGTCGTAGTAGCTGGCCCCGCGGGCCAGGCCGACCAGCAGTGCGAGCTGGTCCAGCTCCAGTTCCTGCAACCGCTGCTGGAAATAGAACTCCGCCGCAAGGCCGAAGCCGTGGATCGCGCGATCCCCGGCCTGCCCCAGGAAGACCTCGTTCAGGTAGGCCTCGAGGATCTCCTCCTTCGAGTAGTGGTACTCCAGCAGGACGGCCATCAGCGCCTCGTTGATCTTGCGCTTCAGGCTCTGCTCGTGGGTCAGGTAGAAGTTCTTCACCAGCTGCTGGGTCAGCGTGCTGCCGCCCTGCACGGTTCGTCCGGCACGCAGGTTGGCCCACGCCGCGCGCAGGATCCCGATCGGATCGACCCCGCGATGGGCCAGGAAGCGGCGGTCCTCCGTGGCCAGCAGCGCGCCGACCAGCCCGCGCGGGACCTCCCGCAGGTTGACCAGCACGCGATCCTCGCCGTGCGTCGGGTAGATGCTGCCGATGAGCATGGGTTCGACCCGCATCAGATCAACGCTGCCGCGCCGGTCGCGCAGATCGGTGACCACCCCGTCGCCAAACCGGAGCTGCACCGAACGCGCGGGCTCCGGCCCGTCGCTGAAGACGAACGCCCGGGTGTGCAGCGACGCCTCGTTGCCGCGGATGGTGAACTGGCCGGGGCGCCCCTCGCCTTCCTGGTAATTCAGCGCCTCGAGTTCCAGGCGCAGCAGCTCAGGCGTCAGGGCACGTCCGACGTACAGCTCGAGCGGCCGCGCGAACACGCGCGCCGGGAGGGCCCAGCGCTTGCCCTCGAAGCGTTCCCGCACCTCCCGGTCCATTTGCTGCACGTGCAGGACGCCGGCCCCTGCGGCCACCAGCAGCAGGCCGAGGCTGAACCACGCCCCGGCAGCCAGCGCGCGGCGTATCCGCGAACGGGGGCGGGAAGGCGTTGGGCGTCGGGGCATGGAAGCGATCGATTTCGGAGAAGGCCCAATGTTAACCTGATGGTGCACGCCTTTCAGAGGATCCCGCGTCGGCCCCGTTGCAGCACCACCCGGCCGTCCCCGCCATGACCGCACTCGAACGCCAGCACCGCCTGCTCAAGCGGCTTGCGGAACCGTCCAGGTTCCCGCACCCGGCCGATTCGGTTGAACGCATCGAGACCCACATCTCGACCCTGCTGCTGGCGGGCGACCATGCCTACAAGATCAAGAAGCCGCTGGATCTGGGCTTCCTGGACTTCTCGGCACTGGAGTCCCGCGAGCGCTTCTGTGCAGCGGAACTGGAGATCAACCGCGCCCTGGCACCGGGCATCTACCTCGATGTCGCGACCATTCGGGGCACGCCAGACGACCCGCAAATCGACGGCGACGGGCCGGTGCTCGAATACGCGGTCCACATGCGCCGCTTCGACCGGGACCAGGAACTGGACCATCTGCTCGAGAACGGCCGGCTTTCGGTCACCGCGATGGACGAACTGGGTTCGAAGGTCGCCGCCTTCCACGCAGACGCGGAGCGCGCACCCCCGGATTCGGAACACGGGACGCCGGAAGCGGTCCTGGCACCGATGCTGGCCAATTTCGAGGCGCTCGAGCCGGCAGCCGACGCGGTGCCGGGACGGCGCGGACGGCTGCGCGAACTCGAATCCTGGACGCGTCAGACCTGGGAGCGACTCGATCCCGTGATCCGCGCCCGACGGGCCAATGGGTTCGTGCGCGCCTGCCATGGCGACATGCACCTCGGCAACATGGTCTACGTCAAGGATGAACAGGGCCGCAAGCGGCTTGCGATCTTCGACGGCATCGAGTTCAACGCTTCACTGCGCTGGATCGACGTGGCCTCGGAGCTCGCGTTCATGACCATGGACCTCCACGCCCGGGGTGCTCCGGCCCACGGGCACCGCGTTTTGAACGCCTATCTCGAGCGGCGCGACGACTACGAGGCGTTGTCGCTGCTCCCCTTCTATCAGGTCTACCGGGCGCTGGTCCGGGCGAAGGTCAACGCGATCCATGCCTCCGAGACGGATTTGTCCGCCGAACAGCGCGAGGAGTGTGATGCCGAGGTCGAGCGCTATCTGAAGCTGGCCAGCCACCTGCGACAGCCCGGTAAACCTGGCCTGATCCTGATGCACGGTATCTCCGGCAGCGGCAAGACCTCGATCAGCACCGCGATCCTGGAACGCCTCGGGGCGATCCGGCTGCGCAGCGATGTCGAACGCAAGCGCATGCTCGGCCTTGCGCCTGACGACCGCCCAACGCCGGAGCAGCAGGAAACAATGTATTCCCCGGAGGGCATTGAGGCGGTCTACCGGCACCTGCTGGACCTGGCCGGGCGCCTGCTTGGCGGCGATCACCTGGTGATTGTCGATGCCACCTTCATGAAGCGGGAACAGCGCCGCCCGTTCCGGGAACTCGCGCGGAACCAAAACGCCGGATTCGCGATCGTCCACTGTTCGGCGGACATCGAGACCCTGCGCGAGCGGCTCGTCGAACGCCGCAGGGGCGACGGTGACGCCTCGGACGCGGACATCGAGGTGATGGAAAGTCAGCGTGCCGCGGTCGAGCCCCCCGACCAGGATGAACCGAGCCTGCAAACGGGGCCGGGGAACCCGTTGCGCTGGCCGACACTCGAAGCCATGCTGGGGCTCGAGTCCCAGCCGTGAGCGGGCGTCGCCGCTGTCGGGAGATTGACTGGATGCGTTCGATTCTTGCAGCAATCGGTGGTCTGATGCTGCTGCCGGCCATCGCACAGGCCGATGCCCTGCTGCGTTTCGAGGACAACACGGGTCAGCACTCGGAGATCCTGGTCAAGGGCAGCTTTGCGCGAATGGATATCGCCGACGGCGATGGTAGCTCGGGGTTCATGCTGTTCAACGCGAATGACCGGTCGCTTTACATCGTCGACCGGAACAACCGGACCTACATGGCCTTCGACGAGCAGGTGATCGACGCCCAAGTGCAGGCGATGGAGGAGATGATTGCGGAGATGCGCCTGCAGATTCAGCAGCTCCCCGAAGAGGCACGCGCGGAACTGGAGACCTACCTCGGGCTTGGCGTCGATCGCGAACCCGTCGAGGTGGAGGTCCACAGGACCGGGCGTACGCAGCAGGTCGGCGAACTGCAGTGCGAGGAAAAGGAGATCCGGGTCGACGGACGGGTGCACAGCGTCGCGTGCGTCACCGGCCCCGACGACCTCGGGCTTTCGCGAATCGACTTCCAGACGGTCAATGCGCTCACCGAGCGGCTGTTCGAGCTTTCGCGCAGGGCTCTTGACGCCGGTGGGCCGGTGGCGCACGCGATGAGCACGAACGTACTCCCCGGACTCGACGGGGTCCCGGTGGAGGTCCGTCATGTCCGCGACGAACTGATCACGCGCCTGACCGGTGTATCCACCGACACGTTGAGCCCCGAATTCTTCCGCATCCCCCGTAATTTCCAGGAGCAGGAACCATTCTGACGGCGATGGCGGTCTCCAGGACCCCGCGACGCGGACGGACCTGGCCGAGCCGACCACTGCCCGGTCCGTTTCCAGCCGATTCAGGGATTACCCGATTATTCCATCTGACCCCATTGAGGACTCCGTGATGAATTTCCTTCGCTCAGCCATCCTTGCAACCCTCGCCCTGCTGCTCGCAGTGCCCGCAGCGCAGGCCCACGAACTCGTTCTCGACACCGACGATCGCCGAATCCATGCGATCGAAGGCGACTACGACTTCTACCGGGAGATGGTCGAATCCGCGATCATCGGAGAAGGCATGGTAATCAACGCCGTGGGCCGAATCGCCGAGATGCTGGAGCGTACCGGCGGCGATCTCGGGGCCGAGGAGCGCACGTACCTGCGGGGCGAGTCACTCGAATTCTGCAGTGCGATTTACTCCCGACGCATGATGGAGGCCGACCCCCACAGCATCGTGTTCTGCCCCTACGTGATCGCGATCTATGAGCTGGCGGCCGAACCCGGCACCATCTACATCGGCTATCAGCGTGTCCCGATCGTCGGAGACGCGGAGACCCGCGCGGCGCTCGAGGACGTCGAGGACCTCCTCGAACGCGTGGTCAGCAACGCGACCGCCTTCTGAGCCCCCGCGGCCGCCACCGACCGGCCCCGGTTCATCCGGGCCGCCGGGCGTGTGCCGGCCGAAACGAGCTTACGCGGACCGGGTCCGTCTCCAGATACGGCCCACCGATCAGGTCCACGCAGTACGGGACGGCCGGAAAGACGGCGTCCAGGCACTCCGCAATCGCCGACGGCTTGCCGGGCAGATTCACGATCAGCGCATTGCCGCGGATGCCGGCGGTCTGACGTGACAGGATCGCGGTGGGCACGTGGCGGAGGGACACCGCCCGCATCTGTTCCCCGAAGCCCGGCAGCAACTTGTCGCAAACTGCCTCGGTGGCCTCCGGCGTGACATCTCGGGACGCGGGCCCGGTACCGCCCGTCGTCACGATCAGACAGCAGCCCTCCACGTCCGCGAGGGTTGCAAGCGTGGTCTCGACTTCATGCAACTCGTCCGGGATCACGCGCCGCAACGCCCTCCACGAGGTGGTCAGCGCCGCATCGAGCCAAGTCTCGATCGCGGGACCACCCTCGTCCGGGTACTCGCCGCGGCTGGCCCGGTCGGACACGGTGACAATGCCGATGCGTGCGGGCTCGTTCATGTTTCCTGCCTCGCGTTCACATGCCGGCGCGGGATCAGCCCAGCGCCTCGTGCAGTTCCAGGTACTCGCGCGTCACCTTGTGCCGCGGATCGAGATAAATCATCGGCTTCGACTGACCGTGTGATTCGCGGATCCTGACCGAAGCCGACAGGTAGGGGGTCAGCACGGGCAATCCCTCCTGATCCAGCTCCTCGACGATCCGGCGCGGCAGCGAAGCGCGGGACTGGAACTGGTTCACCACGATTCCCTCGACCGAGAGTGCACGATTGTGATCCAGGCGGATCTCCTGCACGTTCTCGATCAGCGTGTACAGCGCCCGGCGCGAGAAGTCATCGCAATCAAACGGAATCAGGCAGCGATCGCCGGCGATCAGCGCGGAACGCGTGAAGAAGCCGAGCGCTGGGGGAGTGTCGATCCAGATCCGCTCGTAGTCCCGGGAGAGCTGCTCGATGGCCTCGCGCAGCTTGTAGATCTTGTACCGCGACTCCAGCTTGCCCTGGAGATCCTCGAGGTCCGGATGCGCGGGCATCAGGTGCAGGTTGGCAAATGGGGTGCCGGTGACGAACTCGGCGCTGTCGCGGGGATTGAGCTTGAAGTTCAGGACCTGGTCGAAGAAATCCGCGAGGGTGGGACCGGACGCCCCGGCCTCCGTGCCAAGCAGGTACTGGGTTGAATTGGCCTGCGGGTCGAGATCGACAACGAGCGTTTTCAATCCACGATTGGCACTGATCGCGGCAAGATTGACCGTGATCGTGGACTTCCCGACCCCACCCTTCTGATTGAACACCACCCTGCGCATGGCTGCCCCCTGGGGAAGCGCTGAATAAAGCCATCCTGGCTTTCTCAGCGCACGCTGCGCTGCAAATGCGATTTGCAGCTTGCTACAGAATCAACCACCTGCGGTGGTCGACTCTGGCGGCACTTCCGTGTGCCGCAAGGAAACGCCGATGAATCAGCGTTTCGCTGGTGCCCGCTGGCCTGATTGTGCCAAAAAAGACCGTGTGCTGCCCGGTCTTTACCGCGTCCGCATCGCAATGGGCGGGACAACGCCGGTGGTCAATCCGCGTTACCCTCTCCGGAAACCCATCCGCCGGGACGCCCAAGGATGCCCGAAAACGAAGCCCCCGCCGCGCTCCGCCTGGAGCAGCCGGAATGGCTGCGCGACTGGTTGCGGCAGCCGGCGCCGGCCGCTGACGACCGGGAGCGCCTGCTGGAAGTGTTCGACCTTGCCCGGACGCACGTTGAACGCGACGGTGGCGGACCCTTCGCGGCCGCGGTCTACCGCGAAGACACCCGGGAGCGCGTCGCAGCAGCGGTCAACACCGCAATTGCGAGCCATTGTGCCGCGGCCCACGCGGAGCTGCAGGCGCTTTCGCTGGCTCAGCAAGCCGTCGGCTCTCACACCCTGGCCGCCCTGCCCTGCGTGCTTGTCAGCTCCAGTGCGCCCTGTACGATGTGCCTCGGCGCAATCGCCTGGAGCGGATTGCGGCGGCTGGTCTTCTCCACGCCCCGTCAGGATGTCGAGGCGATCGGCTTCGACGAGGGGCCTGCGACCCCGCGGTGGCGGCGGGAATTGCAGCGTCGGGGCATCGCCGTGCGCGGCCCGCTCTTGCGCCGCCAGGGACAGGCGATCCTTCGACGCTACGTGGAACGCGGCGGCCCCATCTACAACGGCCCCCCCGGGGCCGAACGCCCCCTGTCGGGGGCAGATTCGTAAATCTGTCCCCATCCACGTAACGCGTCTACCGGTCCCCCAGCCAACGGGGACAGATTTCTCAATCTGTCCCCGTTCACGCCGCTCCCCGGGTGGCCGCGCGCCATCCCGGGTAGAATGGAACCCTGATCCCGTCATCCGGAGTGCAGCCATGACCGTGATTCGCGAACAGGACCTCGTCGAATCGATCGCGGACGCCTTCCAGTACATCAGCTACTTCCATCCCGTGGACTATGTCCGGGCCCTTGGCGCGGCCTGGGAACGCGAACAATCCCCCGCGGCCCGTGACGCGATCGCCCAGATCCTGACCAACTCGCGTCTCTGCGCCGAGGGGCACCGTCCGATCTGCCAGGACACGGGGATTGCGGTGGTTTTCCTGAAGGTCGGCATGGACGTGCGCTGGGACGCCACGATGAGCGTGCAGGAGATGGTGGACGAGGGCGTACGCCGCGCCTACCTGCATCCCGACAACAAGCTGCGCGCGTCGGTGCTGCTGGACCCGGCCGGCGCGCGACGCAACAGCCGGGACAACACGCCCGCCGTGGTGCATTACGAGATCGTTCCGGGCGACGGCGTCGAGGTCATCTGCGCCGCGAAGGGCGGCGGCTCCGAGAACAAGGCCCGCATGGCGATGCTGAACCCCTCCGACTCGATCGCGGACTGGGTGCTGCGCACTGTGCCAACGCTCGGTGCCGGCTGGTGTCCACCCGGCATCCTCGGCCTCGGCATTGGCGGCACGCCGGAGAAGGCGGCCCTGATGGCCAAGGAGGCACTGATGGCGCCGGTGGACATCCAGGACCTCCGGGACAAGGCGGCCGGTGGTGCCGCGCTGAACCGCATCGAAGAGCTGCGTCTCGAACTGCTGGACAAGGTGAATGCCCTCGGCATCGGCGCCCAGGGGCTCGGTGGCCTCACCACCGTGCTCGATGTGAAAATCCGCGACTACCCCACCCACGCGGCCAGCCTTCCGGTCGCGCTGATCCCGAACTGTGCCGCCACCCGGCACGTGCACTTCCATCTCGACGGCAGCGGTCCGGCACACCTCGAGCCGCCGCGGCTGGAGGACTGGCCCGCGGTGACCTGGCAGCCCGACGCCGAGGTCGCACGGCGCGTGGACCTCGACCGCCTCACCCGCGAGGAGGTCGCTTCCTGGAGTCCCGGGCAGGTCCTGCTGCTGAACGGACGGATGCTCACGGGACGCGACGCCGCGCACAAGCGCATCCAGGAGATGCTCCACCGCGGCGATCCCCTGCCGGTCGACCTTACGAACCGTGTGATCTACTACGTCGGACCGGTGGACCCGGTGCGCGAGGAGGCGGTCGGACCGGCCGGACCGACGACGGCGACACGCATGGACAAGTTCACGCGGATGATGCTCGAGCAGACGGGACTCATCGCGATGGTGGGCAAGGGCGAGCGCGGTCCCGCTGCGATCGATGCGATCCGGGAAAACCGCTCCGCCTACCTGATGGCGGTGGGCGGCGCCGCCTACCTCGTGTCGAAGGCGATCCGCTCGGCGCGGGTGATCGCCTTCGAGGACCTCGGCATGGAGGCGATCTACGAATTCGAGGTTCGCGACATGCCGGTCACTGTCGCGGTCGATGCCAATGGCACCAGCGTGCACGAGACCGGCCCACGGGAATGGCGCGCGCGTATCGGGCGCATCCCGGTCGCGGCCGCCTGAGGCGCGCGCCAGCGCAGCCTGCCGTCCCGCTGCGACGGTTTCAACGGCGGCGGCCCATCCGCAGCAGCGGGTGGGTATCCAGCAGTCGTTCGACCTCCTCGCGCAACCCGGCGCGTAGTTCCCCACCCTCCGCGAGGTCCAAACGCCGGGTGAAGAGGCCATCGTAGTGCTCCTCGTCCTCGTCGAGGTCCCATTCGACCGCCCGCAGCAGGGCCTCGCCCTCGGCCGGGATCGCCTCCGGCAGTTCACGTCCCGACAACAGACCCCAGACACCGGCCCAGCAGCGGGCGAGCACCAGCGGGTGGTAGCCACCGCCCCCGAGCACCAGGAGCCGTGGCGTTCCGTCGGAATGAGTCGGGGCGTCCGCGAGGATGCGTTCGACCACCTCCAGAAAGAGCTGGGTGGAGACCGGAACTTACCCAGCGGATCCGGGGCCAGGATGTCGGTCCCCGCCTGCAGCACGATTGCATCGGGCCGCGACACCGCCAGCACCGCAGGCCAGACCCGCTCGAAGGCGTAGCGGTATTCGTCGTCGTGAATCCCCCGCGGCAGGGGCAGGTTCACCGCGTTGCCGAGGGGGCCGGTATCGCCGATGCCGCCGCCTTCGAAGGGATAGGCGTAGGCGGTATCCATGTGCAGCGACAGCGTCGTCACCAGCGAGTCGCAAACGAAGGCCGCCTCGACGCCGTCGCCGTGGTGGGCGTCGAGATCGACATACAGCACCCGCAGCCCCTCCCGACGCAGCCGGGTGATGGCCAGCACCGGATCGTTGATGTAGCAGAAACCGCGTGCGCCATCGGCACGGGCGTGGTGCATCCCCCCCGCCGGGCTGAAGGCGATACGGCCCGCCAACAGCATCTCCGCGCCCAGGATGCTCCCGTGGGCCGCCGTCGCGGGGGTCGTGAAGAAGCCGGGAAAGAAGGGGTTCTCGAAATTGCCGATGTTATGCCGCTGCCGGTAGCGGTGCGCGACCTTGCCATCGGCCTCGCACTGGCGCAGCGCCCCGATGTATTCGCGCGTGTGGAACCACTCGAGTTCGACCGACGTCGCCGGCCGCGACACGCTGAACTCCTTCGCGGTCAGCGCTCCGTAGGCGCGGATCAGGTCCAGCGTCAGCGAGACGCGCGGGATCCCAAGCGGGTGGTTGCTGCCATAGGAATGCCGGCGGTAACGCGCGGCGCCGATGAGCACCGCTCGGTGTACCGGCGGAACCGGCCCGGTTTCAATATCAACGGCACGCGTTGCCATGACCATCCTGGAACATCGATAAGACGCGAATCATCGCACGACAGCGCCCGAGATGCGCCCCACCCCCCCGCCCCGGGGTCGGACCAACGCAAGGCATTGATCGTAAACGAATAGGGTATCGAAAACCGACCTGTTTCAACCCTTAAAACGGTATTTTTGG
>SL_5KL_010_SEDDRAFT_10000455_pt1 | contig 25975 bp, 16 predicted proteins | sample SodLakKL_010_SED_FD_9118 | JGI IMG/M metagenome (IMG submission 9118) | reverse complement strand
CCAGGCCCTTGATGCTTGGAAAGCCGCCGCTGCTGCCCCTGATGGCCCCGGCAACCTTCTTGGCAATTTCTACATCCCCGGTATCCAGGTTGATGTTGTAGGCAATCAGCGGAGGCCTGGCCCCCACCGCCGTAACGCCCGCCCGGGGGTTTACTGCGGCCGGCCCGAAATCGGGCTCCCGCCCCGGTTCTTTAATCGCTTCCAGCAGGCCTTCGTACTGGCCGCGCCTGACATCGGAAAGGTTTTTCCTCTCCGGCCTTGTAGCCGCTTCTTCATAGAGGTAAACCGGGATTTTTAGTTCTTCGGCCAACCGCCGGCCCAGCTCCTGGGCCATCTCCACGCATTCTTTCATGTCGACGCCGGAAACCGGCACAAACGGGATCACATCGGTGGCGCCCATCCGGGGGTGCCCGCCTTCATGTTTGGCCATGTCAATCAGGGCGGCCGCTTTTTGAGCGGCCTGGAAAGCGGCTTCCTTGACCGGCCCGGGCTCACCGATAAAGGTGACCACCGAGCGGTTGTGACTTTCGTCATGCGAATAGTCGAGCAGTTTTATTCCCTGCACAGCCCTGATCGACCCGACAATTTCTTCAATTACTGCCGGGCGCCGTCCTTCGCTGAAGTTGGGAACACATTCCACCAGTTTAGCCATTTGCTATTTCACCTCCACTACCAGTTCTCCGTTTTTCAGGACCGAACTGACCAAGTTTGTGCCGTAGCGGTAGGCCAGGTAGTCATAATTGGGAGCATCAAATAAGACCAGATCCGCCTTTTTGCCTTCCTCCAGGCTGCCTATTTCAGAAGCCCGGCCCACGGCATGGGCGGCATTAATCGTAATGGCGTTGATCACCTCGGGAGGGGTCATCCGCAAATAAAGACAGGCCAGATTAATAATTAACTGCAGGTTGTTGTTGGGCGAACTGCCCGGGTTAAAATCGGTAGCCAGGGCTACCGGCACCCCGCGCTCAATCATTTTGCGGGCCGGGGCATAGTGATCCTCGCCCAAATAAAAAGTGGTTCCCGGCAGGATCACTCCGATCACGCCGGCGGCGGCCATTTTTTCAATGCCCTGATCCGAAATTACCAGGAGATGATCGGCTGTAACAGCCCCTAATTCAGCGGCCAGTTCGGCCCCGCCCAGGGGAACAATCTCATCGGCATGCATTTTAAGGCCCAGCCCTTTTTCTTTGGCCGCCGCCAACACCCTCCTTGACTGCTCCACGGAAAAAATTCCATCTTCGCAGAAAACATCACAGTAGTAAGCCAGCTTACGATCGACCACCTGCGGGAGCATCTCTTCGATCACCACATCGAGATAGCGGTCCGGTTCATTTTTATATTCCGCCGGCACGGCGTGGGCGCCCAGGAAAGTCGGCACCAGGTCGATCGGTTGGGCCCGGTCCACCTCCCGGATCGCCTGCAGGGTTTTAATTTCAGCTTCCGTCGAAAGGCCGTAGCCGCTCTTTGCTTCGGCCGTGGTCGTCCCCTGGGCCAGCATCTGGCGGCAGTATTTAATTCCGTTCCGGACCAGTTCTTCCTCCGAAGCGGCCCTGGTGGCCTCCACACTGTTCAGGATCCCCCCGCCCCGGGCCAGGATTTCCAGGTAGGGCACTCCCTGCAGTTTCAGGGCCAGCTCGTGTTCCCGCGATCCCCCAAAAACAACGTGGGTATGGGGGTCGATCAATCCGGGCAGGACCACTTTTCCGGAAGCGTCCACTACCCGAGTCCTATCATCCGGCTCCGCCTTATCAAGCACTTCAGCGGTAGGGCCCACCGCCGTAATCTTATCTCCGGAAACGGCGACGGCTCCGTCTTCGATTACCGTTAACTCTTGCAGGCCTTCGCCGCTCAGGGGCTTTTCCGAGGCGCCCCGGGAAGTCACCACCTGGCGGGCGTTTTTTATCAATAATGTCGTTTTCATCTCGAAAGTCCTTTCTATTTCCTGTACCGGTTAACCGGCCCCGGACTGGCCCTCAGCACGGCGGCTAAAAGCCTTTTCTACCAGGATGCGCACCTCTTCACCGTCAGCCGGGTAGGGCAGAGTAATCTGGTCTGTTTCGCTATTGTCCAGGTTGTAATCCAGGGCGGTGGCAACCGAATTTTCGTTGCGGGCCCAGGCCCGCCGGGCTACCCCGCCCATGACGTCCCAGGGCAGGGCTGAACCCAGAATGCGGTCCGCTTTTTCACTGCCGTCCAGGACCATACCGAAGCCTCCGTTGATGGCCTTGCCGATCCCGACCCCGCCGCCGTTGTGCAGGGCCACCAGGGACATGCCCCGGGCGGCATTGCCGGCAAAACACTGCACGGCCATGTCGGCCATAACATTACTGCCGTCCTTAATATTGGCCGTTTCGCGGAAAGGCGAATCGGTGCCGCTGACATCATGATGATCGCGCCCGAGCATGATCGGCCCCACGTGACCGCGGCGGACCATCTCGTTAAACTTTAAAGCAATCCTGGTCCGTCCTTCGCAATCCTGGTACAGGATCCGGGCCTGGGTCCCCACCACCAGGTTGTTCTTCTCGGCATCGCTGATCCAGGCGTAATTGTCCCGGTCCTGGCCGCACCGGCCCGGATCGATACATTCCAGCGCCGCCCGGTCGGTTTTTCTTAAATCCTCGGGACTGCCGCTCAGGCAGACCCAGCGGAAGGGCCCGTAGCCGTAGTCAAAAAGCTCCGGCCCCATGATATCTTCTACATAAGAGGGGAATATAAAACCTTCTTTTTCATCGACGCCGTTCTTCGATACTTCTTTTACCCCGGCGTCAAAAACCGCCTTCAGGAAGGAGTTGCCGTAATCGAAAAAGTAGGTGCCCCTTTCGCTCAAGGCCCTGATCAGTTCAAAATGGTTCCGCAGCGACCGGTCGACTTTTTTCCTGAACCCCGCCCGGTCATCCTGCAAAAGAACCGTTCTCTCCTCGAAACTCAGGCCCTGGGGGCAGTAGCCGCCGTCATAGGCAGCGTGGCAGGATGTCTGGTCGGAGAGCAGATCGATGTGGATCTTGTTTTTGACGGCATAAGAGAGCAGGTCAACCACGTTTCCATGGTAGGCAATGGACAGCGGCTCCTTGTTATCGGCCGCCCTGCGGGCCACCTTGAATACTTCGTCCAGGTCGGCGGAAACTTCGCTGACCCAGCCCTGTTCATGCCTGGTTTTAATCCTGGAATGATCGACCTCGGCTATGATGCCCACCCCGTTTGCTATTTCAACCGCTTTGGGTTGGGCCCCGCTCATTCCGCCCAGGCCTGAAGAAACGAAAATATAGCCCCTCAAATCCTGGTCGTCCCCGATTCCCAGCTGCTGCCGTCCGGCATTCAATATGGTGTTAAAGGTGCCGTGCACGATGCCCTGGGGCCCGATATACATCCACCCGCCGGCGGTCATCTGGCCGTAATTGGCCACGCCCATCTGTTCGGCTACGTTCCAGTCCTCGGCATTGTCGTACATGCCCACCATCAGGGCGTTGGTGATAATCACCCTCGGGGCATCGGGGCGGGAACGGAACAGGCCCAGGGGATGGCCCGATTCGACCACCAGGGTTTGCTCTTCGGTCAATTCCTCCAAATACTTCTTGATCAGGCGGTACTGCATCCAGTTCTGGCAGACCCGCCCGGTTTCACCGTAGGTAACCAGCTCGTAAGGGTAGAGAGCCACATCAAAATCAAGGTTGTTGTCGATCATGACCTGGAAGGCTCTGCCTTCCAGGCACCTCCCTTTGTACTGATCGACCGGCCGGGCCTTGATAGGGCCCGGAGGGCGGTAACGGTAACCGTAAATCCGGCCCCGGGTCAGGAGCTCTTCCAATAATTCGGGTGCCAGCTGCTGATGGTAGTTGTGGGGGATATAGCGCAGGGCGTTTTTTAAGGCTATTTCCGTCTGCGCCTGAGTCAGCGTAAAATCCCGGGCCGGTGCCCGGCGGACACCTGCTGCGAATTCGGACTTTTCATACCACCGGTCATCCAGCTTTATTTTCATGGCCGTTCCAATTTGATCGCTGTCGTACATGCAATCACTCCTTTAGCGGCATCTTAAGCTATAAAATATCTTACAGATTCTCTCTTTTCAAAATATATAAAAGCTGCCGCTCTTTATAAACGAAAGCCTATTGGCCCAGAATTTTACGGTAGTAACCTGTGTAAAGGGCCCCGGCCGGATTATGGGAAAGAACGCGGTCTTTTACAATTAAAGCAGTTACCGGCGCCTGGGAATGTTTGTTGAATAAGACGTCATGACCGATGCAGAGGCCGACTGTTACGTTGAGTTCGGTTTTATTTTCCTGCAGGACCCGGGCCTGGACCACCGGGTTGCACATTGCTTCCGGCCTGTCTGCCCTGATCTTGGGCAGTTCCAGTTCTTCTTTAGCCATACCGCACACCTTGCAACAAATACTGTAAACCTTAAAATGCCTGCGCAGGTAGGAACAAAGCACTTTGGCTTCCTCTTTCAGGCCGAGACAAAAAGCAACCCCCAGGCGCTCGTAGCCCATTTCCCGGCAAAAAAGGATCAGCTCCTCCACCCTGGTTTTCTGCATATAATATTCCGCTTCAATGAAGGCGGCCGCCCGGTGAATTTGGCGGTCCTGACCGCTATAAATTTCAACCGCCCTCTCTTCAGTGCCGGTACAATCCCGGCCTTGTTCACAATCCACTTTTTCACACCGGTCACATTTCAAAAATTCACCTTCCTTCTAGCCAGTGATGATATTTTTTAATTCCATACGCAACCGCTTTTTCCCTCCCCGGCCCGGATCTTATTCAGATTTTGGCGGCGGACGGTTTCTTGTTAGTTTTGCCAGGATATGATTTAATTAAAAAAGCATGAAAGTAAGCAAGTTTAACCTTTACAGGTTTTACAGGGCCCTGTTAAGGTCTAAAAGGATCCGCTTTTTTTGGCGCACTAAGTAATAAACACTTATCAGATCATCACATCAGGCCGGTTATAAAGAAAAAAGGAGCCGTTATGTGGGACTCAAAACTATTTAAAACCGGAGTCGGCATATTACTTTTATTTTTAATTATTTACATGGGCACCCAGATTGCTTTTATTTTCCGCCCCATCGTAGTCGCCTTCGAGGCTCTTTTCATTTCTTTCCTGGTTTCAGGAGTCCTTTATTATTTTACTATCCCCTTTGTGGACTGGATGCACGGCCGCAGGATACCCCGGCCGCTGGCCATTTTGATTGTCTTTCTGCTGATCATCGGCCTCCTGGTGGTTTTGTTTTTCACCATCGGCCCGGTTATCCAGGCTGAATTTATGAAGCTAACCGTAAGTATCCCCGCCGGGATTAGAGAAATCCAGCAGCTTATCACGGAGTTTGAAGAAAGCGCTATCCTGGCGACCTTGCTCGACCTGGAGGCCCTGGATCTGGATCAAATAATAGACAACCTGGCCGGTACAGTGAGCAGGGCTATTTCCCAGATTGCTTTTAGCGTGGCTTCGGTTATCGACTTTTTAACCGAACTTTTTGTGACCATTATCATTATCCCTTTCCTGCTCTATTACATGCTTAAAGAAAAAGGCGGCGACTTTATTCCAAACCTGGTCGAACGCCTCTCACCTGAAGAATACAAAGACAATGTCAAAAGCGCCCTGTCGGAAATAAACAGGCTCCTGGGCACCTACGTGCAGGGCCTGGCCATCGTCTGTCTCTTCGTGGGCATTCTCGCTTACATCGGCTTTTTGATCATTGGTCTCGAATATGCCATGATCCTGGCCATGTTTGTCCTGGTCACCAATATCATTCCCTTTTTAGGGCCTTTTATCGGTTCTATCCCCGCTGTTATCGTCGGCTTACTTGATTCACCCCTAACCATGCTCCTGGTCATTATCGTCATTGTTGCTGTCCAGCAGGTGGAAAGCTTATTCATATCACCGCAGGTTATGGGGCGCAGAATGGCCCTGAGCCCCCTGAGCATCATCCTGCTGGTCCTCGTGGCCGGGCGCCTGGGCGGCCTTTTGGGTATAATCCTGGCCATCCCGACCTTTACCGTGCTGAAGATTATTGCCAACCATATCTTTGAATATATAAAACCGCTAAAAAAACCGGCCGGGCAGCCTCCGACCGGCTCTTAACCAACCTTTTTGGAGGAATATAAGCAGCATATCTACTGCCAACCGCGGTTAAGGGAGGACAAATAGATGACCACCTCAAAACCGGGACATTTTCCTGAAAAAGGGATGCCCTCAGCAGTAATCAGCGCTAAAATGAAAAAAGCCCGTGATCAAGACGTGGGCTGGATAAGCGGCCAATCCTGGGGTTTGGTTTACCACGCCGGTGAAGAGGTCGATGAGGTGATCAGGGAGGCTTTCCAGCTTTTTTCGCACGGCAACGGCCTCGATCCCAAAGCCTTTCCCAGCCTGAAAAAATTTGAAACGGAGGTAGTGGCCAAAACCGCCTCCCTGCTAAACGCCGGACAGGACGCCGTCGGCACGATGACCTCGGGCGGCTCCGAAAGCCTCTTAATGGCAGTCAAATCAAGCAGGGACCAGGCCCGCCATTTAAAACCACATCTAACTAATCCGGAAATGGTTATTCCCCAAAGCGCCCACCCGGCCCTGGACAAGGCGGCCCACTACCTGGGGGTTAAGACCGTGCGAACCCCCCTGGCCGACGACTACCGGGCCGATCTGGAGGCTGTGCGCGATGCCGTTAACGACAACACCATCCTGCTGGCAGGCTCGGCGCCGGCTTACCCCCACGGAGTGGTCGACCCCATTAAAGGCCTGGGAGAACTGGCCCTGGAAAAAAATATCAATTTGCATGTGGACGCCTGCCTGGGCGGATTTGTCCTTCCCTTTTTGGAGCGCCTCGGATATAAGATCCCGCCCTTCGATTTCCGGGTCCCGGGCGTGACTTCCATATCCGCCGATCTGCATAAATACGGCTATGCAGCCAAGGGCGCTTCCATTATCATATACCGCAGCCCGGAACTGCGCCGCTACCAGTTTTTTGTGGTTACCGACTGGCCGGGCGGCCTCTTTGGCTCTTCCACGGTAACGGGAACCAGGCCCGGGGGACCGATAGCCGCCGCCTGGGCGGTCCTGAACTACCTGGGCGAAGAAGGCTACATGGGTCTGGCAGAAGAAGTCATGGAAACTACCCGCATCCTGCAGGAAGGCATTACTAACACCGGCCGGTTGGAAGTTTTAGGAAAACCGGTCATGAGTGTTTTCGCCGTCGGTTCCAACCATATCGATATCTATGCTCTCGCCGACGTTATGGCCGAAAAAGGCTGGCAGCTGGGCCGCCAGCAGCTCCCTCCGGCCCTGCACTTAATAGTTACCCCGCCGCACACCCGGATCCGCACCGCTTTCCTGGCCGACCTGGAAGAGTCCGTCCGCCGGGTAGAAGAAAGCAGCCCCGAGTCCTGTGAAGGGATAGCGGCCATGTATGCCATGATGGGCACCATGTGTGATCAGCGGGATTTAAAACAGTTTGCCCTTGATTACCTGGATAAAACTTACCGCCCTGAAAAAGAGCAGGGCGGTCCTTAAGGGCGGTAAGCATATTGAAAATTAATTTCCGGATCAAATTACATTGTTAAAGTACTTATGGCCCGGGACTCTTTGACCCCGGTGGGGCCGGTTATTAGCCTTCCGGCCGGGCTTACAGCCGCGCTTAGGCGCGGTTTTCCAGCATCTTTACCACCGCTGCAATATGGGCCGGAGTGGTCCCGCAGCAGCCGCCGATAATAGAAGCGCCATTTTCAAAACATTTGATAACGCCCCCGGCATACTGGTCGGGCTGCATGTCGTAAATTGTCTCGCCGCCCACCAGTTTTGGTTTGCCGGCATTGGGCTGAATGCTCAGGGGAAGGGAAGTGGCTTCCCGGTAGATTCCGGTTATGACCGCCATGCCCAGGGGATCGAGATCACCGCAGTTGGCCCCTACCGCCGCCGCTCCGTACGCTTCGGCCAGTTTGGCCGCTTCTTCCACGGCGCTGCCCATTATGGTCCGCCCGCCTTTTTCAGTAGTACTGTAAGCCAGAGACAGGATCACGGGCAGGCTGGTTTTATCTTTACATGCTTTAAGGGCGCATTCCGCTTCCCGCAGGTCGGTGAAAGTTTCTATGATTAAACCATCCACCTCTGCCCCGGCAAAAATTTCTGCCTGCTCGGCGTAATTTTCGTAAAACTGTGCTTCAGTATAGGTTCCGTAGGGCTCCAGCAGCTGGCCGGTCGGGCCGATATCGCCGAAGACAAGTTTTTCCGTGCCGGCTGCCCGCCTGGCCAGGCTCACGCCGGCCTGGTTTACTGCCTCTACATCCAGGTCCAGGCCGCGCGATTCAATGCTAATTCTGTTCATGGTAAATGTATTGGTGATTAAGATATCTGCTCCGGCTTCGCTGTATTCGCGGTGGATATCGAGCACGGCTTCAGGGTTTTCCAGGTTGCTGACCCCGCTTGTGTCACAGCCGCGGGCGGCCAGCAGTGAACCCATGCCTCCGTCGATAAAGAGTATTTTCTTCTTTTGCAGCAGGTCGTCGAATTTCATAATGCACCAACTTTCCTAAGTCTTTTTAGTTTGTCTTTAAAGTTGCTCTCCATATCCTACCCTGGGCAGGCGATGGCAAATCTTAACCGGAGAGGCGCCTGACCTGTTCAGAAGGGTAATCCATAAAGTCCTGCAGGGCAACTATTTCCAAACCCCTGGCCCTCAGCCCGTCAATGATCGGCCCCAGGGCATCCACCGTTGGCTTCCTGCTGGCCCCTTCGCTGCTCAAAAGGGAGCCGCTGTCATGGAAAAGGATAATATCTCCGCCCGCAGCCCTTTCCACAACCCGCCTGGTTATTGAAGCCTTGGTGGCCCGGGAATGCCAGTCCTGGGAGGAAAGGCTCCATAAAACCAGCTCCTGGCCGAGCAGTTTGGCAATCCGGCGCATCCGCGAATCATACAAACCCCGGGGAGGTCTTAAATACTGGGGGTAGACCCCGGCATTCTGCAGGATAACCAGGTTGGTCCGCATAATTTGGGCGGCCAGCTGAGGCGGGGGCGAATTGGGGACCGTAATATGGCCGTAAGTATGGTTTCCAACCTCATGGCCTGCATCGACAATTTGTTTGGCCACCTCCGGATATCTTTCCACGTGGCTGCCCACCAGGAAAAACGTGGCCCTGACTCCTTTTTCAGCCAAAATTTTGAGGATCTGCGGTGTATAGTCCCGGCTCGGCCCGTCATCAAAAGTCATTACCACTTTATTACCGGCAGAGGGTTTGCGGCGCACAATATCGCTCTGGAGCCCAAAGCCATGGTAAACATAATAATAGGCGATGCCCATCAGGAGGGCGGCTGAAAACACAACTGTCCCGGACCAGAGGAAAATTTCGCTGATCCGGGCAAATGGCACCAGGAACGCCATTAACCGGGTAGTATAATAGCTAATCACTACCGAACCGGACACAAATATCATTATGATCAGACCTCTTACAAACAGGTCAATAAACAAGTCCAAACCTCCTCGGTAAAAAATACATCGGCAGCTGTATATTTTATGATCGGCATCTGTTAATCAGGCGGAACTCAGCTTGCCCGATGGGGCATAAGGCCGCAGCTGGTAATTTGTGTTCAGCCTGGCCTGGTAGCATTGGCCCCGCCAGGCAAAATGAACGGTAGAGTTTTGATCTAGGCAGCCGGCCGGGTTTTCAAAGCGCAGGCTCAAGAGGGTAGAATCCAAAAGCGGCCTGCCGTCATTGCTCTTCAAAATTATTTTCGGCACATCATAGGCATGTTCACCTGAAACATCTACATTTAAGACCGCATCCTGCGCAGATTCTTCCACGCTCGGCGGCGATAACCGGGGCATGTGGTCAAAGGTGGTCGCCCACTGGATATGGCCTTTCAGCTCTTTGGTGTCGGCAAAGAGGTAGCGGAAATGCTGGTAACGGCAAAAAACAATTTGCGTTGCCCACGCCGATGACATGCCAAACTGCATTACCGCGGGATCGCCCGGCCCCCGTGAGCTCCAACCGATTTCCCCGGTCTTTCCGTCATAGGTCTCATAAAGCCCCCTGGAAGCATGAACAGTCCGGATGATCCGCTTGTGCAGTTCCCGGGCCTCTGCCACGTAACCGAAGCGGTAGAGCACTTCAAGGGCGGTATAGTTGTTAATCATCCAGATTTGTCCCCGCCAGTAATAGCCGTCCTTGCGGCTGTTATAGGACTTATCATCGAAGGCTACGCTCGGGATGCCGTGGGCCCCCCAGAACTTCTCGGGGTTCAGGAGATACTTTTCAACAACGGCGCGCACCCTATCCAGGCTTGAAGCGGCCCCCACAAAAGCAGGCCACCAAACTGAGGGAGTGAAAACTTCGATGAACTTGCCATTGCGGCGATCCAGCCAGGCTTCATGGCGCGGATTCCATAAATCCCTGTCAATTCTCTCCCTTAAATCCAGGCCGCGCTGCAAATACCCGGCGGCATCCTCTTCGAGGCCGGCCTTCCGGCACAGGTAGGCCACATTCACATAGGACTGGAAAATCCAGCAGTTAAGGTCTACCGCGCTGAAAAAACGGGGGACCAGGCCGATGATAAAGCTGGGCAGGAAACTGGGCGGGTAAAAGCGCGGGCTGTCATCGAGCCCCGACTCCAATCCGTTAATATATGAGAAAAAGCCGTTTTTAAGCTTCCTGCTTTCTTCCCACCAGGCCAGGTTTTCCCTCAATGGCGGCAGGACCCGGTCCAGAAACTGCTGCCTGGCCCCGGCGTCTCTGAAACGCTCATAAACCCGGACTGCCGCCCAGGATTGGAGGGGAGGCTGGGAATAAAAATCAAGCACTCCGCGCAGTTGATCGTCGAGCTTGCTGGGGATTAAATTGCTCTGGGTTCCTGATAAAAAAGTGATCCCCTTTATCTTCAATTTAAAGCGGGCTTTGCGGGGGGCAAAATAGTTTCCGGCCAGCTGGGTGAGCAAAACATCGCCCGCCTTTTTGGGGTTCCACTCGCTCAGGCCCAGAACATGCTGGGGCGTATCCCAACCCCAGATAAAGGGAAAATAAACTTTAGCCGGGACGGAGCCCCAATTCTTCATTTTGCCCCGGGGGTAATAAAGACTGTTCTGCAGCGCCCAGGCGGCCAGCTTCAAGGTGGCCCTGGAAGCTTCCTTGTCAGCTTCATAGGGCACCGGGAGCCTCTCTTCAAAACGAGACCAGCGCAGTTTTGAAGAGGCCTTCAACCGCTCCAGGTTGCGATGGGCCCGCTCGGCCCTTTTAACCACCCGCTCGTCTCCATCGGCAGAAAAAGATATGACAACCGACCAGTGCAGTTTTTGGCCCGGTTTTAAATTCATCCATTCAGCCTGCATTTCTTTCCTGCCCGCATAAGCACCGGAAGAAGGCATAAAATAAGCGTACATTTTCAAGCCCGGCAGGCGGTGGTAGCAGGACAGCTGCAAACCGGAGCCCCGTTGTTTAAAAAAGGTAAACCCGTTGAAATGGGGGTAAGGGTTCTCCAGGTCCCGGCCGAGGGTCGGCAGGAGGAAGCAGGCCGGTTTAACTTTAAGCGGTCCATTGTCGCCCTCACCTGATACTTCCCATTCCGTTTCAAATACAGCCAGGTTGGACTGAACAAAATAGAGCCTGCTGTTCAAGATAAAGTTTCCATCCCGGGCCTGCTCTTCTATACAATAAGGAGAGAAACGGACCTTTCTCGAATGGGGTGCTTTAAAATATACCCGGCCATTGTCACTGTAAAGACAGGCTGCAAAATCGTACAGGCGCCCCGCGCCGAAGGAAGCCACGGTAGCAAAAAGAGCGCTGCAGGCGGCCGGCTTCCTCTCGGAAACCGCCTTAAATCCGCAGTGGCTGCCCAGGTCGCTTAAGGGCGAACCGCTGGTAGACCCCACAACGTAGTTGGGAGCACCTGAGCATTCAGCAAAAATTTTTGCCGGCCGGACCAGGTTTCGAAGCTGCCTGCTGTAAACAAACCAGATAAAAAGCAGCGCTATTAATATGATTGGTATTATATACAGTTCAAACATACCTTTCTGTAAACTTAAAATTGCAGTCTAAAACAATGACATCAATTAGCCGCACCTTTAAAGCCATAATACCATGTCAATTGTTCTGCCAATATTATAATACTTGCCCCCCTAAATAAAGTATTATTTTCCCGGTTGGATATCATAACCTGACTCTAGACTATAATCACCCAACCGCCCTCGTTTCATGGCAGCACTCACGACCACTTACATTTTTATATTAACATAAATATTGAACCAATCAAAATAATGGGCCGCGTTCATCCAAAACCAGGGCTAGAGCGGCAGGATGTGTTAAAATAGCTTTGTGCGCTTGTAAAAGAAACCGATTGGGGGTAGCAGTGGTGAACATCAATAAAGGCCTGCTGATGGTCTCCTGCGCGGGGATATGCTGGGCAACAACCGGATTGTTTGGAACCCTACTTTTCAGGGAAGGCCTCGATCCGGTAAGTGTCGCTTCCACCAGGAGCGCGCTGGCCTCAATNNTGTTTNTGGGCTTCCTTTTGGCTGCGCACCCCAAAAAATTGATCATTAATCCAAGGCAAATCTTCATGCTGGCCCTGGGCGGTTTGAGCGGAATTGCAATTTTTAATGTCTTTTACCTGAATGCCATCAATATGGCGGGCATGTCGACGGCGGTGGTTTTACTGTATACTTCACCGGTCTTCGCCGTAATCCTGGCCCGGATCTTTCTTGGGGAACCCCTTACCAGGGTCAAGGTGGCAGCATTAATAATTGCCTTTACCGGGGTGATCCTGGTGGCCGAAGCTTTCGATCTTGGCAATCTTATCAACAACCCGCAGGCGGTGCTGACCGGGCTGGGGGCCGGGTTTTTCTTCAGCCTGCTCAGCGTATTCGGCAAGTATATCACCGGTTCCACCCACCGCCTGAGCACCTCATTTTACCTGCTTTTCACCGGATCTATCTTCCTGGCCCTGATCCGCCCTCCCTGGCTGGCCGTAATGGAAATCCGCTCTGCACCTTCCCTGCTAATGGCCCTGGCCGCACTGGTCCTCATATCGACCTTTTCGGCCCACTTCCTCTATATCTACGGTTTAAGCTACCTGGAAGCGGGCAAAGCCAGCATCGCCGTGGCCATTGAACCGCCGGCGGCAATATTCCTGGCTTACATCTTCCTGGGAGAACGCCTTGTTCCGGTCCAGTATGCGGGAGTTATCCTGGTCCTGGCAGCAGTTTTCCTGCTCAGGCTTCCTCAAAAGGCCGAATCTATCCGGCACAGGCAGTCATAATAGGCGGCCTGGACTCCCATATCGGTCACCCGATCNGNGGTCACGTTGTTCACCGCCGCGCCGGAAGAATGCCACCAGCCCTCATAAACCATCACCGTATCGGGAGGGATGCGATCGCTGATTTTGATCGCGGCCTCGATACTGCCTCTCCTGGACGAAATCCGGGCCCTTCTCCCCTCAGACAGGTTTTCCTGGGCGGCTGTTTGCGGATGAAGGTAAGCGAAGGGCACTTCAGCCCCGTCGGGAAGCCGGTGCGTTGAATGGATAGAGTCCCTTGGATGGGGAGTGAGAAACCAGTAGCGATAGCCTTCATCCCGCAGGTTCTGATCGGTCAGTTCATGCGGTTCGCGGTAGTGGGGCAGGCCACCGCAGCCCGCTTTTTCAGCCGCAGCAGAGTAAAAATTGTATTTCCCGTCGGCGGTCTCAAAGCTCCGGTTCGCCCAGGGAATATCATCCCCGCCCGGCATCAGCAGGGGGCTTTCCACCTTGATCCTTTCGAAGGTAATCCCTGTCGATTCCGTCAAGGGTTTTACTGCCCGGGCCAGTATTTCTTCAGGGCTGCAGTCCGGGTATTGATCGAGATCCAGCAGGCCGGCCAGTTCCCTGAAATAATCATATTCCGGGCGGCACTCGCCGGGGGGATCAAGAACTTTGGCCCCGTAAGTAAGATATTGATGGCTCATCGAATTAAAAAAAAGGTCTTCTTCTTCCAGGAAAGAGGTGGCCGGCAGGACCAGGTCGGAACAGGAGGCCGTATCGGTCATAAAATGTTCAGAGGTAACCATGAAGGGGACCCTGGAAAAAGCTTGGCGCAGCCGGTTGCTGTCCCCTACCTGGACCAGGGGGTTGGAGCGGCTGACATAGATAAATTCAACGGGGGGATCAGCAAACTTGATGAGGCTTTCTGCCAGGCGGGGCTTGGCATAAAAGCGCCTCCGGGGAGCAAGATCATCACCTGCTAAATAAGCATGATCAATACGGCGGGTTACTCTAAAGTTAGCATAGCTGGCCCCGCCCCCGGGAAGACCGACATTTCCCGTCAGGGCGGCCAGGGCATCGATAGCCCGAACGCTGTTGCCGCCGTTGCTGTGCCGCTGGGGGCCGATGCCGATTAAAATGGCTGCCGGCTTGCTATTGCCATAGTCCAGGGCCAGTTTTTGTATGGTTTCCGCTTCCAGGCCGGTCAAAGCCGAGGCTTTTTCCGGGGTATACTTTTTACACATAGCGGCAAAGCGGCAGTAGCCGCTGCAGTATTTGCGAACAAAGTCCCGATCGGCCAGATCCTGTTCCATAATTACATTAGCCAGGGCCAGAGCCAGGGCCCCGTCGGTTCCCGGCTTAACCCTGAGATGCTGATCCGCCGCCGCCGAGGTCGCCGTCCGCACCGGATCGATCAGGATTACCCGGGCTCCCTTTTGGCCCGCCTGCCTGATCAAGGCCTGGAGATGGATGGCGGTATGGGCCGGATTGCGGCCCCAGATCAGGATCAGCCTTGCATTGAGCAGGTCGCGGTAGGGATGGGCCATAACAGCGCCGAAATCATATTTTTGGGCGGCCAACCCGGCGCCCCAGCAGAGACTACCCTGGTGGGTGGTAGAGCCGCCCAGGGCGCTAAAAAAACGACCCTCTATATTTTTAAGCAGCCCGCTGTAGCCGCCATCATAATAATGCAGCAGCGATAGGGGGCCGCTTTTTTCAAGGGCCTCAGTTATTTTAGCGCCCATAAGGCTTAAAGCTTCCGGCCAGCTGATCTCTTTGAAAGTGCCGCCCTTTTTAAGGAGGGGGTAGCGCAAACGGTGGGGATGATTGATCCGCTCCGCAATCTTTTTGCCCTTACTGCAGATAGAGGCGCCGGTAACAGGGTGATCCGGATCGGGTTCGATCGATATTATCCTGCCCCTGTCTTCGGTAACCAGCAGGGCGCACTGCTCATAGCAGTCCAGGGGGCAGGTTGTTTTAATTGCCTTCATGCTTCACAAACCTTTACTTTAAAGATACAAACAGCTCCTGCGCTTATTTGGCTGCCAGACTGCTTATTATATATCCGATAAAAAGTCGGCCAGTTTCCGGTCAAAGCGATCCGGGGCGGTTTCCATGGGGCAGTGCCCTTCACCCTGCATAATGATCAGCTCTGAATTAGGCAGCAGCCGGTCCAGCTTTCTTCCCTGTTCCAGGGGCACCCAGGTGTCTTCCTCTCCCCAGATACAAAGCACGGGCATCACTAGTTGACCCACACTATCTATCAGGGGATCCGGCGCTGTTCTCAGTAAATCCGGCCATACCGCCGCCGTGTTTTTGATATTTAAGGGCAGGTAATAACCGCTCAGCTCAAGTTCGGTAGGCTGCTGGCCGTAAGCGGAGGCCAGTAATTCTTCAACCCTTTGCTGATCGGCAACAAGCCGGCTGCCATAGATCCTCAGCCAGCGGGCCGCCGGCGGATAGCGGAGCAGTTCAGTGTAAAAGGAAGGTTCAAAAGAATAAAGCGCTCCTGCCGCAAGGGTGACACTTTCAGTCTGTTCAGGCCTCTGCAGGGCCATGGCCGTAACCGTTGCCCCTCCCATTGAATGGCCCACCAGGTTCCAATTGCGGTCGGGAAACATTTCTTCAAGCATATCCCAAAGCAGCTCCCCTCTTGCGTTGGCGGAATGATCGAAGCCCACTTTTCTTTCGCTTAAACCGAACCCGGGCAGATCTACCGCTAGGACCAGAAACCCTTCCTCCTGAAAAACCGGGGCGGTATAACGCCATGAAAAAGTCGATCCTGCCAGGCCGTGCACCAAAAGAATGTTTTTTTCCTGGTCATCGGGGCCCGGCCATTGACGGTAATGAAGTTCAATGCCGTTTATTTCTATAAATTCGCTGTTGGGAAAAACCAGTTCCTCCCGCGACAAAGTCCCTTCCTCTACCGCAATCAGGTAGGGAGCTATACTGAACAAAATGAACAGCGCTGCCAGGACCAGCCCGGTCCATTTAATAATTTTTACCACCTAACCCTCCCCTTTCCCGCGACCGCTCATCACTTTCTCACTTCATGGAATTTGGGCCGGCTTAATCTATGAGGTTAACCCTGCCCATCCGGGCTTGCAGGAGCTTGAAAACATAACTCTTACCGGCCAGGTGCCGCTTGAGTCGACTGCTCGTTTTATAAAGTCCGCTGAAAGCAAAACTAATTTTGATCTTAACCGCCAATCAGATTCTTAGGCGAGTATTAATCCCTTTATAAATAGACAACAAGAGAACCTGATTGGTTGCCTGTATAGCACGAACCAAAAACAAAAACGGTTTAACTTCCATCTTCCAGCAGCCAGCCCAGCGAAAGTCTCTTGAGGGTGGCCTCGGTCGGATTACCCCTTTCAAGATCCCAACCGGCGAAGCTGTAATAAAGTTCGCGGGCCTCCTCGAACTCTTCCCTGTCCAGCGCCGTTCCTTCTGAGGGCCCATCAGGCAGTGGTTTAAAGAGGCGCTCGGGCAAAATATCATCTTTTCTGCTGAAACCTTCCCGGGCATTGAAAAATCGCATCATGTTAAGGCGCCGTTCCCCGGCCAGCATCAGCTCGTAAAGAGAAGTTTCCCAGCCCAGGCCAAAGCGGCACAGATCAACCAGCTCCGAGGGACCGTAAAGCTGCCAGGCCGGCCCCCACACAAACTGACACAGGCAGAGGGTGTCGGCCAGGGCATACAGGCACTGGCTGTTAAAGGCAAAGCGTACCTTTTCTTCATCTATCCCTGTCTGGTCGGGCTTATAACCTTTCCAGATGCCAATCTGGTTCAGTTTTTTCCAGGTCCTGCTCTTGGGGTGGGCGTTTAAAATCGGATCGTGGGCGCTGGACTGGTGGTCGGCTCCGAAAGGATTTACGGCATAAATGAGGCCCAGGGTGGGTTTCTGCTGGGGCATGTGGGCAGGCAGTTCCTGCCCCTTGGAGGTAATGCTTAAGTTTAGGGCTTCGCCGCCCAGCCGGCGGGCCGCTTCCCGGCTGCCCTCCGCCAGCATCTCCCCGAGGCCTTCCCTGCGGGCAATTTGTTCAATCAATGCCGGCAGCGCTTCTTCACTGCCAAAGCTGAGCTCCAATCCTCCTGTATCCTCAACTGTTATATGTCCTTTTTCAAAACATTCCATGGCAAAGGCTATAGTGGCGCCGCAGGAAATGGTATCGATGCCGTACATGTTGCAGAGCTGGTTGGCATGGGCAATCGCCTTTAGGTTTTTTATGCCGCAGTAGGAACCGAGGGCGGCACAGGTTTCATATTCAGGCCCCCCGTAAAGGGGATCGACTGTACCCGGCACCTCCACCACCCTTTTGCACCTAACTACACAACCGTAGCAGGTATCTCTTTTTTTTAAGATCGTCTCTGTCATCGCGGTGCCGGTAATTTGCTGCGCTCCCTCCGGGAACCAGCCTGAACGCCAGTTCCTGGTAACCAGGAAGCCGGTCAAATTAAAACTTTCCAGATCACCGTCGGTGCCGTTTTCCGCTAAATTTCTCAAAACAGTGTTGTCCTGGACCCTGTCTTTGGCATCGGCAGAAAGCTCCTTGAATTTTTCCCGGTCCAAGGGTTTTTGTTTGGCTCCTTTTTTAACGGCAACCGCTTTTAAGTTTTTCGAACCCATTACCGCCCCGGTACCGGTCCGCCCGTTGGCCCGGTTGCACATATTCATGATTGAGGCATATTTAACCAAATTTTCTCCCGCCGGCCCAATCTGGGCGATATGGATATTATTTTCTCCCAGCTCTGCCCTGATAACCGCTTCAGCTTCTCCGGTCACCCTGCCCCAGGCCGCAGCGGCGCTGCGCAGTTCAGCTTTATCCCCGTCGATGTAAAGGTATACCGGCTCCGGGGACCGGCCGCGGAACAGCACCGCATCCCAACCGTTGGCTTTAAGCTCCACCGGGAAAAATCCCCCGGCCTGGCTGTCTGCCACGGCTCCTGTCAGCGGACTTTTAGCGGTTACGGTCATCCTGCTCAGGCCGCTGATCGGCAGGCCGGTTAAGGGGGAAACGGCCATGACGAGGATATTATCCGGAGAAAGGGCTTCCACACCTGCTTCCAGCTCGTTTAAAAGAAGGTAAAGCCCCAGCGCTGAGCCACCGGGATAAAGGCGGTAGATCTGTCCCGGTATTGTCTTCACTGTTACAGTCCCTTGGCTCAAATTGATGTCGAGAACCCTGGCTTCCGGGAATGTACTCATCAAAATCTCCCCTTTTCCCAATATTTTTATCAATCCGGATCGGGAGCCCGCATAAATGCCTCTTCGATTTTAAAGACGGATTTACCTGCCGGTGTTTTGGGAAATCCCTTCAGCGCTCCCTGAAATAGGCTTCTACTTCCTGCCGGGAACGGGTATTAAAGATATCTGCCTTTTCCAGCCAGCCCTTGCGGGCGATTGAGACCCCCAGTTCCGTATCCCTGAAATCTTCCACCCGGTGGGCATCGGGGTTAATTGAAACCAGCAGGCCCATGTTTTTAATCTTTTTCAAATGCCGCCAGTCCAAATCGAGGCGGGCCGGGCTGGCATTTAATTCCAGAATTACTCCGTTTTCTAAAGCAGTATGAAAAATCTCTTCCAGATCGAAGGTAGAGCTGTCCCTGCCCAAAAGAAGCCTGTTGGTTGGATGGCCCAGCATGGTTACCAGGGGATGTTCCAGGGCCCTGAGCAGCCTGGCGGTCATTCTTTCCCGTTCCATATTTAAACCGGAATGGACGGAGGCAATGACAAAATCAAGTTTCTCCAGGGTTTGATCATCGTAATCCAGGCTGCCGTCGGAACGGATGTCGGACTCTACCCCGTGAAAAATGGCCAGATCGGGATACTTCTCCCGCAGGGCCGCGATTTCCTCAGCCTGCCTGTCCAGGTCACTGCTGTTCAGGCCCCCGGCATAGTAGGCGGACTGGCTGTGATCGGTAATGCCCACATATTGATACCCCTGGTCCCGGCAGTAAGCGGCCACTTCTTCGGGGGAGTTTACCCCGTCGCTGTAATAGGTATGAACATGAAAAATGCCCCTGATATCATTATTTTCGACCAGGACAGGCAGGGTTCCGTTTTCAGCCGCTTCCAGTTCTCCGAAGTTTTCCCGCAGTTCCGGTTGGATAAAAGCAAGGCCGAGGACTTCAAAAAAATCGGCTTCACTGCTGCATTTAAGGGTTTCGCCATTGCGGAAAATGCCGTACTCGTTAATCTTCAGGCCCATGGTCCGGGCCCGGTGGCGCATGGCCGTATTGTGCTCTTTGCTGCCGGTAAAGTGATGGAGGGCAAAAGGAAATTCTTCTTTTCCGACCACGCGCAGATCGGCATTGATCCCTGCTTTGAGCCGGACCGAAGCCTTGGTAGCGCCGTGGGCGATCACTTCTTGAACCGGATCAAGTTCGGTAAAATATCGGGCCAGCCTGGAGGGCTCGCCGCTCGAAGCAACCAGGTCGATATCTTTTACTATCTCCCGGCAGCGCCTGATACTGCCGGCCAGGCTTATTTCATCCAGATCCGGAAAGTTTTTCAGCCGGGCCAGCAGATCAGCGGCAAATTGGAGCGCTTCGTTGTAAAAGAACTGTCCTTCATAGCGCCTTATGAATTCGATCCCATCAAGGATATTTTCCTGAGTTTTGGGGCCAAACCCCTTCAGGCCGACCAGCCGGTTCTCCCGGCAGGCATATTCCAGTTCGGCCAGCGAAGTTATTTCCAGCATGTCATAGAGGGCCCTGACTTTACGCGGCCCCAGGCCCGGCACCCGCAGGATATCCAGGAGCCCTTCGGGAATGCTCGCTTTTAATTCATCATAATAGGACAGTTTACCGGTCAGGACCAGTTCTTTAAGCTTTTCGTTGAGGGCTGAGCCGATCCCTTTGACATCCTTCAGCTTGTCTTCATGGACCAGCCGTCGCAGTTCGTCCTCGCCCATCATTTCCACGGTCCGGGCGGCGCTGTAATAGGCCCTGCTTTTAAAGGGGTTCTCACCCTTAAGTTCGAGGAATACGCCTATTTCTTCTAAGATTTTTGCTGTTCCCTGTTTTTCCATTGAGGTCCCTTCCAGTTCAAACTTTGGAGCTCATTACATTTTAAGCCGGGCCGCCTCTCCCTCAGCTTTTAAACTGGCCCCAGTAAACCGACCGCAATAAAAACCTTCTGCTTAAAAGATAACCAAAAAGCCCCCTTTTTACAAATGTGCCGGACCCGCAGCGCCTGTACAATCAAGAAGGTTTTTTTAGCCCCGGAAAAGAAGTTGTTTGACAGACCGCAACCCTATATGAAGAAAGGAGGGTTCAAATGCATTCGCATACTGCTTACCTGACTTTTAACACCGAAAAAAGGCGCGAGTACATCAACATTACCGTCCCGATTACAGGCATCACCGGACCGGGGAAGACAACGGCGATGCCCACCTGAAAAATATGCTGGTCGGCCACCAGGTCTTAATTCCGATCACCAGCGGGAAGCTGGACTTCGGCCCCTGGCAGCAGGTTTTCTATGCCGAATTCGACGGCAGGCGCCAAAAACGGGTCGTGATCAAGCTGATCGGCGCTTAAAGCCGGTAATAATCCTGCAGGCATTGAACATCCATCTTCTGTTTTTTAACAGCCTGGATCCCTTCCAGGGCGGCCAGGGCGCCCTGCATGGTGGTAATAATTGATACGCCCCGCTGGGTCGCCAGGCGGCGCATACGAGCCCCGTCCGACTTGGCGCCGGCGCTTTCAGGAGTATTGATAATCAGGTCGACCCGGCCCGCATTGATGTAATCCAGCATGTGCGGAGAGCCATCGCTAATCCGTTTAACCTCTTCCACGTTGATCCCCACATCGCGGAGGGCGGCGGCCGTTCCGGAAGTGGCCAGGATATCAAAACCCAGCCGGGCCAGGCCCCGGGCCATTTCAACAGCCTGCGGCTTGTCCCGGTTGGCCACCGTGATAAAGATCCGGCCCTCCAGGGGAAGGGGTGTGCCCGCGGCCCGCAGGGCCTTGGCAGTNGCCATGCCCAGGTCGTAATCNATGCCCATCACTTCNCCGGTGGAACGCATTTCCGGGCCGAGGACAATATCGGTGTCATCAAACCTGATAAAGGAAAACACGGCTTCTTTAACCGAAAAATACTCCGGCATGATCTCGGAGGTAAAGCCCAGTTCCGGCAGAGTCGCCCCGGCTATGACCCGGGCCGCCAGCCCGGCCAGGGGCACCCCGATAGCCTTACCCACGAAAGGCACGGTCCGGGAAGCGCGGGGATTGGCTTCCAGGATAAATACTTCCCTGCCCCTGACGGCAAACTGGATGTTCAAAAGCCCGATTACGTTAAGCTCCCGGGCCAGCATTTCAGTCTGGCGCCGGATCTCCTTAAGCTGCTGCGGCCCAATGCTGTAGGTGGGAAGGACACAGCAGCTGTCGCCGGAATGGACCCCGGCATGCTCCACGTGCTCCATAATACCGCCCACCACCACCAGTTCGCCGTCGCTGACGGCATCGACATCGATTTCCACCGCTCCCTGCAAAAATTTATCCAGCAAAAGCGGGTTGGACCGGTTCAGTTCAGGCAGGGTGGAAATGTATTTTTCCAGCTCGGCGGCAGCATAAACCACCCGCATGGCCCTACCTCCAAGGACATAAGAAGGGCGGGCCAGGAGGGGAAAACCCAGTTTTTCAGAAACCTGCCGGGCTTCTTCCGGGTTGTCGGCAGTGCCGTGGGGGATTTCCCACAGGCCCAGTTTGTCCACCACTTCCGCAAATTCGCGCCTGTTTTCGACCCGGTCTATATCGCGGGGCGAAGTGCCCCACAGGGGCATGCCCGCCTCCAAAAGGGGTTGGGCCAGCTTCAGGGGCGTCTGCCCGCCAAACTGCAGGATGATTCCGTCGGGATGCTCTTCATGACAGATATTGAGCACATCTTCGAGGGTCAGGGGCTCGAAATATAAACAGTCGGAAATGTCATAGTCCGTGCTGACCGTTTCGGGGTTGCAGTTGACCATGACCACTTCATAGCCTTCTTCCCGCAGGGTCATGGCTGCCCGCACGCAGCAGTAATCGAACTCCAGCCCCTGTCCGATCCGGTTGGGGCCGCTGCCCAGGATCATCACTTTGCCCTTTTTATTTTTCCTGCCGCCAACCCTTTCCGGCAGGTCTGCTTCGAGGGCCCCTTTTTCGTAAGTAGAATAAAGGTACGGGGTATGGGCTTCAAATTCACCGGCGCAGGTGTCAACCCTCCGGTAAACAGGATATATTGACCAGGCCTGCCTGCGCCTGCGCACTTCCGACTCACTGTCTCCAATTAACCTGGCAATCCTTTCATCTGAAAACCCCCAGCCCTTAGCCCGCCAGAGCAGCTCCTCGTTCAATTCCCGGGCCGCCTTGATTTCTTTTTCCAGGTTGATCAGCTGTTCCATCTGATCTATGAACCAGCCGTCAATACCGCTCAATTCACTGATTTGATCAGGCGTGAACCCTGACCGGAGGGCTACGGCGAGACTAAATATTCTTTCGGGCCGGGGAATCTGCAGCTGTTCTTCCAGTCCGCCCACCTGATCGACGCCCTCAGGGGAGATCTTTTCTTCAATCAGGCCGTCAAAGCCCTGTTCAAGCGAGCGCAGGGCCTTATGGAGGGCCTCCTTGAAAGTGCGGGCAATGCTCATCACTTCTCCGACCGATTTCATCTTGGTATTCAAAACCTGGCTGGCCCCGGGAAACTTGTCAAAATCCCAGCGGGGGATTTTCACCACCACATAATCGATGGCCGGCTCGAAAGAAGCCGGTGTCTCCCTGGTAATATCGTTGGAAAGCTCATCCAGGCTGTATCCTACGGCCAGCTTGGCGGCAATCTTGGCGATGGGGAAACCGGTGGCCTTGGAAGCGAGGGCCGATGACCGCGAAACCCGGGGATTCATTTCCACTACCACCATGCGGCTGGTTTCCGGGTCCATGGCAAACTGGATGTTGCAGCCTCCCGTTTCCACCCCGATCTCCCGCAGGGCCCGGATGGAAGCATCCCGCATCATCTGGTATTCGTGATCGCTCAGGGTCTGGGCCGGGGCTACCGTAATGCTCTCCCCGGTGTGCACCCCCATGGGGTCCATATTTTCAATCGAACAGACAATAACCACATTGTCATTGCGATCCCGCATCACTTCCAGCTCAAATTCTTTCCAGTTCATCAGGGCCTCTTCGACCAGGACCTGCTTGATAGGGCTGTTGTAAAGCCCCGTTGAAACCATCTCCACCAGCTCTGCTTCAGTTTTAGCGATTCCGCCCCCGGCGCCGCCCAGGGTGAATGAGGGGCGGATTACCAGGGGATAGCCCTTTGTAGCGGCAAAGGCCAGCGCTTCATCAACACTTTTCAGGTGGACACTGTCGGCTGATTCCAGGCCGGCCCGGTCCATGGCCGCTTTAAAAAGGTCCCGGTTTTCCGCCCGGTTGATTACCTCCGCATTGGCTCCAATCAGTTCTACCCCGTAATGATCCAGGACCCCGCTTTCTGCCAGCTCCACGGCAATGTTGAGGGCGGTCTGGCCGCCCAGGGTCGGCAGCAGGGCCTGGGGGCGCTCTTTATCGATAACCATGGCCGCCGTTTCAACGTTCAGTGGCTCAATATAGGTCCGGTCGGCCATAACGGGGTCGGTCATGATCGTGGCCGGGTTGCTGTTAATGAGGACCACTTCGTATCCTTCTTCTTTCAGGGCCCGGCAGGCCTGGGTCCCGGAATAATCAAATTCGCAGGCCTGTCCGATCACGATCGGCCCGGAGCCGATCAGCATTATTTTTTGCAGGTCAGTTCTTTTCGGCATGATCAGCCCTCCCCCTTTCCGCGTTCTGCCGCCATTAGCTCCATAAACTTATCAAACAGGTAGGTAGAATCGTGGGGGCCGGGAGAAGCTTCCGGATGGTACTGCACGGAAAACCACTTCTGCTCCCGGTTTTCCATCCCCTCTAAGGTGTTGTCGTTAAGGTTGATATGGGTGACTACCGTCCCGGCAGGCATCTGGTCCATGTCGACGCAGTAGCCATGGTTCTGGGAAGTTATATGGACCTTGCCGCTCTTTAAATCCTTGACAGGATGGTTGCCGCCCCGGTGGCCGAAGGTCAGCTTATAAGTTTTTAAGCCGGAAGCCATGCCGAGAAGCTGGTGGCCGAGGCAGATGCCCATGATCGGAGCTTTGCCAAACAGGGCTTGAATTTCCCGGGTAAGGGGTTTTTGGGCAGCCGGGTCCCCCGGGCCGTTGGAAAGGACGATTCCGTCCGGTTTTAAGGCCGCCACTTCTACCGCGGGAGTGCGGAAAGGAACCACCGTTACCCTGCAGCCCCGGAGGGTCAGGTGCCTGAGGATGTTATATTTAACCCCGTAGTCATAAACCACGACATGATAACCTTTTTCCGGATAAGCCCAGCTGAAAGGTTCCGGGTTGGAAACTTCAGCCACCAGGTCCCGGGCTTCAATTCCCCGGTGGGCCAGGAGTTTTTGGCGGAGCGCTTCCGGATCTTTTTCTTCGGTGGACAAAACTCCTTTCATGGTGCCCGCCCTGCGCAGGTGCAGGGTGAGCGAGCGGGTATCGATGCCCTCCAGGCCCATGATGCCGTGCTCCTCTAAATAATTGCTCAATGAGTCCTGGGCCCTCTGGTTGCGGGGCCTCCGGCAGCATTCTTTTACTAAAAGACCCTCCACCTGGGGAGAGTCCGATTCCATGTCGTATTCAGTTATTCCGTAACTTCCTATCACCGGGTAGGTAAAGGTCAGGATTTGCCCCCGGTAGGAAGGATCGGTAATCATCTCCTGGTAACCGGTCATGGCCGTGTTAAAGACCACTTCTCCAAATACTTCACCCTGTCCGGAAAAACAATCTCCTTTCATGGTAAATCCATCTTCCAAAACCAGCAGTGCTTGCAGGGCCATCTCCTCCCTTTTTTTTAAAAGCTCAAGACGATGAAGTATGAAAGATAAATTTAATATATCTTTAAAATTATAACGGCAAAACGGGCCCTTGACAACCTATCTGCGGCAAAAAAAAGCAACTGCCTGATCCAGCTTTTCCAGGGCTTCCCGCACCACCGAACGGGGGCAGCCCAGGTTGGCCCGCACAAAGCCGGCCCCGCCTTCGCCAAACATATAACCCTGGTTCAATCCGAGCCCCGCTTTTTTCTCCATAAACTCTTTCAGTTTTAAGTTATCCATACCCAGGCCCCGGCAGTCCAACCAGGCCAGGTAGGTGGCTTCGGCGGCCGTCACCTTTAGCTCCGGAATATTGCTTTTGATATAATCGTTAAAGTGGGCCTGGTTTCCTTCAATATAGGCCATTACTTCATCAAGCCACCGATCGCCTTGCCTGTAAGCGGCCTCGGCGGCAGCGGCGGAAAATATATTGGGCCTGGACATATCGTTATTCTCCAGGGCGATCTTATACTCCGCAGCCAGGGCGGGGTTGGGGATGATGATATTGGAGATCTGCAGTCCGGCCAGGTTGAAAGTTTTAGTCGGGGCATAACAGGTAATCGAATTCAGGGCAAACTCTTCAGACAGGGAAGCAAAGGGAATATGCCTGCTGCCGTTTAAGAGCAAATCGCTGTGAATTTCATCGCTTACTACCAGCACCCCGCGCTCCAGGCATATTTCGCCCAGCCGGGTCAATTCCTCCCGGTTCCACACCCTGCCCACCGGGTTGTGAGGGCTGCACAGGATAATCATTTTTACCCGCTCGTCGATTTTTTTCTCCAGGTCTTCAAAATCCATCCGGTAAGTTCCGTCCACCTGCTTTAAGGGATTGTTGACAATATGGCAGCCCCCG
>SL_5KL_010_SEDDRAFT_10000454_pt1 | contig 25976 bp, 26 predicted proteins | sample SodLakKL_010_SED_FD_9118 | JGI IMG/M metagenome (IMG submission 9118) | reverse complement strand
CCCCCCCATGGCGGGAATACCCGCCATAAGTATCGACAATTATTTTTCTTCCTGTAAGCCCAGAATCCCCTAAAGGGCCCCCGATTACAAAACGTCCAGTGGGATTGACATAGTAAAGAATATTATCATCCATCAAATGTTCAGGAATAATTGGTTCAATTACCTTATTAATAATATCATTTTTAATCTGTTCATTTTCCACTTTGGGGTGGTGTTGAGCAGAAACAACCACGGTATGAACTCTTTTAGGGCCTTCAGGCCCATACTCAACTGTAACCTGTGTTTTTCCGTCGGGGCGAAGATAAGGAATTAAACCGTTTTTCCGAGTCCAGGCTAGCCTGCGCGCAAGTTTATGGCTCAACATTATAGGTAAGGGCATCAATTCGGGGGTCTCATCGCAAGCAAAACCAAACATCAAGCCCTGATCACCAGCACCTGTTTCATGGTCTTCTCCATTTTGAGCCCTATCGACTCCCTGGGCAATATCTGGTGATTGTTCGTCAATTGAGGTTAAAACAGCACAGGTGTCGCAGTCGAAACCATATTTTGCTCTGGTATATCCGATTTCTCTTACTGTTTCCCGGGCGATACGGGGAATATCTACATAACAAGAAGTGGTGATTTCCCCAGCAACCATAATTAAACCGGTGTTTACCAAAGTTTCACAGGCAACCCTGGCCATTTTATCCTCTTTTAAAATTTCATCTAAAATACTATCACTAATCTGGTCAGCCACTTTGTCTGGATGTCCTTCAGTTACTGATTCTGAGGTAAATAAATACCTTTCTTTTCCTGTCATTTAATCACCTACTTTTTTAATTTAACTTCAATTTTTTCTTTTAGCCTTATTAAGGGAAAACAAATTTTACATTTATAAGCAAGAACTAAAACCCCTTCCTTAATAGCTTCTTCAACTTTACCTGCAAATAATGGATCCATTGAGTAATGGGGAGAAAAAATCTCTCCATCCTCCCTTTGAACAGAAAAAAACAGCAGGCTTCTTGCCCCCTCTTTCTGGGCTTTAATCAGCTCATCAATATGTCTCGACCCCCTTAAGGTAGGGGCATCAGGAAAAAGGGCTGTTCCTTTATTAACCAGATTAACGGATTTGACTTCCACATATATAGGACCTGAAGAAGATCGCAATTTAAAATCCAATCTGCTATTGCCAAACTTGATTTCCTTTTTTTCAATCTCAGTCCCTCTAAGCTCTGATATATCTCCATTTTCTAAGGCTTCTGCAAAAAGGGTTGTTGATAAACGAGAATCAATTGCAACCCAATTGTTAGGACCCTTAACAAAAACTAAATCCCAGGGGGTTTTTCTTTCTTTTCCTGAGCCGGGTTTTAGAAAAACCTCTGCTCCCGGCTGCATCAGTTCTTTTAGGCGACCGGTATTTGGAACATGGGCAAACTGTATCTTCCCCGCAACCTTTACTTTGGCAACAAATCTGTTTTCTCTTTTAATTAAAGTTCCGGAAACTAAATTATTATATTCCATTTTGGGCTCCAATTTTTGATTTTGTTGAAAACAAGGCTTAGAAAAAGTTTTACTGGAAATATAATTTTAAATTGCCCCAATTTGATTGAAACCAAACTTTTTTGGGTTTTTGTGCTAACAGATTTCTACCAGAGTATTAATTTCCCCAGAGGAAATTTTCCAAAAAATAAAATAACCCTGGAAAAAAATTCTAATCCTTTCTCTAAAACACCTACCAATATCTTATACAAGGTGTTTTGAACTGTCAACTAAAAAGGGCCCTGTTTTTAAACAGGGCCCTTTATATTAGTCTTATACCCAGCCTCGCACTCTCATTGCTTCGTCAAGGCGTTTAATTGCCACCATGTAAGCCGTAATCCTCATGTTTACATCGTTTTCAATGTAAGCATTGTAAACGTTTTTAAAGGCCTTTACCATTATTTTTTCCAGCTTTTCTTTTACTTCGTCAGCAGTCCAGTAAAAATTCATCAGGTTCTGGACCCATTCAAAATAAGAAACAGTAACTCCACCTGCATTGGCTAAAATATCCGGAAGGACCAGTACTCCCTTTTCATCTAGAATTTCGTCGGCTTTTGGAGTAGTGGGCCCATTTGCAGCCTCTCCAATAATTTTCGCCCTAATGCTTGCTGCATTTTTTGAAGTAATTACATTTTCCAGGGCGGCAGGAACCAGGATGTCACATTCCAGTTCAAGAAGGTCCTTGTTAGAAATTTCCTTGCATCCTGAGAACCCTTTTACTGACCCCACTCTATCTTTGTGTTCCTTTAATTCAACAGGATCGAAGCCATCAGGATTATAAACTCCTCCCGAAGAATCATTCGCCGCAATTATCTTGGCTCCCAAGTCTTGAAGGAGGCGGCCAGCAGCACTTCCGGCATTTCCATAACCCTGGATTACTACAGTAGCCCCATTTAGGTCCAGACCGATTGCTTTTGCTGCTTCACGAATTACAATGACACAGCCCCTTGCTGTTGCTTCCTCGCGGCCTTCAGAACCTCCCAAAATAATCGGTTTTCCAGTTAAAAGCCCGGGGACATTTACACCTTTAAGCTGGCTGAATTCGTCCATCATCCAGGCCATAACCTGGGGGTTTGTATAGACATCAGGGGCAGGAATATCCCTATCCGGCCCAACAATTGGGGCCAGGGCCCGGATAAAGTTTCTGGATAATCTTTCAATTTCCCGGCGGGAGAGTTCTTTGGGATTAACCTGAACTCCACCTTTTCCACCACCGTATGGAATTCCTACAAGGGCACATTTGAAAGTCATCCATGCTGCCAGGGCTTTGGTTTCGTCCATTGCCACATCCGGATGAAAACGGAGACCACCTTTTGTAGGTCCAAGGGCATCATTGTGCTGACAACGGTAGCCGGTAAAAACCTTAACTGAACCATCATCCATCCTAACGGGAACCGAGCAGGTAAAAACCCTCATTGGTTCTTTTAATAGGTCGTGGACTCCGGGATCCAAATCCAGTTCCCGGGCTGCAACTGCTAGCTGCTGCTGGACAATTTCATAAACATTGAGATTTTCTTCCATCAGTAAAATTCACCTCTTTATTATTATTTATTAAAGACTTCGGAAATTTTTTGCTCTAAGAAACCCGGCATTAATACCTCCTTTCTTAACCAAAATGAGATAATATAACTCCCGCTGCAACAGCTGATCCAATTACACCAGCCACATTTGGCCCCATTGCGTGCATTAAAAGATGATTATCTCCATCGGCTTCCAACCCCAGTTTCTGACTAACCCGGGCTGCCATCGGGACTGCGGATACCCCGGCTGAGCCAATTAGGGGATTAACTTTTCCTCCTGTTACCCTGTACATTATTTTGCCCAAAACCACCCCTGCAAAAGTCCCAACTGAGAAGGCAAATAGCCCCAGTAATATTATTTGGATGGTCTCCCAGATCAAAAAGTTTTCAGCAGTTGCAGTTGCCCCAACTGTAAGGCCAAGGAAAATAGTAACAATATTTACAAGGGAATCCCTGGCTGTTTGCAATAACCTATCCACTACTCCCGATTCCTTTAGGAGATTTCCAAACATTAAAGATCCAATTAAAGGTATAGATGCAGGAATTAAAAGGCCGGTTAAAATCGTTACAGCAATCGGGAAAATAATTTTTTCCTTTTTTGAAACTTCCCGAAGTTGCTCCATTCTAACTTTTCGCTCAGTATCATTGGTTAATAGCTTAATTATTGGCGGTTGAATAACTGGAACAAGAGCCATATAGGAATAAGCTGCCACGGCAATTGGGCCCAACAGTTCTGGGGCAAGATTAGCAGCAGTAAAAATTGCCGTAGGCCCATCAGCCCCACCAATTGTCCCAATTGCACCNGCCTGGAAAGGTTCAAACCCTAAAGCCAGAGCGCCAATAATTGTGGTAAAAATCCCAAACTGGGCTGCAGCTCCCAAAAGCATTGTTTTGGGGTTACCCAGCAAGGGTCCAAAATCGGTCCAGGCTCCAACCCCTATAAAGATCAAGGGGGGATAAATTCCCAGGCTTGTTCCCTGGTACAGGTAATAGAGCAGCCCCCCTACCTCTTCTCCCTGGGGGGGAGCCATTACCCCTCCCAGAGGGAGGTTGACCATTATAACACCAAAACTTATGGGTATAAGTAACAATGGTTCATATTTTTTCTTTATTGCCAGGTATAGAAGTACCCCCGCAACCACAAGCATTACTATTTGTTGCCAGGTCAGGTTAGCAAAACCTGTACTCTGCCAGAAATTATCAAATGCAAGTTCCATTAATTTTCCCCCTACTCCAAAATTACGAGAACATCTCCTGGGTTAACGGATGCACCTTCACTAACTTTAATTTCTTTAATCTTCCCATCGGATTTAGCTGTAATTTCATTTTCCATTTTCATTGCTTCCAGAACCATTAATACCTGCCCTCTGGAAATTTCCTCACCTGGTTGTGCGTTAATTTTTAACACCTTGCCTGACATCGGTGCCTTAATTTCCCCTGGACCTCCACTACTTGAAGCTGGCTTTTTCTTTTGGGGTGCAGTTGGGGCAGAAAGACCAGAGGATGGAGCCGGTTTTTTTGGACCAGGTTTAGTCTCCCCTTTCTCGGTTAACTCCTCAACTTCAACCTCATATTCCTCACCATTTACCACAACTCTATATTTTTTCATCCTTTGTGCTAACTCCCTTTCCATTCTGGTTTATTGTTTATCAGTTCCTGTCGGCCTCGACGGGCCCATTCCTCGCCCCGGTGGTGAATTCTAACTATCCTGAATTCCCCGTCTCCCCTGAAAGAGTGAATCGCCCCTATTATTGCAGCAACAGGAGGATCCTCCTCCACCTCTTTTATAACCTCTGCCTGCTCTCCTCCCTTGGAAGGAGATGAAGGTTTAGGCCCAAATAATTTCTGTAGGGCAATAACAACCAGCCCCAGGGAGATTAAGGCAACAAAAACTGTACCTGTGCCAAGGATAATAATTTCCCAACCAGCAGTTAAATCAGGCATGATTGTCCCTCCTTAAACCGGGAAATTCCCGTGTTTCCTTGGGGGGCGGGAAACCTTTTTGCAGGCCAATAGATCCAGAGAATAAATCAATTTGGCNCGGGTATTTTTGTATTGGATAATATCATGGACCATTCCCCGTCTTGCCGCAACAAGTGGGTTGGCAAATAGTTCCCGATATTCTTCAATTTTGGCCTGTCTTGTTTCTTCGGGGTTTTCAGAATCCTTAATTTGTTTCCGGTAAATAATGTTTGCCGCCCCTTCGGGCCCCATCACTGCAATTTCTGCATTTGGCCAGGCCCAAACAAAATCCGCCCCAAGGGCCTGGCTGCACATTGCAACAAAAGCCCCTCCATAGGCTTTTCTGGCAATCACAGTAACTTTAGGTACCGTTGCTTCCGAATAAGCATAAAGGAGTTTTGCCCCATGTCTAATAACCCCGCCATACTCCTGCTCCGTTCCAGGTAAATACCCGGGAACATCAACAAAAGTCACAAGGGGAATGTTGAAAGAATCGCAAAAGCGAATAAAGCGAGAAGCTTTATCGGATGAATCAATATCTAAAACCCCACCTTTTTCTTTTGGTTGGTTGGCCACTATTCCCACAGACCTTCCTCCCAGGCGGGCAAAGCCAACAACAATATTTGTGGCAAAATAAGGGTGTACTTCAAAGAAGTTCCCTCCATCAACAATAAGCTTGATTACTTCTTTCATATCATAAAGCCTTTTAGGGTCTTCAGGGATTACATCTTCAATTCCTTCGGGTCCCGGGGCAATTGGTTCTTCTGTTGGGAGTTCTGGAGCATTCTCCATATTATTCGGGGGAAGGTAACTTAAAAGTTCCCTGATTGATTGTAAACAGGATTCCTCATCGGGATGGGCAAAGTGAGCCACACCGCTAAGCTGGTTATGGGTAGCAGCACCTCCAAGTTCTTCAGGGGTTACCTCCTGTCCGGTTACCGCTTTAACTACCTGTGGTCCGGTTATAAACATTTGACTGATTCCCTCAACCATAAAGGTAAAATCCATTAAAGCCGGAGAATATACTGCTCCCCCAGCACAGGGCCCCATTATGGCAGCAATTTGAGGGACAACTCCTGAAGCCTGGGTATTACGAAAGAATATATCACCATAACCATCTAAAGCGTCTACCCCCTCTTGAATCCTGGCTCCACCAGAATCATTAAGCCCAATTATCGGTGCTCCATTTTCCAGGGCAAGATCCATTATTTTTACAATTTTCTTGGCATGGGCTTCTCCAAGAGTTCCCCCCATGGCAGTAAAGTCCTGGGCAAAAACAAAAACAAGTTTCCCATCAATGGTTCCCGAACCTGTAACGACCCCTTCACCCGGAACCTCTTTGCCTGCCATTCCAAGATCCGTTGACCGGTGAGATGTAAACATATTAATCTCCAAAAAGGAATCAGGATCAAGAAGTTTTTCCAAACGTTCCCGGGCTGTTAATTTACCCTTTTCATGCTGGGATTTTATTTTTTCAGCACCCCCGCCAAGTCTTGTTCTTTCTTTTAGTGATTGCAGGGATTCTCCTTTTTTTTCTCTCATAGTCACTCTCCTCTATTCATGCTGGCATAATTCTAAAAGAACACCCTGGGTTTCTTTGGGATGAACAAATGCAATTAATGCCCCTCCTGCTCCGGGTACTGGTTCTTCATTGATGAGCCGAACCCCCTGGTTTTTCAACTTTTCCAATTCTGTTTTAACATCCTTAACCGAAACAGCAAGGTGGTGAATACCACTCCCCTTTTTATCAAGGAATTTTTGTATGGGGCTTTCTGGATCGGTTGGTTCCAGGAGTTCAATTTTACTCTCCCCAAGGGGTAACATGGCTACCCTTACTTTTTGGGAAGGAACTTCTTCAATATTTTTCACTTCCAGGCCAAGAAGTTGGTACACCTTTGCAGCTTCCTGGATATCAGAAACTGCAACTCCAATATGGTCGATATGCATTTCATTCACTCCCTGAAATTATTTTTTTTGCCCAGAAGGCAGGAGATTTTTCCCGCTTATTTATTGAACTAATGGCTTGTTCCCATTTCTCGGTCCCCAAAAGGGGTTTTAAAAACAAATCCTGATAGCGGGCCTGTAAATGCATTTTTAAAGCCATCTCTGTTCTCATTCTTTCTTTTCTTTCTTTCTGCCCCGAAGTTTCAATATATTCCTGGTGTTTTTCCAAAAAACTCATTAATTCTTCAAGATTTTTCCCCTGGCTGGCGATCAGCTTTAGAACAACAGGAACCCTGTTTTCGTCGTCATTTTTTCCTGAAAGCATACTCTGTAACAAACCGGCAAGAGTTTCTGCTCCTTCCAGGTCGGCTTTATTAACAACAAAAACATCTCCGATTTCGAGTAAACCCGCTTTAATCGTTTGAACATCATCCCCCGTTCCAGGCATCAATATTACCGCAACAGTATCNGCAAGGGAAACAATGTCGGTTTCTGATTGTCCAACCCCTACTGTTTCAACAACGATTCTATCCACACCAAAAGCCTGGAAAAGAGAAACAGCATCCATAATTGCCGGGCTCAACCCTCCCAGGGCTCCCCGAGAAGCCATGCTCCTGATGAATATTCCCTCTCTTCCCGCAAGATCCATCATTCTTACCCTATCGCCAAGGATTGCTCCTCCAGAAAAAGGGCTGGTTGGATCGACAGCAATAACACCAACCTTTTCCCGCCGTTGGGCAAGTTTATCAACCAGGAAATTGGTTATAGTGCTTTTCCCCACCCCCGGGGCGCCTGTTAATCCCCAAATTGGACAGGGTTTTACTTCGGGATAAATCAGGTCCAGCAGTTCCTGGTACCCTTCTTTCCTATTTTCCACCAGGGTTAAACCCCTGGCAAGAGCCCTTTCTTCGCCCTTGACAATACCCTGGGCCAGTTCCTTAATCTTTTCACCCATTTACCTTTTCCTTTATATATGAAACTATTTTCTCCGTTGAAGTACCCGGGGAAAAAATGCGATCAAAACCAGCATCCTCAAGTTGTTTTCGGTCTTTTTCGGGAATAATCCCTCCCCCAATTAAGAGGATTTCTTCATGCCCTTTTTCTTTAAGTAGACTGGCTACTTTCTGGAAAAGATGGTTATGAGCTCCCGAAAGGCTGCTCAATCCAACTACCTGGACATCTTCCTGGATAGCGGCGGAAACAATTTGTTCTGGAGTTCTACGAAGCCCGGTATAAATTACTTCCATCCCGGCATCACGGAGAGCCTGAGCTACAACTTTGGCTCCGCGATCATGGCCATCAAGGCCCGGTTTGGCAATTAATACTCTTATCTGGTTCTCAGCCATATTTTTTCCTCCTAACCTTAAAATGTTGGAGCCTGATATTCCCCATAAATTGAACGCAGAACACCACATATTTCCCCTAAAGTTGCATAGGCTTTTACTGCTTCTACTATTGCTGGCATTAAATTTTCGTTTTCTTCCGCTGTTTTCTTCATCTGCTCCAACGATTTCTTTACTTTTTCCTCATCCCGGTTTTGTTTTACATCTTTTAGTTTTTTAATCTGTTCTTTTTCCATCTGGGGGTCTACTTCCAGCAGGTCGGCGGGTGGTTCTTCTTCCTGGGCAAATTTATTTACTCCAACAACTATGTCTTCTTCTTTTTCAATTCTTTTTTGCATCTCATAGGCATTTTTCTGAATTTCCCTCTGGACATATCCTTTTTCAATTGCTTTTACCATTCCACCCATTTCTTCAATTTTTTCCAGGTACTCCTCCACTCTTTTTTCCATATCCTCAGTTAAACTCTCTAAATAATATGAGCCTCCAAGGGGATCAACAGTCGAGGTTGCACCACTCTCGTGGGCAATAATTTGTTGAGTCCTGAGGGCTATACGAACAGACTCTTCGCTGGGTAAAGCCCAGGCTTCATCATACGAGTTAGTATGTAGGGATTGAGTCCCTCCCAGAACAGCAGCCAGAGCTTGAATTGTAACCCTAACAATATTGTTCTGAGCCTGTTGGGCGGTTAGAGAAGCTCCTGCTGTTTGGGTGTGGAATCTTAGCATTTTGCTCTTGGGGTTTTCAGCCCCAAATTTTTCTTCCATTATTTTTGCCCAAAGTCGGCGAGCGGCCCGGAATTTTGCCACCTCTTCCAGCAGATTCATCTGGGCATTAAAGAAGAAGGATAACCTTGGGGCAAACTCATCAATTTTCAACCCTGCTTCCAGTGCAGCTTCTACATAAGCAATCCCGTCGGCCAGGGTGAAGGCCAATTCTTGAACAGCATTTGCTCCAGCTTCCCGGATATGGTAACCGGAAATACTAATGGTATTCCAGTTTGGTAATTCTTTGGAACAAAAAGCAAAAATGTCTGTGATCAAGCGCAAGGAGGGAGCGGGTGGGAAAATATAGGTACCCCTGGCAAAATACTCTTTTAAAATGTCATTTTGAATTGTTCCTTTAAGTTTGTCGGCTGAAACCCCCTGCTTTTCGGCAAGAGCAATATACATTGCCAATAAAACTGCGGCCGGGGAGTTAATTGTCATGGAGGTACTGACTTTGTCAAGGGGAATCTGGTCAAAAAGGACCTCCATGTCTGCCAGAGAATCAATTGGGACACCTACCTTTCCGACCTCACCGTCGGCAAGGATGTGATCAGAATCCAACCCAATTTGCGTCGGCAAGTCAAAGGCAACGGATAACCCTGTCTGCCCCTGATCTAAAAGGTACCTGTAACGGCGGTTGGATTCCTCTGCACTGGCAAAACCAGCGTACTGGCGCATTGTCCAGGGACGACCCCTGTACATGGTTGGGTATACCCCCCTGACAAAGGGGTATTCTCCGGGGAAACCAGTTTTTTCGAGGAATTTATCATCGGAAAAATCTAAGGGAGTGTAAACTTCCTTTACTGGTTCCCTGTAGGATGTATACGCTTCGTTCCAGCCTCTCTGCTGAAACTTAGCAAAAGGACCTTCCCGCCATTTTTTTAGGATTTCCTGAATTTTTTCCTGCCGGTCTTTGTCCTTCATTCCTCTTCCTCCTCTTTGCCTTTAATTTTAAACTGGTTTAAATTGTTGGCCAGCTCTTCTCCCAGTTCCAGTGCTTTTTTGTTCAATTCTTCTGTTCCTTTTGGAACTCTCTCCAGGATTATGGTTTTTAACTTTTCTGTTTCTACTACTTCATGAAGTTTGTTAAAAAGGGCAAGAGAAACAACATTTACCACCATTCTGGTCCCCAATTTTTCCTGGGTCAACCTTTGAATGGGAACAGCATAGGTTGGACCTCCTCTGGGAGAAATATCAACTCTCTCATCTACTACCATAGTTCCATATTCTTTTAAATCTCGATTATATTTATTATATGCTTCCTGGGTTAATGCAAGGAGAAAATCGGGTTTATTTACCTGGGGGTAATCAATTTCCTCATCAGAAATTATTACTTCCGCCTTACTTGCCCCTCCCCTTGCTTCAGGTCCATAAGACTGGGTTTGAATAACCTCTTTATCGGTAAAACGGACAACCGCTTCGGAAAGGATAATTCCAGCAAGAATTAGCCCCTGTCCACCTGCACCACTAAGCCTTATCTCATACCTGGCCATTATTTCTTACCCCCCTGAACACTGGCAATTAACTTATCATAACGAACTGTATACTCTTCCTCATCACGTTCTGTAAAAATCCCAGTGATAATTTTCCCTTTTAATTCTTCGGGATCTAAATCCTTTGCCTTTTTTATGTCAATGGAGTTTTCTTTTTGCCATTCCAACATCTCCAGCGGGGTTTTTAGTTTATTCCGGCGCCCATAATAAGTTGGACACTGGCTGATTGCTTCCAGGTAAGAAAAACCTTTTTTAGAAAAAGCTTTTTCCATATAGGAATCCAATTTCGGCAGATGGTATACAGTTCCCCTTGCAACAAAGTTTGCTCCCGCAGACTTTGTCAGTTCGCAAAGGTCAAAAGGAGGTTCAATATTTCCAAAGGGAGAGGTTGTCGCCATTGAACCTTCGGGGGTCATCGGTGAATACTGCCCGCTTGTCATTCCATAAATCTGATTATTAAATAGAACCACATTTATCCCAATATTACGCCTGCAGGCATGGATAAGGTGATTTCCACCAATTGCTGCCCCGTCCCCATCCCCTGTAATTACAATTACATGCAATTCGGGATTGGCCAGTTTTACTCCTGTGGCAAAGGCAATAGGGCGGCCGTGAACTGTATGCAGTGTATTAAAGTTCAGGTAGCCAGCAGCCCGGGAAGAACAACCAATTCCCGAGACCACAACAACCTTTTTGGGATCCCACCCCAGTTTATCTACTCCTTTGGCGATACTCATCATTACAGAACCATGTCCACAACCTGGGCACCAGATATGGGGTAGTTTTTCTACACGAAAATATTTTTCCAGTTCCATCTAATTTACCCCCTCCAGTTTAGCCAGAATCTGTTCGGGAGTAATAAGGACTCCATCTGCTCTATTTGCACCTCGAATGGGAATCCTCTTATCCATTACTCTCTCAACCTCACCGATTAACTGGCCTTTATTCATTTCAGCTACAACAATATTGTTTTTATCATGGCCAGCCTGGGTAACAATTTCCTCAGGAAACGGCCATATTGTTTTCAATATTAAAAGTCCAACTAAAAGTCCTTTTTCCCTTGCTTTTCTCCAGGCAGCCTTTGCTGAGCGCGCTGAAGCCCCATAACTGATTATTAGTTGATTTGCCTGGCGCAAACCATAGGACTCGTAAAGAAAAAGGGTTTCCTTGTATTTATCAATTTTTTCATGAAGTCGATTTAAAAGCCTATCTGTAACCTCGGGCCTGTTGGAGGGAAAACCAGTTTCATCATGGTAAAGGCCCGTCGTGTGAAATCGGTAGCCCCCTCCATAAGGAGGAAGTGGGGGAATTAAATCTTCATCGGTAATTTCATAAGGTTGGAAGGTCTCGGGATCCCCGTGGGGTTGTTTTCTACTTGAAATTACCATTTCTTCACGACCAGGGAGCCTTACCCTTTCCCTCAAGTGCCCGATTGTTTCATCCAGTAAGACAATTACTGGGGTCCTAAACCTTTCTGCCCAGTTAACAGCCTGGAAACTCAACAAATAAGCATCTGTTACTGAGCTCGGACATAAAACAAGGGCAGGATGATCTCCATGAGTTCCCCAGCGGGCCTGCATTACATCTCCCTGGGCAGGTGAGGTGGGTAGGCCTGTACTTGGGCCAGCTCTCTGAACATTCATTATTACACAGGGAGCTTCAACCATAGTTGCAAACCCGATAATTTCCTGTTTCAAAGAAAAACCGGGGCCACTTGTTGCAGTTACTGCTTTCTGCCCCGCAAGAGAAGCTCCGACAACTGCAGCCATACTGGCGATCTCGTCTTCCATCTGGATAAATTTCCCCCCCAGGGGAGGTAATTTTGCAGCAAAATCTTCAGCAATTTCCGAGGAAGGAGTAATAGGATACCCGGCATAGAAGCGAACTCCTGCATCAAGAGCCCCTTCCACACAGGCTTCATTTCCCTGCATCAACTTAACCCTCTCAGTCATTATTCTCAATCACCTCAACTTTTATGGCATAATCGGGACATCGGAGAACACATTGATTGCAAGCAATACAATTTTCCGGGTCCTTTACTTCCATTTTCCCATCTCCTCTGAGCCCCAGGATCTTCTTAGGGCAAAAATTAGCACAAATTTCGCAGCCCTTACACCAGGGTTCATTGATGTAAACTTTCCCTTTTTTTGGCACCCTTCACACCTCTTTCACTTCAACTTTTGCAATCATTTATAAAATTTTTACAAAAAAAGAAGAACTCCTTCATTAATTCCCTAAAAAGTATACATAAAATAGAAAGAGCCAAAAGGCTCTTTTATTTGATTTCACGGCGAAGTTTTTGTACCTCGTCAAGTATTCTATTGGCTAGTTCCACTTTTTCCATTACGGGCAGGCTTTCATGGGATTCTGGAAAAACAAGGGTAGCCTGGTTCGTGTCCACTCCAAAACCGGATCCCTCAATGGAAACATCGTTGGCGACAACAAAGTCCAGTTGCTTTCTTTTTAATTTTTCCTGGGCATTGGTAACAATGTTTTCAGTTTCTGCTGCAAATCCGACGAAGATCCTGTCTCCTTTTTTTCGACCAATCGTCTCCAGGATATCCTCATTACGTTCGAGGGATAAAACCATTTCTTGTTTTTCTTCTTTTTTAACCTTCATTTTGGAGGTTTCAACCGGCCTAAAATCCATAGGAGCAGCCGCTTTTATTATCACATCCTGATTCAAACACCTTTCAAGAACAGCTTCCAGCATTTCACCGGTGGTAGTAACTGCAACGAATTCATTTAAACCCAGAGGAGGTTTTAGGTATGTGGGCCCTGAAATGAGGGTTACCTGAGCTCCCCGACGCAAGGCAGCCTGAGCAATAGCAAAACCCATTTTCCCTGTAGAGGGATTGGTTAAAACTCGGACTGGGTCAATAAATTCCTGGGTGGGGCCTGCTGTAACCAGCAAACGCATCCCGGGAAGATCTTTTGGGGTCAGCGTCCTTATAACTTCCTCAATTATTCGCTCGTTATCTGCAAGCCTTCCTTTGCCAGAAGTCCCCTCTGCAAGACGGCCTGTATCGGGTTCAATGAAGGAATAATCCATTTCCAGTAAACGTCTCATGTTTTCCTGAAAAATGGGATTCTCAAACATTTTTGTGTTCATTGCAGGAGCAAAGACAACCGGGGCATTTGTGGCAGAAATAGTGGTTGTAAGGAGATCATCAGCAATCCCGCTGGCAACTTTCCCAATTAAATTATAGGTTGCAGGGGCTATAAGAATTAAATCTGCTTCTGTAGCAAGGTCAATATGTTGAATATTCCAGTTCGCAGGTTCGGAAAACATCTCAGTGGCTACCGGTTGATGGGTAATACTTTGAAAGGTAATAGGCCGAACCAGTTCACAGGCAGCTTTTGTCATTATAACCCTGACTTTTGCCCCTTGTTTTACCATCCTGCTTGCAATGTCCACCGCTTTATAAGCAGCAATACCTCCGCTGACGCCAATAACAATCGTCTTGCCCTGGAGCAATGTTTCCCCTCCTCAATTATTTAATGCTGTCCACCTTTTTCCGGATATAATTTACCTTTCCTGCTATTATCTCGTTCATTGCAATTGTAACAGGTTTATTTGTACTTGAATAATCAATCAAGGGATGGGCCCCTTCATTTAACTTTCTGGCTCTTTTGGCAGCAGCGATAACAAGGGTATAAGGGCTATCAACTTTTTGCATTAATTTTTCGTGGCTTAAACGTTTGTTTATTGCCAATCTTTAACTACTCCCTTCTTCCTGACAAATAATTTTCCTTATTTGATCCACGGCTTTTTGTAACCGATCATTCACAACAACATAATTAAAACCTTTTTTTTCTTCAATTTCCCTTAGAGCATTTTGCAATCGGGTTTTCTTTTCCCCGCAGGAATCAGTGCCCCTTTTATCAAGACGTCGGGCAAGCTCTTCCAGACTGGGTGGGGCCAGGAAAATAAAAACACCTGACGGGCACTTTTCCTTAATCTGCTTGGCTCCCTGAACATCGATATCCAAAATAATATGGTTACCTGACTGAATTGTTTTCTCAACAAAATCCCGGGGAGTCCCATAAAGGTGATTATGAACCTTTGCCCATTCCAGGTAACGATTCTCTTCAATACCTTTTTTGAATTCCTCGGGCTTCAGGAAAAAGTAATCCCTTCCGTGAATTTCCCCCGGCCGGGGAGCCCTGGTGGTTGCAGATACTGAAAATACAATGTCTTTTTTTTGCCGCAAGAGCTCCTTCAAAACGGTTCCTTTCCCCACTCCAGAAGGACCGGAAAGGACAAAAAGTTTTCCTTCTTTCATTTTACAGTGGTGCTTCTTTGTCCACCAGGCGATGAGAAACAGTTTCGGGCTGAACGGCACTTAAAATAATGTGGTCTGAATCGGTAATAACAACAGCCCTGGTCCGACGACCATAAGTAGCATCAACCAAGCGCCCTTGTTCCCTTGCCTCTTGAATAATTCTTTTAATGGGGGCAGATTCGGGGCTAACAATTGCGATAATCCTGTTAGCAGCAACAATATTTCCAAAACCGATATTAATAAGTTTGATATCCATTTTTTTCCCTCCTGTTTTTCTAAAGGATATTTTGGACCTGCTCTCTAATCTTTTCAACCCAGCTTTTCAACTCAATCACCCTGAAAAGAACCTCGCGGTTATTGATCTTGGAACCGATGGTGTTTACTTCTCTAAGCATCTCCTGGGCGATAAAATCCAGCTTTTTCCCAACAGCATTATCTTCTTCCAAAGCAATTTTCAGGTGCTCAAGATGACTCTCAATACGAACTATTTCCTCCTGAATATCGCTGCGCTCTGCTAACACCCCCGCTTCCATTAATATTCTTTCTTCTCCGTAATCATTTTCCTCTAAAAATTTTTCTAATTTGCTTTTTAGCTTATGATAATGTTCTTTCTGGATTTCGGGCAATACTCCTTTTATATTTTGAACCATTTCCGCAATTTTTTTCGCGTATTCTTCTATTTCCTTTTTCAGCGTCTCTCCTTCTCTTTCCTGCATGAAAATTAATTGGTCCAGGGCCTGCTTTAGAGATTCCTGGAAAACATCTATGGTTTCTTCCAGTTCAGGAGTTTTCTTCTGTCTTAATACTCCCGGAAGAGATAATTTGAATTCTTCGCTGACCATTCCCTTGCCAACTGCATTGATAATTGCCTGATTATAGGCCTGGAGGAGATTCTGATCAAGACTAATTTCGGGAATTTCCCCTTCCTCAACCTCGACGTTAATATTCAAATCAATCCTGCCCCTGGAAACCCTTTCTTTGACAACTGACCGAACAAGAGGGTCCAGAGATGAATACTCTCCTGGAAGGTAGATATTCAGGGAAAGATTGCGATGGTTTACACTCTTTATTTCCGTTTCAAAAATCCAATTTCCTTTTTTTGCTACTCCGGTTCCATAGCCGGTCATACTTCTCATATTCCCACTCCTCCTCTTCATTCCCCTAAATAATACCATACTCGAAAGCTTGTTTCAATAACAACTGTAGGGTTTTTGCAGTTAAGGATTTATTTTGGTGGCCAAGAGACTAGAAGTAAATCCCTTCTTGACTATACCCCCTATAATAGTAAATAATAGCATATAAAGGATAAGGTCTCAGGAAGGAGTATTTCTATGGACGGTGTAATGCTTTTTAAAATAAGGGAAGAACTGGAAAGAGAATTAACAACCTGTTATGTTAATAAAATTTATCAGCCCCATCCCCAGGTGGTTCATATCGATTTCCGATGTAAACAAAGGAATAAAAACCTTTTTGTTTTTTTATCTCCTTCTGACCAGGGAATTTTCCTCGCAGATTATCAAATGGGTAATCCGCCCAAACCCCCCGTTTTTACTATGTTACTTCGAAAATATTTACAGGGAATGCAGTTGGAGGAAATAAAGCAAAGAGGATTAGACAGAATTCTCACTTTTCGCTTCGGTTCTTATGAACTAATAATTGAGTTAATGGGGCGCCACTCCAACATAGCTCTGGTAAAAGAAGGAAAAGTCCTTGGGGTTTTAAAACCTCAGGGAGAAGGAAGCCAGCGACCAATTAATGCCGGACTACCTTATAATCCCCCGCCCGCCCAAGGAAAATTTGATCCAGGAGAAGTTCCCTGGGAAGACATCCTAAATGGGGGAACAAATAAAAAAAGCTGGAGATTAATTTTTGATAACATTGAAGGGGTTGGTCCAAAAACAGCCAGGGACCTTATAGTTCGGGCCGGCCTGGACCCAGAAAAACAAGCAGAAGATCTTGATACCTCCCAATTAGAAAAAATTAAACAATCGGTCTCCTGGCTGGAAAATTTCCTTTACAATTCCCCACCAAACCCTACAGCCCTTTATGAAAAAGAAGAATTATTTGAAATATTTCCCTTTGAGCCCGTTGGTTGGCCTAACCTAGAACAGGAAAGCTTCGACAATTTATCCGAACTTCTTCAATCAACGGTAATAAAAAGTTGGGAAAAAAACCAGCTACAGGGAAAAAAGAATCAAATGCAAAAAGTTGTCAATAAAGAATTGAAGAAAAAAGAGAGAAAGCTCCAAAAGCTTCAGGAGGATCTCCGAGAAGCCCGTGGAAGTGAGGCATTGAAAATCAAAGGAGAACTTTTAACGGCTTACGCCCATAAAGTAAAAAAAGGAGAACAGGTAGTGGAGCTTCCTAACTACTACAAGGATAATTCTCCCCTGGAAATTAAATTACAACCCGAACTATCCCCTCATGCAAACGCCCAGAGGTATTTTAAAAAATATCATAAAAAGAAAAAAGCCCTTAAACACCTGAAAAGGCAAATTGCCCTCACTCAAAGGGAAGCACGATATCTGGACGAAGCAAATCACTACCTGGAAGAAGCTGATACTTTGAAGGATGTCTTTGACCTGGAGGAAGAGTTCAGGGAAGCGGGCATAATTCCTGTTCGCAAGAAAAAAACTGGCCTCGATATAAAAAGCAGCCCCCGCCAGTTTAAAACCTCCGACGGGCGGGTAATCCTGGTGGGAAGGAACAACCGCCAGAACGAAGAGTTATTTCGCAAGGCAAAAGACCACGATTTATGGTTCCACACAAGAGAAATCCCCGGATCACATGTAATTATTAAAACAGAGCAAAAACCAGTAAAAGATGATGACCTTCTCAAAGCTGCCAGCCTTGCTGCTTTTTTTAGCAAAGGAAAACAGGATAGTAAAGTTGCGGTAGATTATACTCAGGTGAAAAATTTAAAAAAACCCAAAAAAAGCCCTCTTGGTTTTGTCCACTACGAGAATTTCCAGACTATCCTCGCTCCCCCACGACTTCCAAAAACTTAAAAAAATGGCACGGGTTGCCCCCGTGCCATTCTTTTTTATTCCATTTCTGATACCCCTGTAAAATTAAAACCGTCAATAACCAGCGCGGGGGCCTGGGTAGCTCCAATATGGAAGGGCATTCTACCAGGCTCACTTCCCATTCCAATTACCTGGTTAAGAGCATCAATAATGCCCTGGGTAAACCTGAGATTTTTCAAAGCGTGGCTGACCTCTCCGTTTTCAACCCAGAAGGTCCCATCCCTGGTCAATCCAGTGATAATTGTTTTCAGGGGATGAATAACCCCAACATAATGAAACCTTGTAACCAGGACTCCTCTTTCAACTTTTTTTAACAAATCCTGACCCGTTGTATTTCCTGGCTTCATTTTTAAGTTCATGGGCATCGGGCCAAAGCTTCTAAAACCAGGGGGTAGTGCATGGCCTGTTGATTTTCTTCCTTCCTTCCTGGCCAGATAATGATCATAAACATAGTTTTTATATACCCCTTCTTCAACAAGAGGAAGGGGTCTTTTTGGCATGCCTTCCCCATCATAAGGAATTGGCAACCCGGATTTGTCATAAGGATCATCCAGAATTGAGATTTTTTCATCCATGACTTTTTCGCCTATTTTCCCAGCAAAAAAGCTCCTTCCTTCATTACAGGCAAGTCCATTAAATCCGATAAAACCCAGGTATCCTAAAAGCTCGCATACTGCAAGTGGCTCAAGGATTACGGTGTACTCACCCGGCTTTAAGGTTTGCCTTTCCTGGGTTTCTGAACATTTTCTGGCAGCTTTTTCCGCAACCTTCGTAACATCTAAATCTCCAACATTAACGCAAACATCCTGGGCAAATCCTTCGCCCTCTCCCGGACCTCCCATGTAAAGAACCTTTAAATATGCCTGGGAGGTATCCCATTCCCTGTAATTCCCTCCAGAGTTTATGGAAAAAAACCTGTTTGCCTGGGTGGAATAAGTTCCAAATCCCTTAAATCCTTCTTTTTCCCCGATTTCCCTTATTTCAGCAATTCCACGGGCTCTTTGTTCGGGGCTGCAATCAGCAGTTTCCTGGGAAAAAGACGGCAGTTCAGGAGCTATTTCATCCGAAAAAGGCAATCCTGGAAAGTCAGGATCTGGTTTTTGAAATCTTGCTGCCTCACAGGCCTTTTCAATGGCTTTTTTTACTCCACCCGTGCTGGGATCGGTTGTACTTGCACTTCCTTTTCTTTTTCCTTCATGGACAACCACCGTTAGGTTAGTGGTTTCCTGGCTAATATTTTGATGGATAATTGATTCTGCAAACCTGGACAATTTTAGCTCACTTTTTTGCATGAAAATCTCCGTATGTTCCGCAGGGGATTCAGTAACTAATTTTTTCAAGTCTTCTTTTTTCATCGGCTGACACCTACCTTTATCTTTCTAAACCTTGCGTATGAGGCCCCGTGACCAACAGGAGCAGCCTGCATTGGTTCTCCTTTTCCACAGTTGGGAACTCCCCACATTTTCCATTCTGAAGGACCAGCTATTCCATCACATGAGCGCCAGAAAGGAAGAGTACTCCCGGTATAGGTGGGGTTTTTTATCTTCCCCTTAATCTTTCCATCCTCAATCAACCAGCCGATTTCGGTACCAAACTGGAAATTTATCCTCTTATCATCTATACTCCAGGACTTGATCATGTCAAGAAGGATTCCTCTTTCGGTCCCTTCAATTAATTCCTGAAGAGATGAATTTCCCGGTTCCAGATTAATATTTGTCATCCGAATAATTGGGAAATTACTCCAGCCAATGGCCCTCATTGTCCCATTGCTTGTTTGTTTCAAAATGGGAGCAGTTTCCCTTGAGGTTAAATAGTTTTCAAAACGTCCATTTTTTACAATTGGGATCCTCTGGGCAGGCACTCCTTCATCATCATAGGCAAAACTACCAAGAGCCCCGGGAATAGTGGCGTCAGCATAGATATTTACAATTTCAGATCCGTAAGTAAGATTATTTAAATTTTCCGGAGTTAAAAAACTGGTTCCCGCAAAAGCCGCTTCTGTCCCAAAAACACGGTCCAATTCAATGGGGTGTCCAACGGATTCATGAACCTGTAAGCCGAGCTGGCAACCTCCCAGAATTAGTGTCATCTCTCCAGAAGGGCATTGATCGGCAACTAATAAATCCTCGGCCTCTTTCCGAACCCTTTCGGCTTCCCTTTCCAGGTCCATCTCCCTGATAAATTCATAACCCCTCTGGGCATAGTTACCACCAAAAGCACTGGGATAAGATCTGATCTGCCGATCTTTGCCATCGGTACTCATGGCACTTATCCCGGCCCCGGTTCGATAAAAAGTTTGCTCAATTTCTGATCCCTCGGAAGAAACAAAAATTTTCCTTTCCTTTTGGCAGTCAATATTTCCGGTGGTGAGAAAAATCTTTTCCCCATTCATTCCCTGATGGGCTTTTTGTAATAATTCAATTTTTTCTTCCAGTGAAATTTCAAAGGGATCTTCTTCTATGTCAGGAAAAAAACTATCTTTTTCGGGTTTAACTGGAGCTAAATCCCTTGTTTTTTGACCTTTGTTTGCGGCTCTGGCTAAAGCAACAGCCTCCTCGGCAAGAGCATTAATCGCCTCGGAGTTATTTCCAGTTAAACTCATGCTTGCAAATCCCCAGCTTCCATTGACCCAAACCCTTAAACCAACACCACTGTCTTCCCCCAAGTTCAGTTCTTCAATTTTCCCATTTTTACACCTAATACCCTGTTTCTCATTTTCAATGTACCTTAGATCAGCATAATCTGCTCCTTTATTCAGGGAAAGATCAATTAACTTTTTCCAGCGATCCACAAAACCCCTCCTTTTAAAAAGAGGAAAAAGCCTCTTAAGAGGCTTATTCCTCGTCCTTTTTTGATTGAGCAATAATAATATCTGTTTCACGGGGCGGAACTTTGTCATAATAACCAAGTTTCATACTAAAGGTTCCCTGACCTCCAGTAATTGACTTGAGGTCATTAGCATAGTTGGCCATTTCAGAAAGGGGAACATTAGCTTTAATAATCTGCAACCCATCCTGGGGATCCATACCAAGGATTTTCCCCCTCTTACTGTTCAGATCCCCAATTACATCTCCCATTTGTTCGTCTGATACCTCTACACGAACTTCCATTATTGGTTCCAAAAGAACCGGATCTGCATTCTCAACAGCTTTCTTAAAGGCTTTAGACGCAGCCAATTTAAAAGCCATTTCAGAAGAATCAACCGGGTGATAGGACCCATCAAACACCGTTGCCTTAAAATCTACAACCTGGTAACCGGCAATAACTCCCTCTTTCATTGCTTCCCTAACACCTTTTTCCACACCGGGAATAAACTGGTTGGGGATAGCTCCTCCAAAAATTTCTTCGGAAAATTCAAATCCGCTTCCCCGGGGAAGGGGTTCAAGACGAAGGTGAACATGTCCGTACTGTCCCCGGCCACCGGTTTGCTTTTTGTGTTTTTCCTCTACTTCAATCTTTTTTTGGATTGTCTCTTTATAGGCTACTTTGGGAGCGGTGGTTTCAAAGTCAACTCCAAACTTCCTTTTACTAACTTCTTTAACAATATCCAGATGCATTGTTCCCATTCCAGAAACAACAAGTTCATTTGTCTCCGGATCATGGAAAACAGTGAAAGTATGATCCTCTTCAGCAAAGCGATTAAGGGCCGTGCTGATTTTGTCTTCATCCCCTTCTCCCTTGGGATAAGCAGCAAGGGAAAGGTTAGGCTTGGGAAATTTTATTGTGGGGAGGATAATGGGATTATCCTTTGTGCAGAGAGTATCGCCTGTTCCGGTGTGTTGCAGTTTTGCCACAGCACCAATATCCCCCGCAATTACTTCATCAACATTTTCCTGGTCTTTTCCTTTTTGATTATAGAGTTTTGTAATTTTTTCGTTTTCCTCTTTGCTGGAATTATAAATTTCGGAATCAATTGTGATCTTGCCGGAAAAAACCCGGAAAATGGAAAGCCTACCCACATAGGGATCCACCATGGTTTTGGCAACCAGAGCACAGGTTGGTTCTTCCACGGATGGTTTGCGTTCAACTTCCTCCTCACTGGAAGGAAGGACTCCCTTAAACGGGCCACGATCAACGGGAGAAGGAAGAACTTTGGGAGCATAACTCAAAATTTCCTCTATTCCAATTCCTTTGGTTGCAGAACCCGCAAAAACAGGCATTAACTTGCCTTCGCGAACTCCTTTTTCCAGGGCGCTCTCTAATTCTTCCTTGCTTAAATCTTCTTCTTCAAGGTATTTCATCATCAATTCATCGTCAACTTCAGCAAGGGTTTCAACCATCTCCATATGGTATTCTTCATACTCATCACTAAATTCAGCAGGAATGTCTTCGACTTTATATTTTCCCCAATCATCATAAATATGGGCTTTACCGCTGAAAAGGTCAATTACTCCTTTAAAGTTATCTTCAGCTCCCATGGGGATGAAAAGAGGAACAACACCAGTTCCAAAGCTTTCCTGGACCTGGCTTAAAGCTCCCCGGAAATCAGCACTTTCCCGATCCATCTTGTTAATAAAAACTAAACGGGGGAGGTTGGCAGAATCTGCCATCTTCCATACCCGGTGGGTGTTTACTTCTACCCCTGATGCGGCACAAACCATAACTATTGCACTATCAACAACCCTTAGGGCCCCATGAACTTCACCTATAAAATCAATATAACCAGGAGTATCAATCATATTGAATTTAATTCCATCCCGATAAACGGGAAGGTAGGTTGCATTAATTGTAATCCCTTTGTTTTTCTCTTCTGGAGTAAAATCAGATACTGTGGTGCCCTCTTCCACATTTCCTAAACGGTTTGTTGCACCACTATGGTAAAGCATAGCCTCCAGTAATGATGTTTTCCCCACACCTCCGTGAGAAAGTAAAGCAATGTTTCTGATGTTTTCAGGTTTAGAAACCTTCACTAAAAACCACCATCCTTATAATAAAAATATAGTAGCGGGAAAAGGCTCAATTGTTTATCCCATATCTCTCTATTTTTTCTCTTTTTTGTTTGCAAAAACCTTCTTATATTAAAAAACTTTTATTTTAATCGTTCTAAAATAAGGGGAGTAATATCCGTAATTTTTTTAATCCCTTTAAAAGCTTGAAAATCCTTTCCAAAAACATAAGTCGGGACAGGATTTTTTGTATGCAAATTGGTTGAATCATCCTCAATATTTCCATGATCGCTTGTAATTATTAAGTTTAGTTCTGAAGGGAGTTCTGTTATCACTTTCCCCATAAACTCTTCCAGCTCTCCAAGAATTTTTTCTGTAAAACATGGATCATTGCGATGCCCTGCGATATCCGTTTGAAAAAATTCAAAAATTGTCAGATCATGTTCTGAAGAAATCCCTAAAAGAACCTCGCCTGCTTCCCCTGGTTTCCAAACGGGGACCTCGTACCCCCTCTGCCGGAGTTGTTTATTGGTAAATTCCTGATATACAGCCTTTTTATTTTTCAAATCTTCAAGGGTCCTAAATCTTTGGCCTGCTGCTAAAACATTATATGTTGTAACCGAAGCCCTTCGAATATTTTCCCAGGTAAACTCCTTTGTATATGCATTGGCAAAGGTACTTTTAAAGCCTTTTTCCTGTGCTCTTTTTAGTAAGGAGTTTTCTTTAATAATGGAAATCAAAGTAGGGCCGGGAAAACCGCTCCGATGGCCCCCAACAAGCGGTATAGGGTTTTCCCCGGTTAGAAGAGCCGTTTGACCTGTAGCACTTTGCGGTAAACCGGGACAGTTTAAAGAGGGATCTGTTACCATTAACTCCCCAGGCCCTGTCCCCTTCACAATCTTTTGCAAAAAGGGATAATCCTTTTTTAAAATAGGGTTGTTTTTAGGGTTTTTGTTTAATCCCAACCCATCGATAAAAAATAGAAGAAAACTCAAATTATTTCTTACTCTCCCGGCTTCCTGGTTTTACAAGCTTAATCTCCTGTTCGCATAGGGGGCAATTATCTGGAGAGAAAATTTCTACCTCAACCCGCAAAAGTGGTTTGAAGGGAACCGGAAGCTTTAAATCTTTGGGACTCCTATCAACAATTGCGCTTATTCCGACTATTTCTGCGCCTTCCCCTTCCACAACTTCTAAAACTTCAAGGGCAGATTTCCCGGTAGTAACAACATCTTCAACAATTAAAACTCTTTCCCCTTTTTCGATGGAAAAACCCCTTCTCAGTTGCATAATTCCATCCTTGCGCTCGGTAAAAATTCCTCTGCACCCAAGGCTCCTGGCGACTTCATATCCCAAAACCACCCCACCAAGAGCAGGCCCTACAACCAGATCAATTTTTTCCCCGGAAAACTTTTTTGCTATCCCCTCTCCCAGTTTTTCAGCCTGTTCAGGGTGTTGGAGAATTTGAGCGCATTGTAAGTATTTGTCGCTATGCAACCCAGAGGAAAGTAAAAAATGTCCCTCCTGCAAAACCCCAAACTTTTCCAGATTTCGGATTATTTCTTCTCTTTCCATCAATTAAGCCTCCTTTTCCTGGTGAGCCACTCCCACCATATTTTCCAAACTTGAAAAATTATGGCGTTTCATGTAATCAAAAATAAATTCCTTTATTTCCAGGGGGGCTTTGGGATTAACAAAGTTAACCGTGCCAAGGGCAATTGCCCTGGCGCCTGCCAGTAAGAAAGCAACGGCATCCTCCCCTTTTGTTATGCCTCCCATTCCAATAATGGGGATTTTTACCTGCCTGTAAACCTGGTATACCATTCTTAATGCCACGGGTTTTACTGCAGGACCTGAAAGCCCACCAACAGTATTTCCAAGTAAAGGTCTGCAGGTTTCAATATCTATCTCCATTCCCATCAGGGTATTTATCAGGGAAACAGCATCAGCTCCTGCTTTTTCAGCCTGGATAGCAATTGCTCCAACATCGGCAACATTAGGTGTTAATTTTATTATTAATGGTTTTTGGGTTACTTCCCGCAATCTTGAAGTTATCTCGTAGACAAGTCCCGGGTTTGTACCAAAAGCAAGGCCCCCCTCACGCACGTTTGGACAGGAAACATTAACCTCAAAGGCAGAAATACAGGGAAATGGATCTAAACGCCTGGTGAGTTCTTCATAGTCCCGAATACGACGGCCAGCAATGTTAACAATTACGGGAATCTCCTGTTTCTCCAGAAAAGGAATTTCCTCCCGGACAAAGTATTCAATACCTGGATTCTGTAAACCAATTGAATTAAGGATCCCCGCTGGGGTTTCAACAATTCTAACCCCTTTATTACCCGAACGAGGTTCAAGGGTTAAACCTTTGGTAACCAACCCTCCCCAGGATTTTAGGTCAACTAAATCACTATACTCACGCCCATTTCCATAAGTTCCTGAGGCCGTAAGCAGGGGATTTTCTAAATTTAAGGAGCCAATTTTAGTATTGAGTTTAGGAGTCATTAAAACCAACCTCCTGCCAGCGGAAAACCGGCCCTTCAACACAGGCACGAACAATTTGGAGTTCTTCCCGTGGAGGCTTTTTTATTTTAACTGCACAACCAAGACATGTCCCAACCCCACAGCCCATTCTTCTATCGATTGAAACCTGGACGGAAAACTCCCCACATTCAGCACAAATTTTTGCAATCTCCCGGTACATCCCTTCCGGGCCACAACAATAGAGAGAGGTTTTGTTTTCCTGTTCCAGGTGCGGAGGTAAAAGATCAGTAACCTGTTTGGCTTCACCCCGAGGAGAGTTTTCATGGCTGGAATAAAATTCAACCCCTGGAGGTAAAAGTTCTTTAATGAAAATCAATTCTTCTTCCCTCATACCCAGGAAAAATTTAATTTCCCCACCCTTTCTTTTAAGTTGGTGAGCTAAAAAAACCAGGGGGGCAGCTCCAACTCCACCACCAATTAAAAGATGTTTTTTAGAATCCTCAAGGTCAAAACCCCTGCCCAATGGGCCAAGAACATCAATAAAATCTCCTGGCCGGAACCTGGTCATAATTTTTGTTCCCCTGCCGACAACCTGGTAAAGCACCGAAAGGGAGTCCTCTTGGGCATTTAATATACTCATAGGCCGCCGCAGAAGAGGGTCATAAATGGTTCCCAGGCTTATATGGATAAATTGGCCGGGATGAGCTTGCTCCGCCATATCCTGGGTTTTAAGGCGTAAATAATAAAGTC
>SL_5KL_010_SEDDRAFT_10000453_pt1 | contig 26020 bp, 11 predicted proteins | sample SodLakKL_010_SED_FD_9118 | JGI IMG/M metagenome (IMG submission 9118) | reverse complement strand
GTACAGTGCCTACAGTGGCTTGTTTGGACAGCGTGTGTACTTCGAAAAGTCGGGCACCATGTACAAGCCGCAGATATACCCCGATGACGTCGCCTTTAACGTCAAGGGCGCCACCCACAAGGCATGCATCAACCACGTGAGCTACCGGGATGACCCGATGGACAACCCGTGGATCGTGCACATAGACTGGTGGCTAACGAAGACCAAGGGCTTGACCGGCGACAGTGTGTTTGTGAGAGAGCCCAGCGGTCCCAATCCTGAGGCATCCAACAGGACATTCGATGAAACCATCAGGGCCAAGGGCCTTATCGACAATGTGCCCTGCATCGAGATCCAGGCGATGGACGTCGGTGACGTCCACATGTTCGTGGAGGTCAGATACTGGGATCCCGAGGAAGAAGAGTACGTCAACCTGGAGTTCGTGCACGAGAAGAAGTACTTCGAGATCACCAGGTCGGACCTGGATCTTGAACCCGACAAGCCAGGCGTCACGAATACGATGACGGTTGAAATCCCTGGTGACGCCGACGGCTGGCTAGAGCCGCCGCAGAAGATCGTGGACACAATCCGCGGCAAGACGCCCGGAATCGACACTCCCAGGCTGGTCGACGGTGCCCTGATGCACTGGTGGCTGATCAAGGACTCGACTGAGAACAAGGCCAAGATCAGAAGCCTGATGCAGTACATCGCCGACCACGACGACTCCGAATACGCGTTCTACGAGCTTTACAGTGCAGCGGGCAAATACGTGGATGAGCCGGGTGACCTGCTGGACGGCAAGCAACCCTGGGAATGGATCAACGATTGGGCTACTTTGAACCACGCCGACCCCGACCTGTTCGAGCTCGTTGACGTCGAGTATGACCCGAGCGAGATCGTCGAACCATGGTATGCCCGGAGCACGAGCGAGGGCGGCAAGGCCGAAGCCTATCTGCGTGTTAACCAGGATGAGCTCGAAGAATGCATTCCCGAGACCGTCATGATCGTGGTACTGGTGACTTATCCTGGCCCAGATCCTACTAAAGACCCCTTCCACGGGGAGAACCGGATCGCCATCCAGATTGCACAGAAGACCTACCACAAGGACTACAAGCCCGAGATCGAGGACGTTAAGACCATCCAGTTGAGATGGGCTGGCGAGAAGATAGTCCTGGAGAAGGACTGGAGCCATCTCCCAGGCGTACCCCCTGCAAGTACGGCTGGATACGAGGTGTCATACAATCTCGAGAGCCAGAGCGTCGGCACTCTGCATCAGATAGGCGGAGAGCAGCCACACTCGGGAGACAAGGTCTGGACCGATCTCGATCCGTACGGCGTAAGCAAGGTTATCCTTGAATCCGAGGCCTCGGGACAGGCCGATGTCAACGCCGCGCTATACAAAGATGGTCAGATGGTGCACCAGATCGGCTTCGTCGTTTACTTCCTGGAATTCGAGGACGTGACGCTCTCCGAGGTGACGCCCCCGGATTCCATAACCGACCTGCAGGCCGGTGAAGAGGACGCCCACGTGGCCGTCGAGGTCAGGGGCTTCTTCGACTACCGGAACAGTCACCTGATCCCCACCACCAGGGAAGCGAGACCTATAGACCTCGATGGCGACGGTGAGTACGATGTGATACTGCCCGCCGGTCGCTACGTCTTGCCCGATGACTGGTGGATTCTAGCCGGCACCAGGGACGTATCTTTGCGACCCAACTGGGATCTTATGGACTCGGCACACCATGACAACATCTACTCGCTGAATCCACTTGGTCCGTACATCGACGGTGATGACCCGAACAATCTCCTGCCGTGGACTACCAATCCACCAGGCGAGGCAGAATTCCCGACCATAGGCCCATTCAGTTCGCTCCAGCAGTGGAGCACTGAAGCGAAGTGGATCTCCGAGGCCACGATTGATACCAGTCTGGACCCGGGACTAAGCCGCACCACCGTGGTGCCCGACGGCGAAATCGACAAGTGGGATGCTCCCATGCCGCCGGCCCTCGTGATGTTCAACATCGACACAGAGAAGAGTCCCGATAATGCTTCGCTCTCCGAGCTGTGGAAGTTCATGCTCGAGGGCTACGGCTACACGATCTACGATTCCGGTACGGCCACCGCCGATGGAACCACCACCACTCTCACAGATGAGAACAAGTCCTGGATCCCTGGAGAGCTGGTCGACGGATTCGTCTGGATAGACAGGGCAGGTGAAAACTACTACGGTCAGATAACGGCCAACACCGCCACCACCCTGACCTTCGTGCCGGTGACATGGCCTACTACCCTGCCGGCACTGACTGCTCCTGGCGTGCGTAGCGGCGACTCGTACTGGATACCCAGGTTCGAGTCCCCGTTCTACGCCGTGGAGATTCCCGCCCACGAGGCCATAGTACCCGGCTACCCCGGCTGGCACAGCTGGCCCGCTGGTCCCGGTGGTGATGGCCCCTACCCCTTCTGGGCCGACCTGCAGATGGAGAGCAGATGGAACCGCTTGCCGGAGCCCGACCCGTTGAGCGTCTGGGTCTACTCGGACAACCACGGTATCGCAGGAGTTACCATCGACGACCTGGATGTTCAGGGCTGTGTGACGATAACCGCCACGGCCGACTTCCCCTACACTCCCAAGATGGGCAAGTACGGACCCAGGGTGTCCCATGACATCACTGCTTGCTGGGGCCCGCCGGTATTCCCGGAACTGAACCCGCACTTCGTGCCCGACAATGAGGAGGTAGAGGTCGATGAAGTCGTGACCTTTACCAACTTCACCACAGGTGGCACGCTTCCCTACACCGAGGCTGTGTGGGACTTCGGCGACGGCACCGTGAAGACTATTGAGGGCACTCATGATGAGGTGATGGCCCCGGTGACGCACGCCTACAGTGAGGAGGGCGAGTACTACGTTAAACTGACCATGACCGACAGCGCTCCGATGACTCGCTCCGAGACCAGGGATGACCCGATCAGAGTGGGCGACCCCGACCCCAACGACCCCAACGACTACGTCGACAACCCGCCTATCGGGGAAGGTCTGGCGTCCATCGCCGAAGAGCTGCTGATCGTATACGTCTGGCGGCCGGCAACCCAGAGTTGGGATATGTACTGGCCGGCGGCCGAAATCGACGACATCGGCATGCTCCAGGCAGGCACAGCGTACTGGCTCCTCTTGGAGTCCGACTGCACCCTGGAATACGGTACAAGGAGCTGGGATCTCATAGAGGGATGGGAGAACATTGCCTGGCTCCCGCAATAAGAATTCTAGTGGGAGTGCCCTTTGCGGGCACTCCCACCGGATATGGAAACTTGGATTTTGATAGCTGAATACAATAAGGAGGAAACACAAAAGTGAAGCATCGAAGCAAGATAATCGGCATTGTGACTACGGTGATGCTTCTGGCCTGTTTGACGGCCGTCCCTGTGCTGGCTCAGCCACCACAACCGTGCGCCTTTATGGGTGACGTGACCGTGGACGGCGAGCCAACTCCGGGCAGCATTGTCACAGTTGAGCTCGACGGCACACAGCTCCCCACGATGCCCGCTGAGGTGACCGTTGACGGCGACTCGAAGTATTACCTGGCAGTCCCGCAGGACGCCGACACCGGCGAGCCTGGTGCGGGTGCCGAGTTGCACTTCTTCGTCGATGGTCTCTATGGCGGCTCGAACACATGGGAAGCCGGTGGTTACAAGACGCTGGACCTGGCGGCTGAGACAGATGTGGTCGTCGAGTTCGACCTCACCATATCGGTAAGTCCTGCCGGAGCGGGCACAACTGACCCCGCGGTGGGCACGCACACCTATGAGGAGACTACGTCGGTAACCGTTACTGCTTACCCCGCTGAGGGCTACGTGTTCAGCCACTGGAGCGGAGACGCTTCGGGCACGAACCCGACCATCGTCGTGGACATGGATGACCACAAGAGCATCACGGCCAACTTCTTAGAGATCGTGGAGCCACCGGACGTGGAGCATCCACCCGTTGGCACGTTTGCCAGAGAACTGTACGATAAATTCATCGCACCTTTCCACAATGGATAGTTAATGGACACACAGTTATGACTATTGGAAGAAAGGAGGTGATGCCTATGATACAGTCCCGAAGCGGATCGCCGGGCTTCACCCGTCATCCTGAGCGTAGCGCGGGATCTGATGAGATTCTTCGCCCGATGGAATCGGTGCTCAGAATGACAGGTGGGGTAGCCGGGGACAAACGCCGGCCCTACGGAGACGTAGGGGAGCGTCCTGTCCCTCCCAGAGAGCAGGGAACATGGATTCGCCGAGGGGCAGCAGAGAGCCTGGCCCGGGCAAGAACAACTCGCCGGGATGTAGTGCGAGGCTTTAGCCTCGTGCGCAAATGCGAAAGGCACGACCCTGAAGGTCGCACTACAGAAACCGGGAGCAAGATGGGCAGCCTGAAATGAGGCAGGCTTGAAAACTGGTTTACTGAAGAAAGAAACCTCCAACGACTCGAGCCGGGAGGGGTCGACTCCGGGCGAGAGTAAAACAAAGTTGGATACCTATATTAAGGAGGAACTACACAATGACTAGAGCAAGAATGTGGCCACTGCGGGCGATGTATACTATCGTCGCTGCGGCACTGGTCATAAGTCTTATGATTACAGCGGCTCCTCCCCCGGCCGAAGCCGCCCCCGGCGGCACCGTTAAGGCCGAGTGGGAGAGGGTCGATACTCCGTCGATGGACGGCATGGTCCTGGCACCCGGATCGGTGATCCACGACTATGCCGTGGCTGCCGGAGGACAGGTCGCCTATGCCATCGTCGAAGGCGATTATGAGAGAAACGGGTATGAATCGGACTGGTGGCTGCTGAGGTCAACCACCCATGCCGCCACCTGGAGAGACATCAACCGCGGAATCGAGAAAGAGCTGGATGAAGAAGGCCTTGGCGAAACCATCCTCGACGACGTCCAGGAAATGCTGATGGTCGCCACCGATGGTCACGACCCCGACTTCCTGGCTGTTGCCCTGCGGTTGGAAAACGATGATGTACACGTCTTCTTCTCTCACGACGGAGGCACGCGCTTCCACGACGCCGGCAGGGTTGAGGATGGCGGCGAAACCCTCGCTAATGTGTACGCACTCGCCGTATCCCCCAAGGTAGGCGACATGCGCAGCATCATCATCGCCGGCGACGGAGGCTTGATCTTCGGCACTGAGGTCTTCGGCCGGTTTTCCACCGGCTGGGATTGGCTCGCGGACCCGGACGATGACTGGGATGACGATGGCGACATCACCTCCGTAGCCGTGGTCGACATCAAGTTCGCCCCCGACTGGGTTTCCGAGAACACCATCCTCGCCGTCAGCGTGACGGCCACAGGCGGTACGGGCCGAGTGTACCTGCAGTCCGGTACCTGGGGCTCCTCGATCAGGTGGAATGAAGATGCCGGTTTCAAGCCGGCTGTAAGAATCGCCGAGGAGTTCATCCCGGGTCAGTTCATCACGCCGGAGATCGGCCCGCGATTCATCGCGGGCATGGCTTTACCCAGCGACTACTCCGGCGATACCGCCGGTGGGCGCTATGCCTGGGTCTGGGTGAACTACGGTACTCCGGGCAACGAAGAGGCGACCATATTCCGCGTCAGAGACGCCCTTGTCGATGAAGTGAATGCCCAGATCCCGGGCCAGCCCTGGGTGTCCCACGTGGACTACCTGGGCGATATCTCGTCCGGTAAGACCGTGGTCGGCTTGCTGGGAGATGGAGAGGGACGCCTGGCAGGCGTATGCGAGGGCGTCAGGGTATGGCGCAATGCCGAGATCGCGAGCATGGACATCTGCTGCCCGACCTGGGAAACTGACTGCAAGTCGCCGACCGGGAACTCTGTCATGGCAGCGTTCTATGTCAGAGCCGACAAGGTCTACGCGGTGGCCCTCGGGCCGGGTGCATTCAACGAAAGCGCCTGGTCCTGGAGCTTCGACGACGGCGAGACCTGGAACCAGCTGAGCCTGATCGACACCCAGATCGACTTCCTGTCAGATGTCGCGGTATCGCCCAACTGCAACAAGACCATGCTGGTCAGCATAAACGCCCGGCAGGATGGCTGCGACAGCGTCTGGTACCACGCCAAGGACCTCGCCCACTACGGATTCAACGAGTACAACGGCGTGTGGCATCGAACCTGGGCCCGTCAGCTTGGTGACGAGCAGCATGGCATGCTCAGGCTCAACCCCGAGGAGGACGACGGCAGGACCGTCTACCTCGTCGACCGCGGAACCAACACCATCTACTATAACGACATGCAGACACTGGCCTGCTGGTCGACGAGAACTTCCACCATCGACGAGATCGCCGACCTCGCGGTGAAGAACCAGCGAACCATCTATGCCATTGATGTCAACGGCGAAGTGGCCATGTCCGATGACTACGGTCGCTTTGTCAGCTGGACGGACCCCGAGGACAGCGAACTCGACAACGGATGGACCATCGCCGTCTGGGGCGACGAGATACTCGTCGGTAGCGAAGACGGTCATGTTGCCTATTCTTCCCACGGCACCGGCAACTTCACCAAGCTCACCGAGGAATTCAGGGCCAGGCTGCCTATAGAAGGCGTCGTTACCGTTGCCTTCGACAGCTACTACGGCGCCAACGACACCATCTACGCCGCTACTGCGGCTGAGGGGCTGACCGGCGGCATCTACCGCTGGATAGTCGGTGAGAGCACCGAATGGTTCGACATGAGGGCCACGCCGAGCACCCGCCAGCTAATTGGGCCGGGCGGCAACAAGTTCGACACCAATAGAGTTGCCTACACAGGCCTGGTGCTGGACGATCCCGACGGCAATCCCAAGACCAGCGCCACCACGGGCGGCGTTCTTTACGCCAGCTACGTTGGTGTTGTGGATGGTCAGCTGGTGACCGGCGCAGCCCGAATGCTCACCCCCGCCCTCGACTACTGCTGTGACGAGACCGAGTGGGACTACCTGATCCAGACTGAGGATAACCGCATACTCAACCAGGAGGCGTTCTACTTCATGCCCAACGCCCTCAAGATCTGCGGCTGCCTCAGCCCGAACACCAACACCAGGATCTTTGCCATCGACGGCCTCAACCCTTACGATATGGATGACGCCGACGAAGGCACCGTCTGGATGTTCGAGGACTGCTACTCCAAGTCGGGCCCCAACGTGAGGAGCCCGGCGGACGGCGCGCACATCCACAGCGACCCCTGTGACGGCTGTCTGAACAGTCCCTTCACCATCGAGTGGGACCGCATGTGCGACGCCTGCAACTACGAGTTTGAGTTCGCACTGGACAGGGACTTCCGCCACATATTCCCGGTCCCTGGATTTCCGGCTCCGGATATCCTTTCCTGCATCGCCCGACCCGGTCACGAAGTCAGGCCGGTTCCGGCCATGAACCCCTCCGCATACATCCCGAGCTGGTTCACGCCAGGGGAAACCTACTACTGGCGGGTCAGGTCGGTCATGGCCGAGAACAACCAGACTATTCGCAGCTGGTGGTCCGAGGAGCGCAGCTTCACGATTAACCTCCGCGCCACCGACGGCGTCTACCTGGTCAGTCCCGAACCCGGCACCACCAACGTGGCCCGGACAGACATCGGTTTCACATGGGGTGCTAGCGTGGCTGTTGATACCTACAGGTTCGAGCTGTCTCAAAACGCCGACCTCTCCAGCCCCGTTGAGTCCCCGGCGACCGGGTTGACCAGGACCTCCTACAAGTACACCGGTCCCAATCTGGACTACGACCAGACCTACTTCTGGAGGGTCACTGCCTACAGGGACGGCGATGCCATAAGTATGTCCACAGGACAGTTCCGCACGGTCCCTGAAGAACCGGTAGAGCCGGACCCCGAGCCCATAGAGATTGTAACTCCGGCCTGGGTCTGGGTGCTCATCGCCATCGGTGCCGTACTGGTAATCGTGGTGATAGTGCTCATCTTCAGGACACGCAGGGTATAAGGATACCCCCACCTGACCGCTTCCCGACATAGTCGGGAAAGGTAAAGGTGGTTCGGGGAGGGGCGGCACAAGCCGCCCCTCCCCTTTTTCGTGCCTTCGCTCACTCTGTAGTGCGAGGCTTTAGCCTCGTGCATAAGGCGGGGCGCGACCCTTAACCAACCAGCAATGTAGTGCGAGGCTTTAGCCTCGTGCGTAGGGCGGGGCGCGACCCCACCATGCCCGCAATGTAGTACGAGGCTTTAGCCTCGTGCATAGGGCAGGGCGCCACACTTAACCAACCAGCAATGTAGTACGAGGCTTTAGCCTCGTGCACGGGGTGGGCGCGCGACCCTAAAGGGTCGCACTACATAGATATGCTAACCAACACTGTAGTACGAGGCTTTAGCCTCGTGCGAAGGGGGCACGACCCTAAGCCGACCCGCAATGTAGTGCGAGGCTTTAGCCTCGTGCACAGGGGGGCGCGACCCTAAAGGGTCGCACTACATAGATATGCTAACCAACAATGTAGTACGAGGCTTTAGCCTCGTGCATAGGGCGGGGCACGACCCTAAAGGGTCGCACTACATAGATATGCTAACCAACAATGTAGCACGAGGCTTTAGCCTCGTGCATAGGGCGGGGCACGACCCTAAAGGGTCGCACTACATAGATATGCCAACCAACAATGTAGTACGAGGCTTTAGCCTCGTGCATAGGGCGGGGCGCGACCCTAAAGGGTCGCACTACAGGGGCCTGCGGGGTCATCATGTAGTACGAGGCTTTAGCCTCGTGCATAAGGCGGGGCGCGACCCTAAAGGGTCGCACTACACGGTCTCCATGTTACAATACCTGGACCAGTGTCGACGAAGCCTATCAGAGAACACTCCAAGCCAAAGAGGCTGAAGGACCTCTCATATCGTGGCCATTATCGATACTTCATCACCATCCGCTCGCATGACTTCACACGTCGCTTTGTCAATGACGACGTCGTAGGTAAGGCACTCGCCACTCTGAAGATCGTAGCTGACAAAGAATGCTTTTCCGTCTGGGCATACTGCTTCATGCCCGATCATGTGCACCTGCTGGTCGAAGGACTGGACAGCCACGCAGACATGAGACGCTTCGTCTCGCTTTTCAAGCAGAAGACTGGATATTGGTACAGGCGCACTTACAATGAGAGACTCTGGAGTTCCAACTACTACGAACACGTCCTAAGAGACGATGAAGCCACCATAGCAGCGGTGAAGTACATAATCCGGAATCCTGTGCGACGAGGTCTGGCAGAAGACTATGACAACTACCCATATTCAGGCTCGTTTGTGCTAAACGACGTATGCAACCTGTAGACGCCTCGGCACGACCCTAAAGGGTCGCACTACATAGATATGCTAACCAACACTGTAGTACGAGGCTTTAGCCTCGTGCACAGGGGGGCGCGACCCTAAGCCGACCCGCAATGTAGTGCGAGGCTTTAGCCTCGTGCACGGGGTGGGGGCACGACACTTAACCAACCAGCAATGTAGCACGAGGCTTTAGCCTCGTGCATAGGGCAGGGCACGACCCTAAAGGGTCGCACTACATAGATATGCTAACCAACAATGTAGTACGAGGCTTTAGCCTCGTGCACGGGGGGCACGACCCTAAAGGGTCGCACTACAGGGGCCTGCGGGGTCATCATATAGTGCGAGGCTTTAGCCTCGTGCATCGGCGAGGCGCGACCCTAAAGGGTCGCACTACATAGATATGCTAACCAACAATGTAGTACGAGGCTTTAGCCTCGTGCACAGGGGGGCGCGACCCTAAGCCGACCCGCAATGTAGTGCGAGGCTTTAGCCTCGTGCACCCTCGTACTTTGTAACCATTGACAATCACCGGTCTGCCATATATACTTGAAAGTATCATGGCAGAGCTATCTCCCATGGCACTATGTATACGTTGCATGTCACCTCCCCCGCAAGCGAATCCACCCTTCACACCCATCACCCAACAGGCAACGATGTAACAGCACAAGCCCTTTCAGGGCACTAAGGAGGAAAACCATGTTTCACTATGGAGGTAAGAAACTCAGGATCATCTGTTCACTTGTTGTTATCGTGCTCGCCATGTCCCTGACCCCCTTTGCCGGCGTTGGAGACATGCAGGCACAGGACAACGATACTCTACAGCTAGCGCCCCTCAACCCTGATTTCCTCAGGTTCATGGAGGAACCGCCGGAACTATTCTACGGATACATCCCTCCCCCCATGGACCTTAGCCACCTGGATTCAACCCCCGTGGAAGCTCCCTTAAGAACACATTCTCTTCCCGGCAGGTTCGACTGGAGGGATGAAGGCAAGGTTACATCAATCAGGGACCAGAACCCCTGTGGTACCTGTTGGGCCTTTGGCACGCTCGCCGCGCTGGAATCAAGGGCCCTGATCGGAGACGCCGTCGCATATACCGCCGGAGATGCGGATTACGATTACTCCGAGCAGAACCTGATCTGCTGCACCGACCCGGCCTGGGTCTACCTGGACGGTAATCGCTGCCATGCAGGGGGATATCCCCAGAGGGCCGCCGATACGCTGTCCAAGGAAGGGGTCAGATTGGAAGCCTGCCAGCCCTACGATACATCAACGATCAACACTGCCGGCTGCGATCAGGTCTGTGAGCCGGTCATTATGGTCACAAGTTATCGCGTGATCGCCAACGAGGCCACCTCTCCTGAGATGATCGGGCCCGTCAAGGATGCCATCTATAACCATGGGCCACTCACGATGGCCTACTGCCACGATCCTCTCCGACCTTACACCGACAACATCTACTACTGGCCCGACTGTACTGAGACTGCCAACCATTGTGTAACCATTATAGGCTGGGATGATCACATAGCACACCCCGCAGATGGGGGCTCAGGCGCATGGATAGTCAAGAATAGCTGGGGAACCGGCTGGGGCGATGATGGGTACTTCTACCTGTGCTACGGCTCGGCCAACATGGGCGGAGTCGCGGCACTGGACTACAGGGACTATGAGCCCGGCGAGACTATCTACTACTGGGATGAAGCCGGACAGGTAGGAAGCGCCGGGTACGGGACTTCCTCCGCCTGGATGGCCAACATCTTCACCGCAGAACAGGGAGGCATGCTGACCCATGTTGACTTCTGGACCACCAGCCACAACGCACAGTACGAAATCTACGTATATCTTACCGGCAATATACATGGCCTTGACAACCCGGCTGCATCCCAATCAGGGACATGCCAGCACTTCGGTTACTACTCCATACCGCTCGATTCGCCCGTCTCGCTGGCTGACGGTCAGCCATTCACTATTGCCGTGAAGATGACCACTCCGGGCGTTGGTCTCCCGATACCTGTTGAGCTCGAAATAGCCGGCCTGGTGGACCCGCCGATTCAGCCCAACGTGTCCTTCATCAGGCACACCGACGGGGCTACCTGGACCGATGCGGCTGACAACGATCGTAATGTGTGTCTGCGCGCCAGGGTCGTGCGCGCGCCGGGAATCATCTACGTGGATGCGAATGTCCCGGGTGGAGCCGGCGACGGCAGCTCCTGGCATAACGCCTTCAGCAGCCTGCAGGACGGACTGGATGCCGCCGCCTCGGGTGATGAGATATGGGTGGCGCAGGGTACATACAAACCCTCCGCCTGGCCGCACGGAGGCCAGTGGCCGCGCGAGATGCACTTTTCCCTGAAGAACGGGGTAGAAATCTACGGTGGCTTTCAGGGCAACGAAACATCGCGTGACCAGCGTGACTGGGAGGCCAACCCCACCATTCTCAGTGGAGATATCGGCACCGGGGGCGATGACTCGGACCGTTGTTACCACGTCTTCTACCATCCCGAAGGTACCAACCTGGACGGCAGTGCCGTCCTGGACGGTTTCACGATCACTGGAGGAAGGGCAATCGGCGATGAAGACGCGCAACGCGGCGCCGGGATGTACAACCACGGTTCCTCGCCCACGCTGGCCAACTGCACCTTCTCTGCCAACCACGCTGCCCAGTACGGTGGCGGTATGTCCAACTGGTATTCCTCGCCCACGCTGATCAACTGCACCTTCTCCGGCAATTCGGCGAACCTGGGAGGGGGGATGTCTAACTGGGAGTCATCGCCGGCGCTGACCGGCTGCGATTTCTCCGGCAACAGCGCAACTTTCGGAGCCGGAATGATAAACTACACGGGATCTTCGCCCACACTGACGGACTGCACCTTCTCAGGCAACTCCGCCGAGGCATGGGGAGGGGGAATGAACAATGACCAATCCTCGCCCACGCTGACCGGCTGCGATTTCTCCGGCAACAGCGCTGATTCAGGAGGCGGCATGTACAACCACTCTTCTAGCCCTGCACTGACCGGGTGCACCTTCTCTGACAACAGCGCAAGCGGCGAAGGAGGCGGGATGTACAACCTTTGGGAGGAGTCCTCGCCCACGTTGATCAACTGCACCTTTTCGGGCAACTCCGCGGAGCGGGGCGGCGGTGGGATGTTCAACGACAGAGGATCCTCGCCCACGCTCATCAACTGCGGATTCTTTGGCAACTCCGCCTGGCACGAGGAAGGCGGGATGGTACAGCATGGTGGCGGTATGCACAACGACCGTGAATCATCGCCCACGTTGATCAACTGCATCTTCTCGGGCAACTTCGCCCAGAGGCATGGCGGCGGGATGTACAACCTGTCCGACTCTGCGCCCACGCTGATCAACTGTACCTTCTCCGGCAATAGGGCAGGCCAGGACGGCGGAGGGATGTACAACAACATGGTCTCTTCTTCATCGCCCACGATGGTCAACTGCATTCTCTGGGGCAACAGCGCCGATGGCTCCGGTGATCAGATCCACAATAGATTGTCCGAGCTCCCGGCCTTTTCCTACTGCAATGTCGAGGGCAGCGGCGGCAGCGGCGCGGGTTGGGATGCCAGCCTCGGGGTAGATGTCGGTAACAACATCGATGCAGACCCCATGTTTGTCCAGCAACCCGATCCTGCCGGTGCGCCGACAACCGGGGGCGACCTGCGCCTTCAGGCCGGTTCCCCGTGTATCGATGCCGGTAACAACGAGGCAGTGGCAGGCGTGAGCACGGACTTTGCCGGGAACCCCCGGATCGTGGATGGTGATGGAGACGGAACAGCCACCGTCGATATTGGTGCATATGAGTTCGTGGACGAACCGGGCGTGGGCCCGCGCATCACGGTTGACCCTACCGGCTTCGACGTGACCCTGGATCAGGACACAATCTGGACCGATACACTGACCATCGGCAACACCGGCGATGCCGCCCTCAGTTACAGCATCAGCATTGCTGAGACGACCGGTGGCTCGGCGTGGGCGGGGGTAGAGTCTGTCACCGGCGAGAGCGGCCGGTACGGTGCCGGCCCATTCCCGCTGGAACGGGACGGCATGACGCAGCAAGCCCCCCCGGGACCCGGCCACGCCGAAAGCCAGGACAGCTTACAGACCCAGGGCGGCTGGCAGAATATCATGACCGAGGACTTCGAGGGCGAGTTTCCAGGTGACTGGCAGCTCTGGGTGCCAGACTGGGCTACCGATGCCTACTGGGGCAAAGATGGCTATCGCTCCTACACAGGCTCACACAGCGCCTTCTGCGCAAAGAGCGGCAATGCAGGAGTCAACCCCCCAGCCGACTACCCAAATAACATGAACGCCTGGATGTACTACGGCCCCTTCAGCCTGGAGGATGCCACCGAGGCGGAGCTGAGTTTCCGGTTTTGGGCAAGAACAGAGTATCCGTCTGACCGTCTTCGTGTGCTGGCGTCGTATGATGGGAGGTGGCATGGCTGGTGGGCCACTGGAGATTGGGGCGACGAGTGGCACAGCCGTTCTTTGGACCTTACCGACGTAGTGGTACTGGGCGACCTCTGCGGGGAGCCCGAGGTCTGGATAGCCTTCGTATTCCAGAGCGATGATGTTGCTACCGATAAAGGGGTTTTCGTTGACGATATCGTGCTACGCAAGTATGTGCCTGATGGGGTGAACAATCCTCCTCATACTCCCTCCAACCCCTCACCAGCCCACCAGGCCACCGGCGTCTCCCTGGATGCCGGGCTGAGCTGGACGGGTGGCGACCCTGACCCTGGCGATACCGTGACCTATGACATCCATTTCGGCACCAGCGCAGATCCGCCACGGGTCGTCGAGAACCAACCGGGGACCCGCTACGACCCGATAGCCCTGGCCCACAACACAAAGTATTACTGGAGAATAGTTGCCCGGGACAATGCCGGGCTTACCACCACCGGGCCCGTGTGGGAGTTCACCACCGCTGCGGAGGCGCCGCCAGACTTCTGGCTGGATGTGAATCCGAAGTCCGGCTCGGTCGCCCCCGATGGATCGCATGCGTTGACCGTCACCATAGACACGACGGGGCTTGACCCCGGAGACTACAGCGCCGGGATCGTCATCGCCAACAACGACCCCGGTAAGAACCCCACAATAGTTCCGGTAACACTGCATGTCACCGATAGTGATAACGACGTCGAACCACCGAACGGCTACCTTGACAACCCTCCCATCGAAGTCGGCCTGGCGTCCATCTCCGACGAGCTGCTGATGGTATACATATGGCGCCCGGCAACCCAGAGCTGGGACATGTACTGGCCGGCAGCCGGCATCGACACCATCGGCACACTCGAGGCAGGACTCGGCTACTGGATCCTGGTGGAGTCCTCCTGCACTTTGGAGTATGGTATAAGGAGCTGGGACCTCTTCGAAGGCTGGAACAACATCGCCTGGCTGCCCCAATAGAGAACCTCGTGGGAGTGCCCCTCTTGGGGCACTCCCTGACCTCCACCTCCAAACCCCCATGCACGAGGGTGGCGACAAGCCCCACCCCTACAGAATGCAGCGCAGCGCCCTAAGCTGCTAGATCGCCACGCCCCGATTACGCCAATCTCAGCGAGTGCGGACTGTGTCGAGTGCCGATACAACGAGCATCTCCGACAGGAGTCGCGAGTCATCGGACCTCGACTGCCGAGACAGCGGGGCCCGCAATGACGATGGCCTGGGGGTGCGTGTGTGAGTGCGTGTTGACAATGGTTGCAAGTATTCGATAAACTAAACTTCTTTTCTAAAGAGCCGGGGTCGGTGGTCCATGTATGCCGTAGGGGATGGCTTTCGATGTTACGACGCTGAGTCGAGCGCACATAGGCGTGTGTGCTCGGCTTTCTTTTTGCTCCTTACCAGGGCTCCGGCGCTCTCAATCAACCTCGAGTCATCACCAAGCATGGTGGAGGCGGACCTTCCTCGCGTGAAGGCCGCGTTGTAGTAGTATGGCTGTGGTCTGTCGAAGAGTATACGAAGTAGGAGGTGAAACATGAGGGCAATTCTCGGCACAAAGAGGGACTATTACCTGGTAAGGGTCAGCATCCTGTTACTCATCGTAGTCTTGATTGCCGGAGGGAGTGGGTGTCATTATATTATTGGTGCGCCCATTTTAGCCGTAGGCGACCGTCACACGGTGGGGCTTCAGGACGACGGCACCGTGGTCGCCACAGGAAGCAACCTGTACGGCCAGACCGATGTCGAGGACTGGACGGACATCGTCCAGGTCGAGGGAGGCGCCCGTTACACGGTGGGGCTTCAGGAAGACGGCACCGTGGTCGCCACAGGAGACAACAGCGACGGGCAGTGCGATGTCGAAGACTGGACGGACATCCAGCAGGTCTCAGCAGGCGGCCGTCACACGGTGGGGCTTCAGGACGACGGCACCGTGGTCGCCACGGGATGCAACCTGTACGGCCAGACCGATGTCGAACACTGGACGGACATCGTCCAGGTCGAGGCACACAGCGGTTACACGGTGGGAGTCAAATCCGACGGCACCGTGGTTGGCACTAGGGATGCGCCGTTTGAGCCACCGGAGCAGGGCGATGTCGGCGGCGGGCCAGTGAACCAGCAGATGGCCGCAGGCCACGGTGACGATGTCAGCCCGATGGCGGCCGGCGCCGGTGAAGAAATGTTCACCAAACTGCCCGACCCGGACGAACTGCCGGCCGGCGTAGGGCGCGGCGTCGCTTTCAGCGCCGACTCCACCTACATGGCGGTCGCTCATGCTGTCAGCCCCTTTATAACCATTTACAAGAGGGACGGGGACACCTTCACCAGGCTGCCCGACCCGGCCGAACTGCCGGCCGGTGCGGGAAATAGCGTAGCCTTCAGCCACGACTCCAGCTATATGGCGGTCGCCCATAGCGACAGCCCCCGTGTGACCATTTACAAGAGGAATGGCGACACCTTCAACAAACTGTCCGACCCGGACGAACTGCCCAGGGGCGCCGCGTATAGCGTCGCCTTCAGCCCCGACTCCACCTATATGGCGGTCGCCCATAGTTGGAGCCCTCACATAACCATCTACAGGAGGAACGGGGACTCCTTCAACAAGCTGCCCGACCCGGACGAACTGCCGGCCGGCATAGGGCGCAGCGTCGCCTTCAGCCACGACTCAGCATATATGGCGGTCGCCCATAGTGGGAGCCCTCACATAACCATCTACAGGAGGGATGGGGACACCTTCAACAAGCTGCCCGACCCGGATGAACTGCCCGGCGGCGGGCAGGACGTCGCCTTCAGCCCCGACTCCACCTACATGGCGGTCGCCCATGGTTGGAGCCCTCATGTAACCATCTACAGGAGGGACGGGGATACCTTCACCAAACTGTCCGACCCGACCGAACCGCCGGCCGGCGGGGGAGAAGGCGTCGCCTTCAGTCCCGATTCAACCTATGTGGCCGTCGCTCATCTGTCCAGCCCCTATATAGCCATCTACAAGAGGGACGGGGACTCCTTCACCAGGCTGCCCGACCCGGCGGAGCTACCGGCGCTTCATGGACAAGACGTTGCCTTCAGCCACGACTCCGCCCATATGGCGGTCGCCCATGCATTCAGCCCCTTTGTAAGCATCTACAAAAGCACGGCTCCACCGGTCTCTGACCTGAAAGTGACGACCACGGAATTGCCGGACGGCCAGGTGGGGGAGGCTTACCAGGCGACCCTTGAAGCTAGCGGCGGCACGGAGCCTTACATCTGGGGCATCATAGATGGTGTTCTGCCGCCAGGGCTTGGGCTTGAGACTGGGGCCGGCGTCATCTCAGGGACACCGACCGAAGCCGGCGCCTTCGACTTCACCGTCCGGGCGACCGATGCGGCCGAGGATACGGCGACCGGGGAGCTGTCGATTGCCGTCTCCGAGGAGATACCGCCGCCGGTTGAGGGCTGGACGGACATCGTCCAGGTCGCCGGAGGCGACTATCACATAGTAGGGCTCAAATCCGACCGCACCGTGGTCGCCGCGGGGTCGAACGAATACGGCCAGCTCGATGTCGACGGCTGGACGAACATCTTCTCGATCGCCGCAGGCTACGGGCACACGGTGGGGGTTAAATTCGACGGCACCATGGTCGCCGTGGGATTGAACGATGATGGGCAGTGCGATGTCGACGGCTGGACGAATGTCTATGGGGTCGCAGCAGGCTACGCTCACACCGTGGGGGTTGAGGTCGACGGCAGCGTGGTCGCCGTGGGATCGAACGAATACGGGCAATCCGATGTGGAAGACTGGGCCTTAACACGCCCTTTTTGTAACCTTAGTATCTCCGCCACTGATGGAGGCTCGGTGACCGAGCCTGGCGAGGGGACCTTTACCTATGTTGTTGGAACAACGGTCGAGCTTGTCGCCGAGCCCGATGAGGGCTATCAGTTTGTAAGCTGGACCGGCGATGCTGACGAAATTGCCGAGGTCAACGAGGCGTCAACCACCATCACCATATATGGCAACCCCGAAATCACCGCCAGCTTTGAGGCAGTGGAGCTTGTGGTTCACACCACTGGACTTTGGGATGGCCACGCAGGGGTGGCCTACGAGGCGACCCTTGAAGCCTCCGGCGGCACCGAGCCCTACACCTGGGCGATCATAGATGGGGTTTTGCCTCCGGGGCTTGCGCTTGAGACTGGAGCCGGCGTCATCTCAGGGACACCGACCGAAGCCGGCACCTTCGACTTTACCGTCCAGGTGACAGATGCTGTGGAGGGCACAGCTACCAGGGAGTTGTCGATGGCCATCTCCGAGGAGATACTGCCGCTGGCAATTCATACCTTGGAATTGCCCGATGGCGAGGCGGAGGTGGCCTACGAGGCAACCCTTGAGGCCGGCGGCGGCACCGGGCCATACACCTGGGCGATCATAGATGGGGTTCTGCCTCTGGGGCTTGGGCTTGAGCGTGAGACCGGCGTCATCTCAGGGACACCAGCCATTCCTGGAAACCTGGACTTTACCGTCCGGGTGACAGATGCTGCCGAGGTCACAGTTGACAGGGAGTTGTCGATTGCCATCAGCGGGGAGATACTACCGCTGGTCTACACCGCGGAATTGCCCGATGGCGAGTTGGGGATGGCTTACGAGGCGACCCTTGAGGCCACCGGCGGCTTCCCACCCTATAGCTGGGAGATAGTCGACGGTGTTCTACCTGATGGGCTGGGACTTGACGCCGATACCGGCGTCATCTCGGGCACACCAACCGAAGCCGGCGCCTTCGACTTCACTGTCCAGGTGACCGATGCTACGGATTTCATTGCCGATAGGGAATTGTCTATTACCGTGTCCACGGAGACACCGATATACGAGCTAACCATAGCCAGCACTGACGGTGGTGAGGTTACCGTCCCCGGCGTGGGTGAGTTCCCCTACGAGGCTGGAACCGTGGTTGACCTTGTCGCCGTGGCTGACGAAGGCTACCGGTTTGTGGAATGGACCGGTGGTGTGGACGAAATCGACGATGTCCATGCCGCTGAAACCACCATCACCATGCTCGACGACTACTCCATCACCGCCGAATTCGACCTCGTCGAAAACGACTTCGTCGACAACCCGCCTATCGAGGTGGGCCTGGAATCTATCGCCGACGAGCTGCTGATGGTATACGTCTGGCGGCCGGCAACTCAGAGCTGGGACATGTACTGGCCTCAGGCCGGCATTGAAACCATAGGGACGCTTGAGGTGGGCACCGCTTACTGGATTCTCGTTGATTCCGACTGCACCTTGCAATACGGCACGAGGAGCTGGGAACTCTCAGCAGGCTGGCACAACATCGGCTGGCTGCCACAGTAAGGATTCTGTCGTGGGAGTGCCCTTTCGGGCACTCCCACATTCAGTGTGCCGGGCAATCGTATAGAGGCTGCAATTTGTGGCGGACTGCATTGCGGCTTCTCGGCGGACATGAGGCCCGATTTGGCTGCGTCGCTGATGGCAATACAAGAAAGAGAATATGCTAGAGTAAACAGGGCAAGCAGCATTCAGAACAAGAAGACCGATGGATAAGACTTCGCAGGTTGGCTCCGTGCACGTGCCGCTTCAGGCTACGCCCGGTCGCAAAGGCTCGAGAGCGAGGGATGGTGTACCATGGGCCGGGATTCAGAAAGCTAGACCGTTGAACACTCTCACCAATACGATAGGAGGTGACTTATGAGTAGATCGACATCTTTGATAGCTGTGGGCGTTATCCTTTGCCTGCTGCTGTCGTCCCTTGCCCCCCTTGTGCTGCCCGGCCCCACCCGGGCTCAACCTGCGGATAGCCCCTGGCCAATGTTCGGCCAGAACCCGCAGCGGACCGGCCAGAGCCCTTATACCGGCCCGGAAGCTCCAGGCCTTAAGTGGAGCTTTGCCACCGGTGGAGAGGTCTGGTCGTCCCCGGTCGTTGGTGCTGACGGCACCATCTATGTCGGCTCCAATGACCACAATCTCTATGCCATAAACCCCGATGGCACCCAGAAGTGGAGCTTCGAAACTGGCTTTCTAATACAGTCTGCGCCTGCCATAGGGGCTGATGGCACCATCTATGTGGGCTCCCAGGACTTCCATGCCATAAACCCGGATGGCACCCAGAAGTGGACCTTTGAGACCGCCGGTAACATACTGTCCTCCCCCGCAGTTGTTGCTGATGGCACCATCTATGTGGGTTCAACTCGCGGTAGACTCTATGCCATAAACCCCGATGGCACCCAGAAGTGGAGCTTCTATTTCCCGGGATCGTGGATTGGCGACCTCTACATGTTTCCAAACATCAAATCCTTTGCCATTGGCTCTGATGGCATCGTGTATGTACACGCGCCTTTTCCTAATCATGGCTTCTACGCCATAGACCCCGACGGCAACGAGAAGTGGCGGGTTAGCATCCCCTTCTTCGTTTCGACACCTGCAATTGGTGCTGATGGTACTGTCTACGTGGGCTCATCAGGTGAAGAAGGCAAACTCTATGCAATAGACTCCGACGGCACCCAGGAGTGGAGCTTCACCACCGGTGGGCCTGTCACCGAATCCCCGGCCATTGGGCCCGATGGCACCATCTATGTCGCATCAGGCGATGGTAAGCTCTACGCCATCAATCCCGATGGAACCCAGAAGTGGACCTCTATCCCCGACTCGGGCCTCATCGGCGGCGCCCCGACCATTGGGTCTGATGGAACCGTCTACGTATCTTCCTATGTACCCCCGTGGCCCGATGATTTCAGGCTCGCTGCCATAAACCCCGATGGAACCCAGAAGTGGAGCTTCACCACCGGCCGTCCTACACACTCCTCCCCCGCCATTGGTGCTGACGGCACAATATATGTGGGCTCCATGGACAATAGCATTTACGCCATTACGCGCAACGGAGTTGAGCCCGACGTAACTACTCAGGCTCCCACCACCATTACCACCGACTCAGCCGTCTTGCACGGCAGGGTAGAACACCTGGGGGATTTCAACACGGTCGATGTCTCCTTCCAGTGGTGGGCCGAACCTGAGACAAGGTCTGAGACCGCGTCTCAGACGATGAACCAGCCGGGCCCCTTCAGCACCCAGCTAACCGACCTCGAGTCTAACACCACATACCACTTCCGAGCACAGGCGGTCGCGGACGGGATCACTATCTACGGGGATGAGAAGAGCTTTACCACCGTCAATGGGTTCCTCGATAACCCGCCTATCGGGGAAGGTCTGGAATCTATCGCCGACGAGCTGCTGATGGTATACGTCTGGCGGCCGGCAACCCAGAGCTGGGACATGTACTGGCCGGCAGCCGGCATCGACACCATCGGCACGCTTGAGGTAGGCACCGCTTACTGGATTCTCGTGGACTCCGACTGCACCCTAAAATACGGTACGAGGAACTGGGAACTCTTCGAAGGCTGGCACAACATCGCCTGGCTGCCACAGTAAGGATTCTGTCGTGGGAGTGCCCTTTCGGGCACTCCCACATACACTACGCCCCGCGTCCTGCAAAGCCTGTTGACAGCGGGTTGACTTGCCGTGTATCGTATATGCAGGAGGCAGACCATGAGAAACCACAGACTCTCTAAGACCGCGCTAAGATATCTATCCGCGGCCCTGATCCTGACATTACTGGTCGTCGCTGCCGGCGTCCCGCCGGCGACAGCGCAGGAGATGCCGGACTGTTTAGAGTTCGAGTACGACCCGGTCGAGTTCGTCGACCAGAACGACAACCCCGAGACCGACGTAGATGGATATGAGACCTTCTATGCCGGGCTTTGGGGGATAGTGGACTGCATGACGGACCTGACGTCACCAGAACACGGCGCCACCGACGTTTCCGGCGGCAGCCGGGCAGAGGTGACCAGGCCGGGACGCGAAGCCGCCATAACGGTGAGCAATATCGAAGACGGTGTAACGAAGACGGATGAGGTTCGGATAGGAGTCACCCTGGAACCCGTGGAGTACACCCTGACCATCGACAGCACGGTCGGTGGTAACGTCACCGTCCCCGGCGAGGGCGAGTTTGTCCATGATTACAGCGCGGAGGTTGACCTGAAAGCCATGGCGGACGAAGGCTATGCGTTCGCGGAATGGACCGGCGACATCTACACCATAGCCAATCCTGTCTCTGCTAACACCACCATCACCATGGATGATAACTACTCCATCACCGCGGTCTTCGAGCCGGTGGCGTACACCCTGACCATCGACAGCACGGTCGGTGGTAACGTCACCGTCCCCGGCGAGGGCGAGTTTGTCCATGATTACAGCGCGGAGGTTGACCTGAAAGCCATGGCGCACGAAGGTTACGTGTTTGTGAAATGGACCGGCGACATCTACACCATAGCCAATCCTTTCTCTGCCGACACCACCATCACCATGGATCATGACTACTCCATCACCGCCGAATTCGACCTCATCGAAAACGGCTTCGTTGACAACCCGCCTGTCGAAGAAGGTCTCGCGTCGATTGCCGAAGCGCTCCAGATTGTATACGTCTGGCGGCCGGCAAACCAGAGCTGGGATATGTACTGGCCGGCAGCCGGCATCGACACCATCGGCACGCTCCAGGCAGGCACAGCGTACTGGATTCTCGTGGACTCTGATTGCGTCTTGGAGTACGGTACGAGGAGTTGGGAACTCTTCGAAGGCTGGAACAACATCGCCTGGCTGCCGCAATAGAGAGCTTCTGGTGGGAGTGCCCCTCTTGGGGCACTCCCACCGGATATGGAAACTCAGGTCTTGATAGTTGAATACAATAAGGAGGAAACACAAGAGTGAACCATCGAAGCAAGATGATCGGCATTGTAGCTACGGTGATGCTTCTGGCCTGTTTGACGGCCGTCCCTGTGCTGGCTCAGCCACCTAAGCCGTGCGCCTTTATGGGTGACGTTATACTCGACGGTCAGCCAACGCCGGGCAGCACTGTGACAGTTGAGCTCGAAGGCACACAGCTCCCTACGAATCCTCCTGAGGTGATCGTTGACAGCGACTCGAAGTATCACGTTGCGGTCCCGCAGGACCCCGACACCGGCGAGCCCGGTGAGGGTGCCGAGTTGCACTTCTTCGTCGATGGCCTCTATGCCGGCTCGAGCACATGGGAAGCCCGCGGTTACAAGACGCTAGACCTGGCGGTTGAGACCGATGTGGCGCCACCCGACGACGATCCGGATACTCCGCCCGTCGATAACGGCCCAGATCCCGCCGACACGCTGGCCCTCGTCTGGCCCTGGATCGCCCTGGGAGCGGTTGTGGCAGGTACCATTGTGTTCGTGTGGCGGCGCCGGGCCCGGAGCTAGCTTAGCTTGGGGATTGCCACGCCCCGCCCCTGCGATGCGCAACGTGCGGCCGGCCCCTCTACCCCTACGGATGGTCGGGGTCGGTGGGCGTGTCCTGTGGCGGTCTCTCGAGCCTGCTATCGCCGCGCCGCGCCGGGTAGTACTTAAGCTCCGCATCGTATGTGGGGTCAGGGCCGATGTGGGCCATGGTGTTCGCCACCGCCTCCTGTATGGTCAGACCCTCAGAGCACAACTGTCGAATCAGGTAAGGAGTGGCTTCGTCCACGTAGTGCAGGTCCACGGTGGCATTCCATGCCAGATACGCCAGAGCTCCTTTCTCGATGAAGCCCGTGGCCAGGTCGGGAATGTATATGCCGGAGCAGCCCATCATTATCACGATGGTATCGTCGAATCTACCCTCCATGCCATCGGTGATGAACTCCTGCGGTATGCCGAAAACCGTAGGATACCCTTCACCTACGGTGGCCATATGCAGTCGGCCGGCAAACTGATGGTCCCAGTGTCTTACTCTGCTGTAGTCTTCATTCGTGAACAGAAGGGTCTGGACATGTACCACATCTTCTTCTCCCACCAGGCCGGAGTGCGCACGGAAGATGATCAGCTTGTAGCCGAGGGTCGGCAGTTCCCGGTAGAGATCAACATCGACCTCATCACCCTGGTAGAGGTCCACTTCAAAGCCAAACTCCTCAAGCTCCGTGGTCACCTGCGTGATGAACGCTTCGTTCACCAGCATTACCGAAAGCTGGTCGACGATCGCCGCCCTTGGCGGCCCCGTGTAACCCGGCGCGCTCCTGCCCACGCCGTAGATACCGAGGAGCACGGCGGTCACGGCAATGACCACCGCTATTGAGATCCAGGCGAACCGGGGCAGGCGTCCCCAGAGACGCTTATCCTCAACTCGCTTCGTCCTGGTCTGCTTCTTATGCTTTCCTTTAGCCAACTTCGGTTTGCGGGCACATCCCCGCTCTCCTGGTCGTTCCCGGACCCGGCCTGCCGTGCCCGGGTTCTCACCGTTTGATTCTACATTCCCGAAGGCCTCCGGTCAAACCTATCCCGGGTGAAGCCGGAGGGCCTTTCGTGACCCGCCCGCGCACACCCAGGGTTGGAGAAATGGCCTCGGCAGCCAGGACCTCGACCATCGTAGGGGAGGGCCCTGTGCCCTCCCTGCGGTGGAATAGGGGCGGGGGGAGGAGGAAGGGTCTGTAGTACGAGGCTTTAGCCTCGTGCCCGGGGGCGCGACCCTAAAGGGTCGCACTACAGAGATAGGGTAGCCAGCACTGTAGTGCGAGGCTTTAGCCTCGTGCCCGGGGGCGCGATCCTGAAGGGTCGCACTACGATCGCCCCCTCACTTCTAACTCTCTCCCCAGGGGAGAGAGGACATGTTTGCACCCTCCCCCCTTGAGGAGAGAGACCCTGTGCATTCCCTCTCCCTCGACGGGAGAGGGCCAGGGTGAGGGTGAAAGCACCCCACGCGTCTTTGCGAATCCGAACGTGTCGGGATGAAGCAATCCCGCACGAGCCTGAACCCTCATCAGAGATCGCCACGTCGCCCCAACTACGTTGGGGCTCCTCGCGACGACAGGAGCATTGGGGGTTGCGCCCCCAGACCCCCAGGGACTACGAGAATACGTACCGCCGATGACGGGTAGACCCGGCATTGGAGCACCGGCAGCGCGGGTATTTGACACTGGGGAAGCATATGGAGTAATGTGAGCCGCGATATCCACAGAGACTGGACATTACAGGAGGTGCACTATGTTGATAAGAAAGCGGATTATACCGGTGCTGGCGACCCTGGTCCTTGTATCAATGGCCCTGGCCCTCTTCGTAGATATCCCGGCCGTGCTGGCCCACCCCAGCGGCGAGGTGTCGGTAGCGGCCGACAACGTTCTGCAACTGGGCGACGAAGAAGAGGTCGTAGTTACATTCCGAAATACTGCGGATAACGTGGCAGATGTGGCCGATACCATGCAGTACATAACACTTGCCGCGGCGAACTTGAACCCGAGCCGTACCCTTATCGCACTGGAGGCGTCGTGGGCAATATACGAACCCGGCGAGACGGATCCTCGGGTGAACTCCACCGTCCAGGGTACGGTAGATGAAGACGCCGTTTATGCGCCATACTCCACAGTCGATACCGTCTACCTGTATACCTGGGAACTGGGGGAGCCCGACGAGGGGGTTGACTCTTACACCGATAGCGGTGATTTTGAGGAGCAGTTCAGAGTCCTGAGGCCGGGTGAAACTCTCAGGCTGACCGTCACCGTTCAGTGCCAGGATGTGGTCGGGGATAGCCGGTTGTGGTTCTTCTTCCGGGCCACGGAGTTCGAGCCGGAAACCGGTGACATACCGCTAACAGACATCGACGACATTCCCCTGGCGGAGAGGATGAATCTCTACTACCAGGACGAGGCAGCTGCCCGGCCTGTGGGCTGGTGGCCCCTGCACAACAGCTATAACCCCTACGATCAGGCCATGAATACAGGGCATTCTTTTGTGCCTGTGGGCCGGTCTCCAACATATTCCTGGGAGAGGGATCCGACCATCAGGGCCTTTGCCAAAGCGGACAAACTCGTCCACCAGAAGCCGCGGGAAACCCAACCCAACCCCTGCATCGAGATCACCAAGACCGGGCCGGCCGAGGCCATGATAGGCGAGACCATCACCTACATGTTCACCGTGTCCAACTGCGGCAACGTGGGGCTCACCGGCGTGACGGTGGACGATCCCCTGCTGGGCCTTGAGGACTACAGCATCGGCGATCTTGCGGTGGGAGACTCGTACACCTTCTCCGCCAACTATACCATCCCCGAGGACCCTCCCGACCCGCTGGTAAACACCGCTACGGCCTCAGGGTGGTACAACGGCCAGGAGGAGACGTCCGACGACGTTCATTCTGTGGTTATCGCCCCCGAGTCCGACCCCTGCATCGAGATCACCAAGACCGGCCCGGACGAGGCCATGATAGGCGAGACCATCACCTACCTGTTCACCGTGTCCAACTGCGGCAACGTGGGGCTCACCGACGTGACGGTGGAAGATGACCTGCTGGGCC
>SL_5KL_010_SEDDRAFT_10000452_pt1 | contig 26021 bp, 25 predicted proteins | sample SodLakKL_010_SED_FD_9118 | JGI IMG/M metagenome (IMG submission 9118) | reverse complement strand
GGAAATCAAACAATTATGAGGAGGCGTATCTTAATACGTTGACGAATAATTGTGCAGATTGACGCAGCCAAAAGGAAAAAGAACCGTTTCCGGATGAAAACTAACCAGGGTGTTTGGATCTGGCTTTGGCGGTCAAGATATTATAAGCCTGAACTTTGTCAACTCTGAATGTCATAGCACAGAAGTGCTTGCGGGGAACTTTGCACCATTTGTGATTCTCTGTGCAGGAAGAAAGCTTTTAAACAATACCGAGATCGTATAGGTATGCTTTAAAGACAAAGGCGGCCCTGTTTTTCATCCCTTGTTGACACCGGGCAGGAAAGGGATACAAAATTGAAAAACAATTTCAGGAGCTTTGGTTATGAGCAAGTATATGAATCCCTGGCTGGAAATCCAGAATATGCGGGAGGAAATCGACAGGATAATGGATGAGAGCCGGGACTGGAGCATGAGCCGCAAGTCTGAAAAGGAGCGTTTCGCTCTGTGGAGTCCTGTGGCTGATGTGTATGAAACAGGCGGACATTATGTGATTGAGCTGGAGCTTCCTGGAGTGGACCAGGAAAAAGTAAGCCTGGAAAGCAAGGCTGGTCAGCTGTTCATCTATGGAGAAAAACGCATTGAAAAAGATGCTTCGGGCAATGCCTACCAGATGCTTGAGCGCTCATACGGTCCTTTCAGCCGGAAATTTCGTCTTCCCGACAATGTAGACATAAATAACATCAGAGCTGTCCTGAAAAACGGGGTCCTGACCATAACCATTCCCAAAAAGGATACCCCCAAAACTTCTTCAGTCAACATCCTTATTGAGTAGGACCAGGGAATCAAGAAAGAAGCTTATATGATATGCCTGCAAAAAGATGACAAGGGGCTGAAAAGCTCAGTATTTATAACCTGTTGATCTTTTTCTCTCCTCTGTCCGCCACGCTCCTGATAGTGTGACAAAGAGCTTTATTGAAGATTCGTCATGCCTGAGTCTGGCTCTCTTTATCGAACAAATTTTAGTCTTCACTTGTTATTTTTTTCTCAAATTCTCTTGACGATCAAACCGGGCTGGTTTAAAAGGGCGCCAATATATCGTTTGCAGCCTTATGCCGGCTGAAATCCGGCAAGGATTGCTTCCGATGTGCTCCCTCCATAACTTGGCTTAAATATACCATTGCAGTGGGATTTAGTCTGTACCTGAGGATTTTGAGAGTGTTCGCTGCAGACGGGATATAAATACAAAACTATAACAGGCTGAGGATCCTCTAAAATGAGTCTGGATGCGAGCATCAAGCAGAACAAGGGCCAAATACTCAATCTCTGGCTTAAGAAATTCACTGATACCTACCCGGAGCAATCCGCACAATTTTTCCAAAACAGCCCCGGCCAGTTCAACAATCCAGTAGGCTATACCTTCCGCGTGAACATGGAAAAAATATTTGACGAGCTTTTTCAGGACAATGATCCGGATAATATGCGCAAGTACGTGGACGGTATAACCCGCATCAGGGCGGTTCAGGGTTTTTCTCCCTCTGAAGCGGTCAGTTTTGTGCCCATGCTCAGGGAGAGCCTCTGGGAAGTTTGCGGACAGGAGGTCTCCCGGGAAGGACTTTTGGCCAACTGGCTCGAGCTGACCCAAAAGCTGGAAAAGCTTGCGCATCTGGCCTTCGACACCTACATGTCCTGCAGAGAACAGCTCTGGAAGCAGAGAGCTGAAATGTTTCACAACAGAACCCGCAAACTTCTGGAAAGAGCCATAGCAAAGAAACCAGCTGAGTAGTTTATGGTTTTTAGATAACTGTCTAATTTTTAAAAGAGGTTGCAGCACATGAAAGCGATTTACTCACTGATTCTGGTTGTAGCCCTGATCTTGATCGCCATCGTTGGTGCCGGATTGCTGGGTATAGGGTATCTTTTCGGAGTGATCATACCCTATCTGGCCGTTCTTGTTTTTGTGGTTGGCTTCGTGGTCAGGGTGGTTAGTTGGGGAAGGTCCCCGGTACCTTTTCGTATACCTACAACCTGTGGGCAGGCAAGAAAGTCGCTGCCCATGTTCAAGGACAAATGGAACAGGCTGGATAATCCCGGCACCAAGCTTGGAGTCGTGGGCCGCATGTTCTTTGAAATCGTCCTTTTTCGTTCTCTGTTCCGCAACACCAGGGTGGAGATGCACCAGGGCCCCCATATTGCCTATTCATCCAGCAAATGGCTGTGGCTATTCGCCCTGATGTTTCACTTCACATTCCTGCTCATCTTTCTCAGACACATGCGTTTTTTCACAGAGCCGGTGCCGGGCGTTTTCGTAATGATGGATCAAATGGACAGCATGTTCCAGATCCTGACCCCGGCTCTTTACCTTTCAAGCGTACTCATTCTGGTGGCCCTGGGGTATCTGCTGCTTAGAAGGCTTCTGGTGCCCACTGTGCGCTATATATCACAGCCGGCGGATTACTTTCCTCTCTTTCTCATAATCGGGATCGTAATTTCGGGTATGCTGATGCGCTATATCGGGGTCTTCAAGACAGATCTCATGCCCGTAAAGGAGCTGGCCATGGGCCTGGTCCAGTTCAGCCCCACGGTGCCCGACGGCATTGGCACTACCTTTTATGTGCACCTGTTTTTGGTCTCGGTGCTGCTTATCTACTTTCCCTTCAGCAAGCTCATGCACCTGGGGGGAGTATTCCTGAGTCCCACCAGGAATCTGCCCAATGACAGCCGCGAGAAACGCCACGTCAATCCCTGGAACTACCCGGTCAAGTTCCATACCTATGAGGCTTACGAAGACGAAAACAGAAAGGCAATGGTGGAGGCCGGCCTCCCTGTAGAGAAGCCTCTGGAAGAAGAGACGGAGGAAACTTCTGGAGAAGAAGCCTCTGATGATAATGCTGAAAAGAAGGAGTAAACAGCAATGGCTACACCAAAACCGGATATACTGTACAGAAATATCAGTCACAAACCGCCGGCTCAGGACTGGATGGATTTACCCCTGGAGATCAAGCCGGGCAGATATTGCTATTCTGTTGATCCTTCTGCCCTGGAAGCAGTGGGCATGCCCAATGCAAGGGTGTGGAACCCCCTGGACGAAGACTGGAAACTGCCTGAGAACTGGAGAAAAACGTTTTTGGACGGCATGAAGGACAGGCTGGAAAGATTCAGGTCCTTCAAGGTGTTCATGGACATCTGTGTCCGCTGCGGGGCCTGTGCGGATAAGTGTCACTATTTCATAGGGTCCGGAGATCCCATGAACATGCCGGTGCTTCGGGCCGAACTGCTGCGCTCGGTGTATCGCGGGGAGATGACCAAGGCCGGCCAGATCCTGGGGCGTTTTGCCGGAGGCAGGGAGCTCAATGAGCATGTGCTTAAGCAGATCTGGTACTACTATTACCAGTGTACTGAGTGCAGGCGCTGTTCGGTGTTCTGTCCCTACGGCATTGACCAGGCCGAGATCACCATCATCGGCAGGGAGCTTTTGAACCTGCTGGGTCTGCAGACGGAATGGATCGGCAAGCCGGTGGCCAACTGCAATCGACTGGGCAACCACCTGGGTCTGCCTCCGCATACCTTCAAGGACAACATCGACTTTCTCTGTGACGACATTGAGGAGGCCATCGGGATCAGGCCGCAGCCCACCTTTAATAAGAAGGGAGCCGAGATTCTCTTCATCACGCCTTCCGGAGACGTTTTCGCCGAGCCGGGTATATTCACCTGCATGGGCTACCTGGTGCTTTTCCACTATCTCCAGGAAGAATACGGTTTTGACATCACCTGGAGCACCTATGCCTCCGAGGGCGGCAACTTCGGGTTCTTCACTTCCCATGAAATGATGAAAAAGCTTAATGCCAAGATGTATCACGAAGCCGAGCGCCTTGGCGTCAAATGGATCCTGGGAGGAGAGTGCGGTCACATGTGGAGGGTGCTCCATCAGTACATGGATACCATGAACGGCCCCCCGAGTTTTCTGGAGGTGCCGGTCTCGCCCATAACCGGGACCAGATTCGAACACGCGGCATCCACCAAGATGATTCACATCGTGGAATTCGTGGCCGATCTGATGAAACACAAAAAGCTTAACCTGGACAAGTCCCGCAACGATCATCTCAAGGTGACATTTCATGATTCGTGCAATCCCTCCAGGGGGATGGGTTTTCTGGAGGAGCCGAGGTACGTGATCAACAAGGTCTGCAACAACTTCTTTGATATGCCCGAAGGGACCATCAGGGAACAGACATTCTGCTGCGGTGCCGGTTCAGGACTCAATCCCGGAGAAAACGAAGAGCTCAGAATGATGGGCGGTCTGCCCAGGGCCAACGCGGTCAGGTTCGTGCGTGAGGAAAAAGGAGTGAACATGCTGGCCAACATTTGCGCCATTGACCGGGCAACTTTGAGTGCTTCCATGGATTATTGGGTGCCCGAAGTCTCAGTTTGCGGGATACATGAAATGGTGGCCAATGCCCTGATTGTTCCCGGGGAGGATCGGCAGACCGACCTGCGCGGTGAACCTTTGCCTGGCAAGGAGGATGAATAATGTACGACGCCAAAAAAATTATTCCCGGGCTGATCATTTTCGCCCTGTTTTTTACCTTTCCGTTCTGGTTTAATCTGGGCACCGCCGCTTATACCACGCCGGAGCTGGAACTCCCCGATCCAGAAGAACATGAACACTGCATTGAAAGCACAGAATATATGCGAGCCGAACATATGGCAATGCTTGACGAGTGGCGCGACATCTATGTGCGTGATGGATATCAGGAATACTGGAGCGAGCTTAATCAGGAGTATTTTCTCACGAGCCTGACCAAAACCTGCATGGACTGCCACAGCGACAAGGAAAAGTTCTGCGACCGCTGTCATGAAGCTACAGCGGTGGATCCTTACTGCTGGGATTGTCACATTGAGCCTTAGGGGGGAATATAATGAAGAGCAGCAGAAGAAAATTCATCAAGTTGGCCGGGCTTACAGCCCTAGGCTGGAGCGTTTGCCCCTCACTGGCAAGTGCGAGGTCAAACCGGTACAGGAAGATCCCTGGAGCGCTCAAGGCTGATCGCTGGGCCATGGCCATAGATATCCAGAAACTCAGCGATGAAGTCATGCAGAAGGCCATTGAAGCCTGTCACAGGCTGCACAATGTCCCGGACATAGATTCCAGGCAGAATGTCAAGTGGATCTGGGTCGAAACCTTTAAAACCCTGTTTGATGATCAGGTTCATGCTCATCAGATGGAGGGCAAGGAAAAACTGCCCCTGCTCACCCTGTGCAACCATTGCGACAACCCTCCCTGTGTGAGGGTCTGCCCCACCAAAGCCACATTCAAGCGTCATGACGGAATCGTGCTCATGGATTTTCACCGGTGCATCGGATGCCGGTTCTGCATGGCCGGCTGTCCCTACGGTTCAAGGAGCTTCAATTACTCGGATCCAAGGCGTTTCTTGAACAATGACGAGCTGAGCCCGGATTACCCCACCAGGAGCAAGGGGGTGGTGGAGAAATGCGAATTCTGCGCCCATCTCGTGGATCAGGGAGAGCGTCCAGCCTGCGTGGAGGCCGCCGAGGGGGTGCTTTTCTTCGGGGACTTAAGCGACCCGGATTCCGAGGTGCGCAGGGTCTTAAGAGATAGATATTCTTTGGTGCGCAAGGCCAAGCTGGGCACTGAACCACAAGTTTATTATCTAATCTAAGGGGTGTAAAATGCTTGAGAAAGCTATCAAAGGAAGCGCATTATACTGGATATGGCTGCTGGTGCTGCTGGCCGTCATAGGTGCGGGGTTCGGGGCCTACCTGACGCAGCTGGAGCATGGGTTGACCGTGACCGCATTGGACCGGGACGTGTCCTGGGGACTTTACATTGCCCAGCTCACCTTCCTGGTGGGTGTGGCCGCCTCGGCAGTCATGATGGTCATTCCCAAGTATCTGCACAACCATCAGGCCTTCGCCAGGATGCTCATTCTGGGAGAGTTTATGGCCGTGGCCACGATCATCATGTGCCTGCTTTTTGTCATCGTGGACCTGGGTCAACCTCAAAGGTTGATGAACGTGGTTCTGCATCCCACTCCCAGCTCGGTCCTGTTCTGGGATATGGTGGTGCTCAACGGATATCTTTTCCTGAATATACTCATCGGATGGGTCACCCTGCAGGCGGAACGCAAAAGAGTAGGGCCTCCCAGGTGGATCAAGCCCTTTATTTATCTCTCCATTCCCTGGGCTATAAGCATCCACACGGTTACAGCCTATTTATACGCAGGCCTTCCGGGCCGTGATTTCTGGCTGACAGCTTCCATGGCTCCATCATTTCTGGCTTCAGCTTTTGCCGCCGGTCCGGCCCTGCTTATCCTGCTGGCCTTTGCGGTCAAGGTTTTTGCCAAGTGGGATCCGGGCAGGGAAGCTATTCAGTCTCTGGCCAAGATCGTTACCTATGCTCTGGCCGCCTATCTGTTTCTCATCGGGTGTAAGATTTTCACCGCCGGATACAGCATGGTCCCGGACAAGCTTGCTCATTGGCAATACTTGTATTTCGGGCTGGAAGGGCACACCATGCTGGCCACTTTCATGTGGGTGTCCACAGCCGCCGGAGTAACAGCCCTGCTTATCCTGCTGTTTCCAAAAAACAGGCAGTCGGACAATATACTGGCTTTTGCCTGCGTTTTGGTGCTCATCTGCACCTGGATCGAAAAGGGCCTGGGACTGATTACCACCGGTTTCGTTCCAACTCCCATGAAGGAGGTTCTGACCTACGCTCCCACTGGACCTGAGATCTTGATCACCCTGGGAATATACGGCATTGGATTTCTGATCATTACTGTTCTATGGAAGGTGGGGATCGATGTCCGCAAGGAGATAGAGGCCTGAAAAGCCCGTTGTATCTGCTGAAACAGTCTGACGAAATGGTAATGAGCCGGGCCTGCCCGGCTCATTACCATTTGTTTTTTTTATTCCGAAACTCGCTGCCTTCACCGGGGTAGATCATTCTGTCCTCTTCAGGAGTAGGCTGGACAACCCCGGGCCATGCCTCAGGCCTGGGATCGGGTCCGGAAAAGGCTTCCAATGCGGGCTGAATGTCGAGCATGCGGGGATTCCGGCGAAGATTCATCTCCGGGTTGGACCAGGAAAATTCAATGGGGATATTGTTGGGATCAAAGGAGTATAAAGAATTGATAAACCCGTGGTCCAGAATTTCGGAAATCCATATCTGAGCGGCATTGAACCGGTCATATATCTCCCAGAGGTCTTCCATGGCTTCCACTTCCAGGGCCAGGTGATCAAAGGCGAAAGGACCACGGACAGGGACTCCGTGGTCTTTTTCAAGCAGGGGTTCAGTCCGGTTCCATTCAAAAAAAAGAAGCATATTGTCCGGTCCCAGCTCAAAAAAATACTGTCTGTAGCCGGGTCTGCCCAGACCGGCAATGAGCCTGAGACCCACCAGATCGCGCCAGAAACGGATGGTCATATCCATATCCCCGGTGGCCAGGGCCAGGTGATTTATACCTTTATAGCGCATGACACAACTCCTTGCAAAATAGGAATCTAAAATCGGGCTTGACATTGATTTGCAATTTTGACTAACTCCCATCTTGATTTGTTTCAAGGGGCGGGTTGATCCCTCTTTAAAACTAATTAAATCGGAGGTTTATTATGGCTTGGTTGGTAACGGTAGATGTGGACAAGTGCACCGGCGATGGTGAATGCGTAGACGTATGTCCCGTAGAAGTGTTTGAACTCAATGAGGGCAAGGCAGATCCGGTAAACATGGAAGAATGCCTGGGCTGTGAATCCTGTGTAGAGGTCTGTGAGGAAGGCGCCATTACAGTTGTCGAGCAGTAGCCGGGGCATTGGTTCGGGCAATAGGGGGAGGGCTTTGGTCCTCCCTTTTTTTTGGTTTAATATCGCCTGCCCGGCAGGGAAAAAAATTTGCCCCTGATTATCGGTTGTACATGAAGGCAAAAAATATTATGTATATTTTTGATTTAGATACAAGATTAACGGAGGGACAGATGAATTCTGATATGGACATGAGTCCATACTTTGCAAGGCTCGAGGAGCTGATGCATGGTGTAGACAAGATTTTCCAAAAGATGAGTAATGACTACTCTGCAGAGGTCCAGTGTGATCAGGGCTGCACGGACTGTTGTTATGCTCTTTTCGATCTGAGCCTGGTGGAGGCCCTGTATCTCAACAAGAAGTTCAGCGGCCTTGATCAGGATACCAGGAACATGATCCTGATTCAAGCCGACAAGGCGGACCGTAAAATACACAAGATTAAGAAACAGTTGATCAAGGCCCACAGGGCAGGGTCGTCGGAAACCGAAGTTCTCAGGATGGCCGGCGGGGAACAGGTTCAATGCCCCTTGCTGGTGCAGGAGAAATGCGTGCTTTATGCTTCCAGGCCAATGACCTGCCGTATTTACGGGTTGCCCATGAAGGTGGGGGAGACGTCGGTAACCTGCTCCCTGTCCAGGTTTGAGCCCGGAATTGAATATCCCACAGTGGACATGCAAAGGCTGCAGGACCAGTTGCTCCATCTGAGCCGGGATCTGGTCCGGGGTATAGGCAGCAGTTATGCTGACCTGCATATGATGCTGGTTCCGGTATCCATGGCCCTGCTCACCGAATATGATCACAACTACCTGGGAATCAAAATAAGGGAAGAGCACCCGGAACCAGAGACCTCAAAAAAGGAGGGTCCAACCAGGGAATGGGTTCTGGGATCAAAGGAGTAAGCCGGTTATGAGCATGGAAGATTCTAGAGAAAAGCATCGTCAGAAAATGGCCATTTATGAAGCTATGGGTCCCAGGCGGAGAAAGTTTATCGACCGCATCGGTTTCGAGAAATGGGATCCTTTTCAGGAACCCAACAACCCCAGCGAGATCCGCAGGGATGGAACCCAGAGGACCAGCAAGGAGCTCATGAGACAATTTTTTTATGAGCGCCCCCCCAGGGACTACAGCAATGCATACGGCCGGGGAGTCCTGGAGATGTGCATGGGGATCATCAACTGCGAGGACAGGTACAGGGCCATGTATGAATTTTCCCTGTGGTACCGTGAGCTGTTGCAGAGGGAAAACAAGGAATTTAAAGAACAGCGGTAGGATACCGGGTTAAAGGTTCACAGGCTGCATAATAAAAAGGGGTTCCTGGGCGTTTGCTGTGGATTTATATTATGGCATTGTTCCATTGATCCAGCATCCGGCCTTACATGAACCTGAAAAATTAAAATCAGGTTAAAACCTGATGGTTATGATCTTAGGAGTACAGCATGACCGCACAGTTCACTGAGGAAAAGATACAGGAAATGAAGTCCAGGCTGGCCGCCAATCCTGATTGCTCCGTGACCAGGTACAACCTGGGAGTGCACTACCTGGCTTTAAAGGACTTTGAAACAGCCAAGAGATATTTCCAGGAGGCCATACGAAATTCGCCTGACCTGGCCGAGGCTTATGTTCAGCTTGGGGGGATAGCCATGCACGAGGGGGATCTGGACGGATGCTTCAGCTACAATGAAATGGCCAGCAAGGTCAGGCCCCGTTTTGCAGTCCCTCACGGCAACATGGGCTTTGTGCATCTGCAGCGGGGTGATGTGGATAATGCCATTGCTTCCCTGAAGCGGGCTGTATCCCTCGATCCCAAGTTTGTCCAGGCTCACGCCACTCTGGGCAGCGCCTACCTGATGCAAAGCGATATCGACGGCTGCATTGCCCAGAGCCAAAAGGCAGTTGATCTGGAGCCCAACTTCGGTCCGGCCTATAATAACATGGGACTTGCTTACCTGGAAATGAAGGAGCTCAACAAAGCCAGGGAGTGCTTTGAAAAAGCCAGAAATACGGGGTATGACGTAGCTCCGGAGATATGGCAGGAGCTGGAAAAAGTCCAGACTGATCAGGATGGATAATACTGGTTCCTCGAGGCAACGTGTGGATTTTACACGCAGTTAAAAATAAAGAGCCGGAAAGACGCAATGCAATGCCATAATAATAACTCCACAGCAAACTTTGAAGAGCCTCATTTTTCTGCAAACTTGGAGGGAGCTTAATTTTGCTGCTCAGTGGTTGTATTTAAGGGAAATTGATATTGACAACAGACCGTCTTTGTGGGTAAAAGCTTCATATTTAGATCCTAAAACAGCAAATCCAGCGGGTTAACCGTCACCGTACCGGCTAATGAGGTGGGGCGGTTTTTATAAACAGGGTAGTAAACATAATCTAAGGAGGATTTGCAATGCCTAAACATGAAACCCCTTTGCTGGATCAACTCGAAACCGGCCCCTGGCCGAGCTTCGTGTCTGATCTCAAAAGGCAGGCAGCGTCCAGAGCTCAAAAGCAGAACGAGATTCAGTACCAGATCCCTGTGGATGTGGTGGAAGACCTGCTGGGTCTTTTGGAGCTTTCTTACGTTGAAAAGGAAGTTCACTGGAAACACGGCGGCATTGTCGGCGTCTTCGGCTACGGGGGCGGAGTCATCGGACGCTACTGCGACCAGCCGGCAAAGTTTCCCGGGGTTGCGCATTTTCATACCGTGCGCGTCAACCAGCCCGCCGGGAAGTATTACAAAACCGATTTTCTGCGCCAGCTTGCAGACCTTTGGGATTTCCGGGGCAGCGGCGTGACCAACATGCACGGTTCTACAGGAGATATCATTCTGCTGGGAACCACTACGCCCCAGCTTGAGGAAATCTTTTTTGAACTGACCCATAAAATGAACCAGGATCTGGGCGGTTCAGGCTCCAACCTGCGCACTCCTGAGGCCTGTCTGGGCGAGTCCCGCTGCGAATGGTCCTGCTATGACACCCAGGAGCTGTGCTACCAGTTGACCATGGAGTACCAGGACGAGCTGCACAGGCCTGCCTTCCCCTACAAGTTCAAGTTCAAGTTCGACGGCTGCCCCAATGGCTGTGTGGCCTCCATAGCCCGGGCAGACCTGTCTTTTATCGGCACCTGGCGCGACGACATCCGCATCGACCAGGAAGCGGTGGCCGGATACGTGGGCGGCGAGCTCAATCCCAACGGCGGAGCTCACGCAGGTAAGGACTGGGGTCCTTTTGATATCCAGAAGGAAGTCATTGACCTTTGTCCCACCAAGTGCATGTGGATGGAAGGCGGCAAGCTCAAAATCAACGACCGGGAATGCACCCGCTGCATGCATTGTCTCAACGTCATGCCCAGGGCCCTGCGCATAGGCAATGATCGCGGCCTGAGCATCCTGGCCGGGGCCAAGGCCCCCATCCTGGATGGCGCCCAGATGAGTTCACTGCTGGTTCCCTTTATGAAGGTGGAAGATCCTTATGACAATATCAAGGAAATAATCGAAAACATCTGGGATTGGTGGATGGAAGAAGGCAAGAACCGCGAGCGGCTGGGTGAAACCATGAAGCGCCAGGGTTTCCAGAAACTGCTGGAAGTCACGGGCATTCCCGCAGATCCCAGGCATGTTGAACATCCCAGGTTCACCCCGTACATATTCTGGAAGGAAGAGGAAGTGCCCGGCGGTTTTGAGCGCGACATCGCTGATTACAGAACACGGCATCCGAAATAAGGAGGTAAAAAAATGGCTTTTATTTCATCCGGATACAATCCCGATAAACCCATGGAAAACCGAATCACAGATATCGGTCCCAGGCATTATTCGGAGTTTTTGCCTCCGGTCATCAAAAACAACAAGGGCAAGTGGCTCTGGCACGAGATCATTGAACCAGGTGTACTGATGCACAAGGCCGAGAGCGGGGACGAAGTCTATTCCGTGCGTGTCGGCACTGCGCGGATCATGGGCGTGGAGACCCTGCGCGAAGTCCTGGACATCGCGGACAAGCACTGTGACGGGTACGTGCGCTGGACCACCAGGAACAACATCGAGTTCATGGTGGACAGCAAGGACAAGGTCCAGCCTTTGAAAGATGATCTGCTGAGCCGCAAGTTTGATGGGGGAAGCTACAAGTTCCCCATTGGTGGCACTGGCGCTGGACTGACCAATATAGTACACACCCAGGGCTGGATCCACTGTCATACTCCGGCCTCGGACGCTTCAGGTACGGTGAAGGTGGTCATGGACGAGCTGTTCGAGGAGTTCGGGCAGATGCGCATGCCGGCCCAGCTCAGGATCTCCATGGCCTGCTGCCTGAATATGTGCGGAGCCGTGCACTGCTCGGATATCGCCATCCTGGGCTATCACCGCAAGCCCCCTGCAATCGATCATGAAGAACTGGACAATCTGTGCGAGATCCCTCTGGCTGTTGCCTCCTGCCCCACTGCTGCCATCCGTCCTACAAAGACGACCATTACCGACAGAAAGACAGGCGAGGAAAAATCGGTCAAGACCGTGGCCATCAAGAACGAGCGCTGCATGTTCTGCGGCAACTGCTACACCATGTGCCCGGCCCTGCCTCTTACCGACGCCGAGGGCGACGGACTGGTGATCATGGCCGGCGGCAAGGTATCCAACCGCATCGACGCGCCCAAGTTCTCCAAGGTGGTAGTGGCTTTCCTACCCAACGAGACCCCGCGCTGGCCTTCACTGGCCAAGTGCATGCGCCAGATGGTGGACGCCTATGTCAAGGGAGCCAGAAAGTACGAGCGTTTCGGACACTGGGCGGAACGCATCGGCTGGGAGCGCTTCTTTGAAGTCACCGGGCTGGAATTCACCCATCACCTTATCGATGACTTCCGTGATCCGGCCTACTTTACCTGGAGACAGACCACCAACTTCAAGTTCTAGAAACAGTATACCAAAGATTCAGGCGCCGCCCTCAGGGGCGGCGTCCTCAACATGAGGAGGCGAAATGGAAAAAGAGGCTGCAAAACAGGAAATACTCAACTATCTCGAGTCCAAGGCCGGATCCAAGACCAAGTTCTACTTCAACGACTTTACCAAGCTTTTACCGGACATGAAGGCCAGGGACGTGAAAAAAGCCTTGAGCGAACTGGTCCAGCAAGAAAAAATGATGTACTGGTCCAGCGGCAGTACCACTTTGTACGGCTTGAAAGGCGCCGGCAAGAAAGAAGAAGATTGATAAGTCGATTTGAGATCATGACCAGGTGAAGACCCGCTCTTTGATCCAAGTTCATTTTCCCAGAATAACCATAGCCGGCCTCAGAGGAGGCTCCGGCAAAACCATACTCAGCCTGGCCCTGTGCTGGCTCTTTTCGCGGCAGGGTTTAAAAGTCAAAGCATACAAGAAGGGCCCAGATTACATCGACGCAAAATGGCTGTCTTTAGCTTCGGGCTATCATGCGTCCAATCTGGACCCTTTTCTCTTCTCATCCTCCCAGATTCAATCTCTGTTCCGGTCCAGGGCCGACTTTTTCGACCTGGCCATCATTGAAGGCAACCGCGGCCTTTTTGACGGCAAGGATACCCGCGGATCATGCTCCACGGCGGAACTGGCCAGAATACTTGATTCTCCGGTATTGCTGGTGCTGGACTGCACCAAGGTCACCAGGACTATGGCAGCTATAGTGCTTGGGTGCACCATGTTCGAAGAGGACCTGAACCTGGCCGGCGTGATCCTGAACCAGATTGCCGGCGCCAGGCACAGGGATATCGCCCGCCGCAGCATTGAAAAATATACCCATGTCCCGGTGCTTGGAGCCTTGCCCAAGTTGGGGGACAATCCCATTCCTGAAAGACATATGGGCCTTATCTCCCATGAAGAGTATACGGGCCGGGAAGAAATGTTCAAAAGCATCGGCCAGGTCGTCTCAGACAACGTGGATGTGGACAGGGTGCTTGAGCTGGCCTGCCAGGCTCCTGCTTGGAGGACGCCGCCAATGTCCGGCAGGCAGGTCACGCCCGGAATGAATCCTCCCAGGGCGGTCATCGGAGTGGTCAGGGACAAGGCCTTCTGGTTTTACTACCAGGAAAACCTGGAGGCCCTGCAGGATCAGGGCGCAGGGATTGTTGAGCTGAGCCTCGTGTCCCGGGCGGATTGGCCGGAAATTCACGGACTATACCTGGGCGGGGGTTTTCCGGAGACTGTGGCACAAGAACTGGCCGGCAATGATATAGCCAAAAGCAGGATCAGGGATCTGGCAAGAAAAGGCCTGCCCATCTATGCCGAATGCGGGGGGTTCATGTACCTGGCTGAAAGCCTGGAGTTTCAGGGACAAAATTTTCCCATGGCCGGAGTTTTCCCCGTGCAGACCAAAGTTTTCAAAAAGCCTCAGGGTCACGGCTATATCCGGGCAGGCATCATCTCCCCCAATCCATTCTATGCCCTTGGGGAAAAAATCGTGGGCCACGAATTCCATTACTCCAGGTGTTTGTCCCTGGACGCAGAAGCCAGGTTCTGCATGCGGCTGGACCGGGGAACAGGCATGAAGGGCTGCCTGGACGGACTGCTGTATAAAAACGTGCTGGCTGGATATGCCCACGTACATGCCCTGAGCGCTGCAAACTGGGCGGCCAATTTTGTCCGGGCCGCAGAGATATACAGGGAGTTTGTCCGGAATAATTCAGGCCCCTGTCCTGATATCACCTGCGGGTAAAGTCAGCTTCTGCGGGGATTGCATGCCAGAAAGGGACAGAAGGCCCTGGCCTGGGCTGTAAGCCTGGCCTGTTCATCGTAAAGCACCAGGGGTGGGGGAATGACCAGCTCCGGTCCGGCCTGCTTGCAGACCTCCACCAGGACCAGCCGTGCAGGCTTGCCTGGGCGGCCGTAAACCAGCCGGATCTTTTTGGGCCGTAAAAGTTTGCTGCTTAACCCTGCAAGCACTTCATCCAGCCTGGATGCCGCATACACAATCCCGGCCCTGCCTCTGTTTTTAAGCGAGAATGCTGCAGCCCTGAAAAAATCGTGCAGCTGTTCTGCAGGGATGAAAGTGGCTGCCTGCCTGTCCGGGTCATCAGATGTCCTTCCCGAGCCAGGGCGGCGGTAGGGCGGATTCATGAGCACCAGGTCAAAGCTTTCAGCCTTCAAAGTCTGACTGTTGAGCCTGGAGACATCCATGTGCAGGAAACCGCTCTCATGCTCCAGTCCCAGCTTGGAGCTGTTCTTCCTGGCGCACTCCACCATTTCAGGGTCATTGTCCATGCCTGTGAGATGCAGGTCCTTACCGGGATTGGCCAGCAGCAGGCCAAAGCCTGCGACCCCGCATCCGCAGCCAAGATCAAGCACCCTGTCCTGTTTCTTGGGAGTCATGAAGACGGACAATAAAAGAGAGTCCGCTGCAAAGCGAAAACCCCTTTCCGGCTGGAAGAGTCCTCTGGGGAATTGGATTGTGGATACAGTGTTCATTCAGGCTTCGGGCTTTTCAGGGTTTGACTGCAGAAAGTCTGTACATGAATATATCAGCGGAAAATAAGCGGGCCATCCCTTTATTACTGATTACCGGCAACTGGTTCCTGATCTCCGGGCGCGCAAAAACTCATATTTGCAGGCGCACCCTACAGATCAAAGGCCTGTATGGCTCTGTGCAGTTCTGCAGTGTGGCCGGGCAGATTCCGCCTGATCAGCTGTAACTCTTCTTCCTGCAGGTATTCTCCGAGAATAGCGCTTAAGCCCCTGCCCAGTTCCTCCCGGTCGAAGGTTTTCACCAGGGCCAGAAAGTCCTGGGGTGCAACTGCCTGGTGACCCAGTTTTTCTTTGGCCCCAAGGCCGTCAAAAAAGCCTTTCAGGGTAGCCTTGAGACATACATCACCGGCCCATACTGCTTCTTTGACACCGTCCAGCCTGTCCAGGCGCATTCTTATGGTTGTATTCAAAAAAAAGTGAAACAGTCCTTTAAGAGAATAGATTAAGTTTTTCTCCTCCAGGCATACCCTGGTCCCGTACCCCCTGACGGTGGTCAGCTTGACATCTATTCCTCCCCGGCTCCCGGCCTCGTCCCGGGCTCTGGCCACAAAGTCGCCCGCGCCGTGATGCCAGGGATATATCTGTCTGGCGTTTTCAAAATCATAATACAGGGTCAGTATTCTGGATATGTGGGTGTAGATTTGAAAGCTCTGCTCGGATGAAAGCAGGCGGCATCCCTTCTCAAAATCCCAGAGCTGCACATTCTGTCCGCCCTTTTCATCTCTGGAAATGTGAAACTCATGGTATCCCTGGAACCAGTCCTCCAGGAGAAACAGCATGGACGCTTTTTCGCCCCAGATGTATGTTTCAGGTATGTAGGGCAGGGAGAACGTTTTATTCAAATGCTCAAGCACCGAGATTTCCTGTCTCAATTTTTTTCTGCCTTCTTCACAGACAGCCACATTCAGGCACAGTTTCACCCGGTCACTGGCAAGCATTATTTCAATACTTGCAGGATGATACAAAGGCCCGTGTTTTTCAGAACGGACAACGATCTGGAGGACCTCCCGGGGATGTATTTTTCTGTTTAATTTTTTGGCTGCTGCACAGAGAAGGGGGCCCAGATCATCCTGGAGGATAAACTCTTTTATGGAATAAAAATAGGTCCGATAGGGAGTCTTTGCCGGATCTCCCTCCAGGGGCAGATGCCATCTTTCTTTATCTACAGGCAGATCCCCCATGGGCGAAGAAACGAGGAACCTGACATCAGGCATGTGCGGCTTGGTCATGACTACAAATAGATTATCCTGAAGCTGCTGTTTTGGGATTGAATCCGGATTAAAACATCAGTCAGCCTTAAACGTTACAAGCATAGGAAACCATGTTGGACTAACTATTAGTCAATGGAATGAATAATTACAGAAAGATTATGCAATCTCAGGCTGTAAAGCTTATCTGTCCCAGAGATGAAAGAGCATCCCGGTGGGCAGCTTGGGATAGAAAAAGGTGGATTTTCTGGGCATGACCTGGCCTGCCTCACAAGCCTGCTGCATGATGGACATGGGAACTGACTTGAGGAAAAAGGCAGCCTGAAGTTCGCCCCTCTGAACTTTTTCCTGGGTCTGGTCCTGATCGTGGGCATAATGCAGATACCTGCCCGAAGCCAGCTCTGCATCGCTTAAGCCCATTACCCGGCGAAGCAGATATTTGTCCAGGATATAGGCCCCGATCTGCTCAAAGATGTCTTTGGGGGCGGAGCGGGGGACAAGGAGGTAACATCCTGTCTGAAGACAGAGAATCATGGATTCGGTGCGCTGGACATCACCGGGAAATTCAGGACTGTCCAGGAAAGTGATTTCAAAGAACTCCCCGGCCCTGTCCAGGATTTGGTCCCAGTCAAAACGCTTTTCCAGGGAAACAGTGCGGTGATAGGGAAAGATCTCCAGGCCCGGTGAGGACATGTTGCTCAGATAAATAAATATATACTCCCAGGGAGCCTGTTTCTGTGCGGAAGCCCTGGACTGCATGAAGTGCAGAGCTGTCTCGTAGCGGTGGTGACCGTCTGCAATGAATATTTTTTTATGCTGCATCAGTTCCTGTATTCGGGGATTTTCTTTTTCAGGCACCGCCCACAGCCGGTTATGCACATGATCTTCCTGGTAAAAGCTGATCAATGGCGCATTATCCAGGCAGCTGTTCCCAATTTCCTCCAAAACCTGTTCCGGGTCGTCATAAACACCGAAAATGGGGCTCAGCTGCCCCTGGGTGGCCTGCATAAGCTTCAGGCGGTCCTCCTTGGCCTTGGGGTAGGTTTCTTCGTGGGGAAACACGCTGCTGCCGAAGGGTTCGAGCCTGAGTCCGCCGATCACGCCCCAGCGGGTCCTGGTTTTGTGCTGCATGGTGTACTGGGTGGCCAGTATATAAAACCCGGCGCGCTCATCCTGGACCAGCACACTTTGTGCAAGCCAATCCTGTAGAAGCTCTTGGGCACGGTCGTAGGAGGACGGGGAGTCAATATGCACAACGTTGTACTTATTTCTGGCCAGTACCTGCACATCCTCACGGGACAGGACATCATAGGGAGGAGAGATGACCTTTTCCGGATCAATGTCCTTGCGTGACCAGTTGTAGCTGTAGAATCTCAGGGGAGTGAATTCAGGCATATTTTCGTTTCATTTTCAGGTTTAAGTTCCCGGGGCATGTAATGTTTTTAAAACAAGGATCAATTCATGGACAGGCGTTTTTGGAGATGGGGTAATATCTGAATGGCCTGGCAGTTGTTTCTATCTGTCCTCTGTTTTCTCTTCTCTTCTGTCTTTTTTCCAGGCGGTGAGAATGATCTTGGCATCCGGGATGTTAATAATTGTGGCCAGAATAAAGTACAAAGCGGCCCACACAGGAATCAAAGCCACAGCCATCCATGAGGATACACTTACAGATTTCAGGACCAAAAGTAAAGAACAACTTAAAAGGGCCATCTTGACCAGACTGACCTTGGAGGTCAGCCAGGGCCCGGTTTTGAGCTTAAGAGCCATTCCAAGCAGCAGTACATTGACCCAGGAGGAAATACTTGCAGCCAGAGCCAGACCGAAGTGGGCCAGGTACTGCATTAATACCAGTCCCAGGATGATGTTCAGCACCAGGCTGACCACGGCAATCTTAACCGGAGTAACCGTGTCCTCCAGGGCGTAAAATGCGGAGATAAGCGGCCTGACGCAGGAAAAGGCAGGAAGGCCCACAGCAAAACCCACCAAAGCCAGGGCAGTGGCCTCCACTGCGTAGTCTGTAAAGGCCCCCCTGCCGAAAATGACATCAATAAGGGGAAAGCTGAGGCCTATGAGCCCGGCAGTGGAAGGCAAAGCAATAAACAGGGTCAGGCTCAGGGAGGAGTTGAGGGTCCGCTTGAATCCGGACAGATCATTCTCCCAGGCCAGAGCGGACAAAGAGGGCAGGGCAGCGGTACTGATGGCTACGGCAAACACCCCGAGGGGGAACTGGACCAGTCGGTCTGCGTAGTACAGATAGGCAATGGAGCCTGAAGCCAGGAAAGAGGCCAGGATTGTTCCTGCCAGGATATTCAGCTGGTATACTGCCGCTCCGAAAACTGTGGGCAGCATGAGCTTTCCTATGCGTCTGACTCCCGGGTCGTTCAGGGAAAAGCCTCCCAGCCAGTTAAAACCGGATTTTTTCAGGAATGGATACTGAAATGCCCATTGAATCAGCCCCGAGGCCAGAACACCCATGGACAGAGCTATTGCTACGCTGGTTCCGCTCAAATATCCCGCCAGGGCAAAAACAATCAGGACAATGTTCATGAGCCCCGGTGCCAGGGCCGGAGCCAGGAAATGGTTCATGGAGTTGAGAATGCCCATGCACAGGGCCACCGAGGATATGAACAGGATATAGGGAAAGCAGATGCGCACCAGGTTTACAGTGGCCTGGAAAATCTGGGGGTCGTCCCTGAAGCCCGGGGCCACAAGCATGGTCAGGGGGGCGGCAAAAATCAAAGCCAAAAAAGTCAGGGCCCCCAGGATGATGAGCAGCCAGACCTGCACTGAGCGGGCCAGGGCAAAAGCAGCCTCGTGTCCACGGGAATTTTTTGTTTTGGTGAAAACAGGAACAAAGGCCAGGGTCAGGGACCCTTCAGCAAAGAGCCGGCGCAGAAGGTTGGGGATCCTGAAGGCCACGAAAAAGGCGTCAGCCATGGGTCCGGCCCCCAGGGTGAAGGCGATGATCAGGTCCCGGACAAAGCCCAGCACTCTGCTGACCAGGGTGGCCCCGGCCACTACTGAAGCCTTGCGGGTCAGGGAGGCAAAAGTTGCGTGTTTCGTTTTTAGGGCAGTCAATGTCCGGAGTCCATGGGGGTTGATCAAAGTTGAGGGTTCCGGGCGCCTTCAGGCATGGGATGATAGTTTTTAAGCCCTCCAGTGGCAAGATCAAACTGGGGCTGTACTCAGGGAAAAGACAGGTCGAATAAAGGTCGGGCAAACCTTGCTCTTTGGGCGGCAAAGAGATATTAGATCTATCCATCCATAAGGGAGGCTTGTTCATCAGTTATGAGCAGAGTGTATGACGTGCTGATAATCGGTTGCGGACCTGCCGGGGCCACCGCCGGGACCCTGCTGGCCAGGGAGGGCATGGATGTAATGATCCTGGACAAGAAGCCCTTTCCCAGATTCAAGCTTTGTGCAGGGATGCTCACCCGCAAGACCCTGGACATAGGCAACAGAATATGTCCGGGCCTGGAACTTAAGATGGAGCAGAAGGAGATCATCAGGCGCAGGACCACAAACTACTCCATCAGAAACAGCAAAAGATGTCTGTACGCCGGCCGATCCGGAGACTCTTTTGTTTTGGTGGACCGGGAAAGCTACGATCTGCTTTGGCGGGACACAGCGATTGAGTCCGGGGCCGGGATAGGCCTGGAAAGGGTTGTGCAGGTGGATGTATCTGGATCCAGAGTCATTGGAGGTTCAGGCAGGGTATACCGGGCCAGGTATATTCTGGGGGCGGATGGAGGTTCCAGCCGGGCGCGCAAAGCTCTGGCCCGGGAAAAAGTGGTCAATCCTCCCTGGTCAAAAGGAGCCGCCCTGGCCCTGGAAGCATATGTTCCCAGGGATAAAGGGCAGTTCCCGGACTATCCTGAGCTCATTGTTGGAGTGGTTCCCGACGGCTATGCCTGGTCGTTTCCGGGCAGATCCAGACAGAGGTTGGGGATCTGTTCGGCCAGAATCCTTGACGGCAAGGCCTTGAAGCAGATTCTGGAAAACCTGTGGGCAGGTCAGAACCTGTTCCGGAATAAAGGGGTGCAGATCCAGGGACATGTCCTTCCATACGGGGATTACGAAAAAAAACCCGGGTTTCAGAATATTTTGCTTCTGGGGGATGCAGCCGGTCTGGCCGAGCCCCTGCTGGGAGAGGGAATCTATTATGCCCATGCCAGCGGTGAAATTGCAGCCAAGGCAGTTCTGGGCTGTAAATTCAGGACAGACCGCACTGCGGACGTCTATGCCCGGCAGCTTGCGGGGATCATCCGGGAGATGCGGGCCAGGTGGCTTCTGCGCAAGATGGGACTTGGCTGCCTGCCCCTGATGGAGTCAAGACTTCTGAGCCCGTTTTTGCCCATTTTTTTCCCCCGTCTTGAGGCAAGGATCCAGAGCAGTTAGTAACACTTATTCCTGAGACCCTGTCTCAAAAAACAATAATCTTAGACAGGATTAACAGGATTTGCAGGATAAGCCTTTTGGTCCGCCTTCCGAAGGGAACAAAAATGCTTCTCTCTTAATCCGGCCCTTAATCCTGTCAAAAAGCTCCTTTCTCTATCGGGTTTGGGGGCAAAGCCCGCTTTAGCCTGAACCACCAGAGTTTTTAAGGATCACATACCCGAAAAAGGGCGGTTAAAATGCAGGTTGTATTCTGCGGCGTGGGCGAGGCCTTTGATGAAACCCTGCCTAACACCAGCATTCTTCTCCGGGACAGAAACCGGAGATCGTGCAGGAGAATTCTTCTGGACTGCGGTTTTACAGCAGCCCCGGCCTACTGGCTGAATGAGCCGGAGCCTTTGGAGCTTGACGCTGTCTGGATTTCTCACCTGCATGGAGATCACTTCCTGGGCCTGCCCCAGATGTTCATCCGTTTCAGCGAACACGGCCGGACCAGGCCCCTGCAGGTGTGCGGCCCGGTGGACACGAAAGAAAAGGTCAGTCAGGTTATGGAGCTGGCCTATCCAGGCAAATGGTCCAGGCTGGGCTTTGAGGTCCTGTTCAGGGAGGTCCTGCCCGGGGAAGACTTTGAACTGGCCGGGAGTAAAGCCCTGGCTTTGCCTGTGGAACATCCGGTTCCCGCTCTGGGCCTCCTTTTCAGGAGCAGTTCCGGAACACTTTTCTATTCAGGAGACGGCCGGGTAAGGCCTGAACACGGCTCCCTGCTGGCCGGCTGCCATCTGGGCATCTTCGAGGCCTTCAGGGTGGAAATGACAACCCCCGGCCACAGCAGTGCCAGGCAGGTGTTGGAGCTGGCCCGGTCAGTGGAAATAAAAAAGGTGGCCCTGGTGCACATGCAGCGCAGGGAGCGGCAGGACCAGGCCGACATGATCCCCTCGTACATGGAAAAGTACGGAGTAAACGGTTTTCTGCCCGGTCCGGGCCACAGCCTGGAGCTGCAGTAGAAAAGCCGGATCAGGGGCTGGTTCCTGATCCGGCTTGACTTAATAATTCTGGCAGGGAAGCCGGGCTAGTACATTCCGCCCATGCCTCCCATTCCGCCCATGCCTCCCATTCCTCCGGGAGCACCGCCTTCCTTCTTGTCTTCAGGCTTTTCAGCGATGGCCGCTTCAGTGGTCATGAGCAGAGAGGCCACTGAAGAAGCATTCTGCAGGGCGATCCTGGTCACCTTCTTGGGATCGATGACTCCTGCGGCGATCAGGTCTTCGTATTCGCCGGTGGCGGCGTTGAAGCCGAAGCCATCCTTGCCTTCCTTGACCTTCTCGATGATCAGAGCGCCTTCGAATCCGGCGTTGAGGCAGATCTGGCGCAGAGGCTCAACCATGGCCTTGCGCACGATCTCCACTCCCGAGGCCTCGTCGTCGTCGTCCGCTGCCTTGACATTGTCCAGAGCGGGCAGGGCCCGGATATAGGCCACTCCGCCGCCGGGAACGATACCTTCTTCCACTGCGGCCCTGGTGGCGTTGAGGGCGTCTTCCACCCTGGCCTTTTTCTCCTTCATCTCGGTCTCAGTGGCAGCGCCCACATTGATCACGGCAACTCCGCCCACGATCTTGGCCAGGCGCTCCTGCAGCTTTTCCCGGTCATAATCGGAAGTGGTCTCATCGATTTCAGCCCTGAGCTGCTTTACCCTGGCCTTGATGTCTTCGGCCTTGCCAGCGCCGTCCACAATAGTGGTGTTTTCCTTGTCAATGACCACGCGCTTGGCACTGCCCAGGTCGTTGACTGTTGCGTTTTCCAGCTTGATGCCCAGGTCTTCGGAGATAACCTGTCCGCCGGTGAGTATGGCGATATCCTGGAGCATGGCCTTGCGCCGTTCGCCAAAACCTGGGGCCTTGACTGCCGAGACCTGGAGGGTGCCGCGCAGCTTGTTCACCACCAGTGTGGCCAGGGCTTCGCCTTCAATGTCTTCAGCGATGATCACCAGAGGCTTGCTCATCTTGGCCACCTGTTCCAGGACAGGGAGCAGGTCTTTCATGGCCGAGATCTTTTTCTCGCAGATGAGGATCAGGGGGTCGTCCATTTCGCAGACCATTTTCTCGGCGTCAGTGACAAAGTAGGGGGAGAGGTAGCCGCGGTCGAACTGCATGCCCTCGACCACTTCCAGGGTGGTTTCCAGGCCCTTGGCTTCTTCAACAGTGATTACGCCTTCTTTCCCCACCTTGTTCATGGCTTCGGCAATGATATTGCCTATGGTCACGTCGCTGTTGGCGGAAATGGTTCCCACCTGGGCGATTTCCTTCTGGTCCCGGGTGGGCTTGGTGATTTTGTCCAGTTCGGCAACCACGGCATTCACAGCCTTTTCAACGCCGCGCTTGATGGCCATGGGATTGCGCCCGGCAGCCACCAGCTTGATGCCTTCATTGAAAATGGCCTGGGCCAGGACAGTGGCTGTAGTGGTTCCGTCTCCGGCTACATCGCTGGTCTTGGAAGCCACTTCCTTGACCATCTGGGCGCCCATGTTTTCAAATTTGTCGTCCAGCTCGATTTCTTTGGCCACGGTCACTCCGTCCTTGGTGATGGTGGGAGCGCCGAAGGATTTTTCAATGACCACGTTGCGGCCCTTGGGTCCCAGGGTCACCTTGACCGCCCTGGCCAGCTGGTCCATGCCTTTCTGAAGTCTTTCCCGCGCTTTTACATCGAATATAATCTGCTTGGCAGCCATATAATTTCCTCCTTAAAAAGTGGATTGTTATTTCAGTTACTCGATAATGGCCAGAATATCGTCTTCGCGCATCACCAGATGTTCCACGTCGTCAATCTTGACTTCAGTGCCCGCGTACTTATTAAACAGGACTTTGTCTCCGGGTTTTACGTTCATGGGAATGTTCTTGCCGTCGTCCGAGGTCTTGCCCGGCCCGGCAGCCACAACCTCGCCCCTGATGGGCTTTTCCTTGGCTGTGTCCGGAATAATGATGCCTCCCTTGGTCACTTCCTCTTCTTCAAGACGTTTGACCAGAACGCGGTCATGCAACGGCTTCAAGTTCATAATAGCTACCTCCATTAAATATTTTATTTTAGTTGGCTGAAAAACTTGGGAACATATAAATTAACTATTAGCACTCGTCAAGGGTGAGTGCTAATATTTTTTTCAATTTATTTCCCGTCTGTGATTGTCAGGAACAATCTGCTGGGAACTCTGGTGATTTTTTATCCTTTGACATCAGGGTCTTTTTGGGGCAGGCATCTTTTTTTACAGACGTCCGACATTCGACGTCCGACGTCTGATTTCCGACGTCCGGTATCCGACGTCTGATTTCGGAAACGAAAGGAGCAGTTGATGCTGGATATCAAGCTTATTCGCCATAATCCTGAGCTTTTGGCCAAAAGCCTGCAGGACAGGGGGGCAAACCTGAATCTGGACGAGTTTCTGCAGCTGGAGGAACAGAGAAGGACTCTGGCCCGGAAAGCCCAGGAGCTTAAAACCAGGCACAACCAGGCCTCCCAGGAGGTGGCCCGGGCCAGGAGAGAAGGCCGCGATATTGGCCGGGCCATGCACGGCCTGGCTGAACTGTCCTCGGAAATCAAGGAGATGGATGTTAAACTCAAGGATCTGGACGGACTGGTTCATGAATGGCTCATGTCTCTGCCCAACATCCCTCACCATGACGTACCTGTAGGTGTAAATGAGGATGACAACCGGGAAGTCCGGACCTGGGGACAAAGGCCGGATTTTGATTTTCATCCCCGGGAGCACTGGGACCTGGGTGCTGCCCTGGGCGGGCTTGATTTTGAACGTGCAGCCAGGATGACCGGGTCGCGTTTTGTTTTGTACATGGGGTGGGCCGCTCGCATGGAAAGGGCTTTGATCAATTTCATGCTTGACGTGCAGACCCTGGAGCACGGCTACCGGGAAACCATGCCGCCCATGATCGTAAATCGTGACAGCATGACTGCCACGGGCCAGCTGCCCAAGTTTGGAGAGGATCTGTTCAAGCTGGAAAAGTGGGATTATTACCTGATTCCCACTGCAGAGGTGCCGGTTACCAATATTCACCGCCAGGAGATCCTGGAAGAGGATGATCTTCCCAGAGGCTATGCAGCCTTTACCGGATGCTTCCGCTCCGAGGCCGGATCATACGGCAAGGACACCAGAGGCATAATCCGCCAGCACCAGTTCAACAAGGTGGAACTGGTCTGGTTTGCGCATCCGGAAAGGTCCTTTGAGCAGCTGGAGGTGCTGGTGGATCATGCCGAGGAGATACTGAGACGTCTGGGGCTGCACTACAGGGTGGTCAATCTGTGCACCGGAGACCTGGGCTTCGGCTCATCCAAGACCTATGACATTGAGGTCTGGCTTCCGGGCCAGAACATGTACAGGGAGATTTCCTCCTGCTCCAATTTTACCGATTTTCAGGCCAGGCGCGGGGACATCAGGTTCAGGCCCAGGCAGGGCAGAAAGACCCGCCTGGTGCATACCCTCAACGGCTCCGGCCTGGCAGTGGGCCGGACCCTGGTGGCCATCCTGGAGAACTTTCAGCAGAAAGACGGCAGCGTAGTGGTGCCGGAAGCCCTGAGACCCTATATGGGTGGAATCGAGGCGATCAGAGCTGATGCCTGATGTCCGATATCCGATCTCTGACATCCGATCTCCGACGTCCGACCTCTGATTTCCGATCTCCGACGTCCGACCTCTGATTTCCGACGTCCGATCTCCGACATCCGACCTCCGACCTCCGACATCTGACTTCTGACGTCCGATCTCCGACATCCGATCTCCGACCTCCGACCTCCGACGTCCGACCTCTGATTTCCGACGTCTGACATCTGACGTCTGATTAAAGACGTCCGGCTTGTTGTGACCGGGAATGAAGGTCCGTATCCCGGTATTTTTTATTGACAATCAAGTTTTTGATAAGTATCTTTTGTCGTTTCCAGAGGCAGGGCCGTTAACTCAGCCGGTAGAGTATCTGCCTTTTAAGCAGAGAGTCGCAGGTTCGATCCCTGCACGGCCCACCACTTCAATCTATGCGTCCCCATCGTCTAGCGGCCTAGGACGTCGGCCTCTCACGCCGAAAACAGGGGTTCAAACCCCCTTGGGGACGCCAAAAATTTCAATGGGTTAAAGTTAAGTGGTTTATTGAATACAACTGGATACAAAATC
>SL_5KL_010_SEDDRAFT_10000451_pt1 | contig 26053 bp, 30 predicted proteins | sample SodLakKL_010_SED_FD_9118 | JGI IMG/M metagenome (IMG submission 9118) | reverse complement strand
GAACTCACGCCCAGCGAACTCACGCCCGGTGAACTCACGCCCAGCGAACTCACGCCCAGCGAACTCACGCCCAGCGAACTCACGCCCAGCGAACTCACGCCCGGTGAACTCACGCCCGGTCGCGACGCGGCCCTTCCGGGAGGCCCAGGATCGTTTCGGTGATGACCTCGGCGCCGATCCGAAGGCTCCGTTCGTCGACGTCGAACGTGGGGGTGTGGTGTGCGCCAGGGTGGTCGGTTCCAACGATGAGATACGTTGCTAACCCGCCGGCCTCTTGGACCCGTTGCATGAGGAACGTGGCGTCCTCGCTCGCGCCGAAGTCGGCGGTCGGACGGATCGAATCGACGCCCTCGACGTCCGCGGCGACCGCGGCGACGTGATCGATGAGCGTAGGGGAGCTGTCGACGCGGGGCGACTCGCTGACGACCTCGAAGGAGAGGTCACATCCGTGTGTGTGTGCCGCCCCCTCGAAGACGCGCCGGAGACGGCCCTTCATATACTCCATAAGCTCCGTGGTCTCCCCCCGAGCTTCCGCTTCGACGCGTGCGTGGTCCGCGATGACGTTGCTCGCCGAGCCCGCCTCGCAGTAGCCGAGGTTGACGCGGGTCATCCCGTCGCCGTGGCGGGCGATCCCATAGGCGTTGGAGATGGCGCTACCAAGCGCCTGCATGGCGTTTTCACCCGCTTGAGGTGCCTTCCCCGCGTGTGCGGAGGTCCCCTCGAAGGCGGCATCGATGTGACACATGGCGAGCGGCCGCTCGATCCCGGCGACGACCCGACCCGTCGGGTGATCGAGCCCCACGTGTGCGGCGATGAGATGGTCGATCCCCTCGATGAACCGGCTCCCTGCCATCGGGTAGCCGCCGCCGCCGATCTCCTCGGCCGGCTGGAAAAATACCGTCAGCCGCCCCGAGAAGTCGCTCGCTCGTACCCGTTCGAGGGCAGCGAGCCCCCACGTCATGTGAACGTCGTGGCCACACGCGTGCATCGTCCCGTCGATCTCGGAGCGGAAGCCCTCGTCGGCCGGCCGGTGTGTCGCCGCGTCGGATTCCTCGATAAACAGCCCGTCGATATCGACCCGGAGCCCGATGGAGGGGCCCTCCCCACGGTCGAGGACGGCCACACAGCCCGTGGCTCCCCCAGCGGTCAGGTCGAGCACCCGCTCGTCCACCCCGCGTTCGCGAGCGCGCTCGACCCACGGCTCGTAGGCGTCGTCGTCGAGGACGGCCATCCGATCGCTGGGGTCGTACGCCTCCCGGCCGATCGCCAGCTCGTCGACGCCGATCCGTTCGATCTCCTCGACGAGCCGGTGGGTCGTGTAGAACTCCCGCCAGCCGGGCTCGGGGTGCCGGTGGAATCCACGACGCAGCTCGACGAGTCGGTTCGAACCGGTTTCGGTCATGTCCGTGCATGACATACCCACGGGCTTAAACGTACACGATCATCGTGTATGTGGAGTACGAAAAAGGGTAAGTGATCGACCGACGAAGGGCCGATATCGCCCCATCGGGGCGGGACCCCTCAGCATGACCGAGCACGAACTCGCGGACACCGAGCGCACAGCAGCCGATCACCCCGACGTCGTCGTCCTTCGGGAGGGGACCGAAGGGCTCTCGATGGCCGCGTATGCCGAGACGCTTCGCGAACGCCTACCGGAACACCGGGTCGCGCTCGCGCGGACCCCACGGGAGGAACGGACGCTCGTGCCCCAAGCCCGCGTCGTTACCGGGATCACCGTCGAGGAGGATCTGATCGCTGAGGCGGACCGGTTGGAACTGTTCGCCTGTACCTTCGCCGGCACCGATCACGTCCCCGTCGACCGGCTCGTCGACCACGGGGTCACCGTCACGAACGCGGGGGGGATCCACGCGCCGGGGATCGCCGAGCAGACGATCGCCAACATGCTCGTCTTCGCCCGGCGGCTTCACGAGGGTTGGCGGCGCAAGTCGAACGCCGAGTGGCGGCACTTCCAGTCGTTCGAGTTCACCGACAGCACCGTCACCGTGATCGGCCTCGGCTCCATCGGCCAGGAGATCGTCACGCGGCTGGAGGGGTTCGATGTCGACACCATCGGGGTTCGGTACACGCCCTCGAAGGGGGGCCCGACCGACGAGGTGATCGGCTTCGAGACGGACGCGATCCACGACGCGCTCGCTCGAAGCGACTACGTCGCCATCGCCTGCCCGCTGAACGACCTCACCCGTGGGCTCATCGGCGAGGCCGAGCTGGCGACGCTCCCCCCACACGCGGTCGTCGTCAACGCCGCTCGCGGCGGAATCGTCGACACCGACGCGCTCGTCTCCGCGTTGCGTTCGAGCGGGCTGCGCGGTGCTGCCCTCGACGTGACAGATCCCGAGCCGTTGCCCGCCGACCACCCCCTGTGGGATCTGGAGAACTGCCTTATCACCCCACATACGGGCGGGCACACCCCGAAACATTGGGACCGACTCGCCGATATCGTCGCCGACAACATCGCCGCCTTGGAGGCCGAGGACGAACTCACGAACGTCGTGGCCGCCCCCGAGTGAACGCCCGCCTAACGGATCCGCTCTAATCCGATACGGAGACGAACAGGCCGGTTAATTGTAGCCGCGCCAGCGCCGCCCGCACCCCTTGCATTTAAAAAACCGCGTCGGCGGCTCGTCGGCAGAGGCGGTCTGTTTGATAGTATACCACGCCTCCTCATGGCCACACCGGTCACAGTGAACGTCGGTCGCGGTGGGTTTGCCCTCGAAACTGGCCCCCTCTTCGGTCTCTATCACCTCGGCGTCCGTCTGTTCCTCGGTCGACTCGAAACGCGCCGCCAACTCCGCGTCACGATCCGCGCTCGCACCGCACTCCTCGTTTCGACAGACCATGACCTCGTCCCGTGAAACCATCATCGTGCCGCACTCCTCACAGAATTGCATACGTGACGGTTGTCGACGATCGGTTATATGTCGAGGGGTGTCGGGTCGGTCGATGGCTTCCGTACCCCACCGACCGGGTCAGACGTTCCGGTCGAACCGCGGTCCTTCCTCCCCGATCATCGGACAGTTCCGCACCCGAAACTCGCTCCCCTCAAGCACTTCGAGGATCTCGCCCTCCTCGTGGGTACAGGTCGTGTGTGGCGGTTCGGAGAGATGTGGACAACGCTGACAGTAGATCCGTTTATTAACGATCTGGTCGACGCCGTCGGTGACCGCCCCCGGTCCCACGCCGTCGTACTCGTCGTCCGCATCGAGCGCCTCCCACACCGAGTCGTCGCCGAGGTCGTCGACCTCCATCCGCTCGAACGGGTCCTCGTGATCGAAGGTCCCCGCATCCGAGAGCGCCGCGAACGGGTCGTCCTCGGCGGCCTCGCCCGAACCGACCGGCCCGGCGACCGTGTGCGCCCCCCCATTCTCCCCGTCGCTCTCGCTCTCCCCGTCGCCCTCGCTCTCCCCGTCGCCCTCGCTCTCCCCGTCGCCCTCGTTCTCCCCGTCGTCCTCGTCGGGTTCCGCCAGGGCCGCAAACGGGTCCTCCTCGTCGGCATCCCGAACGTCGTCGTTGAGCGCCTCGAACGGGTCCTCCGGCCGGCGATCGTCGCTCATCGTTCCGTCCCCCAAGGGTCACTCATCGGTTCCCACCCCGTCCCGGATGTGGACCGTCGGTCGGGACGCTTCCGGTCGCATCGGTCCCGGATCCCGCCGATCGCTCGGACTCGGGCGGGGCGGTCGGGTCGGTCGGTGCCGCCACGTCACCCTCCAACGCCGGGGGGTCGCCGACGGCCAGCCGCGCGGTGCCGAAGAAGCCGGACTTCGGCGTCAGATCGCTGAACTCGCGATCGCAATGTGGACACCGCGGCTTCGAGAGCAGCGCAAGGTGTACCGTTCCCTCACAGCCTTCACAGGCCGCCTTTCGGATACCGTGGGTGTTCGCGGTCGCGGTCAAGCGGGCGAGCAGCTCGGCGTCCGCGGTTCGACGCTCGACGACACGAAGCCGCCGCTGGACGCCGACCACCGCGTTCGCGAGCCGGGAGAGCTTCTCCGAGACGTCGTCGTTCACGTCGGAATCCGCCTCGGAATCCGCAACGGTCGACTCCATCGAACTGACTCGGTCGGCGAGCTCAGCCACCGACTCACGGAGCTCCGTCACGTCCGTATCGGGCTCGGAAGCCGCCCCCGAAGAATCCGACCCGTCGGACCCCGAAGGAGCCGCCCCATCCGACGCCTCGACCGCGTCCGTAAGCGAGTCGACCGTCGTTTGAAGCTCCGCAAGCGTCGTGGCGAGTTCCGGATGGTCGTGATCCTCTGGGGCCTTTGTTTCCGCCTCGCGGTAGATCCGCACCAGGCGGGTCCGCAGGTCGCCGATCTTCTCCTCGGTATCCGTCCGGAACGTCGAGACCTCTCCGGAGAGGCCCTCGAAGTCATCGGAGAGGCGTTCGACCCGCCCGGAGAGCGTCTCGACCGACTCGCGTAACTCGGCGACATCCTCGCGAAGGCCGCCGAGGTCTTTGGAATCGCCGTCCCCATTGTCCGCCCCTGAGCTATCGGGGTCCTCCGTCAAGGATTCGAGCGCGGCCAGCCGGTCCTCCATCTCGGCGATGTCGTCCATCGAGGGGACGTCGATCCCCTCGGACTCGGCGACGGCGACGAGCGCACGCACGAGCGCTTCCTTTCGCTCGATGCCTTCCGCCGCCGCCATGTCGGCGAGCGCCTCCTCGACCGCGTCGGTGTCGCTCATCGCGGCTCATCCTCCATTCTTCCTCCCGTTCGTTCGGCTCGCTTAAGTATCCTCCCGCGCAGTTCTCTCGAACGATAGCGCCACGGCCAACCGTCCGACAGCCGCACCGGCTGTGCCGCTCCCCCGTGCTCACGCAAGCGGGCCACCGATCGACCGGCGCACTCGATCATCGGATCTTCCTGACGTCGCTGATGTCGAAGCCCCCGTCGTGGATCTCCGTCTCGAAGCGCACGATGTTCTCCTCTTCGATGCGCGCTAACACGCCACGGAACTCCCTGACGACCATCGTGCGTGCCCGCTGTGAGCCGCCGCTTTCCCAGGTGAACCGGAGGGTGCCGCTCGCGGCGTCCATCAGGGTGCCGAACTCCTGCTCGGTCAGGGCATCCTCGTTGACCAAGACGAGGATCAGTCCCCCCCAGTGATACGCCGCCTTCTTCAGCCCGCGCATGACCATCGTGATGTCGCTCCAGGCCAGTTCGTCGGAGACCGACGAGACCAGGTCGGTCACCGAATCGATGCAGATGAGGCTCTCGGTCGCATGTGCCGTGAGGTACTCCCCGAGCGCGGTGAGCACGTCGTCGGGGCGGTCCCGCTGCCCGAGTTCGGTGAGCGAGGTCGTCTGTTCCTCATACCATTCACGGGGAAGGGGACTGAATTGGAAGAACTCCGGGGAGAGGTCCCGGAAGGTGATCCCCTCTGCGGCGCTCTCGACGATCTCCTCGGCCATCGTATACCGCATCTCCCGGACGATGTCGCCCGGGTCGGCCGTAAAAGAGAGGTAATGGACTTCCGAGGGAACCTGTGCGGCCGGATCGACATCCCCGTAATAGAGGTCGAACAGCTCCGCATCGGTGTGTGCCAACGCGTTCATCGCCGCGCTGGTATAAAGGAATTCGCGGGCACCCGCGCCGGACTCGCCGGCGAGAAGCACGACGTTTCCCGGCGGCGAACCGCCACCGAGGATCGAATCCAACCGCGCGATCCCGAACGGGACACTCGACATGTTCCATACCCCGCGGGCTCACCGCTTAGTGTTGTTGCTCGGTACGAATCGCACCGCGGTTCGCCCCCCGGACGACCGTCACCTCGCCGTCGACACCCGCCGCCGCCAGCGACCGCCGGCCCGCCTCGCGGGCGGTTTCGACGTGCTCGACGGTCGTGACCCCGTAGACCGTCGGCCCCCACGAAGACTGTCCAGCGCCGAAGACCGCCGGTGACGACTCCAAGGCGGCCACGATGTCCCCGACGGGGGGCCGGTAGACGCCGCCCTGTTCGTCCGCGTACCACGCCCCGTTAAGCCGGCCGACCTCGGCGACGGCGGCACCGAATGGCTCGGCACGTCCCTCGGCGATCGCGGGCAACACCCGACGGGTGACGATCCCCGCGATCCGGTCGGCGAGCGCCGGGCTGGCCCGCTCGACGGCATGGCGCATGGCCGCGTCCTCGACGGTCCCGTTCCGTCCGGGCTCCGCTGCGGGCTGAACGAGGAGAAACCGCCAGTCGTCGGGGACCGGATGGCGTGCCGCGACCGCGGGGACCGTCCAGTCGCCGTCCGCCGGTCGCTCGGTGGTGAATCGTGTCGTCGGATGGCCGCCGTCCAGGATGAACCCGCCGCGCTCGAAGGCGGCGACGCCGATCCCCGATCGACCGCCTCGGCCGAGCGTCGGGGCCCGCATTCGGACCTGCGGCTCCATACCGTGTGCACGTGCGATGGCGGCGAGCGTCGTCAGCGCGACCTGCGTCCCACTTCCGAGGCCGGTATGCCGTGGGAGCACGGATTCGACCGTGAGCGCCGCCCCCTCGACGTCGAGCAGCGACGTGGCCCGCTCGGCGTACCGCCTCACGTCCGCGGCGAGCGCGTCCGTCGATCCGCTGGGCCGTGCATCGGCCACACCCTCGGCCAACTCGACGCGTATCCCTCGCGACGGGGCCGCCTCGACGGACACCCGCGGCTCAGCCAGCGAGACACCCAACGCGCCGTAGAGCCGCTCGTGTGAGAGGCTGAGGTTGCAGAACCCGAAGTGGAGCCGAGCGCCGGCGCTGACACGAACCATCGATTGGATGCCCTACGTGTGCGACGTGTAAAACCGACGTGTCGGTGGCCGGGCTTGCCGGGTCGGAACGGACGGAGCGGAATCGGCCGTCGGGGCGGTGTGGAACGCGCGGAACGGAACCCTTACCGCCCGTCTCGCCACAGTCGGGGTATGCGCGACCATTTCGAGATCCGGGATCACGACGCCGCCGGCCGCATCGGACGGCTCCAGGTCCCACGGGCGGGCGTGACGGTGGAGACGCCGGCGTTGTTGCCGGTCGTCAACCCCAACGTCGTCACCATCGAGCCCGCGCGGCTCCGCGAGGAGTTCGGCGTCGAGATGCTCATCACGAACTCCTACATCATCAACCAGACCGACCGGATCCGTGATCGGGTACTGGAGGCGGGCCTGCACGACTTCCTCGGCTTCGACGGGGCGATCATGACCGACTCCGGGTCCTTCCAGCTCGCCGAGTACGGCGACATCGACGTCACCACGGCGGAGATCATCGACTTTCAGCGACGGATCGGCAGCGACATCGCCACGCCCGTGGACGTGCCCACGCCGCCGGACGTATCCCGCGAGCGTGCCGAACGGGAGTTGGCGGTCACCCGGGAGGCGCTCGCGGACGCCGAACGGGCCGACACCGGCGAGATGCTAATTAACGCGCCGGTGCAGGGGTCGACATATCCGGACCTCCGCGAGGCAGCCGGCCGACACGCCGCCGGGACCGCCCTCGACGTCTTTCCAGTCGGGGCCATGGTTCCCCTGTTAAACGGCTATCGCTACGCGGACGTGATCGAGGCCGTGATGGCCGCGAAACGCGGGCTCGACCCGGACTGCCCAGTCCACCTCTTCGGGGCCGGTCATCCGATGATGCTCGCGCTCGCGGTCGCGGCGGGCTGTGACCTCTTCGACTCAGCCGCATACGCGCTCATGGCCCGTGACGGCCGGTATCTCACGGTCGCGGGGACCGAGCATCTGGCGGAGATGGACTACTTCCCCTGCTCGTGTCCGATCTGTCTCGAACACAGCCCGGAGGAGGTTCGTGCCGAAGAGGACCGCGAGACGGAGCGGCTCCTCGCCGAGCACAACCTCCACGTCACCGTCGCCGAGATCCGTCGGATCAAGGCGGCGATCCGCGACGGTACCCTCCTCGACTTGGTTGATCGCCGCGCCCGTGGTCATCCCGCGATGCTCGATGGCTATCGAACCTTACTCGATCACGCCGACCAGCTCGAGGCGAGCGACCCGGTCTCGAAGGACGCCTTCTTTTATACCTCACACGAGTCCGCTCGCCGCCCCGAGGTACTACGCCATCACGAGCGGCTCGCCCGCCTGAGCGTCCCCGACCGGCTTCTGCTCACGGAGTCGAAGCCGCCTTCGGCCCATGAGTACGACGAGGTGTGGCGGTTACAACCCCCGTTCGGGCCGTTTCCGCGGGCGCTTTCGGAAACCTATCCGCTCACGGCGGAGGTGCCGGAACGAACCGATGGGGCCGCACAGGAGGCCGCCGCCGAGGGCGTTCGCCGGCTTCTCGACGCACACCCTCACGTCGAGGTGACCGTCGGCCACGACGGCTGGGATCGGTCGGCGCTCGCGCGGTTGCCCGAGGAGGTCGTCGTCGAAAACCTGCAGGAGTTGGGGAGGTAGCCCTACGGGTGAACGTCTAACTCGTCACGAAGGTCGCCCATCGTGACCTCGCGTTCGGCGTGGGCGTTGTGTTGGTGGATCGATTCGTCGTTCGACTGTTTCATGCGGATCACGGCGTTGTCCGGGAGGTGATCGAACTCCTCGACGGTCCCCTCCGCGAGCGCCCGCACACAATCTTCGACGAACTTCGCGTCCGCGTGCGCCTCGTAGGTCATATGGTCCTCGTCGGGCCGTTTCGCCATGTTATAAATGCGCGCGCTCATCGAGTCGCGGGCGATGTCGATCACGTCGCCGAGGTCCACGTCAGGGTGGCCGTCGGTCGTGATTGTGAGGGTCGCGTGTCCGCGCTGGGAGTGACCCGGCTGCGGGACGGCGTCGAGGAACGCTTCGGTCGTCTCCTCGTCGACGCCGAGGTCGTGCAGTTTGTCCCGGGCACGTGACTCGCTCATCCCCTGCGAGCAGGGACAGACGGTCATGCCCGTGACCTCCGCGCCGATCTCCTCGCGTGTCCCTTCGTCCGTGGCCGTCGCGCTGGCGATGATCGTCGCGGTGCTCTGGGTTTCGAGCCCCGAGGCGGGCGTGCGCTCCCGGGTGACGAGGTCGGCGGTCATCGAAACCTTCGCCGTGGTCGTGTAGTCGTGTTTCGCGAGCAGCCGCTCGGCGGCGTCCCCGCAGACGTCCTCGACGCGGTAGGCCTCCTCGCGAGTGATGTCCTCCAAGATCTCATCGACCGTCGCGAGGTTGCGCGACATGTCGATCCCCTTGCGGCCGCCCGGCAGGTCGACGAACACCTCGAACTCGGCCATCAAAACGATCGGGCGTTTGTCCGCACGGGCCAACTTCACGAGCTTCTCCACGCCGGTCACGCCGACTTGGGAGAGCCCGACGGCGACGTCGGGGGCCGTCGCCTGAACGTCCGGCAGCTGATGACTCATCAACTGTTCAAAGGGAAGCGCGTGATTAGGGCTTTCGATAGGGGTGATAGCGTGTGAGGCTCACTCCGAGCGGTCCCGGTCCTCTTTGAGCCGCTCGACCTCCGCCGCGATGGAGAGCGCTTCGAGCTCGGCAAGCGATCCGGAGCGTCCCGGTCGACCAGACGCGTCGGAGCCACCGTGGTCGGAAACGTTGGCCCGTCCGTCGGTCCCCTCGGAATCCGTGTCTCCGTCGGTGCGTTCAGCCTCGCCCCTCCGCTCGCCGGAAGGCTCCGCATCCGCCGCCGGGGCCGAACCGGCCCGCGTCGGCGACGATCCGGAGCCGTCGGATCTCGCCTCGTTAGCCGAGTCCGGGTCGTCATTCGTCGCCGTCGTCGAATCCGAGAGGCGTGCATCGATCCGGCGAAACACCGCATACGTGACCGCCCCGGACCCAACGGCGACGGCCGCGTACGCGGTCAACAGCGCCTCGGCTCCGAAGCGCGTCTCCAACACCGGCCCGCCGAGCCACGCGAAAACACAGACGGCGACGAGGAAGCTGCCGGCGAGAGGAAGCAGTCGGTCCATGGTCCCCGTTCGCACGCGAGGGGGATAGCCGCTTTGCCGACACCGTTCGCCATTGTCCCGCCTTGGGGCGCGACCGGAGCGAAATCGGAGCGAAAGCGGAGCGGACAGCCAGTTCTGATGGTACGAGCGAGCCGGACGATGTGGACGATGAAGGCGGCGCGGACGGTGTGACACCCGTATGCGCCCCCGAACCCGTAACGCACCATTTATCAATGCGGCAGCGGAAATGGGGCACACGAATATGCCGAGCTCAAATGGCCCCCAGAAAGCGACTCGCGATAAACTGTCAAACAAGCCCCGAAACCGCGGCACGTCCCCGCCACAGCGAGCGATCCAGGAGTTCGACGAGGGAACCCAAGTGCACCTCAAGATCGACCCGAGCGTCCAGGAAGGTCGCTTCCACCCCCGCTTTGACGGCCGGACGGGGACGGTCGTCGGTAAGCAGGGCGCGGCGTTCAAAGTCGAGATCACGGACGGCGGGAAGGTCAAGACCTTGATCGTCCGCGCTGCCCACATGCGCGCCCAGGCGAACTGATGACGATATTTAAAGAGAAGATCGACGAGGAGTACGTCACCACCGCGGAGGCGAAGGAGATCCTCGTCGAGATCGAAGCCGAGCGCGCCGCCGACGAGGAGCGTGATCTGCGATACGAGTTGGCCCGTGCCATCGAGCACGTCAACCGCTTCTCGCATCTCGACGCCGAGGAGTCCCGCGAACTGGTCGAGGAACTCGCCGAACTCGAGCGGATCGACGTCCCGACGGCGGTCAAGATCGCCGACCTCCTGCCAGCGGACCGAACGGAACTCCGGTCCGTCTTCGCACAGGAGCGCTACTCGCTGGACGGCGACGAACTCGACGCCGTCCTCGACGTCGTCGCGAAGTACTCCTGAGGGGCCATCTATCGGTTCGGTTCGTCGCCACCCGGCGAGCGGATCGCGTGGAGCAAACGCCTCACGCGTGGGAATTTTTTAAGTTCGTGCGTACGTAATATACGGCCATGAGCGACCCCGAGACGGAGACGGACGCGGACGCTGCGGGCGCGGACGCTGCGGGCGCGGACTCGACCGACACCGCGAAGGGGACCGATCCGGCAGCACCACAGGTCGTCCTGCTGGACGTGCTGCCGAACGGCCGGCCCGACGACGGTCGTCCGGGATATCAAAAATCACCGGTCGCGTACGGTCTCGACGTGCAGTCGTTCCGGCTCTTCGAGATCGCGCTAAGCGATACCGCGCAGGTCTCCGTGAGCGACCGGCTCACGCTTGACGGCGATGCGGTCGGCCGCTATCGTGAGGTCGGCGTCGACGACCTCACCCGGAACGCGGCGGCGGAGATCGAATACGCCGTGGAGGCGATCGTCGAGGACGACGAGCGCCGCTTCGTCGACTTCTTCAATTCGGCGGACCCGCTCACGCTCCGACAGCACCAGTTGGACCTCCTTTCGGGGATCGGCGAAACGCTGCGAAACAAGATCCTCGACACCCGCAAGCGCGGGCCGTTTGAGGATTTCGAGGACCTCACCGATCGGGTGTCGGGGCTCCACCGTCCGAAGGAGGTGCTCATCGAACGGATCGTCGATGAGATCCGCGAGGACGACCTCAAGTATCGGATCTTCGCACGACGCCCGGAGTAGTCGAGTCATCGGGGAGTCGGCTCAGCAGCGAGTCGAACGGCCCATCGCGCACCGCCGCCCGGAACCCATTTTACCGGTCCCGACGGAACTCGGGTATGATCGATGAGACCGTCGCCGAGATCCGGGCGATGCAGACGCACAGCACGTCGGTCGTAGCGGTCAAGGCCACGCGGTCGCTCGCGGAGCTGCTCGATCGCGAGTACATCACCGTCGACGAGTTCGAGCGGGACCTCGAACACAACGCCGGCGTGTTGCGCCGATCGAACCCCTCCCACGCCGCGTTACACAACGCGATCCGCGAGGTCGAACGGTCCATCGTCGGCGAGACGACGAGCGTCGAGGGCGCAAAACAGCTGCTCACGGACACGATCGACCGCGTCGTCGAGGACGTGGAGACGTCGAAGGCGGCGGCCGCGGCCAACGCCGCCGAACTGATAGCCGACGGCGACACCCTCCTCGTCCACGACTACTCAACGACGGTGTTGGAGTCGATAGAGACCGCCGCGATGAGCGGTAAACATCTCACCGTCTACGTCACGGAGGCGCGACCGCGAACCCTGGGTCGCAAGACCGCCCGCGCGCTCGCCGGGATGGACCGCGTCGACACGCACATGGTCGTCGACGGCGCGATGGGCTATGCGCTACGCGACTGTGACCGCGTGCTGCTCGGGATCACCTGTATCACCGGCGGGACCTACTACAACCGGGTCGGGACGTTTCCGCTCGTCGTGACGGCCCGCGAGTTGGGGATCCCGGTCACGGCGGTCGGTTCCGGCGCAAAGCGGATCGAGGAGTTCCGCTTCGAGAACGAGTTCCGCGACGCCGTCGAGGTGATGCGCGAGCCCGTAGAGAACATTACCATCGAGAACCCCTCCTACGATGCGACCCCCGCGGGGATGATCGACGTGGTGATCACGGACGAGGGCGTCGCGGAGTTGTAGACACGGAGCGAACCACCCGACCGTGACTAACCGGTGTGCGTAGGCGGGTCAATCGACCGGACAACGGTCGATCCCGAGTGCGCGATATAAGAGACACCGACGGGTCGCTCCCTCGATCAGAAGCACCAGCGCGATGATCCCAAGGCCCACCGCCGAGACGACCGGCACGGTCACCGTCCCCCATGCAGCGAACACGGCAAGCACCGCCAGCGCGATCCCTGCCCCAACACGAAGGGTAGCATCGATCCTCCCCACGTTTCGTTTCATACACCCCCTCGGTGGGTCGACCCAATGAGCCTTGTGCGCCGCCGAGTTCGGTGTGCTACCGATCGAACGCCTAGAGGAGGTGTGGCCAATATGGGGGTGCAGCGGGTGAGCTCGAATTCCGTCGTTCGGTTATATCCGTCACCAGCCGGGTGACGATAGCATATATAAACGACCAACGGCGGTCGGCGCGCTCCGGTGAGCGCCCAGCGGGCGCGACACCGAGCGCGAGGGAGCCCACGGCTGGCGGAAACGCCAGCCGTGGCGAGGCTGGGGAGGCCTGAGGCCGCGGTGTGCATGCGGATGTGGTGCGGTGGTGGTCGCCGATACCCGTTCGTCGCACCGCTGAATGCCCTGACCACCACCGTGTTGATGAACATCCTCGCGACACTGCGTGACCGTTTGTAACTGACTTACGCGGACAGCTGCTCGATTCGGACCCTTCATACACTGTCCTGTGGACCGGAGTCCGAACCTGGGCATCTTGCGCAACAGAACCGAGTCCGCTCGCCCAATCCACCGCACCCGCTCGATCCGCCACGTTCACTCATTCATACACTCAGACAGTCGGACAGTCAACACACGAGGCTGTCACTCACGCAGCTTTGCGACCGCCCCGCCATCCGTTCGTTCCACACACACAAGCTCCTCGTCCGCGAGGTCCTCAAGTATTCCTTTTAACCACTCGTGCCCGTATTCCCCGTCCGACGAATAATCGACGCGGATCTTCGGCCCGAGTTCGGCAAGCGGGAGTTCATCGTGGGCCGAAAGCGCACGGACGATCCGCCCGCGGAACTGCCGCCGACTCCCCTCGAAACTCGGTTGGGTCGGCACGTCCGGCGCGGTGAAATCGCCCGTCTCGTAGGCATGACACCACTCACGCCACGGACAGCCCGCCTCGTCACACCGTGGCCGTGTCCCGCAGGCGACGCCGCCGAGTTCCATGATCGCGTTGTTCCAGAGGCGAGACTCGCCCTCGGGCATGACCAGCGAGGCGACGCGCTCGAAGGCGGCGTCGTCATCCGGGACCGCGAACGCGCGATGGAGCACGCGTTTCACGTTCGTGTCGACGACGGCGTCGCCGGCGTTGAACGCGAACGACGCGACCGCGTTCGCGGTGTACGGGCCGACGCCCATCAGCTCCTGAAGCCCCTCCGGGTCGGTCGGAAAGGAGCCGTCGAACTCGGTTTCGACCTGCGTGGCCGCCTCGTGGAGGTATTTCGCCCGGTTGTTGTACCCGAGCGAGTGGCCCGACCAGAAGGCGACGACCTCGCTTCGGTCGGCCGCGGCGAGGTCCGCCGTCGTCGGCCAGCGTTCGACGAACGCCTCCCACGCGGGAACGACCCGATCGAGTTGGGTCTGCTGGCTCATCACCTCGCTCACGAGGATCTCGTAGGGGTCCTCGGTTCCCCGCCACGGAAACTCGCGGTGGTCGTGCTCGTACCAGTCGATGAGCGCTCCGCGCACGGCGTCGAGATCGGTGGGGTCGGCGGGCAGCGCCGGCGCGTCGCCCTCGGCGAGCGACGACGTCGGGTCCGGCTCGGTCATATCCACGTTCGGAACGGATCGCGCTTAGGGGTGGCGCTTCCGGGCGGCCACCGTGATGGGGTGACGGGTATCGACGGCGCGACGCGCGCTAGTTCACGGCCGCGATCGCATCGGTCAACAGCTCACAGCCGAGGTCGATCTCGCGCTCGGTGACGTCGAGCGGCGGAAGGATTCGAAGGACGTCGTAGCCGCACGCGAGCGTCAACAGTCCCCGGTCGAAGGCGGCCGCCATGACGTCCTCGCGGAGCGACTTGCTCTCGAACTGGAGTGCGAGCATCAACCCCTTGCCGCGGACGTCGGTGACGCCGCCGAGATCCGCATCGCGCATCGTCTCCTTGAACTGTCGTCCCCGGACGACGGCGTTCTCCAAGAGATTCTCCTCCTCGATCGCGTCGATGGTGAGCGCGCCCTGCAGGGACGCGATGATGTCGCCGGCACCCCACGTCGAGGAGATCCGGCTCTTCTCGTCGGGGAAGACGTCCGACCGGGAGATCGTCGCGCCGACGCGAAGCCCCTTCGCACTCGTGATCACGTCGGGTTCGATAGCGTAGTTGTCCGCGCCCCACATCTCGCCCGTCCGGCCGAGTCCGGTCTGGATCTCATCGGCGATGAGCGTGATGTCGTGTTCGTCGGTGAGCGCCGCGACCTCGTCCATGAAGGCGTCGCTCGGGAACCGGTAGCCGCCCTCACCCTGGATCGGCTCCATGATCAGGTAGGCGACCTCCTCGGGGTTGATGTGTCCGCGGTCTGGGTCCAGTTTCCGTCGAAGTCGGGAGACGCCGTCGACGAAGAAGCCGCACGAACAAGTGCTCGGGTCACAGGTGCGGTCCGCACAAAACGGGGCGTCGTGGACGGAGCTGATCTCGGGGAACCGTCGGCGGTAGACCTCCTTCGAGCGGTTGAGCGAGAGCGCACCGAGGGTTCGCCCGTGAAACGCGCCGTCGAAGGTGATCGCGTATTTGCCGCCGTCGGCGTCATCGTAGGCGATCTTGATCGCGTTCTCGACGGCCTCCGCGCCCGAGTTCGAGAGGAAGACCATGTCCATGTCGTAGTGGGCGGTGAGGTCGGTGAGCCGATCCATGAGCCCCGCGGGGCCCGGAAGCGTCTCCCCCGGAAGGCCGTCGCCGGCGACGTAGAAGTCCTGGCCGGCGATCTTGAGCGGATCGACGAGGTCGAACTCCGCGAGCGGCTCCATGATGAGCGGGTTGTTGTACCCGAGCGGTGCGGCGGCGACGTGGCTCGTGAAGTCCATCAGGACGTTGCCGTCGACGTCGGTACAGAACGGGCCCTCCGCCGGGGCCGTCCGATCCCAGACGAAGTCGTAGACGTAGGTGCTCGGAGCTGCCGAGTTGTGGTGGTGTTCGACCCAAGTCCGTGCCCGTGGGCCCGGGAACTCGGTCACCTCCGGACGTGCTGTGTCGCGATCCATGCTGGCGTGTACCGTATCCGATGAGATAAATACGAGTGTGAGCCGCGATCGTTGGATATTTGTACAAATAACCGAGGCTCCCGGTCATCGTCTCCGCCGTGTGTGCGGCGTGTGGATGGATAAAAGAGTCCGTCCGGCGTCAGTGCTCGATGTAGTCGGCTTCCCAGTCGGTACGGGCGTCGATCTCGCGGCTCCCGCGGCGCGTCAGGGTGTAGTAGTTCGTTCTTCGGTCACGTTGGCCCTTCTCGACGAGTCCCTTCTCGACGAGCGTATCGAGGTTCGGGTAGAGCCGGCCGTGGTGGATCTCCTTTTCATAGTAGTCCTCCAGTTCCTCTTTGATCGCGAGCCCGTGCGGTTCGTCCAGCCCCGCGATCACGTAGAGGAGATCGCGTTGAAAACCGGTGAGATCATACATGATGCTGGTGCGCTCTTTTTGTCGAAAAGGAATAAATATATCGTTCCAAGGGTCGACAATAGGCGACTATAGCGCGCTATCCGGGGTGTGTTGGAGGTAGTGTACTGTCAATTCTGGAAGGTGCTTGCAAAATCAGCGGCTTTATTCCTTCGACATACCTATGACGTGTATGCCAGAAGAAGTGTTGTTCAAGACGGAGCGGACGGAGGACAGAGCGACCATCGCGGCCCTGTTGCGATCGGTTGCGGACAAACTCGATGCGGGCGATCCCGTCACCCTCTCTGCCGGGGACGACTCGATCACCCTCGACATCCCGGCGCGGCCGACGTTCGAAGTGAAAGCCGAGCGTGAGACCGGATCGGGCCCGGACGAACTGAGCGTCGAGTTCGAGATCGAATGGGACGACGTCGAGGGCGGCGGCCACGACGGAACTCTCTCGGTGGAATAGGACGCTCGGGTACCGTTTCGCTGGAGACGGCACTGCCGCTTTTATGCTGTTTCGGAAAGGACGCACGCCCGACGCGGAAAAAAGCCGCGTCAGGCCTGCATCCAAATTGGTCCCCGCTGACGCTTCGGCCCTCCAGACGAAGCGTCGTTTTGGCTTACCGCTTGGTATATCTTAAAGCTAACGGCCCCGCGGCGATCGAACGTTTCGACCGGCGGCATCACCGAATGACGCCGCGCCCGTGACCGGGTCCCGTTCGTACGCGACGGCCCCACGCACGACCGTCAGTTCCGGAAAGATCCCCTGCCATCCCTCGAAGGGCGTCCAGCCGCACGCGCTGTGGAGCGCGGCGGCCTCGATCTCGCGTGGATCGGTCAGGTCCACGAGCACGAGGTCGGCGTCGACACCCTCCTCGATCCGCCCCTTCCGATCCAGCCCGAACACGTTCGCGGGCGTTGCGGCGATCGCGTCGCGGACCGTCTCCAGCGCGACGTTCCCGGTTCGAACGGATTCGAGCAACAGCGGGTAGGCCGTCTCGACGCCCGGTACGCCGCTGGGTGCATCGAGCAGCGGCTTGCGTTTCTCCGCCACCGTGTGTGGTGCGTGATCGGTCGCGACGACGTCGATTTCGCCGTCACGAAGCCGCTCGAAGAGGGCCGCTCGTCGCTCCTCCGAGCGCAGCGGCGGGTTCATCCGGCCGAACGTGCCGAGCCGGCCGGCCGTCTCCCGTGAGCAGAAAAGATGGTGCGGGGAGACCTCACAGGTCGCCTCCGCGTCCGCGACGAGGTCGACCGCCTCGGGCGTCGAGGTGTGTGCAACGTGGAGGCGCGCGCCCGCCCGTTCGGCCGCCTCAAGCGCCCGCTCGACCGCGGCGATCTCCGCCTCAGCGGTCCGGTACGCCGACCACGGCTCCGCGTCAGCGGTGACCCCCGCGCCGCCGCCTGCCGCATCGAGCGCGTCCGGATCGAACAGCGTCGCGTCCTCGGCGTGGACGGTAACGGGTACGTCGCGCTCGGCGGCCGCCGCGAGCGCCGACTCGAAACGGTCCAGTTCGATCCCCATGTCGCCGGTCGAGTCCGCGAGGAAGACCTCGCCGAGCGCGAACAGCGGGCGCTCGAAGAGCGTGTCGGGGTCCCACTCGGGGGAGACCCCGCCGTTTATGCCGTAGTCGACGAGAGAGGCACCCGCCGCAAGCGCTGCTTTTTCATCGAAGGCGTCGCCGTCGACCGTTGGCGGCGAGGTGTTCGGCTGGTCGATGACGGTCGTCACCCCGCCGGCGGCGGCGCTCCGTGAACCGCTCGCCCACGTCTCCTTGTGGCTTCCGCCGGGCTCACGAAAGTGGACGTGCACGTCGATCCCGCCGGGGAGGAGGTGTCGGCCGCGCGCGTCGATGACGCGCTCCTCGGCGACCGGATCGAGCCCGGAGCCGACCGTCTCGATCGTTCCCTCCCGGATCCGTACGTCGCGAACGCGACCGTCCGCCAACTCCGCGCCGGTGATGAGCATGGTCGTCCCTCGGTGGCCGACGGATAAATCGTGGTGGTTCGGGATGGAGCACGGACCGCTCCGTCGGGGCGGTGGGAAACGCCGCCGCTCCGATACGGTTTTTTAGCCGCCCGGGGAAGCACGAACGAATGCTGTCCCGACAGTTCGTCCGGGAGAACCCCGACGTCGTCCGCGAGGCGCTCGCGAACAAGGGCGTCGACGTGGATCTCGACCGGATACTCGACGTCGACGAGGAGTGGCGGGAGCTCAAACAGCGCGGCGACGACCTGCGTCACGAGCGCAACGAGGTCTCCTCGCGGATCGGCCAGCTTAAAGCCGACGGCGAGGAGGCCGAGGCGCAGGCGGCGATCGAGCGTTCCCAGGTGCTTAAAAACGAGTTGGCGGAGATCGAGGAGCGCGCGGACGAGTTGGAAGCGACGCTTGAGGCATCCCTACTGGAGCTTCCCGGGATCCCCCACGAGTCGGTTCCCGTCGGGGCCGACGAGTCCGAAAACGTGGAGGTTCGGCGGGAGGGGTTCGACGACCTGCGTGCGCTTCCCGCGGAGCCCGTCCCACACTACGATCTGGGCGAGGAGCTCGAGATCCTCGATTTCGAGCGCGGCGCGAAGGTCGCCGGCGGCGGCTTTTACTTCGCGAAGGGCGACGGCGCGCGGCTCGAACACGCGCTCATCCAGTTCATGCTCGACGTTCACCGCGAGCAGGGCTATCACGACGTCTTCCCGCCGTTACCGGTGAACTCGGCGTCGATGCGGGGGACCGGCCAGTTCCCGAAGTTCACCGAGGACGCCTATCGGCTCGAAGGGGCGAACGACGAGCCGTACGACGACGACGACCTCTGGCTGCTGCCGACCGCGGAGGTCCCCGTCACGAACCTCCACCGCGACGAGATCCTTCTCGGCGAGGAGCTACCGCTTAAATACCAGGCGTACTCGCCAAACTTCCGGCAGGAGGCTGGCGAACACGGCACCGAGACCCGCGGGATCGTCAGGGTGCACCAGTTCAACAAAGTCGAGATGGTGAACTTCGTCCGACCGGAGAACAGCTACGAACGCTTCGAGGGGCTCGTCGACGAGGCCGAGGAGGTGCTTCGACGCCTGGAGCTCCCATACCGCGTCCTGGAGATGTGTACCGGCGATCTGGGCTTTACGCAGGCGAAGAAGTACGACCTCGAGGTGTGGGCACCCGCCGACGACATGGCGGACGGCCCCGAGCAAGGTGGCCGGTGGCTGGAGGTCTCCTCGATCTCGAACTTCGAGGACTTTCAGGCGCGACGGGCCGGCATCCGCTACCGAGAGGAACACCACGAGTCGGCCGACTACCTCCACACGCTCAACGGCTCCGGGCTCGCGGTCCCGCGGATCGTCGTCGCGATCATGGAATACTACCAGAACGACGACGGGACGATCACGGTGCCCGAGCCGCTTCGGCCCTATATGGGCGGGACCGAACGCATCGAGGGGCACGACGCGATCGGCGAGTCGAAGCTGGGCTAGTTCCCGAACTGGCGGAGCCACGTTCGAATCGCCTCCCGCGACGGCGACTCGGCCACTACCGTGCCACATCACATCCGCATCCGACAGCGGTATCCCTTCGACGGCCCAACCGGGCTCAATGGACCGGCGAGTTCTCTTCGTGAGCCTGATCCTCTTCGCCGGCGGCGCGACCGGCGTCGGCGTCGCCGTCTTCGCGTTCGTCGGCCTCGATGACGACACCGCAGGGGCCGAGATCCTCTGGGAATCCGAACCCGCCGAGGGCGACGATGGGAGCGGCGCCGTCGTCGCCACCGTCGACGGGGACCCCTTGGTGATCCAGCCGGCGGCCGACGACGACGCCGCGACGATCCGGGCGCTCGATTCGAACGGCGAGGTCGACTGGGCCGCGTCCGTCCCGGGAGACGTACCTGCAGGGGGGACGAGCGATCTCCACCTCGCCGAGCACGACGGCGACCCCGTCGTCGCGTTTACCACCGAGGCGGGCGACCTCGTCGTCCTCGATGCCGAGGACGGCGGGGAGCGGTTCGCCGTCGCGCTGGGTTCCAGTGCGACCATGGAGCCGGTCGCGACCGATCTGACCGACGACGGTACCCCCGAGTTCGTGGCGCTTCGCGACGACGGGGCCGTGGTGGCCGTCGACGCAACGGGCGAGACCGTCTTCGAGACGACGGTGGACGGCGACGCCGCGCTCCGCCCGCTCCCCGTCGCCGGCGAGTCAGCGGCCGATGATGGAGACGCGGTCGAGGAGGATGACGGGGTCCTCATCGAAAACGGGATCGCGGTGCTCACCGAGAACGGGGGGACACAGGAGGTGAGCGTCCTCGACGCCGACGGAGACGTGGTTTGGGCCGAGGAGCCCGAGGGAACGACGCTGAGTTGGAACGCCGCCGACAGCCGCCGGGGTGCGATCCTCGCGCTCGGGAGCAGCGACGGGATGCTGCAGACCATCGAGGCCGCTGACGGCTCAACCCGGTATGAGATCGGCTTACAGGACACCCCGGTCGACGTGGGCGGCGCGGACGCGGGTCGGATCCACGTCGGGGGTGGCGGCGACATCTGGGCGGTGGACCTCCTCGACGGGGAGGTCGTCTGGAAACAACAGTACGGCGGTGAGACCCGGGTAACCGAGCCGGCGATCGGCGACATCACCGGCGACGGAACCGCCGAGGTCGTCGCCGTCAACCGCGGGGGTGACGTCCTCGGAATGAACCGAAACGGCGAAGTCGTCCTGCGCGCCGATGCGGGGCCGGTCATCGTCTACACCGCTCCGCTGTTTGCCGACGTGACCGGCGACGGGACGGATGAGATACTGATCGTCACCGAGGACGGAACCGTCGTCGCATTGGCGAGTTAGATCGCAGGGGTGGATTCACCGGAAACGTGGTGTGTTTGGCCGCTTCGCTCTACCGATATTGGCCGATTGTATGCCGATAAAACCGTTCAAACCGATCAAAAGATGGATCGGGTCCGTCCGTGGGTCCGATTATTCGGCGTCCTCGTACACCCAGCTCGCGGTGTCGAGGTCGTAGTCGACGAGTTCATCCTCGTCGAAAAAGAGCGCGATCTCTCGCTCGTTCGCGCCCTCGTCCTCGTGGTCGGAGGCGTGGATGACGTTGTGGCCCAGATCGAGTCCGAAGTCGCCGCGGATGGTGCCGGGCGCGGACTCGGCGGGGTCGGTCTCGCCGACCATCGAACGGACCTGTCGCGTCGCGTCCGCCCCCTCCCAGACCATCGCGAAGACGGGGCCGGAGGTGATGAACTCGACGAGCCCGTCGAAGAAGGGCTTGTCCGCGTGTTCGCCGTAGTGATGGTGTGCCAGATCCTCGTCGATCCGCATCAGCTTGCCGCCGACGAGCTTCAGCCCGCGAGCCTCGAACCGCGAGACGATCTCGCCGATAAGCCCGCGCTGGACGCCGTCGGGTTTGACCATCACGAAGGTCCGCTCGTCGTGGTGGCTCATTCGTTTCGACCCTCCCCGCGGCCCTCCTCGGTCCATTCGAGGTCACGTGCCTCGCGGCCGAGGAAGTAGTTCTTCTCCGCCTTCGAGTCGACGAAGTGGAGGATCGTTCCGTCGGTCTTCACGTACATCGTGCCCGTTCCGGGCTCGATATCCTCGCCGGTGTAATCGCAGGTGCGTTTTTCGACCATCTTATCGCCCTCCGATGGAGTCCGCATCGCGCTGGGTCTCGCGGAGCTGGAGCACGTCGCCCAGCCGCACCGGACCCAGGACGTTTCGGGTGATGATCCGTCCCTGGTTCGATCCCTCCTGGATGCGGCATTTGACCTGCATGGCCTCGCCGTGCATCCCGGTCTTGCCGACGACCTCGATCACCTCCGCGGTGGTCGAGTCGCTGGTTCCCTCTTCTGCGCTCATGGTGGGTTATCGAAGCTCCGCGACCTTCTCCGCGATGTCCTCGACGTCGTCGGCGGCGTCGCCGGCGTCGACGATGGCGGCGGCGGCCGAGCCGACTTCGAGGCCCGCGGCGAGGCCGACCTCGTCCTGCGTGTCGACGAAGATGACGCCGATCCCCTTCTCGTCGGCCAGCTCTGGGAGGTGCATCACGATCTCCTCCGGGGAGACGTCCTCGGCGACGAAGACGAGTTTGGCGTTGCCGCGCTCGACGGATTTCGTCGTCTCGTTGGTTCCTTTCTTTACGGTACCGGTGTCTCGGGCGACCTCGAGCGCCTCAAGGGCTCGCTCTGCGAGGTCGGCTGGGGTGTCGTAGTCTACGTAAACTGCCATGGTTGTTCACCTTATCCTCCCCGCGGGCTCGCGTGTCCGTCCCGTGGTCGGTCCCTATCGGAACGGCACATCATCAACCCCGAAGAGGCTGTAGCCCGGAATTGGCAAGGGCATCATAAAAGCGTGTCCAATGCGATCCGGCCATGTGAGCCGGGCGCACGCCGTTTGCCGCGTGCGGTTTCGGGGGACGCTTCGGAGCGATCTTTCGGGGACGCTACGGGACGATCTTCCGGGGACGCTCCGAGGGCTTTACCCGCGTCCGCCGACTTCCCCCAACTAGATGGCTCGGTTGGTCCACTACTCCGATATCGAGAACGTCTTCGACGCACCCGAGCGGGCGGCCCGGCTCACCGGGCAGATCCGGGCGCTTTCGGGGCCCGACGCACTCGTTGTCGGCACCGGCGACACGACCGCCCCCGGCGTGCTCTCGCTCGTCGCGACCGGTCGGCACATCCTGGAGTTTTACGCCGCGACGAACACCGTCCTCGACACCTTCGGGAACCACGAGTTTGATTACGGACCGGACCCGCTTCGGCAACTCGTCGCCGACGCGCCCGTGGAGTTCGTCTCCGCAAACGTGCGAGATGAGGAGGGCGAGCCGTTCGGCCGCGCTGAGGGCGTCGTCCCGTGGACGACCCGCCGTATCGGCGAGTCGACTGTCGGGTTCGTCGGGCTCACGGACCCCGCGACGGACTCGTTGAACCCGATGGCCGAACCCCTCTCGTTCGACGACCCCGTCGAGGCCGCACGGGGGGCGATCGCCGACCTCCGATCGACGGCCGGTGAGCCCGATCACCTCGTCGTCCTGTCACACCTCGGCGGCGGCGACGACGACATCGCGGCCGCCCTCGACGTGGACGCCATCCTCGGCGGCCATATCCACAGCCGGCGGAACGAACACGTGCACGGCACGCTGCTCGTGCGTCCGGGCGTAAACGGCGAGACGGTCGTCGAGGTCGACCTCGATGGGCCGCGAGCGACCGCGACGCTCCACGAGCCGAACGGCGCTTCCCCGTACGAGCCGATCCGGGAGGCCCTAATAACGCGGATGGCCGCCGCCGACCTCGATGAAGTGATCGCCGAGGTCGAGGACCCGATCGAACGGACCGGCGAGGTCGTCCACGGCGGGGAGTGCCGCGTCGGCAACTTCGTCGCGGACGCGTTCCGCTGGGTACACGACGCCGACGTGGGCCTCTCGAACGCCGGGGGGTTGCGGCAAGGCGACCCGTTGGCCGGCGAGGTGACGAAAGCCGACCTGATCAGTTTGATCCCCTTCGAGGAGCCGGTCGTGCTCGTCTCGCTCACCGGTCGGGAGCTTCGGGCGGTGTTGCGGGAGATGGCGGCCCCCGACGTCGACTTCGGCGAGGCCGACTGGTGGCACGGACACGTCTCGAACGTCCGCGTCGTCTGGGACGCGACCGAGGAGCGACTCGTCGAGGCGACGGTCGGCGGGGAGCCGATCGATCCCGACGGCCGGTACACCGTCGCCACCTCGGAGTACCTGCTCCACTCCGAACACGAGTTCCCGACGCTGCAACAGCGTCACCGGATCGGCGAGGGCGACATCCAGTACGAGGTGCTCGCCGCGTACGGCCGCGAACACGGGATCGACCCGACGATCGAGGGCCGGATCGAGATCCGAAACCGCGTTACGCCGGCGCAAGCCGAGTAATCAGGGACGAACGGAAGCGTCCTCCGGCCGATCAGGGAAGGTCGATGTCGACGTCGTGCTGGCGGCTTGCCGCCATGAGGGTGTTATAAAGGAGCATCGCCCGGGTCATCGGGCCGACGCCGCCGGGCACGGGGGTGATCGCGCCCGCAACTTCTTTCGCGGAGTCGTAGTCGACGTCGCCGACCAACTCGTAGCCCCGCTCGGTGTCGGCCTCGACGCGGTTGATCCCGACGTCGATCACCGTCGCTCCTTCCTTCAGCATCGAGCCGTCGACGAACTCGGGGAGACCGGCGGCGGCGACGACGATGTCGGCGGCTTCGAGCCGCGCCTCCAGGTCCGTCGTTCGGGAGTGACAGACGGTGACGGTGGCGTTGCCGCCGGGGGCCTTCTGTAACAGGAGATTCGCCATCGGCTTGCCGACGATGTCCGAACGGCCGACCACGACCGCGTCCGCCCCCTCGGTCTCGACGTCGTAGGCCGCGAGCAGTTTTTGGACGCCGTGGGGGGTGCAGGGTTTAAATAACGGGTCGCCGGCGACCAGCCGCCCCACGTTCTCGGGGTGGAAGCCGTCGACGTCCTTTTCGGGGTCGATCCGTCGGAGGACGGTCCGTTTGTCGACGTGGTCAGGCACGGGGAGTTGGACGAGGATCCCGTGGACGTCGTCGCGCGCGTTGAGGTCGTCGATGGTCTCATAGAGGGTTTCCGCCGGTGCGTCGGGGTCGACCTCGACATGGATTCCCTCGATACCGACCTCCTCGCAGTCGCGCTGTTTCATCGAGACGTACGTCTCGCTCGCCGGGTCGGTGCTCATAAGCACCGTCGCCAGCCCCGGTTTCACGCCCGACTCGGCGAGCGTCTCGACCCGATCCGCGATCTCCGTCCGGAGGTCCGCCGCGACCGCCTCGCCGTCGATGACCGTCGTCATGGTCGAGCCGAGACGGACGAGGGGTAAAAACCACACGGGATCGTGGTCAGCCGAGACATAATTTTGGCGGTTTGTGTGCACACATACGGATCGACCTGCTTGCTCAGCGGTACCCGCTCTGGGATCCTGACGCAGCCCACTTTTGTACCCGCGCGCCGATCGGTAAACCATGACGCTTGACCGTTACGCCGACGCCGTTTCAGACCTGAATCCCGAGGAGGGATCGGTCGAGACCGCCGAGTTGGTCGTCACAGACGACGTGCTCGTGAAGGCGTTCGTGCTCGGACCGGGCGGGGAGATCAGCCCGCACGAACACGCGGACGCGACGAACGTCTTCCACGTGATCGAGGGCGAGCCCACGGTGATCCGCGACGAGGAGGCTGAGACGCTCGCCGCGCCCGCGGTCGTGTTGAACGAGCGTGGCGCGATCCACGGGGCCCGAAATGAGACCGACGGGCGGGTCGTCATCACCGCCAGCCTCTGTCCGCTGCCATAATGGTCGCCGAGATCGACACCGACGAGTTGGAGACGCTGCTCGAACGTGGGGAGCCGGTCCGGATCGTCGACATCAGGGACGAGCGCGCCTTCGACCGGGGCCACCTCCCGGGGAGCGAGTCGATCCCGTTCCCGCAGCTGACGACGCGGGTCACCGAGTTGGAGGGGGCCGAACGGATCGTCACCGTCTGTCCACACGGGATCGCCAGCCGCCAGGCCGCACAGCTGATCGGCAGCTACGTCGGCACCGCCGACGCGCGAGTCGAGAGCCTCCGAGGCGGGATCGAGGGGTGGCAGGAGGCCGGCAACGAACTGGAGCCGACCGAACCGGTAAGAGCGATAGATGATGAGAGCCCGGGGGATGGGCCCTCACCCGACCCCGACGAGGGGCCAGCGGCTCCTTTTTAAGCGCTTCCGGTCGCCACTTAAATACCGCCCGCAATGACGCTCACCGCATTCGGTGGGTGACGGTCACGGCCAGCGCACCCAGTGCGAGCGCGACGATGGCCGCGAGCGGTCCGAATCCGGGGACCTCGTCCACCGTCTCGGTAAGCCCATCGCCGACCCCAACGAGCGGTCCATCGCCCTCAACGGTCAGGGTCGCCGTCGCCGAGTTCTCCGGTCCGACCACCTCGACCTCCATCGATCCGCTGT
>SL_5KL_010_SEDDRAFT_10000450_pt1 | contig 26055 bp, 28 predicted proteins | sample SodLakKL_010_SED_FD_9118 | JGI IMG/M metagenome (IMG submission 9118) | reverse complement strand
TCCCAGCCAGTCACAATATCAAAATCCTCATCCTGGGTATAATGCATAAAAAGATTAGAACTTTCTAAAGAAGCAGTGTTCTTAAGCCCTATTATGTTTTCCACTGAGCTTAATTCTTTTACCACTTTTGGAGAGATACTTAATCCGGTTCCACCAGGCCAGTTATATATAATCAATGGAATGGAAACACTTTCAGCCACCGTCTTGAAATGGGTAATTAAGCCTTCATCGCTGGGTTTTAGATAATGGGGGGTAATCAAAAGGGCCGATTCTGCTCCTACCTCCTGAGCGTATTTTGTCAGTTCTATGGTTTCCTTGGTGCTATGATAACCAGTCCCAGCCATTACTGGCACCCTTCCATCAACAAGTTTAACTGTTAACTCAATAACTAATTTCCTTTCTTCATCAGTCATAAGAGTATATTCCCCAGTGCTCCCCCCCACCAAAATGCAATGAACTCCATGATGGATGAGGAAATCAATTAACTCCTCCATTGCTTTCCTATTTATGCTGTAATCATTTTTAAAGGGAGTTACCATAGCCGGGATTATTCCCTTCATCCTGTACATATTATCACTCCTATCTTTTTGTGGTCCTAATAATGATAAACTATTATGTTAAATCGAACTCTAATACCAGTTATAAGGTTTATTTCTTAACTTTTATCTTGTTTTCAAAAAAAGACTTACTAACCAATTTCGGACTGGTAAAAAGATACAAATCAGGGCCTTTTTCTTCAGCAGAGGAAAGGTGGATATCCTTTTCAAAATTCTTTAAAATCCATTCTTTGGTGACCTGAAGATACCCCGGTTAGGTTTAGTAAAATTTTTTACATCCACCAAAGTTCCAATTTTTGAACCTCAAACTTTTCACACTAGCAACAAAATAATTTGTTTCTTTTTGTTTAACCACCGCCTTTACTACATTATTTTTGCCCTTGATAATGTCCAGAACCAGTTATTTTTCTCAAAAAGTAAAACCTATATTTTTTTACATAATAAACTTCTACCCAACCTAACACCTTAAAATATTTAGAAAGGAATGTTAGGATTTTGGAAAAAAGATTTTTTCCACTTAAAATTCCCCTCCTAATTGGTATGTGGTCCAACCTTTAAGCGGTTTTTTCCGGGGCTGGACTAAAACTCCTAAAATCAATTTAAAGGAAAACCCTTTGCCAGCCCCAATTTAAAAATTACTCTTCTTTTAAGAAATTTTCTATATTCATTATGTGTTCATTCATATATTTTTTTGCCTTACTGGGATCCCTGTTTTTCAGGGCTTCAACCAGTTTGCCAACGGAGTTTATTGAAGTTTTCCGGGCTCTGTTGGACATATCAATAAGCTCCATTGTTTCTTTATGAAATTTTTCAGTTATTATTAACATAAAACTTTTTATTATGGGGTTCTGGGTCGCAGAGGCAATGGCTGCATGTAATCCCAAATCCTTGATAAAATGTTCCTTAATAGTGTTAGCGTTTTTCATCCCCAAATAATGGGATGTAATTACTTCCAGATCTTCTTTCGTTGCCCTTTCAGCTGCCAGGCGAGCAAACTCTCCCTCAAACATAACACGGAATTCCATAACATGTTCTATGGTGAAATCATTTATCCGGGTAAAAAAATCAAATAATTCATCATAACGGGGGGAGTTCTCTGTTACAAATGTTCCTTTACCTTGAATCACTTTTAGGTAACCAGAAAAGGTCAAAGAATGAATTGCCTCTCGTACCGAAGTCCGGCTTACCCCAATCATTCTTGCGAGGTCCCTTTCGGAAGGTAATCGCTCTCCTGGTTTGATAGTTCCATTTTTTATTCCTTCTTTGATTTGTTTAGCTACAAATTCAAAGGTTGGTTCCTTTTTGATATTTTCAAATTTCACATTTAATCCCCCCAGTTAGATGTGTCCCCTTAAAGAAGCAAATGAGAAAAAATGTTTAATTATTGCTTTCTAAATTGCCTTGCCCTTCCTAAAATCTCCCACCCACACAAAAAGAAAGTCATTTACTAAGAACGAATTCTTCTTAAGTATTTGGTTGTGACTCGTTTAACTTTCCGACTGATATTGCTCTGATGCTTGCCCATCTTTCTTCCCTTTTCTTCCCAGTAAACAACTTATTCTAACCAGAAAGAATTTTTCCCTGGTTCAAGCTAAGTAAGGTGTTAAAATGCACTTGCAGATGTGGTATCCCTATTTGTAAGGCCCAGAGTGATACCTTCGTATTTATATATCCTTAATAATATCATACGATATTTCTCTCTATGGTTCAGTTTTTCCCGTTGCATTTCATTATTCAATGAAGCAGTATTCACTTTTGCATCTTTTCCAATTTTTTGCTTGTTGGAGTAATTGCAAGACCTCCTGTTCCATTACATTGAAGGGGACGGAAACGACCGGTTTCATATGTTGCATCAATAACTTCATCAAAGGGAATTACACTATCAACTCCAGCCAGGACAATTTCCGCGCTCATAATGGCATTTAATGTTCCCAAAGCATTTCGGGTAATACAAGGAACTTCCATAAGTCCAGCTACGGGATCACACTCCATTCCAAGAATATTTTGCATAGTAATTGATGCAGCGTCTAAAGCCTGACCTACGGTTCCCCCTTTCATTTCAACAATAGCGGCTGCGGCCATTCCCGAAGCTATTCCTGTCTCCACCTGACAGCCACAATACTCAGCCAAAAAAGTTGCCTTTTGAGCAAAAACTGCCCCTATTGCACCTGCAGAAAGAAGAGCATGATAAAAAACCTCTTCTGGCACTTCAAATTCCATTTCTTCTACCACAGAAAAAATTGCTCCTGGGATTACCCCACAAGCTCCAGCCGTTGGTGCCGCAACAATTAAACCTAGAGATGCACTAACCTCATTCACTGCCATTGCATAAGCTGTTGCTCTGGGTAAGGTCCCGGATGAAACGGTTTTTCCCTCCTTGTATGCCTCGAATAAACGGCGTCCTCCCTGTTTTGCAATTCCTCCACTAAATGTTAATTCTTCAGAAATTCCGCGGGATAATGATTGTTTCATTACAGAAATCATCTCATCTAAATTCTCGAATATCTCCGCTTTATTAAGGCCCAAACGGTTCATCTCATAACTTAAAGCTATTTCCCATAATTTTTTACCACTATCTTCAGCTAATTTAAGAATTTCCTTGCTTGAGGTAAAATAAGGTTTTCTACTAGCTCCAGATTTCGGAACAATAAAAACCGGATCCGCTTGATACACAGATAGAACATGTTGGTGGTTTGATATTTTTTGTAGTTCTTCCTGGGATAAACATCTATTTAATTCTAATGTAATAGCTTTTTCTTCCTGTAAACTTATCCTTGGCTTTTTAACCAAGTCATTAACAAACTCCAAAACACCAGAAGCAAATAAAGGATCATCCATCACGATAAAAAGTGTTGGATAGTTACCATCTATATTGGTTTTAAAACCATCTATTTCAAAAATGCTAACAGCTCCACCACCTTCAGAAGCCCCAATAATTTCTATTTTTTGATTTTGACCCTCCCCACGAAAGATTACTACATTTGGATGACTTCCTTGATAAGGCTCGGTCTTTACTTCAACATCCAAGCCCAGAGCTTTCACCTCATCAAAGACTTGGGGAATTTTCAAATTTTTTGTGTCCCAGCCCAGTAAACCTGATACAAACGCACAATCTGTACGATGCCCTTTATAGGTTGCAGCAAAGGACCCTCCCTCGTTAAAGCAAACTTCTGCTTTTTCAAGATTAAACCCCATAATGCTCCTGGCTAACAACCCTAACCGAACAGGGCCTGCTAAATGGGAGCTAGAAGGACCCAAAGTAATCGGTCCCAAGACGGTATTTAAAATACTAGGGTGAAAGGTAGTGCCTTCTCTTTCCATTTATTTGATCCTCCCTTTTAAGTAAAAAACCACTCTATAATGTAATCCTTCGTATATTAATTATGTTAAAAACAAAACCTTTAAAGCCATACCTAAAAATAATTAGGATATTCGGTTATAAATTTACCTTTCAAAGCCTCATCAAAATATCTTTTTTTTATTTCCTCTTTTTAAAAACCTGAAGAAAAAATCTCGAGGCCGACCACTTGCTCCTGTTTTCAATTTTCCTAGTTCTCTCTCAAGCAAAAATCAAAAATCCGGGGAATGGTAAATTATGCGATTTTTTGGGTTCTCTTCTACATTTTAAGGCTAAGAATTCAAGTTTAGTTGCCGAAACCAACGTGGTATGTGGTCTTACCAGTTTGGGTAAAAAAAACAAAACCCTTTATTTAATCTTTTTTTCCCAATTTTCTTTCTGCACTTTTTATATTCTCTATTAACTTGAATAATTCCTTTTTTTATTTCAAAAAAGGAATCTCCTTTTTTCAGAACAAACGGAAAAACCCAGTGGGAAATTATTTTTATCTTACTCCAATAATCCCTAAACCCCTTACTAATAATCATTTTCCTCTTTTTTGTAACCCCCGATCATCTAGACTTTTTTCCAATGGATACTCATTTAAAAAAAGCTTTCTCTTATAATGAATTCAAAATCCGAAGCAAAAACAAAAGCCCTCTATTTATAAAAAACAGAGGGTTTTTATATTAATCATTATCCTAATTCCCAATTAATGTCTGCTGGACTGAACCGGTTTTTTACCCACAATCCCGGGGAAATTTTCTTCTCCCAGTAAAACCTCTTTTTCTACAACTCCTATTAACCCGGCATGGATTAAAAGGTGTTTTGCTGCTGGGATTTGTTCCTTTTTCAGGCTTCCCCAGGAAAAAGTCCCCCCATCTTTCAATACCCGCAAACTCTCTTCAAAAAAAGTTGTCCGCAGGGGATATTTTTGCTTTAAAATTACCGAATCAAAATAATTAGCATCAAAGGGAAGTTTCCGGGGTTTTTCTTTCTCTTGGTCCGGGTTTACTTCCAGAATTAGTTTGCTCTTATTTTTCTTTCCAGCTGGTTCAATCCAAATCCTGTACCTTGAGGCCTGACACACAATAGTGGAGGCATCAACTACACCGTTCATGAAAATGCTCCTCTCCAAATAACAATAACTTCATATATTTATTCTTCTATCTTTATTCCTTTTTTCCTTTATTGTTTTACCCAATCATAGTATTTTATTTTCTTTCAGTTTAGCTTCCAGGGTCTCCAGGTCCAGATACAAATTGGAATTGAACCCATTTTTTTCTGCAGCACAAATATTTTCTATCCTATCATCTATAAACAAACATTCTTCGGCTTTCAGGGAAAAATCAGATAAAAGTTTCCAAAAAATCTCTTCCTCGGGCTTTAAAAGCCCCTCTTCGGAAGAAATAATTCCTCCTTTAAAAAAAGAGAAAAAATCAAATTTAGCCCGAACAATTTTCCAGGCTCTTAGGTGGAAGTTGGAAAGGTAAAAAAGGGAGTAACCTTTTTCAGATAGGGGTTTGAGCAACTTTGTAGCCGGAAGGGGTTGCAGAATTTGTGGCCATTCCAAAAAAACTATTTCAATTTCATCCCTGTAATGGGGAAAATCATTAATTAAATTGGTTTTGACTTCCTGTTCAGAAATTGTTCCTCTATCCAGTTGTTGCCAGTATTTACTTCGGAAAATTATGGTTTCCAGCATACTTGCTTTTTCCCCTGGGCCAAATTTGCTCTGCAAAAATTCCATGGGCCGGAAGCTTAAAAGAACCTCTCCTATATCAAAAATAATATTTCTAATCACCACACCACTCCCATATTAGTCCTTTGCCCTGTTACTGATTTACTCCTGTTGAATAATAACATAGTTTTTGCTTATTTGCCAAGAAAAATTTGTTTTTTTCACAATTTTTTTTCAAATATTTCTTCTCCTGTTATGAACCAATTCTCCTATAAATAAAAAAGGCCGCCAAAGGCGACCTAATCTTCAAAAACCTTCTGGAAAATATCCAGATCTCTTTCCTCAAATAGGACAAACCGAATTAAATTAATCTCCTTAGACAAAGCCAACTCATCTAAAACAGCCTTAAATGCCACTTTTGCAGCTTCGAGTTTTGGATAGCCAAATACTCCAGTTGAGATAGCGGGAAAAGCAATTGATTTGATTTTATTTTCCCGGGCTAATTGAATTGCCCTCCTGTAACAGTTTGCCAGCAGCTCTTCCTCCGGTTTATCAACCCCATAAACCGGCCCCAAACAATGAATAACAAAAGAATTGGGTAGTTTATAGCCTTCTGTGATCACGGCTTCCCCGGGAGCAATTGGAGCCAGGTTTCTACATTCATCAGCCAATTCAGGCCCTGCTGCCCTGTGAATGGCTCCTGCCACTCCTCCTCCAGGCATTAATTCAGCGTTTGCAGCGTTTACAATAGCTTCAACATCCTCCTGTAAAGTAATATCTCCTTTTACCAGTTCAATCCGAGTGTTGTTAACTTCTCGATAAAACATTAACCTCACCCTTATCCTTCAAAAATTTCCCTATGAACTCTTTCTTTTTTATAGTGAGTATTGGCTTCTTTTTCTTCATCGGGATATCCAATTGCCGCCAGGCCTAAAGGCCGAATTCGGTTAGGTATTTTCAGAAAATCCTTAATAATTTTCTCTCTTTCTTCGTTGGGATGAACTCCCAACCAGACTCCACCAAGATCAAGGCTGGTAACAGCAAGTAAAAGGTTTTGCATTGCAGCAGAGCAATCCTGAACCCAATAAGAAAGGCCAGAATTTTTACTTGTGGCTTCTTCAGGGTCTCCACAAACAACCACACAAAGGGTTGCTTCCTTAAGCATTTTAGCATAGGGATGAATTTCCGAAAGCTGATCAAGCTTATCCCGTTCAGTTACAACAATAAAGTGCCAGGGTTGTCGATTGGATGCTGAAGGAGCAGCCATGGCCGCCTTCATTAAAAGATCAATTTTCTCTTCTTCAACAGGTTTGTCAAGAAATTTCCTGATACTTCTTCTCTTGAGAATCCAGTTAATTTTTTCCTCCACTAGGATCCCTCCTCTGTTTTTTTTAATTTACTTGCAAAAACAAGGTAACCAGTATGGCCTGTCATTACATCTTCAGGCCTGAACCTTTCAGCGTTAAGTTTGTAGCTTCTTCTGAAAATTTCCGACACCTCGTGAATAAAGTAACCTGAAGCCTGAAGAGTTGAAATTATTCGGGTAACCTGATTTGTTGTTGGGAGAAGTAGGCCTAATCGACCTCCAGGCTTAAGAGATGAATTTACCTTTGGCAAGACCTCCCAGGGGAATTTCATATCAAGGAAAAAAGCATCAAAATCCTTGGGAATATCAACTTCCTGCAGGGGCCTATTAAAAAATTTTATATTTTCGTATTCCCGACACACTTCTAAGTTTTTCTGAATTATCTCGGTAAAATCATCTCTCTTTTCAAATGAAAAGACCTCTCCTCTTTCACCAACGGCCCTGGAAAAAATAGCAGTCAAAGCACCTGACCCCGTACCCGCCTCCCCAACTTTTCTCCCGGGGAAAATATCCAGATTCAAAAGGATATATCCCGCTTCCTTTGGGTAAATAATTTGAGTTTTGCGATGAAGGTATTCCATTATATAATCTTTAAGTGTGCAGGAGAGGACAAAAAACTTTTTTCCCCCCAGGGTAAAGGATGAACCCGGTTCTATTTCTTCAAGTTCTTCATTTTTTATCATCCCATTGGGCAGCCCCTTGGGCTTGGGATCATCAAGGTCAAATACCCTTTTAAACTTTTTCCCATCGTCAATAATTCTGAAACGGCTTAACCTGTTTTTCATTTTTTCACTCCTTGCCACTACCTCGGGTCCTTTATTCCCCCTAATTAATTAATTCTTTAAACTTTTCTCCCCTCCTCCCTTTTTTAGGAAGGAAATGGTTATTATTAGACGAAATATTCAATGAGAAAATGAGAAAGGAGAATACCCTTGAAAAAACTTTATCGTTCTCAAGAAAACAGGATGATTGCAGGAATTGCGGGAGGGTTAGCAGAGTACTTCGGGGTAGACCCGGTTTTAATCCGCTTGATCTGGATACTTTCAATTTTGTTGGGTGGAGCAGGTATTTTTGCCTACTTGATTGGCTGGCTTATTATCCCTGAAGGAGAAAACGCCCAAAGGGAAAGTCAAGCTGAACCCGGAATGCAGGGTATCGGCCTTATCCTGATAATTATTGGTGTTGCTCTCTTCCTCCGTTATCTAATTCCGGTCCCCTTTGCCCGGTTTTTCTGGCCACTTGCTCTGGTTGGCCTGGGAATATTCCTACTTTGGCGGTCAAATCAGGAGTAGTTAATATTTTAAGTTCTTTCAATTGGAAAAGACATACAGCGGGGACCTCCGCCGCTTTTTCGGACTTCTTGCAAAGGCAATTCCAACACTTCAAGACCAAGGCTTTTTAACAATTGGTTTACCCTTTCTGCACCGGGATGGCTGATAATTTTTTCTTCCCCAATATTCAGGAGGTTACAGGAATGCTGGAAAACTTCCTCTCTGGTAATTTCAATTACGGCCAATTTTTTTTGCCTGAAGACCTGGAATAATGAAGGTGGTAGAGCTTCGGGGCAGGCAATTACCGTTTTTTCTGCAATAACGTTGCAAATCATATCAAGGTGGAGAAATTCCCTGGGAAATTCAATATTTTTTAAATTAATTCCAGTATCATAGAGAAGTGTTTCCAGAACTTTAAACCCAAGGGCATCGGTTCTATCGCTTTTTCCAACAAGGGCTGTTTGGCTATCAAGAAACATGAAATCTCCGCCCTCAAATAATCCCCGGTCCATTTTAAAGAAAACNGGAATCCTTTTTTCCTGAAGGATTTCCTCAGCAGGCCGATGTTCTCCCCACCTTTCAGACTTTAACATACGACCAAAAATAATACCTTTGGGTGTAGAAACACCAAGGTCCCGAGTATTTATCTGGTAAGAAAACCTTTTATAGGTTTTCGTTTTTATTACTTCCACACCATTTTCTTCAAGGCAACTTCTGAAAAGTTGATGCTCTTCTATAGCCTTTACCCTGTCCACCCCACCTTCCTGGTTAAACTTTTCAGCAATAACATTAATGGGAGAACCAATACATAAAAAATCGGGAGGGGAAAGTAAAACCTTTTTTAGTTTCCCATACTCATTTTTAACCATCTTTTCACCTCTTTTTTTGATTGCACTTGTGGGGGAAAACAAATCCTACCTCTTTTAATTTTTCTGGTTTTAAAGTTACCAAGGGGGTGTAAGAAATTCACCATAAAATTGGACTCGGGGGAGCAGTCATCATGACTGTAGGAACCGTAATCGGAGCGGGAATCTTCATTTTAATCGGACCCCTCGGGGTAACTACTGGACCCGGCCTTTTTTTCTGTTATTTTTCAGCTTTAATAGTTGCTGCAGGTTCTGCGGTTTGTTATGCTCAGGTTTCCGCCGTTTTTCCAACTACTGCAGCAACTTACCGTTATGCCCGAATGTTTTACTCGGATTATGTGGGTTTTATAATGGGCTGGCTTCGCTGGGTAACGGCTTGTTACGCCCTGGCTTTAATGGGAATGGGTTTTGCGGACTACCTGGGGCCTGTGATAAATATGGATAAAACTCCTCTTGCCCTGGGAATAATGTTATTTTTTTACCTGGTAAACATTCTCGGACTAAAAACAACACAGCTGGTTCAGGGACTTTTGGTAACCGTTGTAGTAAGCGGTTTAGTTTCTTTTGCCGGATTAGGGATACCCCAAATTGATTTTTCCCGGTTCGCAAGTTGGAGCGACGTAGGTTGGGGCCCCCTTCTTCAGGGGACTGCTGCTGCTTTTTTTGCTTATACTGGCCTTTACTTTATTGCAGAAATCGGGGATGAGGTAAAAAATGCCCAAAAAAATATTCCCCTGGCAATTTTACTTTCTTCAATTATCCTCGGGATCCTTTATCTTGCCGTGGCAATTGTTTTTTCCTGGGGTCTGGGCTGGGAACAAATTAAGCAGCTAAAACCAAACCTGGCTCAGGCAGCAGGAATCCTTCTCCCTTCCCAGGTTGCGGGTTTTGTTAGGCTTAGTGCTGTTGTAGCAATTTTTACTCCGATTAATGCAATTTATACCTCAAGCAGCCGTTTGCTTTTTAGCCTTTCTCAGGATAAATTCTTACCTCCTTTTCTGGCCAGAAAAAATATTTTTGGCGCCCCGGGTTTGGCCCTTACCATTAATTTTATTTTTGCAATTGTTGTTATCTTGTTTGACCTTTCGATAATTTTTTTAGGAGCTCTAAGTTCACTTGTAGCACTTGTTGGGATGGCATTAACTGCAGGAGCATCACTCCAACTATCCAATCGCTTCCCCAGGGAGTTTTCCCGGGCCCCAATGGTTTTAAAGAAAAACACGCTTCGTTTTTGGGCCATTTTTACAATTGTTTCTACAATACTCTTATCTATTGCTTCTTTTTGGGAAGACCCGAACATCTTTTTATCCCTTTTTCTCTGGCTGGGGTTGGGTACAGGTTATTTCTTCCTTTACCAAAAATATCTTAAGCACATATTTATAGGGAAAAGCTAAAATTCCAAAAAATTTAAAATAACAAGACCAACTATTTTCTTCAGTTTTTTGGCAAATCCTTCCACATTTCTTTCCCTGGAAAATGTATTTACAACCTTCTTTAACTGTGATAGATTTAAAAAATAAAGGTATCATCACGATTTTTTGCGAAGGGAGCATCTCAATGGAAAACATTTTACAGGTGGAAAACCTGACCAAAAGTTTCGGGGGGAAAACTGTTGTTGACAATATTAATTTTTCTGTCCCCAAGGGGCAAACCTTAGGATTTCTGGGTCCAAATGGAGCTGGAAAAACAACTTCCTTGAGAATTATTATGGGAATTCTCAGTGGAGACCGAGGAAAAATCTCTTTCAACTTTAACGGAAAGTCCTCCGATCTTAACAAGACCAANGTTGGTTACCTGCCTGAAGAAAAGGGTCTTTATGAAGAAGCCAAGGTAATACCAAACCTGGTTTACATTGGAAAATTAAAGGGAATGAAANGTAATGAAGCAAAGAAGGAAGCTCAAAGATGGCTGGAAAGNGTTAATTTAGCGGAATACGGAAACCAAAAATTNGATAAACTTTCCAGGGGAATGAAACAGAAAGTCCAATTCATTGCTTCAGTTTTGCACAACCCAGATTTNCTGGTTTTAGANGAACCTTTTGCCGGNCTTGATCCGGTTAATCAGAATTTTTTTATGGATATTATTCGAGAACTTCAANCCCAGGGTAAAACAATACTTTTTTCTGCCCATCAAATGAATCTGGTTGAAGAAATCTGCGACTCAATCGTCTTAATNAATAANGGTAAACAGGTTTTAAGTGGAAATTTAAAAGAAATAAAAGAAAGTTACAATGAATACAATTTAAGTCTGAGTTTTGAACCTCAAGGAGACCCCTCTTTTTTACTTAACCAACCGGATATTTCCATAAATAAAGAAGAACCGGGGTTTCTGCACCTTACTTTCCGGGGAGAAAACGACCTGAACACATTGATCAATAAAATCACCAGCAACCTCCAACTAAAAGAAATCCAGGTATCCACTCCTCCCCTCCATGATATTTTCATTAACGCAGTTCAGGAAAGGGGGGAGAAAGTTGAAGAAGATCAACTTGCATAACTCAAAAAAAGTTGCTTTCTGGGAGTTCACAAAAGGAATTAGAACTCCAATGTTTTTAGTTCTAACTTTTGTTATCCCTTTATTAATTGTCGGAGTGGGGAGTTTGGAATTCATTACCCAGGAATTTATGAGGACCCAGGAAATTGAACTTGTAGTTTTGGATGAAACCGGGGAAATTGCACATAGATTACAGGAAAAAACTGCAGGAACAAACATTGATTTAATTATTTTTTCCGGATCCAAAGAAGAATTAAAAGCCCAAACCCTGGCCGGGACCTACGATAGTTTTATCGTTATTTCCGAAGATTCAATTAATGATGGGAATTTCCAGGTTTTTTCCACCGACCCAAGAGATATTTCTCCGGCTCAAATCCGCTCTCACCTGGAAAAAACCATAACAGGTTTCCGCCTGGAAACCTTAGGTTTATCTCCTGAAGAAATAACAAAAGCAACCCAACCCATTGTTCTTGACGTGCAGGCCATAGAAGATGAAACGCCTTTTGCTCTTGGAAGGTTTTTAGTCCCAATTGCCCTCGGCATGATTCTTCTATTATCGGTAATTTTTTCCGGGCAAATGCTAATGTATGGGGTAATTAAAGAAAAAAGAAATAGGGTAGTTGAAATTCTTCTTTCCTCAATTTCCTCTCTGGAGCTATTAATAGGCAAAATAATGGGTTATGGCCTTTTAAGTCTTCTCCAGGTAGGGATCTGGTGCTTAGCAGCCTTATTCACGGCCTCCAGATTTTTTGATTTTAGGGAATTGGGATTGACCCTGGAGATTCTCCTGCCTCCGCTATTAATTTTCCTCCTTGGCTATATTATGCTGGCTTCCCTTTTTGCCGCTCTGGGATCAACTATGAAAGAAGCAGAAGAAGGATCACAGGCCCAGGGTTTAATTATTCTGGTTCCAATGATACCCCTTTTCCTTTCCGGGCTTTTAATGACCGCTCCCAATACTTTATGGGTAAGGATATTTACTCACATCCCACCTTTTATCCCCGCAATGGCCCTTTTGAGGATGGGGGCAACTACCCTACCCTGGTGGGAAATTGGTACAATTACCCTTTCTTTAGTCATCTCAATTTTCCTTTTTACCTACATTGGAAGTAGAATNTTTTCACGGGGAATACTGCAGTATGATGCAATAGGTTTCAGGGACCTGTTTAAAATTATCAGGAAAAAATACTAAAACGTCAGGAGGGAAATTATGGCTAAAATTAAGATTGAAGAACTTGCTTCTCTGCCTTCTTTTTATTTACCCCGATTATCTCCAGACAGGAAAAAAATTGTCTATTTTGGAGACCAATCCGGGCGAATGGAAATCTATATTAAAGATTTGGCTTCAAAAGAAACAATTCAGCTTACAGATGGTCAGGCTCCTCGTTCAATCCGAGCCGGATTTATCTGGCATCCTGATAGCAAGCACCTGGTATTTCCAAAAGATCAGGATGGGGATGAAAACCACAACCTTTTTCTTTTGGACACTGAAACCAGAGAAATAACTCCCTTAACAGAATACCCGGCCCAGCACTATCCAATTGATATTGACCGTGAAGGGCGCTTTTTAAGCTTAACTTCAAATCGGGAAGGCCAATTAAACCTTTATATTCTTGACCTGAAGTCAGGGGAGTTGGAGAAAATGACTTCCTTTCCCCGGCCCGTTTCCGGGGGTTATTGGGCTTTGGATGGGAAATCACTATTTTTCAGTACTAATGAAACTGAAGATACCCGAAACAATGATCTGTACATGGTAAACAAGGATGATAAAAAAATCCAAAAATTTTATTCTTCTGGAAAAGGTAATAATGATCAATGCCGGAAGGTTTCTCCCTGTGGAAAACTCCTTGGTCTGGATACTGAAAAGGAAGGTCTAACTCAGGCAGCAGTTCTCCACCTGGAAACCGGAACGATTTTCTACCCCAAAACGGGAGAAGCTGAAAGTCATTTTATGGATTTTAGCCCGGAGGGTGATAAATACCTGGTTCGGGTCAATAAAAATGCAACCCTGAAATTAAGGGAATATAACCTAAGAACGGGAAAAGCAAGCAATCCTGAAATCCCTGAAGGCTTTACCTCCTGGGGAGAATATAAATCCGAAGAGGAAATCCTAACCCTTTTCGAGGACACAATTAACCGGCCACAGTTGATTTCCCTTCCCGGGAAAGAAATTATTATCCCAGCAGCCTACAATGGATATAATCCTGAGGATTTTGCTCCTGGAAAGTTGGTTTCTTTCCCTTCAAGTGATGGCCTGGAAATCGAAGCCATACTCTATTTACCAAAGGGAGAAGGACCACACCCCGGAATTGTAATGGTCCACGGGGGACCAACCTCTCAGGACTTCCTTTCTTTCAACCCCTTCTGTCAATTCCTTACAAGTCTCGGATTTGCAGTTTTGCGCCCAAATTACCGCGGCTCAACCGGTTATGGGAAAGAATTCCGAGAAAAAAACCTGGGAGATATTGGGGGCAAAGATGCTGAAGACGTTGCTCAGGGAGCTAAATATTTATCAGGTTTGCCGGAGATTGACAGTAATAAGCTGATTTGCATCGGGGGAAGTTATGGAGGTTATATGACATACTGGCAGCTGGTAACCCGCCCCGATCTCTGGACTGCAGGGATAGCATGGATCGGAATAACCGACTGGGAAAAATTGTTCCAATCCTCGGCAGAGCACTTTAAATTCTATTTAGAACATTTATTTAGAGGCCTCCCCGAAAAAACTAATTTGTACAGGGAAAGGTCCCCTATACACTACGCCCCAAAATTAAAAGCCCCTTTACAAATTATCCATGGGGTTAATGACCCCAGGGTACCCCTGGAACAAGCCCAAATTTTTAGAGATAAGTTGCTTGAACTTGGGTTTAAGGAAGGGAAGGACTTTTTCTACGAAGAACTGAGCGAAGAAGGGCATGGAACCCAGGATATTCAGCAAAAAATCCGGATTTTCAAGCTGATGGAAAAATTTCTTAATAAAGTTTAATAAAAAAGTCGGGAGAAAACCAAGTGGTTTATTCTCCCGACTTTTTCTTTCCTTTCCAGAAAACCTGATGACTCCTTCGGAAGGACAGCACACTTTTAAAGCCTGCTTCCTTCCCCCATTTTTTTATTTTTTCTTCGTCAACTCTTTTTACCGGTCCCAGGAACAATTTTTCCATTCCCAGGACGGTTTTTACGATAAATTTATTTTGATCTGGATCTTGAACCACCATTATTCCGCCAGGCTTCAGAACTCTGAAGGCCTCTTTAAATAACTGGGGAGGATCCTCAGTATGGTGAAGAGTTTCAATTACCGTTATTCGATCAAAAGAGTTTTCTTCAAAGGGCAATTCCTCGCCTTTACCCTGGACTGCCCTAATATTTTCTTTTTTAGGAACCCTCTTTAGCATTTGGGGACTGGGATCTAGAACAGTAAAGTCTAAAGAAGGACCAGGGTTTTTTTCAATGATCCTTTCTGCCAGAAGCCCCGTCCCTCCGCCAATATCCAGGACGCGACAATTTTTATTTTCTCCTCTTAGAACAAGCAACCGGATTACCCTTTCGGGATAATGAATACCCAGGGCTTTGGCCAGAAAATTATATGCAGGCGCAATATATTTAAAACTTATCGCCAACACTTCCCTTCTGCCGACATTTATTGGACCTTTCTTTTATTCTTTCCATTTCTGCTCCCCTGTTATTTTTTTGTTTCGGTTTCAATCCAGCGAAGAAAATCCGGATTCCCTTTTTCAATTGGCCAGGAAAGAACACAGGGAACTTCATAAGAATGAACATTTTTTACTTCCTCAACAAGTTCTCCAATTAAAGATGTTCTGGTTTTTCCAACCACAATACATTCACTTTCTCCCTGAACCTCCCCTTCCCATCGGAAAAAGGACTTAATCTGCGGAATAATATTTGCACAGGCGACAAGGTTTTTCTCCACAAGCCTTCTGGCAACCCTTTCGGCTTCATTTTCATTGCCCGTTGTAATATAGAAAAATGATCGCCCCATAAAAACTCCTCCTTTTTAATTATTTCACTAACTTTTTCCTTTTCCAAGTTCCTTTTCAACAAGTTGTTGAACCCTGCCAAAAGATAGCTCTTTGTTTTCTCCCCCCAGGTGCAAAAAACTCTTGGTAAGGTCTTCTACAGTGGATTCCAATAAAACCATAAATTGCCTGAGGGCAAACTGGTACCCGGGATCTCCTTGATTTTTTCCCAAAGAAGAATTTAAAAAGTTTTCCAGCATTTGATCCATATCCCAGAGTTTAATATGTAGTAGTTCATGGATTATAGTTTCTTCAAAATTTTCACTGGTGGGATTAAAAGCGTTAATCATCAAAACAGCTTTTTTATCATCACGGTCAACCTTAACATCCCCTGTTTTCCGCCATTTTTTATCAACACATATTAACTTTATGTCCCAATCTCTTAAACGCAAAATATCCTGCCATTTATCCAGGTATTTTTGCAACTCCTCTTTCGGTAAACTCATTCCATTTCACCTCATTGATTTTTACTGGAGAAATAGTCAAAAAAAGCTCCAATGGAAACCCCAACCAGTAAACCCAGTGCCAGGTTATCCAGCATCAGTCCGGCCATCAATCCCAGGGCCATTCCCGCGCTTATTCCTTTTCCGTAAACATTTTTCCTTTCTGCCAACCAAGTCCCTCCTCCTGCTCACCCATTTTGGGCCAACTTACTTTTCTGATGTTGCCCTAACTACCGTTGCAGGACTTTCTTCGTTGTGGGGATTCATTTTAAAGTCACCAAAAAACTCTATTTGGGAAAACCCGGCCTGTTTTAGGAGATAATCCAGTTCCTCTTTTTTTAATGCCAGAAGTTTAACCTTCTGCTCATACATCTTATTTTCATCTTTTACCAGAAGCCTTGTTTTAAAAAGGACATGGCTCTTTGAAGGCGAAAACTCATAAAACCTCTGGAATTTTATTTTCTCATTTTCAATTTCCGGTAGTTGTTTTATTTTCTTTTTTAAAACCCTGTCATAGTTAACTATTTGGATAAAAATCAAACCCTTAGGGGCAAGATTTTTTTTTGCTTTGCCCAAAAAACATCCCACTTTTTCCCTCGAAGGCAAATGAACAAGGGTATTCCCCAGGCAAACAATCCCGCAGAACTCATCCCGCTTAAAGGCTTCATCTATTTTGAGCATGTCCATTTGATAGTACTTTAAGCCCGGGAAAAGATTTTCTTCTTCAGCCCTTTTAACCATGTTTTTTTCCAGATCAATTCCAACTACCCTGTAACCTTTTTCCGCTAAAGCCCTGGTTAAATTACCGGTAGCAGATCCTACTTCCAAAATAGCAGATCCAGGGGGAAGGCTATTAGAAATAAAATTAAGGTGCAGGGAATTCAAAGGAAAAATGTAATTATAGTAACGGCTAATTGCAGAATAAAAATCCATAACTCGCCCCCACTCCTTTAAGAAAGGCTTTAAAACCCTTTTTTCTATTCTCCAAAATTTTCGCCAAACTTCTTCTCTTTCCCTTTTAAACAATACCAGCAATTTTCATATAAACCCAGAAAATTCTTGTTCCCGGGATTTTTTTATATACTTTTCTTACCCCTTGGTTTATAATATTGATGAGAATATAAAAGTAAAAACCAAATTTCCGGTGCAGAGACTTTTCCATGTGAAGCGGAGGTTATTAAATGTTGAAAATAAAAATTTTTGCAATTCCTTTTTTAATTATACTGATCCTTTCCTTACCCGTTCATGCTGAAACTCCTGATTATTCAGATACAAGAGAAAAAATTGCCGTCCTTAACTTTACCGTTCTTGATGAACAGGGGAACTTAATTGACCCTTTGCATCTCCAACACACAGAACTCTTAAGTTTATCCCGAACCATGGCCATGGGCATTTCCACCCGCCTTGTCCAGTACAGAAATTTTGACGTTTACGACCCAATGCTGTTAAGGGAAAAATTAAATATCGCCCCCTTCCCTCCCAACATGACTCCCTATGAACAGGCCCAAATCCTTATGAAAGAACACGGTTTTAACCAGGTAATTACCGGTTCTATTACTTCATTACCCAACGTTGTTGTCCTTGGTCTTCAACGCTTTGACCTGTCAGGGGATCAACCCAGATTGCTTGGGTCGTCCATGGCCACCGCCCCCAGAACCAGCGATGCCCCGGGACAAATTGATTCTCTTCTTTCATCTTTATTTCCCCCAGAAACCCAGGTGATTGAGCGCTCAATTGAACAGGTCTTTGTAGCTCCCAGCCTTCTCAGGATCAGTCTCGGTTCAACTCATAAAATCAATCCGATTGCCCTTGATAACATGGGCAGGCCCCTTCAAGACCCAACTTTTCTTTTTATATCCAGTGATGAATCCCGGGTTCATGTTGATGAAAAGGGTGTAATTACCGGCTTAAAACCAGGAACCACAACTATAAGTATCAGGGGAATTAGCCGGAGCGGTGGTTCAGGATCCCCTGCTACAATGACAGTTGTTGTTGTCCCCCCTGTTTTTGGGATCAGGGTGGGATCCCTTCTACCCCAGGCATTTGAGGGAGGAGATTTTCCCGTTAAAATGGGTTTCCGGTTTACCCCTTCTTTTGACCAGGGAGGACCCAAAGACCCTATTGCAGAAGCAGCTAAGGCTGCCAGTGCCGATCCAACCAACCCCCTTGCTTACATCGGAAGCTTTTTCAGCTCTCTTTTTTCCAGTGGAATTATGACCTTTGACCTTGATTTTGATCCCAGCGATGAACTCCTTTTTGCTTTAAGCGGTATTCAGAGGACTTCCAGTGGCTTCCTTGGGACCGGGGTTGGTTATGCAACCCCCTTGGGCGAAAGTGAAACAAAAGGTTTTGTTTTTCGGTTTACCGCAGGGACTCAAATTTTTTCCTTCTCCCGGGTCACTCTACCTATGGAAACCAATATTGACATGATTTTCCCCACCAGCGGGACCGGGAAACCTTCTTTTCGGTTTGGGGTTAATTTTGGTCTTGACCTTTTTCCACTTTAACAATAAGAAAGCCCAGCACCTGAAAACAGGTGCTTTTTTCTTTTTTGGGGAGGTGATTCATTGCCAATATTTAAGTTTTGTCCCTTTCCTCTTTTTATTATTTCTCAACCCGTTTTTTCTGAAGCTTTAACAGGGAGAATCCCCCAGGAAAGAATAGCAGTAGTAAATTTTTCTATTCTGGATGATGAAGGAAACTTCCTGGATTCTCTTATTACTGGAATTGCGGATTTAGTAATTTTAACCAGATCCATGTCCCTTGGGGTTGCATCCAGGTTTATTCAATTTGGTTATTTTCCCTTTTTGGATCAGGGCTTTTTGAAAGAAGAAATTGAATTTATCCCCTTTCCAACTGATATTCCCTCATTCGAACAGGTTTTAATCCTCCTTACCCAATATGGTTTCGACCAGGCCATTACCGGATCAATTGCCCCGATGCAAAACCTTGTTATCATAGGTGCGCAACCTTTTGACCTTCAGGAAAGTAAACCCTGTATTCTGGGATCGACCATGACAACTGTCCCCAGAACTATTGACCTTCCAACTCAAATAGGTCTTCTGCCTACCCAGCTATTTCCCCCGGGAATTCCCGATATTGAAAACCCAATTAACCAGGGTTTTGTTTTCCGCTTCACGGCCGGGCTTCAGGCTTATTCTCTATCCCGTTTGACCTTTCCGGTAGAAGGAATTTTAGATATGATTATCCCAACCTCTGGAGGCATCAGACCGTCTTTCCGCCTGGGAGTCAACCTAGGGATTGATCTTTTCCCATAATCAAAAAAAGCCCCCTTCTCGGGGTGCTTTATTTTTCTCCAGGAAGCTTATGGGGATTGGGAAAGAAGAATAAATGGGAGGGGCATTGGCAATCGGTGGATCCAAATCCTTCCATAATTATTCTCCCTCCCCTTTCTGCTAGTTCCCCTGCAAGGCTGCATTCAGAATTACCTTCCTCCTCATAAAATTTCACTGCAACGGGAAAAGCTTTTTCGCTTAAAAAATCAATATGCCACCGTTTTTTCTTTTCTGGCAAAATATGGCGAGCCACCCTCTTTCGGATCCCTTTTTTTGCTTTCCCCACATAAAAATAAAAACCAGGCGGGAAATATTCCCGCCCTTTTTTCCCAATAGTTATTTCCTTTCCTTCAAATAATCTCAGATTAATACAATAATATTTGGGTTCCATAACCTTGGGTCCTCCTTCTGCCAATGTAGTGGGGCTTATTCAAAAAACATGCACACCCCCACCACCCCAGGGCCTGAATGTACCCCGAGAGTGGGACCAATATCCCCAAAAAAAGATGTTTCAACATCAAAAGCCTTTTCCAGGGCTTTTTGCATTTTTTCTCCCATTTCCCGGGCATCCCCCTGGGCAATGGCCAAACCTGCAGGGGTTCTGCTCCCACCAAATTCCTTAAATTTTTTTACAACCTCTTTAATAACCTGGGGTTTATTTCTTGCCCTCCCTGCCGGGGCAACTCCCTCTGGAACTAATTGAAGAATTGGTTTTATATTTAGGATTGATCCCATAAGNNTTTTNGCTTTNCTAATTCTCCCTCCAAGGTAGAGGTATTTCAAACTATCCAGTGTAAAATAGGTTGCACTATTATCCCTGACCTTTTGCAGGTGATCCAAAACCTGGTTTGCAGAATAGCCCTTTTTTAAAACATTTACAGCTTCCCTGATCTGGAGCCCAATTCCCAGGCTAACAGTGTACGAATCAAAAATATGTATTGCTCCCTCAACCTTTTCCTTTGCCATTTGGGCAGCGTTGATGGTTCCACTCAGACTTGAGGAAAGGTGAATGGATATTACTTCCTGATAATCTTTTAATAATTCCCTGTAAACATTAATAAAATCTTCAGGAGGGGGTTGAGACGACTTGGGTAAATTATCTGAAGAACGCAGGCGCTTATAGAATTCCGCGGGTTTAATATCGATCCCATCGCGGTACTCCCCATCAGGAAAGATTACCCTGAGGGGCACTATTTTTATATTATTTTCTTGGGCAAATTTTTCGGGTAAATCTGCTGTGCTATCTGTTACTAAAGCAATTTTCTCCATTGATGACCCCCCTTTCAAAATTAGAAAGAAACAACCCGATCTGCTTGCTGTATCCAGTCGGCAAGTAAATCCATATTTCCTTTTTCCGATCCCTGAATCAAATCAATTCCTTCCAGGGCTCTGAAACGGGCACATTCCCCACAAAAACTAATATTGCCACCCTTTTTAATTATTGAGTTTAACATTTTTTCAATATTATAAAAACCCTGAGTTGTATCCTGACCTGGCAAAAGCGCTGTTACTGCATCAGCAAAGAAAAATAAAAAAACTTCTACATCCCTTTGTCCTCGCTGTAAGGCCATGGCAGTCCTTAAGCCGTTATAGGTTCTCTCACTACCGTAAGGGGCATCATGAATAATTAAAAGGACTTTCATAAAATCACCTCCAATTTTTATTTCTTGGAAAATTGTCCTTTTCCTCCTATTTATTATTCACTACCCTTACAGGAGGGACAAACCCCGAGAACATTTAACCGGTGTTCAATTATTTCATACCTTGTTTTTTCCTTAACTTCCCTTTCAAATTCCCGCAGGGGACACCCAAGAAAAAGTATTTCTCCACATCCAACACAAACAAGGTGGTGACCATGTTCACCTGAATTTAATTCATACTTTTTCTCCCCTGTTCCAAGGTCGGTTTCCCGCACAAGGCCACGTTCCATGAAAGAATGCAGGCTCCTGTAAACAGTGGATAATTCAAAGGATTCTGAAACAGGCTTCAATTTTAAAAATATTTCCCTGGCACTTAAAGGACCGGTGGCCTGGACTAAAGTTTGGAGAATTTCTTTCCGCTGGCGGGTTAACCGCAAACCGCATTCCCTTGTCTTTTTTTCCCAATATTCAACCTGTCCCTTTTTCATTTCCGACCCTCTTTTCACCTAGAATTAATTCTTTTATTTTGGAAACCCTTTTTATTCCTTTAAAAACAAAGGTTAGTAATAGCAGGGAAACACTGGTAAGAATAATTGTACCTCCCGGAGCCAGGTCCCAATAAAAAGAAAGGAAAAGCCCGGTGTTAACAGAAATAACCCCAAATAACATACTGTAAAAAACGGTTCCCTTAAAACTCCGGGCAACCTGAAGAGAAGCAGCAACAGGAAGGACAATAAGAGAAGAAATTAATAGCCCCCCAATAATTCTCATTGAAAGTGCAACTACTACAGCAACCATGACCATAAAAATAATGTTAAAAATCTTTACAGGAACCCCTGAAAGCTGGGCTTCTTCTTCGTTAAAAGCTACGGAAAAAAACCCATAATAATAGATCAAAACCCCCACTCCAACCACAACACCAAGAGGAACAATTAAAAGTAAATCCTGGCGGGTCACCAGAGAAATACTCCCAAACAGATAACTGTAAACTGCAACATTACTATCGGATAAACTGATTAGGATGGTAGCCAATCCCAAGCCACTGGCCANAATAATTGCCAGGGACAATTCGGCATAACCTCTATAACCCGAATGCCGTAGATTTTCAATTCCAATTGCCGCAGCAACAGCAACAATAATAGCAAGGGAAACTGGGTAAACACCCAAAAAAATCCCCAGGGCAACTCCCGCAAGGGCGACATGGGATAAGGTGTGCCCGATTAAGGAAAGCCTTTTTAGGTTTAAAAAAACTCCGATAAGAGGGACCACAAGGCCAATTACATTGCCCACAAGAAAACCCCTCTGCATAAAAGAATAACTGAAAATTTCCAGCATCTCCTTCACTCCTCGTGTTGGTGACTGGGGATTAAGAGCTTGTCTTCTTTACGAGCCTGGCGAATATAGTCATTGTAATCAAATTCACTGGAACAGTGGGGGAAAATTTTCCCTCCCCGGAAACAAACAATCCTATTCACCTGGCTGCTTATTACATGCAGGTCATGGGAAATCATTATAATGGTAATACCCAGTTCCCTGTGCAACTGATTTATCACCCGGTAAAAATCGTTTTGGGCTTCCTGATCAACCCCGACCAGAGGCTCATCAAGAAGAATAAGGTCCGGTTCGGTTACAAGGGTCCGAGCGATGAAAACTCGCTGTTGTTGGCCCCCGGATAGTTTTCCAATAGGCTTATCCTTAAAATCCAACATTTCCACTAGTTTCAAAGCTCTGTTAACCCGTTTGGTTAGAGCCGGGGTCATTAGTTTAAAAAAACCCATCTCCTGGTAGAGATTTGACCCAACAATTTCCCCAACCGTTGCAGGAAAGCTGTGGTTAAAGTCACGGACATTCTGGGAAATATAACCAACCCTGCCTCTGGCTGATAATTTTTCCGCTGGTTTACCCCAGATCCTTATATGCCCTTTTTGAGGTTTTAAAAACCCAAGGATTAATTTAAACAGGGTACTTTTACCCGACCCGTTTGGGCCAATAAAGGCCAAAAATTCTCCTTCTTTAACTGCAAGGTTGACTTCTTTTAAAACCCATTTTTCTTCATAGGCAAATGACATTTCTTTAATCTCGATAATTTCATTCATCTTGTTTAACCAGAGCTTTCCTAAGGTTTTCCAGGTTTTTTTCCATCAGGGAAAAATAATCTTCTCCTCTCTCCTGTTCTTCCCGGGTTAAGCCTTCAATGGGGTTTAAGGTTAATATTTCCAGGTCCGCCTCCTCAGCGAGAACTTCTGCTGTCCTGGGAGAAGCCAGGGTCTCAAGGAAAATAAACCTAATATCATGTTCTTTTACCTCCCTTACCAGTCGAGAAAGGTTGTGAGGAGAAGGTTCAGCGTGGGGTGAAATACCAGATACCGAGATTTCTTTCAGGCCAAACCTATCTGCCAGGTACCCAAAAGCAGCGTGAGAGGTAAGGATATAATCGCTATTTCTCTCTGAGAGAATTTCCAGGTATTTTTCATCAAGGTCTTTAATCTTTGTTTCAAACCTGGAAAAATTCTCTTTAAAAACCTCTTCATGGTCAGGTAATTGTTGGGTTATTTTTTCTTTGACTAACTCTCCAATTTTAATCATATTATCAAAATCAAGCCATATGTGAGGGTCATATGGGCCATGATGGTGATGATCATCGTCATGATCATGGTCATGGTTATGATGATTACTTTCTTTTTCAATTTCTCTTAAACTAACCACTTCGCTAACTTTAATCGCCGGGATTCCTGCTTCCTCGAGGTTAATAACTGCTTTTTCAGCCCAGGGTTCAAAACCCAAACCAATATAAAAGAATAAATCTGTTTTCTCCAGATCAGCAATTCTCCGAGGTGATGGCTCATACCCGTGGGCATCAACCCCGTGGGGAACAAGTTGCTTTAACTCAATGGCTTCTCCCCCTATTAATTTAACGACATCATACAAAGGAAAAACACTAACAAAAACTGTTGGCCGAGCGGAAACAGAAACTGACAAAACCACTAAAAGGAAAATAATCAGAAAAAAAGTTCCTAGCTTTTTCATTTTTTTCTCCCCCTTTTTCTTCTTGCAAATGATTTGCATTTATGAGTTCATAATATTAAAACAATCCTATCCTGTCAAGCCCGGAAAAAGAGAAATTTCTCTTCTTTGTTTTCACTTGCTTAAAAACTGAAGGAAGAACAAAAAACTTAGGGAATTAATAAAAAATAATCCCCACAAGGAGGAATTAATTAGTGGAAAAAATACCCAGCAGTTTCAAGGAAAGGTTTGAAAGTTTGCTAACCAAGAAAATGATTAAAGAAAGTGTTCCCGGGTTAAGCGTTGCAATTGTTAAAGAAGGCGAATTAGTTTATACACGGGGTTTTGGCGCAAGAAACCTGAAAGAAAATTTACCAGTTACCCCGGATACTCTTTTCGGGGTTGGTTCCTGCACTAAGTCTTTCACCTGCCTTGCCGTTATGCAACTGGCGGAAAAAGGTTTGCTTCAAATTGAAGACCCAATAAGCAAATATTTGCCCCTTACCATTGACCGGGATAGGGAATCCATAACAATTCACCACCTTATGTCAATGTCATCAGGACTCCCCAATCTTGGAGTCGCAGAAGCTGTCATTTACCGTTTCCTGGGAGGTCCGGAAAAGTATATCCCCATGAGCGGTATCGACGACCTTTTAAAACATGTTAATGGAGCAGAAAATGAAATAGTGGCAACCCCCGGAGAAAGAATGTTTTACCTTAATTCGGGCTATACCCTTCTTGGAGAAATCGTCTCCCGGGTAAGCGGAAAGCCATATTCTGAGTACGTAGAAAAAGAAATCCTTAAACCTCTCCAGATGAATAGATCGGCCTTCTCTCAGGAAAAATTTTCCCAGGATAAAGATATAATGACGCCATATAGGCAGGAAACAAAAGAGGGAAAGAAGGTTTCAATTCCTTCCCAACACCCCTTCCATCCTTTTATCCACGGCCCCGGAGGCCTTCTTAGTTCTGCCCGAGAAATGGCAAATTACCTTATTTATCAAATTGAAGGACAAACACCTCAAGGTCAAAAACTCATCCAACCAGAAAACCTGGAAAAAATGTTTCAAATCCATTGTGAAACCCAGGAGTCAAAAAAATCCCTCTCCCAATTTGGCCCTGAGGGTTACGGGTACGGATGGAGCATTGAGAAAGACTTTTTTGGCCAAACCCTTATCAGCCATGGAGGATCTACAGGAGTTTCCAGCGCATATGTTGCCTTCTTACCCGCTCAAAAAACAGGAATTGCGGCAATGGCAAATATCGGAAGTCTTCCCGCTGATGTCCTCAAGGCAGCATTAACAGAATTTCTGGGTATTGAAATGGAGAAATTTCCTTCAATAGTCCTTGAAGAAAAACTGGACTTATTAACTGGAAATTATGAAAATTATTTGGGTATCACTGAGGTTTCCATTTCCCGCAAGGGTCCTCTTCTTTTCCTGGAAGGAACTGAGGGGAGTTATCCCCTGATCCCTGAAAACGAAAACATGGATAATAACATTTTCCATGCTTACTATGCTCCGGGACAAAAAGCCCTAATCGAATTTGACGTTAAATCACCGGCGGAAATTGACCTCTATGTAGAAAGAAACCGGTTCCACAAGAAATAAAAAAGCACCCTCTCCAGTTGGAAAGGGTACTATTAATCGGCTCTTTACAAAATCTGGCTTAAAAACTGTTTTGTTCGGGGATGCTGGGGGGAATCAAAAATTTCTCCCGGGGTCCCCGTTTCAATTATTTTTCCTTCATCCATATAAAAAACTCTTTCTGCAACTTCCCTTGCAAAACCCATTTCATGAGTAACAACTGCCATGGTCATTCCCTTTTTGGCCAGGTCTTTCATTACACTTAAAACCTCTCCCACCAATTCAGGATCGAGAGCCGAAGTAGGTTCATCAAAAAGCATTAACTCTGGTTTCATTGCCAGAGCTCGGGCTATGGCCACACGCTGTTTCTGTCCCCCCGATAGCATTTCGGGGTATTCATCTGCTTTATCCCCCAAGCCTACCTGCTTTAATAATTCCATTCCTTCTTCCCGGGCCTGATCACGGGAGGTGCCTGTTACCTG
>SL_5KL_010_SEDDRAFT_10000449_pt1 | contig 26100 bp, 24 predicted proteins | sample SodLakKL_010_SED_FD_9118 | JGI IMG/M metagenome (IMG submission 9118) | reverse complement strand
TTTACTTTCCACCTGATGCGAGCCATGCATATGGCGGGAAGGTGTATTAATTGTGGTGCTTGTGAACAGGCCTGTCCGGAAGGTATTAACATGAGGGCTCTGACCAAGCACCTGTACCGGGTTGCAAAAGATGTTTATCAATTTGAGCCGGGTCTGGATCCTGAAGAAAAAACATTGTTCGCTACCTACAAGCTAAACGATAGCGAACAGGGATTTTTGGATTAGGAGGGGGTGAGTGGCAGTGTTAAAAGTATTGCAAAAGGATGAACTGGGAAAACTTCTGGAAACCTTAAGTAATGAATTTAGGATAATAGCTCCCGTTGTCCGCAAATACGGAAAAAAAGAGCGGGTGGAGTACCATCAGGTTGAGGATTTCAGTGAAATACACCTAAACCGTCAGCCCGATACCCCTCCAAAAAAATATTTTCTTCCCCAGAATGAGAGACTTGGAGAAGAAAGAAGCGGTGAAGAGGTAACGGAAACGGGGGATCGGAAAACCCTGATTTTCGGGGTCCGCTCCTGTGATTTAAGTGCGATTGATATCCTCAAACCCGTTTTTTTAGATGATGATTTTACCGACACCTATTTTCAAAACCGTCTTGAAAACACCTTAATGTTTGGGCTAGGCTGTAGTGAAAGACAGGAAAATTGTTTTTGTGACTCCCTGGGAATTAACCCCCTGGGAGACGAAAATGTTCCAGTTTATATGCACGATGACGGCGAAAGGATCTGGTTTGAGGTTAAAGCAAAAGAACTGGAAAAATTCTTTACTGAATTTCCTGATGGGGATCCGAAAGAGTTAGAAGAAAAGAAGAATAGCTGGCTTGAAGAGTTTAAAAAATCTGCAATAGAAATTGGAGTTCCAATTCCCCTGCCCGAGTTGGTTTCTTTTAACGCTCCCTTCTGGAAGGAAGTTGCGGCTAATTGTTTGGGCTGCGGAGTCTGCACCTATTACTGTCCCACCTGTTTTTGCTTTGGTTTTTTCTGGGAGAAAAGAGAAGAAGAAATTGACAAGTGGAGAACCTGGGATTCCTGCATGTTCCCGCTCTTTACAAAACATGGTTCGGGTCACAACCCCCGGGAAACTCAGGATCAAAGGACAAGGCAGCGAATAATGCACAAATTTTCCTATCATCCAAGTAATTTCGAGGGTGTACCAGCCTGTTCAGCCTGCGGTAGGTGTATCAGCCAGTGCCCTGTTAACATTGATCTGCGGGTAATATTAAAAACTGCTGAAAAATACCTTGACAACCAGGAGGGGGTGAAGAGTAGTGGGTAAATACCTTTTGCCCTATAGGGGAGAAATATTAAAAATTACCCAGGAAACTGGTTCAAACCTGAACATTAAAACCTTTCGGATCCGGTTAAAAGAGGAGGAAGAAAGGAAAAAATTCAAATTTCTCCCGGGCCAATTTGTTGAATTAACGGTTTTTGGTGTTGGAGAAGCTCCCTTTGGGTTTGCTTCATCCCCTACTCAGGAGGACTACTTTGATATTTCAATTAAAGAAACGGGCCTGGTAACCGAAGCAATTCACAATATGAAAGAGGGGGATGAGATCGGTATCCGGGGGCCTTATGGGAATAGTTTCCCTTATGAAGAAGTGAAGGGAAAAAACCTGGTTTTCCTTGCAGGGGGTATTGGGCTTGCTCCGTTGAGGTCTTTGATTAATTATGTCCTGGATGAAAAAAACCGGGATCAATATGGAAGAGTCCAGATGTTACTTGCTTTCCGTTCCCCCGAAGACATGCTTTATAAATATGATTTTTCCCAATGGGAAAAATCCCCCAATACCACGGTAAAATATACAATTGACGAAGAATGTGAGGGATGGGTCCACTGTGTAGGTTATCCTCATGAATTATTGAATGAGGAACTTGATCTGAAAGAACCGGATACTGTTTTCTTTACCTGCGGTCCCCCGATAATGATCCGGTTTATTACCGATGAATTAAAAAATTCTGGAATAGATCCCAGGGATATTATAACAACCCTGGAAATGAAAATGTCCTGTGGGCTGGGCAAGTGTGGACGCTGCAATATCGGCAGGTATTATGTTTGCAAGGATGGTCCTGTTTTTGATCTCAAACAACTGGAAAAAATGCCTGCAGAGTTTTAGTTCTGTTTAAAATAGTCCTTTTTAAGGGGCTCCTTATTGGAGCCCCTTTAAAAAAAGAAAAAAGATGAGGGGGTTAACCCATGATAATCCGCGATTTACCTCCCCTGGATGTAATGAGCCCTTCTGAAATAGAGAAAATTCATGACATTTCCCTCGAACTATTACAAAAAGAGGGAATAGAATTTCACAATGAAGAAGCCAGGGAAATATTTAAGAAAAATGGGGCAAAGGTTGAAGGGAAAAAAGTATTTATTCCCGCGAAATTGGTTGAAGAACAATTAAAACTTGCACCATCTACCTTTGATATGTTTGCCAGAAATCCTGATAGGAAAGTTACTATCGGGGGGGGAAATACAGTCCTGGCACCAGGTTATGGTTCGCCATTTGTTATGGATATGGAAACGGGGAAAAGAAGAGGTTCTACCTTTGAGGATTATAAAACTTTTACAATACTTGCTGGCAACAGTGAGAACATTGATGTTGTCGGGGGTGTTCTGGTAGAACCCGATGATATTCCAGATAACATCCGGCATGCTAAGATGATTTATACCGGGGTTAAATATACTGACAAAGTACTTATGGGAAGTGCCATGGGGGCAAAAAAGGCCCTGGATAGTGTTAAAATGGCAGGGTTTATTTATGGAGGAGAAGACTATGTAAAAAATCATCCGGTTTTGATTTCTTTAATTAACACCAATAGTCCCCTACAATTTGACAACAGGATGACCGAAGCCCTAATGGTATATGCCCGTAATAACCAACCAACAATTGTTTCTTCCCTGAGCATGACTGGAACAACCGCCCCTTCCACAATAGCAGCAGCCCTTGTCCAGCAAAACACAGAAATTATTTCGGGTATAACCCTTTCACAATTGGTTAACCCTGGAACCCCGGTAATTTATGGTTCGGCCTCAAGTGTTGTAGACTTAAAAACCGGGAACCTGGCAATTGGGAGTCCGGAAACGGCCAAGATGTTTGGGGGAACAGCCCAACTCGCCAGATTTTATAATATTCCCTCCCGGGGTGGGGGTTGTCTTACAGATTCCATTGTCCCGGATGCCCAGAGCGGTTATGAATCAATGATGGTTTTCCTGACAGGAGTTTGCAGCGGGTTTAATTTCATTCTTCATTCAGCAGGCTTACTTGAGAATTATATGACCATGTCCTTTGAAAAATTCATTATGGATGACGAGATATGTGGTATGGCCAAGGAATATGTCGCGGGAATAAAAATTGACGAGGATTACCTTGGGAAAAAAACCATAATGGATGTGGGAAGTGGAGGGCACTTTTTATCAACGGACCATACTTACAGGCATATGAAAGAACTGCGGCAACCGGGGGTGAGCCTAAGAGATCGTTACATGAGTGATTGTCCCCTGCCCGATATTGTGGGGCGGGCAAGGAAACGATATCAAAAAATTGTGGAAGAATACCAGGCCCCCCCTCTTGAAAGGTCTATTGACACAGAACTTCAGAATTTTATCGAGAAATTAACATAATTCTTTTATCGAAAATGATTATTATTTTTGCATTTATTGTTATTTTGATGTAAACTGATAATCAGAAACTCGTAACAAAAAAATTTAATTTCCAGGCAGAGTAGGTGCCATGCGTAGGAGTGCTTGGGGATGGGACGTTGCCCCAAGACGAAATGCCATCTTAGAATGGCTGCGGTATGGTCACCGCGTCCGCTAGCCAAAGAGACCTTCTCTTTGGTGATACCATCTGCTTGGCCAGAGAGAGGGGAGTTAAAAATGGATAAATTTCCTACTAGGAAACTGGTTTACCTTGCTTTTTTAATTGCTCTGACAATTGTTCTGCAAAGGTTTTTAAGTATTCAGATTCCAATGGCAGGCGTTGCAGGCGTCCGGATTGGGTTTGGCGGTTTGCCCATAATTATTGCCGGGGTAACAATGGGTCCACTGGCCGGAGGTGCAGTAGGAGCTATTGGGGATGTGGTTGGGTATTTTATGAATCCCCAGGGAGCCTATATGCCGCACTTTACCTTTACCGCCGCTCTAACAGGTATTATCCCGGGGTGGATAGTTTTTCACCTTTTAGGCGGTAAAAAAATGATCTGGGGACTTCTTCTGGCAATTGGTTTGGGGCAGTTAACCACTAACGTTATTCTTGTTCCGGTGTTTTTACAAATGTTGTTTGGGATTCCAATCCAGGCCACAATGGTCCCAAACTTTTTCAGTCAGCTTTTTAGCGTTCCGGTTTATGCTTACCTGATCCGGATCCTTTACAACTATAAAGCATTTAGAGCTTTGGAAAGCTCACCGGGACGAAGTCGATAACAACCTTTTTTTAGGGGGGTTCACCACTGGATTACAAAATAACAGTTCAATCCAAGGGAAAAAGCACTGAAATTAGAGCTGAAAAGGGAAGCAATCTGATGAATCTCCTGGTTGAAAAAGGATTTGATATAAATCCTTTTTGTGGAGGCCGGGGAGTTTGCGGAAAATGCCGGGTAAAAATTGGCGGCAAACCCCCCGAGCCTTCCCGTTCTGATTCCAAAATTCTTAGCCCAAAGGAATTAGAAGAGGGATATCGGCTATCCTGTCAGCGTGCAATTGAAGAGGATATAGAAGTTATCCTGGATGAAGATGGGGAGATTACCGGTTTAGCCTCGGGATTAAAAACTGATACAAAACTTTTTCCCAGGTTTAAAAAAGAATGCATCCATCTGGAAAAGCCAGTTCTTAATGACCCCCGGGATTTTGTCCGGAGGGTTCATGATGAATTGGGAACCAAAAATATTTCTTTTCAAGCCCTTAGGGAACTTGATCTTGTAAATAAAAAGAAACCTTTCACTGTAATTTCTAAAGCTGGTGAAATTGTTGGGATTGAGGTAGGAGACACGAAAGAAGGGTTTTTTGGACTTGCTGTGGATATCGGAACCACTGTCGTTGTCATTTACCTTTTGAACTTAAAAACCGGGGAAGAAATTGATGTAAAGACCATTTATAATCCTCAAAGACGGTTTGGGGCAGATGTTATTTCCCGGGTAAATCACAGTATCCAAAATAAAAATGGGAAAAATGAGCTTCAAAAGCTTTTATTAGATGGTTTGAATTCTTCAATTACGGATCTTTGTTCAAAGAATGGAATTGATAAGGATTATATTTTTTCTGTTGTAATAGTTGGCAATACCATCATGCTGCATACTTTAACTGGAATAAATGCGGATTCTGTTGCCCGGATTCCATATATTCCGGTTTTTTCTGATTTCTTAAAGTTAAAACCAGCCGAACTAAATCTAGAAATCAATCCCCAGGGGGAGGTTCAACTTCTGCCCTCTATTTCGGGTTATATCGGGGCTGACTTAGTAGCCGATATGCTGGCAGTGGATTTTCATTCTCTTAAAGGTGCTCCGAATATGTTAATTGATATTGGAACCAACGGGGAGATTGTCCTGGGAAACAAAAAGGGGATTTTAGCCTGTTCAACTGCTGCAGGGCCGGCTTTTGAAGGAGCAAATATTGCCTTTGGTATGGCCGGGACAGGGGGAGCGGTTTCTGAGTTTATTATTGAAGATGGAGGGAAAGCTCAGTATAAAACTATTGAAAATAAGCTTCCCCGGGGGATTTGTGGCTCTGGCCTATTGGATATAGTTGCAGAATTATGTCGATTGGACTTTATTAAACCAACTGGAGCTTTTTACCCTCCCGAGGAAATGTCCGATTGGCAAAAAAGCTTTATGACAGAAAAAAATGGAGCCCCTGCTTTCAGGGTTGTTGGGCGAGAAGAGAGCGATAATGATAGGGAAATTGTTTTAGCTCAGAAAGATATTAGAGAAGTTCAACTGGCAAAAGGGGCTATTGCAGCGGGTATAAATATTTTATTGGAAGAAGCTGGATTGAACTTTGCTGACATTGGAACGGTTTTCCTTGCCGGTGGATTTGGAAATTACCTTAACCCAAAAAGCGCTGCTGCAATAAAAATGATCCCTTCAGAGCTTGAAGAAAAGGTTCTGAGGATAGGAAACGCCGCTGGAGAAGGGGCAAAACTGTCACTTTTAAATCAAGAATTTGAAAAGCAAGCCAATAAAATAAAAGAAATAACCCGTTATGTGGAACTATCAGTTAAGCCAGAATTCCAGGAAAGATTTGTATCAGCAATGGAGTTTTAAATAACTGTTCCCAGCTGAACTCTTGACAATTATACTTAATTATGCCAAACTATATGAAGAGTAAGGTGCCCTTGTAGCTCAGTGGATAGAGCACTGGACTCCGGATCCAGGTGCGCAGGTTCGATTCCTGCCAAGGGTACCAAAAATAAAAATGCAGGGCCCTTTTAAAGGGGCCTTTTTTTGTAAAGGGGGTCAATCAATTGGAAACCATTTATCTGGATTCCGCGGCAACCACCCCTGTTAAACCTGAGGTTGCCAAAATAGTATTTAAAATGATGAGAAAAGAGTCCGGGAACCCTTCGTCTCTCCACGAACTTGGAGTTAAAGCGGAAAAAGAATTGAAATTAGCCAGAACCAGAGTTGCTGAAAGTATAAAAGCCCAGGAAAACCAGGTAATTTTTACATCGGGAGGGACTGAAGCAAACAACCTGGCTATTTTAGGATTGAGTAGAAGGGAAAGGAATTTAATTACCACCAAAATTGAACACCCCTCAGTAATAGAAATATTTCGTCATTTTGAGAGGGAAGGAAGAAAAGTAGATTTTCTTGATGTTGATGAAAAAGGATATATAGATTTAGAAGGGCTTGGAGAGTTGCTGGATTTCGAAACAGGGCTTGTAAGTATTGGGATGGTAAATAATGAAATAGGGACAATTCAGGATTTAAAAAAGGCAATAAAAATTATCCGGGAAAAATCTCCCCGGGCAATAATCCACACCGATGCCGTCCAGGCCTGGGGGAAAATACCCTTGAATGTAAATTTGCTCCAGGTGGATACCCTTACCTTGAGTGCTCATAAAATGGGTGGACCCAAAGGTGTTGGGGCCTTGTTTGTAAGACGCCCCGAACTCCTCCAACCGATTATCCTTGGTGGAGGACAGGAAAGGGGTTTTCGATCAGGAACAGAAAATATTCCTGGGGTTGTAGGCATGGGTAAGGCAGCAGTTTTATTACCTCGAAGGGAAAAAATGAAACGGGTGGAAAAAATAAAGGAAGCCTTCTTCCAGGAAATAAAAGAAAAATGGGCGAATGTAAAACGGGTTGGCCCTGAACCTTTCCAGGGAGTTCCACATATTTTGAATCTCTCCTTTCCCGGCTTCCCTGCCCAGGTGCTGGTACAGGCTCTTTCTCAGGAAGGGGTTTATGTATCGGCGGGCTCAGCTTGCTCAAGCAAAAATGAAACCAGTTATATTCTTGAAGCTCTGGGACTGGAGAGGGAAGTTATAAAAGGAGCATTACGTTTCAGTTTTTTGGAGGATATTACCCCCGAGCAAGGAAAAGAAGCCGTAAAGAGAACAATAAAGGTGTTAAAAAAACTGAAGAAGGTGATGGGTTATGTCTGATCTTATTTTACTCAGGTACGGTGAATTAGGCCTTAAAGGTCATAATCGGTCCTTTTTCATTAAAAAACTAAAGGAAAATATACGAAGGATGTTAAAGGGAAAAGGAAAGCTTACTTCTGTCCATGGCAGGCTTTTTTTCCACCCCTGGGAAATGGAAAGAGAAATTGTTGAAAACCTGCAAAGGGTATTTGGTCTGGTTGGAGTATCCCCTGCAAAGGAAGTGGAAGCCGACATGGATGAAATTTCTTTTGCAGCGAAAGAACTAATTTCTCGACTGGATTTAAAAACGCCTACAACCTTTAAAGTGGAAACAAAGCGGGCTGATAAATCGTTTTATTTGAACTCTATGGAAATAAGCAGGGATATTGGTGCAAACCTGCTCCAATTATTCCCTCAGTTGAAGGTTGACGTTCACAACCCGGAAATAAGAGTAAGAATTGAAATTAGAAAAAAAGCTTTTGTCTATATTGCTGATAATCCTGGTCCGGGAGGTTTGCCGGTGGGAACAGGTGGCAAAGGAATTTTGCTTTTATCGGGGGGAATAGATAGTCCCGTTGCAGGATGGATGATGTTAAAAAGAGGAATTGATATTTTGCCTTTACATTTTTCCAGCCCTCCCTATACAAATGAAAGAAGCCTGGAAAAAGTTAAAGAACTTGTCCGGGAATTAAAACAGTGGGGTTTAAAAAGGCCCCTTTATAATGTTAATTTTACTCCTATACAGGAAAAGCTAATCCAGGAAGTTCCCGGAGACTTTTTAACAATAATGATGCGTAGGATGATGGTCCGCATAGCAAACAAAATTGCTGAAAAAACCGGGGATAAATGTATAATTACTGGGGAAAGCCTGGGGCAGGTTGCCAGTCAGACAATTGAAAGCCTCCAATCTACCGGTGTTTTAGCTGAAGTCCCCCTTCTTCGTCCCCTGATAGGCCTGGATAAACAGGAAATAATAAATCTTGCCCAAAAAATCGGCACCTATGAAACTTCAATCCAACCCCATGAGGATTGCTGCCAGGTTTTTGTTCCAAATCACCCGGTTACAAGGCCGATTCTTTCTGAAGTGGAAAAAATTGAGGAAAAATTTGATTTTGAGGAAAAGTTAATAGAAGCTGTAGAAAAAATTGAAAGATTGTAACCTTTATATTGACAAATGGGTAAAAAAAAGATACCCTGTTTTTGGGAGCAGTTGGAGGACTGGTGTCTCCCTTGGACTTCAAATCCAATGGCGGGCTAGTTGGTCCGCGGTGGGTTCGATTCCCACATGCTCCCGCCAGTTAACAAAAGTACTCTCGGGTTTCCGGGAGTTTTTTGTTTTTCGCTGTTTTTAAAAATGGGAAAAAACAGGAAAATCCGCGGAAAATGTAGAAATTTATCGAATAAGGCAGATGCCCAGGTTAAGGGGGGGAATTAATGGTAAATTTACGGGCCGTTTTCCTGGTTTTTCTGTTCCTGGTTTTAATTTTTTCCACCCAGGTTTTGGCTGATGAATTAGTGGTCCATTTTATTGATGTTGGCCAGGGGGATTCCATTTTAATCCAGGGTCAGGGGACAAAGGTATTGATTGATGGGGGAGATAGGTGGGATTGGGTTGGAGAAAGATTAATATCATATTTACAAGAACTTGATATTGCCGTAATAAATGCAATTATTTCAACTCACCCTCATGCCGACCATATTGGGGGACTCCCGGCTGTAATTAGGGAGTTTGAGGTAGAGAAAGTTTATGATAGTGGAAGGGTTCACACTACCCAAACATATGAAAATTACTTACAGCTAATTTTTGATGAAGAAATTCCTTATTTTACCCCTCGTCGAGGGGATAAGATTTCTGTGGGAGGATTGGAATTTCTTGTTCTTAACCCCGCCGAAAATGTTGAGGATTACAGTTTAAATGATGCTTCGATTGTGTTGCGTTTAGAATATGACGAAATTTCTTTTCTGTTTACTGGAGATGCCGAGGAGAGAGCCGAACTGGAAATGGTTAACTCGGGATTGCCTCTGGAATCAACAATTCTAAAGGTAGGCCATCACGGAAGTAGAACGTCTACAAATTCTTTTTTTCTTGAAGAGGTTTCTCCGCAAGCAGCGGTTATCCAGGTTGGTATTGATAACAGATATGGTCATCCCCATCCCGAGGTTTTAGAAAACCTGGAAGAAAATAACGTTAAAATTTTTCGAAATGATCTCCATGGGAATATAATAATCGGGACTGATGGAAAGGAATTCTGGGTTGAAATGGAAAAAGAGGATGAAGATCGGGGTGTCCTAATTAACATAAATACCGCCTGCATCCAAAAGCTTCAAGATTTGCCAGGAATCGGACCGGTTTTAGCAGAAAGAATTAATGAATACAGGGAAAAGCATGGACCTTTTACCAGCTATGAGGAAATAAAAAAAGTCCAGGGAATTGGACCGGGAACACTGGAAGGAATAAAAAACCTAATTGTTTTGGATTGAACTTATTTTGTAAAAAAACCAAAAATTTTAGGAGGGTAAACCTCTGTGAGAAAAAAGTGGATTTTTTTTGACTGCATGGAAACCCTAATTGATGTAAAAGTTGTTCCCGACCAGGAACTATATGCTTATTGGGCTTACTCCAAATCCGGAATTGAGTTTTGCTGGCCCGGCTTTGATGAATTTTTAGAAGAATATAAACTTGCTTCCGAAATCATTGAGAAAAAAATCCACCCCTGCCAGGAATTCAGCCTTCTTGAACGCTTTAAACTAATGGTTGAAGGATTACCTGGAGTGAAAAACCAAGAAGAAATAGAAAAACTGGCCAATATTCTGCAAGACAACTACTGGAAAAATTACTGGGAGAACTGCCGGATTGAGAAAGATTTACCTTATGTGCTTTCAGAATTAAAGAACAGGTTTTCTCTCGGAGTAATTTCAAACTTTAAAAAACCGGGTGGAGTTGAAGAACTTTTAGAGGAATTTTCTCTGTTGGATTTTTTTGATTTCGTAATAACTTCGGTTGATGTGGGCTGGAAAAAGCCCCATCCAAAAATTTTTTCCATATCCCTTAAGGTTGCCAGAGTTAAACCAGGAGAAGTTATTTTTGTAGGAGATGATTTTTCCTGTGATTATTGTGGATCAAAAGATTTTGGAATGAAGCCAGTTTTACTGGATCGAGAAAAGAAAAACCCCGAAGTTTATCCCCGAATTTCCTCATTATCCAGACTTCCCCTGTTCCTGGAGGAAGAAAAAGGAGTTTAACAAATTAAAAGGATTAGGATCCCTCAAAGGGAAAAAGTTAAGTTTAAGTAAACAGTCAATCAAAGCTCAGTAATTAATATTTCAAAAAAGAGGAGAGGTTCGATGGAATTATTATCATGGAACGTAAATGGAGTTAGGGCTGTGAATAAAAAAGGCTATTGGGATTGGGTTTACCAGAATAAAGCAGATATTATCTGTTTACAGGAAACCAAGGCCTGGGAAGAACAGCTCCCGGAAAAAATCAAAAAAATCCCCGGGTTCAGGTCATATTTTTCCAAACCAGAACGCAAAGGATATAGTGGGGTTGCGTTATATTCTCGACTTGAGCCTTTAGAAATAAATTATTCTTTCGGGGACAGGCGTTTTGATAATGAAGGAAGGGTAATTTTTGCAAGGTTTTCTGATTTTGTCCTCTTTAATATTTATTTTCCTAATGGCAAAGCCTCGAAAGAAAGATTACGTTATAAAATGGAATTTTACGAATCTTTCCTGGAAAAAGCAAAAGAGTTAAAGGATAAAGGGGAAAAAGTAATTATCTGCGGGGATGTAAATACCGCTCACCGGGAAATCGATCTTGCTCGGCCAAAAGAAAATGAAAAAACCTCAGGTTTTTTACCGGAGGAAAGGGAATGGATTGATAGGCTTTTAGGTGCCGGCTTTATTGATACCTTCAGGGTTTTTACCCAGGAGGGAGAAAACTATTCCTGGTGGGACCTTAAAACCCGGGCTCGAGAAAGAAATGTTGGCTGGAGAATAGACTATTTTATTGTCAGTGAAAACCTTAAAGAAAAGCTTGAAGATGCTTTTATCCTCCCGGAAATATACGGTTCAGACCACTGTCCAGTAGGAATAACCCTGTCCTGATTTAAAAACAGGAAAAGGGGTAAAAAATTACAAATTATTACCTAAATCGATGAAGGAAAATCTCCCGAAGATAAAGAAAAAAATGTTGAAAAAAATACGGGAGGCGATTTGGCTTGCAGGAAGAAACACTTCGCAGGGAGTTATTCTTAGAGCCCGATCTGGAAGATAAAAGAGGAGAAATAACCCTCGATGAAATTTTCCCTGAATCTTTTATCAGGCAGTACTCCTGCTTTTTTAATGTAAAACAATTTTTGAAAAGTTTTCCTTTTTGGAAAGAGCTGGACCCTGACGAAATAATTGGATCTTCAAAATGGGAGACCTATATCAAAGAGAATACTATATTTGATAGCTGGAAAGGGATGAAGCTGGTAGCAATAATAGAATGGATGGAAAGAAAAGAGGGGGAAAAGGAAATAACATAGTATACCCCAAAAAAAGTATCTCTCAATAAAGAAAAAGCCGTGGAAGGGAATAAACCCCCACGGCTTTTTTCTATTAAATCTTACATCAAGATAATCCCTACAATTGTGGCGGCAACGAGACCGGCAAGGACAGGAATAAAGTTCTTCCTTGCAAGGTCAAGGGGTTTTACTCCAGCGATACCAGCAGTGGCAACCAGGCCAAAAGCCCAGGCGATTATTGTTCCGCCACCAGTCCAAACCGACCCCATCTGTCCAATGGCAGCCATTGCTTTAACATTAATGCCTGCCGGCCCACCAAGGGCTTCTGCAAGGCTTGCAGTAAGGGGCAGTCCGGAGAATCCGGAACCATCAAGACCTGTGGTAATTCCAACAAGGAGATTTCCGAATCCAAGGGCAATTGCGTTAAGGGGGATTGCCTGGGCCAGGTTTTCTCCCAGGTCGAAAAGTAGGGGAGGAGCACCTGCTCCTAAAATGCTTTCTACGTTCCCCGAACCTAAAAAGAAGAAACCAGCAATGGGAATAACCGGGGAGAATATTTTAATGGCGAATAAAAAGCCCTCCCGCAGGTAACCAACAATTTCTTCCAGGGCTTTCCCTTTATGCTCGACAATCCCCGAAAGAACAAGTAAAGCACTGGCAGTTCCACCGAGAAGGGCAGTTGCTCCCCCACCGCGAATACCCTGGGTTACCATGGCGATAATTACTCCCAGAAAAACAAGAGGAACAAGAATGGCAAAAGCCGATGCCCGGGAGGTTTTTTCTACTGGACCATCATCTTCGGTGGAGATAAGGTCAGAAGAAAAACCGCCTTCCCCGGGTTTTTTAAATTCTTTTCGCATCATGAAAAAGGCAACTCCTGCAGCAACAAGACCGGTAATAATTGAGAGGGCTCCTACATATGGAAGCAATGATCCTGCCGGCAAACCGGCACTGGTTTCACTCAAACCAGGGGCTCCCTGAATTACCAGGTCCCCACTCAAAGCCATTCCGTGACCAAGAATATTTACGCTCATGGCTGCGGCCATTGGTGGTAAACCGGACTTAAGGGCAATTGGAATAAGCATTGTCCCAACCAGTGCGGTTGCAGGGGTTGGCCAGAAGAAGATTGCGGCAAGATACATAACTCCGCCAAGGACCCAGAAGCTTGCCGTTGGGGTTTTCATTAACTTCTGGGCAGGAGCCACCATTAGTGCATCTGCCTTCATTGTCTGTAAACTCTTGAGCATTGCAACCATTAAAGCGATTACAAGCATAATATCAAATAGCTGTTCACCTGCTGTCAAAAGTCCTCTAAAAAGGATCTGGACTGAATTGACGAGGCTACCCGAATAAGCGAACCCAACTAAAAAAAGTCCAATTAGTGATGGGACAACTACATCCCGTCGCATTACCATGAACACAACAATAACCAAAATGGACACCAGATATAACCAGTGCGCCGAGGTTAATGCTTGGGCATCAATATCCATTTTCTTCCCTCCTAATAATTATAAATTATTTTGTTTTTAGAGTTCTCAGAGCGTTGATAATAGTTTCAAGAAGGCCTTCCCCAGAATTCAGGACTTCTTTTTCTTTTCCTTCGTGGGTTGCCAGAAGTCGCATAGTTACGAGTCTTTTTTCATAAGGCCCCCGGACAGCATTCATTAGAAGTCTTTCGTTTTTTACTTCCCCAACTTCTTCATCAAGCATTTTACAGAAAGCATTTCCTATTGCCCCCAAAAGGGTTTCTCCTACGGCTTCAAACTTCTTTTCTACTCCATCAACAGTGGTATCAAGGTAAACTTTAATATATTCGTTTTCAATAGGTTCGCTTCTCATGCTTACTATTTGCATTTTTTTCACCACCTTTTTTGCCTTTCGGCCTATTTAAGTTATTCTTTTTTTGAAAACGTCGGTCAAACCAGCTTTTTCAACCCGGTTTTTAATTTCCTCTTTATCGGTGGTATAAAAACCTTTTCCTTTTAGGTGGTCAAATAAAACGGAACCGGAGAAAGTATATTTTTTGCTTCGGCCGGGTTCGGTTTTCATTTCTTCCTTTACATAGGCAATTGCTTCCCCAATTGATGTTTCCCGAGAAATTTCAAGGAGTTCTTTGCCTTCGGCATGTCTTACAGCGTTATGGCCAGCAAGTGTTCCGGTAATAATTGCTTCGGTATGTCCAACCAGCAGGCCAGCTTTTTCCCCGCCACAGAAAAGGTTATTCAAGCCTTCTACTTTAAGAGCATTGTCTCTGGGAGAAAGGGCCATGTAACGCATAGAATTTCCCATGTCCCCGGAATAAGGATCTTCAAAACGAGCATTTTCAAAACCCGGAATCCGGCGAAGGGCTTCAAGAGGGAAGAAAGGGGACATTAATTTGGCGTGACCGGTATCCAAAAGAATTACGTTGGCTGCGTATTCTGCCAGGGCATATTGCTGGCAGGCTTTAGAACTGAGGGATTCTTCACCTTTTTGTAAATCTTCTGGAATTGGAACTACTGCAACTCCTGTTGTGTTTAATTCTTCTTGAATTTCGGGGGATAAAGATTCTTTAAAAATTTTACATGAACCGCTCATTGCTCCAATGGATCCATCACCTGTTCGGCCAAACATTTCCTCGATACCCAGTTTTCCGGCGATACTTACCCTGTTTCCATAACTATGGCAGCGAATAATGCACATTGCACAACCCGTCCCATACTTTACACAATTAGCCATTGGACCCGCAGTCCCAGTTGCTTCTACAAAAACGTCACCAGTTATTTTCTCCTTATCTTTGTCCAGGATAACTGCTGTAATGTTTCCATTTTCATCTTTTTCTGCATTAATGGCCCGGGAGGTTAAACGCAACTCAATCCCCATGTCAAGGAGATGCTTTTTTACCGCGGGTTCAATAAGGCTGATATCATAAAGGTTGGCATGTTTATGTCCGGGGAATTCAATGTTCTTATGCCTTGATACCCGGTCGGTAATTTCAAAAAGATCTCCGCCACCCATGCTGATAGCTTCCTCGGTAGCCGTAAAACGACCATTATTGCGCATGATTCCTCCAACCAGGCCTGTACCAAGGAGCATTTCCATCCTTTCAATTACCACAACTTCAGCACCCTGTTTTCTTGCAGCGATTGCAGCAGCAGATCCTGCCCAACCACCGCCGATTACAACAACTTTACTCATTAAAATATCCTCCTTTGAAGCAGATTTTATTTAAAGTTGAGAATGTTTGTGGGTTTTTTAAAGCTATTTTAACACCTCCCGTTAAGGTTCTTCCCAATAATAATCAATAATTTGCTAGTCGCTCATCACTGATGAGTTGCTACCTATACTTATTAATTTCGACAAAAAAAATAATTTCCTGCAAAAATAAAGAAAAAAATTTTTAATTTTGGCTTTTTTAATTATATTAATTCTTATTAGAATAAATGGAATGGAAGGAAATGCTTCTTAAGGGGTAGAAGGAGAAAGGAAAAAGGTTTTCAAAAAACGGAAAATTAAAAGAAGGCAAAAAAATGGTTTCAATAATGAATTACAGATAATTAATATTTGCGGAGTACTAAAACTTTTCTGTTTTTTTTCTGAACCTATTGGGGATTATTAGTTATAAGTTCTCTATGAGACAAACATTTTCTTTTTCTTCTTGGTTATCTTTAAATTTCGGTATTAATAAGAAAAACCGCTTGAGGATAAAATATTTCGGAAAAAATTAAGGAGGGATTTTTTTGAAGTGGGACACTATGATATTAGAAGAGGATTGTTTAAAACTTTTGGATCAACGCAAAATTCCCCAAAAAATTGAGTACTTTAAAGCTTCTGATTATAGGAAGGTGATTTTTGGAATAAAAGAAATGGTAGTTCGGGGAGCACCCGCAATTGGAGCTGCCGCGGCTCACGGTGTTTATCTTGCCGTAAGGGAATTCGTGGATTTAGAAGAAAAAGAATTCCAGATAAATTTTAAAAAAGCCCTGGAAGAACTTGGGGATTCCAGACCGACTGCAGTTAATTTAATCTGGGGGATTCGAAGAATGAAAAAGGTTATGGAAGCGAAAAAAGGTCTGGGAAGAAAAGATCTATTACAGGAGTTATTTTCCGAATCCCAAAAGATAGCCAAAGAGGATGTAGAGATAAATAAAAAGCTCGGAGAACATGGGCAAAAAATAATTCCTCAAAATGGCAGGGTGCTTACTCACTGTAACACGGGAGCTCTTGCAACGGTTGGTTATGGCACTGCCCTTGGAGTAATAAGGGCGGCTCATGCAAAGGGGAAAGACATAAAGGTTTTTGTTGATGAAACCCGGCCGCGTTTACAGGGAGCAAGGTTAAATGCTTTTGAGTTATTGGAAGAAGGAATACCCGCTACCCTTATAGTTGATAGTGCTGCTGCGGTTTTAATGAAAAAAGGGGAGATTGATGTAGTTATTGTTGGGGCGGACAGAATTGCTGCTAACGGAGATACGGCAAACAAAATTGGAACTTTTATGCTTTCTCAGCTGGCAAAGCATTTCCACGTTCCGTTTTATATTGCTGCCCCCCTATCCACTATTGATTTTGACCTTCCCCAAGGCGAGGACATTATTATTGAAGAGAGAGACCCCCGGGAGATTACTCACTGGGAGGGAAATCCCATTGCCCCGGAAAAAATTGAAGTATTTAACCCTGCCTTTGATGTGACGCCTTCAGAAAATATAAAGGGAATTATTACTGAAAAAGGAATTATAAAGGCACCTTTTAAGGAGAATATTTCCCGCATGAAACCTGGTGGTGATTACAGTTAAAGCCCTTGTTTTAGAAAAAGGTAAGGTTCTGCTAAAGGAAACTCCCATCCCAATTGTTTCCCCGGGGGAATTACTGATCCGGGTAATTTATGGTGGTATTTGCAGTACTGACCTGGAAATGGTTAAGGGATATGTTCCTTTTTCGGGAATCATGGGTCATGAGTTTGTTGGAGTTGTGGAAAAGGATCCAGAGGGGAAACTGGAAGGGAAAAGGGTTGTTGGGGAAATAAATATTTCCTGCGGTGATTGCTCGGTTTGCCGAAGGGGACTTAAAACCCATTGTCCGGAAAGGAAAGTTCCTGGAATCAAGAACAGGAATGGGGTTTTTGCGGAGTATGTTACCCTTCCCCGAGAAAACATTTTCCCTGTTCCAGAAGAGGTTCCGGATAAGGATGCGGTTTTTACCGAACCCCTTGCTGCAGGGTTGGAAATCCTGGAACAGGTTCATATACCTCCATCCAGTTCTGTAGGAATTCTTGGAGATGGGAAGCTTGGTTTACTGGTAGCAATGGTTTTGGCGGAAGCAGGGATTGAAACGATAATGTTAGGAAATCACCCGGAAAAAATGAAAATTCTAAAACCCCTGGGGATCCAGGGTTTAATAGCAAAAGATTTCCAGGGGAAAATGGATTTTTTGGTCGATTGTACCGGAAATCCCAAAGGTTTAGAGTTTGCTTTAAAAATAATAAACCCCCGAGGGACAATTGTTTTAAAAACCACGGTTGCAGAACAAACTAATTTAGATGTTGGTGTTCTGGTTCGAGAAGAGATAAGATTAATAGGTTCCCGTTGCGGACCTTTTGGGCCTGCTCTTCGACTTTTACAAAAAGGAAGGCTTCCCGTGGAAAAAATGATAGACAAAGTGTTTCCATTATCCAGGGGGATCGAAGCAATTGAGTTTGCTGGAAAAAGGGGAGTTAAGAAGGTCCTCGTTGAAATGGAAAGGTAAATGGCAACAAACACTAGGGAATTAAAATATTTGTTTTACAATACTTTCTGGTAGGTTTTATTGGTAAAAATAAATTTTTTGCAGGATTGGAAGAGAAAAAAAAGAATTTTTGAAAAAAGAGAGGTTTTGGAAAAACAAATGGAGGAAAAACAGATACTTGTAAAAATACGAGATCAGCGGGGAATCGGGGAAAAACTGCCCGAGGAGGTCAAAGCAAGGGAAGGAATTGAACTGGGTGAGTTCATGGAAAACCTTCCTCTTCCTGGAGGCCCGGGTTATTATACAATTTTGCACAATGGGAAAATTGCTGAACGGGGTAAAAAACTTGAAACTGGAGATGAAATAGGAATTCTCCCTTTATCTGTAGGAGGTTGAACCATGAAAACCAATGAAAATAAATTTTTGTTTGTTGATCTCTCAAATTCAAAAATCTGGATTGAAGAACCAGATCCGGTTTTTTGTAGAACTTTTTTAGGAGGGAGGGGCTGGGCTTTACCCTATCTTCTGAGAAATCTTAAACCCAAAACCGACCCCCTAAGTCCGGAAAATATTCTTGCAGTTACTACCAGCGTTATTTCTGGGGCAAGAGGTCCTGCAATGCCAAGAGTAATTGTTTGTTCTAAATCACCCTTAACCGGGGCTTTCGGTGAAAGTGAGGCTGGAGGTTTCTGGGCTCCGGAACTTAAAAAAGCTGGCTTTGGCGCGATATTCATCATGGGTAAAGCTCCTGGTCCTGTATATATTTGGATAAAAGATGGTTCGGTTGAAATTAAAGAAGCAGGCCATTTATGGGGGCTTGAAACCGGGGAAACCCAGGACATTATCAGAAAAGAACTGAAAGAATCTCGGGCTCGGGTATTGCAAATTGGCCCTGCTGGGGAAAATGGAGTTTTATATGCCAACATTGTAAACGAACTTGCCCATTTCAATGGCCGAAATGGTCTCGGGGCAGTTATGGGGTCCAAAAATTTAAAGGCAGTTGTTGTTCGAGGGACAGGAGAAGTTACAACAAGTGATCCCGAAAAAGTAAAGGAAATCAACACCTGGACAGCCAAGGAGGGTATTGAGAAACCTCTTGGGGAAATTCTCCGCAGGCATGGCACCATTCCCCTGGTGAGAACTTTCCAGGAAGTTGGAGCTTTGCCAACCAGGAACTGGACCCGAGGTGTTTTTTCCCGGGGTGAAGAAATATCTGCCGAAAATCTCCACAAAACAATCTACATTGAACCCAAGGGATGTTTCTCTTGCCCCATAAGATGCAAAAGAAGGGCAAAGGTAGAAAACGAAAAATTTAAGGTTGATCCACGTTTTGGGGGCCCTGAATATGAAACAATTGGAGCTTTAGGTTCAATATTGGAAGTGTCCGATCCCTATATTTTGGCCAAGGCCAATGAACTTTGTAACCGCTATGCCCTGGACACAATTTCCCTGGGAATGACTATTGGTTGGGTTATGGAAGCAGTTGAAAGGGGACATATTTCAAAAGAGGAATGTGACGGTTTGGATATTACATTTGGCAATGGGGAGGTTTTAATTCCACTAATTGAAAAGGTTGTAAAGAGGCAGGGAATTGGAGAAAAAATCGCCCGGGGAAGTAAACGCTTTGCCCAGGAACTCGGCCTTGAAGAAGAAGACTTTTTACTGGAAGTTAAAGGTCAGGAGGTCCCCATGCATGATCCCCGGATAAAAACTGGGGTTGGGCTTCAATATGCCCTTTCAGATTATGGTGCTGACCACATTGTTGCTCCTCACGATACTGTTTTTGCTACCAAAGATAGCCCGGGGATTAAAGAGGGTTCTATGTTGGGGGTTTTTGAACCTGTGGATCCCTTAAGCCTGGGTCCTGAAAAAGTAAGGCTCTTTTATTACATGGACCTTTACTGGAGCCTTGTGGACATGCTTGGTTTTTGTACCTTTGGGTTTGTCCCCCGGGGCCCCATTCCTGTGGAGATGATGGTGGATCTGGTTAAGGCAATTACCGGTTGGCCGGTTTCCCTCTGGGAGCTTTTCAAAGCTGCAGAACGGACAATTCACCTTGCCAGGATTTTCAACCTCAGGGAAGGGTTTACCCCTGATGATGATAGGTTACCTAAAAGGTTTTTCCAGAACTTTAATAATGGGCCCCTTGAGGGGAAGGGAGGAATTGATGAAGAAAAGTTCCAGCAAGCCATTCACCTTCGTTATAAAATGATGGGATGGGATCCTGAAACAGGAAAACCCCTTCCGGAGAGACTTTATGAACTTGGTTTGGGGGAGTTTGCTGAAAAGAACTAGCTTCAGAGTTCTAAGGAAAAAATCAGAAATTTTTTGGATTGAGGGGGGAGTACCATTGCGTTTTCACGGCTTGGATGAGGTTAACAGAAAAATACTTGAACACCTGACGGAAGATAGCCGTATATCCTACGCCGAACTGGCAAGAAAGATTCACCTTTCTCGGGTTGCGGTAAGAGAAAGAATAAACAACATGATAAAGGAAGGGATTATTTCCCAATTTACCACTGTGGTTAATGCCTCGAAAGTTGGTTATCCAATACCTGCTTTTCTGGAAATTGAAGTAAAACCCGAAAAAATCCAGGAAGTAATAGGTGAACTAAAGGCCAGGGATGAAATTAAAACAATCTACCAGAAAACTGGTTCGGCTGCAGTTCAAGCCCATGCTTTCCTGGAGAGCACGGAAAGTTTAAACGAATTTTTACAGGAAAAAGTCTATGTGATTGATGGGATAGAAGGTGTTGATTGCCAGCTTCTTTTAAGGTGTTTTAAAAGTGATTTCACAATTAATATTTAAAGAAAAAACCCCGGTTTTTCCGGGGTTTTTTCAGGTACCAACTTATTGACACCACTAATTTAAAGGTGATAAAATAGTATATGGTTAAATTGAAATGTATTTCTATGGAGGTTATTATGGATCAATTGGCAGATGTTTTTCGGGCCCTGGGAGAAAAAGGGCGGCTGAAAATAATCGAAATTTTAACAGGCGGAGAGAAATGTGTTTGCGAGCTAATTGAGGAAATTGACCTTTCTCAGGCGGCGATCTCTCATCATTTGATGGTTCTTAGAAAAGCGGGGTTAATTAAAGTTAGAAGAGAAGGGCGTTGGGGTTTTTATTCTCTCGATAAGGAAGGACTGGAAAAACTGGAAGTTTTTCTGGAAAAAGAGATTTTTCGGCCGGCCATGGAAAGTCCGGAAGGGGGAGGGCGACAGAGGCCTGTTTGTTCGGAGAAGTGACTTTTCAATCAAAATAGTAAATATATCAATATTTGACGTTTGTAGCAAAATTTAGTAAAATCAAAATACAAATTAATCGAAATGTTTTGAAAAAATTCCGGAAGAGGTGATAACAAAATTTCCTGGTGTGATGGGTGAAACAAAGGGTTCAAAAAGTAAGGAGGGAGCCAAATGGCTTACTTAGAGGTAAAACGAGTTGCCCGGGAATTGGCACTGGACAAAGCAGTTCATTACCTTGCCCAAGACCCGGATAAAAACCTTTTTGTTTTGCTGGATTTTGCCGAAAGATTGGCTTTTGACCGGGAACAGAAAAGAAAAATAAAGCTTTTGCGGGAACATTTTAAGGATAATGAACAGGTAAAAGAGCAGGCTCGAAGACTATCGAAAAATCCTCAAATGCTTTCCCGGTTTATGATTAACTGGGTTGGAAATGGTATGCTGGATGGCCAGAGGATAAGAGTAGAAAAAGCTAAAGAGTTGGGAGTATCTGTTCCTTCCCTGATCCTTATTGACCCCACTGCAGCTTGCAATCTGCGTTGTCCGGGGTGTTGGGCCCAGGATTACAGCAAAGCAGACAGCCTGGAACCCGAACTATTTGACAGGATTCTAAGAGAAGCCAAGGAGTTAGGAATATACTGGGTAGTCCTTTCCGGCGGAGAGCCCTTTGCCTATCCCCACCTTTTGGATATAATTTCCGACCACCAGGACATGGCCTTTATGGCCTATACCAACGGAACTTTAATTGATGAGAAAACAGCCAGAAGAATGGGTGAGATGGCCAATATCTCTCCCGCCTTTAGCCTTGAGGGCTGGGAAAAAGAAACTGACGCCCGAAGGGGAAAGGGAACTTTTGAAAAAATCAGGAATTCAATGGCTTTAATGCGGGAGAACGGAATTTACTTTGGAGCCTCGGTAACTGCAACCAGTGAGAATGTGGATATATTATTTAATGATGATTATATTGACTGGCTTGTAGACGAAGGTGCAGTTTACATGTGGAGCTTTCACTATGTGCCCGTAGGCAGGGATTCGGATACAAACCTGATGCTTTCGGCCGAGCAAAGAAGGAGCCTTATAGACAGGGTCGGCAGGTTGCGCAGTGAAAAACCAATACTTATTGCAGACTTTTGGAATGATGGTGAAGCAACCCAGGGTTGTATTGCGGGAGGCAGGCTTTATTTCCACATAAATGCTGCAGGGGATGTTGAGCCATGCGCCTTCGCCCATTTTGCAACAGATAACATCAGGGGAAAGAGCCTGGAGGAGGTCCTGCAAAACCCCCTTTTCAAGGCAATGCAGAAAAGGCACCCCTACAGTGAAAATTACCTGATGCCCTGTCCGATAATAGACCATCCGGAAGTATTAAGGGAAGTAATAAAAGAAAGTGGAGCAAAACCAACCCATCCAGGAGCGGAAGTAATTCTGGAAGGAGAAAGGGCCGGGTTTTTGGACCAGAAATCTGCTGAGTGGAAAGAGATTTTGAAAAATAACGGGGAAAAGTAGTTAAAAAAGACTTTTTCCGATAAGGTGGAGAAAAGTTGTGAAAAAAATTAAAAAAGGAGGTGAAAACCGTGTCTACTAAAGTTTGGATGACATTAAATAGCGTTGTTCTTATTGTTATTGCCTTATTTTCCTTCTTTGGTTGGATTTTTGAAATTCCGATTTGGGCAGGAATTATTATTTTAGCCCTGGGTATCCTGCCTTTCTTTGCAAAAAAGAAAGAAGGAAAGGAAGAATAGGGAAAAAAGTAAACCCCCGGTCAAAAAACCGGGGGTTTACTTTGAAAATCACCTCTTTGTAGATAAAGGATTATTTTTTAACTTCATTGACAGGTTTTTTCCAGGGTGCTAAGATTAAGAAAATTAAATATCCAGTTAAGGAGGAAGAAGGAATGCAGAAAAGAAGAGAGGGATCGGAAAATACAAAAAGAGCAATTTTAGAAACAGCTGAAAAAACCTTTGCAGAAAAAGGATTTGACGGAGCACGTGTTGACGAGATTGCCAGAAAAGCCGGAGTAAACAAAGCCCTTATTTACTATTACTTTAACAGTAAGGAGGAGCTTCTTCAGGAAACCATCAAACAGATAATCGAAGATACCCTTGTTTTCCGGAGGAAAATGTGGGAACAAAAGGGAGATCTTTTTTCCCAGATAGATAAGCCAGAGGTATTGGAGAAGGCTTTTGAAGGGCAAATGGAGGATTATTTTTCCTTCTTCCGGGATAGAAGTGATATTTACCAAATAATCCTTTTTGAACTATTTAAGTTGGAACCGAAGGGAGAGAAAATCCTCCATGATTTGTTAAATGACCTTTTAGGAGATGTAGAAAAAAGGTTGGAATGGATGGGGATAGAGCTTGATGATAAAGAATACCTCAGGACGGTAGTTTTTTTCTTCGGTCTTTTGCCAATTATGGCCTTTTATTCAATGCAGAAAAAATGGGCAAACCAACTGGATTTAAGCCCGGAACAGGTCGAGGAAAAGTTTATTAAAGCCTCAGTAAATGTTTATGTTGGATATTTTCTGAATAAGAAAAAGAAGAAGGAATAATGGTTCTTGTTTGTTCACCCAATCCTTTCCAAACCCCATTGTTCTGGAAATAATTTTTAGTTTAACGTATAGGTTTTAGCCCAAATCCCTCAGAGCTTTTTCCCAGAACCCTGGAGTCCCCCGGTTGTCCTTCCTCGATAGTTTTCCATTACAAGGAGAAAATAGTATTGGAAAGGCTATGGGAGGGCAGTAATAAGATTTGTTCCAGGATTTTGGGCGGGGTACCGAATAGTGCTCCAGAAGGGGAGAGAAAAAGAAACAACTTCTCTTTCAACGAAAGCTTAAAACGGTTAACTCCCAGAAGATATTGGTGGGAAAATCTTAACCCGGGCTTTTCTGATTCTCTAACCAGAGAAATTTCTGCAAATAGTATTAATTTTAAACGGTAAATTATGTAAAACTAATTGGCTTGATAGAAATCCTTTACTCTGATCTTAGCTCCATAAGATCAATTTCCTCGAGCAGACGGAAATAATCCAGGGCAAAGTCTGGAGAACAAACACCGATTTCCCGGTAGGTGTTTTCAATGACCTGGTTAAGTTTCCTCACACCGTCAACCCAGTACAGAAGGTGGGTGGTGTAACCCCCTACAGATATTTTTGATTCGCCGTAATCCTTAAACATTTTTTCAAATCGATCGTTTAACCCTGCCTTATCAAGGGCAGCCTGGAAAAACCTCTGGTCAATTGGACCGGGGATTTTCCTCCGGGGAATAAGTTTTTCAGTTTTAACTTTTTCCTGGGGGCCTTCTTTGGTTAAGGGAGCAAGGGATGCAGATATTTCCCCGAGCATCGCCTCATATTTTTTCAACTCAAGTTTTCTGTTGAACCTTTTTAAGTCCCTTAAATGTTTAATTTTTCTCTCCAGCTTCCAATCAAGGTCTTGTTTATGGAAATTTGTTTCCTGAAGTTTTAATCCAATTTCTTGACTGAATGATGCAACCATTTTTTCTGCGAGCCATTTGATTTCCTCATCATTAATTGAAGATAAAAAAGTAGCATATGTTCCGGAGATGACTCCAACGTTGTGGAGCATTTGTGGATCGATTGTTTCCGGCCTATCGGCATCGGTGTGGTAATGGCGGTCCGGCCATTGGATTAACATTGGACAGGGAATATCAACAGTGGGATCGGAAAGGATGTAGTGATCGCTCCCCCCGGAAAAGGGCAAATTGCGCCAGGAAAAGACCGGGAAACTGGCCGTTTGATAGGGATTATGGCATTTATTAAAGAAAGAATTGTTAAGAATTGAATAAAGTAGATCCGATCCCCATGAGGACGAAGCCTGAGGGGGATTTTCTATAATCAATGATCCTCCCCCAACTTCCTGTTTTTGCCCCACCATGTCCAGGTTAAGGGCTCCAAGGATTTTTGGATTGCCTTTTTCCCTCGAAGCCAGATAAGCATAAGTTCCGGTCATTTCGGGGACCCAGAGCAGCCTAATGCCAAATTTCAGGGGTGAGATTTCCCCGGAATCCAGCAGCTTTTTCAGGGCAGTTGCAACTTCTAATAAAACTGCAGACCCCGAGGCATTATCTCCAGCTGAAGGCCTGGGATGACAGAGATGTGCTATTAAAAGGATTTCTTCTTTTTCTTCCCCGGGGAAGAGAAGACTTACGTTCTCAAAATTTCCCGGGTAAAAAATTGTTCTGGCGTAACCGCGAGCAACAACTTCTTTTCCTTTTCCAATTTGGGTTCTAATTTTCTGCCCCTGGGTTGGTGTTAAAACAAATCCTGGGGGATTTTCTTTTTCGTCCCGACCCCAGAAGGAGGTATACTGGCGGTTATGCGGCAATCCCCTCTCTTCCCTTACCGGAGGCAGGGCTGGCATACCATCATAAATTATCCCCAGCCCCTTTTCCTCCATTACTTTTTTGCGGACTTTTTCCGGTGCTTCACCCGTAAGTAGCCATTTTCCCTCAAGGGAGGGTAATTGATCCTTATTATCTCCAATAACAATCGGGCCTTTCGAGCCCTCAGAAGGGGTAGAACCAAGGCGTTGAATAACTGAAAGTTCGCTTCGATCGTAATCTGCCAGGATTTCATTTCCTTTTTCATTTATTATTTCCAGCCTGGCCCCATCTGCCTTCCATTCCAAAAGAGCCCTGCTGCCCCAAAAAATGGTTTCTCCATCTGCGGGGTATGAGATTATTTCGGCTTTCAGACCTTTTTGGGCTAAAATTTCCCTGCAGGTCAAAGCTGCATCTCGGAAACCCGGGCTGGCCTGAATCCTGTGGTGCTGGGCAATGAGATTGAGAAAGCGAAAGGCCCTTTCCCCGGAAATCTCCCGGGAAAAAAGTTCTAAATATTTATCCATGTTTTTTCCCCCTTTATTCCCTGGTTCCTGCTTCCAGGATTGTTAATTCACAATTGGTTGCATCAATTTTTGCTTTAACCCCGATTGGTAGGGTGGCAATATTCCGGCCGTGCCCGAGAGGAAGGCCGTAAAAGGCTGGAATATCAAGGGAGCCAATGATATCCTGGAGGACTTCTTCCAGGATAAAGGAGCCTGTATTAAA